>Ga0079224_100000549_pt1 | contig 37417 bp, 22 predicted proteins | sample Stecom2015_FD_80414 | JGI IMG/M metagenome (GOLD analysis project Ga0079224, IMG submission 80414) | Agricultural soil microbial communities from Utah to study Nitrogen management - Steer compost 2015 | ecosystem: Environmental > Terrestrial > Soil > Agricultural land | place: USA: Utah... | reverse complement strand
CCTGGTACTGGTGCCCGACACCGGCAACAAGTACCTGTCGAAGATGTACAACGACTACTGGATGGCCGACAACGGCTTCCTGGAGCGCGAGCGCCACGGCGACCTGCGCGACCTGATCGGCCGGCCGTTTGCCAACAAGGACACGGTGGTCGTCAGCCCGGGCGACCTGCTGGTGACCGCGTACCAGCGGATGAAGCTGCATGACATCAGCCAGCTACCGGTGCTGCAGGACGAGGAGCTGGTCGGGCTGATTGATGAGTCCGACCTGCTGCTGCATGTGTATGGGGACGAGTCGAAGTTCCGGGATCCGGTCTCCACCGCCATGGCGAGCAAGCTGGACGTGCTGGATGTGGCGGAGCCGATGGAGGCCTTGCTGCCGGTGTTCGAGCGGGGGCATGTGGCGATTGTGACGGAGGGTGGGAAGTTCCTGGGGCTGGTTACGCGGATGGATCTGTTGAACCATTTGCGCCGGCGGGTGGAGTGACCCGGGGCACCGTGCACGAGACGCCTTCAAACGCGGGCCAAGGTGGCTCCAGCCGCGAACGGCCGCTCCGCATCCTCCTGATCGCCTACGAGTTTCCGCCCAGTCCGTCGCCGCAGTCGCTGCGCTGGGCGTACCTGGGCAACCGGCTCGCCGGCATGGGCCACGAGATCCATGTGCTTGCGCCGGATATCGGGGGCAGCATGGAAGGCCTGCCAGAGCCGGCGTCGGGCGTGCACGTCCACCGCACTTGGCCGGGGCCAGTGCGGGCCCTGCTGGGCTTTCTTGCGCGGCGACGTCCTGCCGCGTCGGCTGTGGCTTCGCCAGGAAGCGCCACGTCACGCGCCGAAAGTCGGGAACCAACGACAGGCTTGGACTTGCCCCCACCCGCAGAGCCGCCACGCCTGAACTGGAAGGGGCGCCTGCTGGAGCATCTGCAGGCCGCGATTTCCGGGTTGCTGTTTCCGGACCTGCGCGGTGAATGGGAGCGGCCGCGGCGCAAAGCCCTGCATCGCCTTCTGGATGAGCTCCAGCCCGATGTCGTGGTGTCCTCCCATGAGCCGGCCACCACCTTGAAGCTGGGCCTTGAGGCGAAGCGTCGTGGCTTCCACTGGGTGGCCGACCTGGGCGATCCGGTGCTGGCCGGCTATACCCCCCGGAGGTGGCGCGGTCGCTCGGCTTCGCTCGAGGCTGCGGTAGTACGCGAAGCCGACCATGTGCTGGTCACCGCCGTTCAGGCGCGGGAGCTGTTCCGCGAGCGGTACGGAGGCGCGGCCCAGATCACGGTGGTGACGCAGGGGTTCGACGAACAATTCGCCGGTTCGGATGCACGGATGTCCGCACCCGATCCTGCCGCATCGCTGGAGCTGCTCTATGCCGGCAGCTTCTACAGCTTCAGGGACCCGCAGGCCCTGGTTGAAGCGGTCCTCGTGGTGCCGGGGGTCCGGCTCAACATTGCTTCCGGTAACGTGCCCGAGTGGCTGGTCGCCGCTGCCCGGGAGCACGCCATGCAGGTGCGGCTGCTTGGCAGGATTCCCCATCGGAGGCTGCTCGACGTGCAGCGTGAGGTCGACGTGCTGGTCAACCTGGCCAACGAGGACCCCAGCCAAGTGCCGGGCAAGTTCTACGAGTACCTGGGAGCGGGGCGGCCGGTGCTGCACATACTTGCCGGTGCCCAGCTTGATGCGACCGGCGCGCTTGTCGGCCAGCTTGGGCGAGGCTGGGCTTGCGGCGGCGGGCGCGACTCGATCGCCGCGGAACTGGCCCGGATCGCGGAACGCCATCGGCGCGGCGAGCTCTGGACTGGGCTGGATCTGGAACCGGGGCCCGTGACCCCGTGGTCCTGGACATCGTCAGCCAGGGCAGCGGCGGCGGCCTTGAAGGACGTGGTCGCGCCCACGTGAAAAATGTTTAAGGAGCCCTCCTGTCGGGTTGCTAGAATGCCGGGTTCGCTTTTTGCGGTTTGAGGCCGTTCGCCGGCCGACGGGAGAGACATGCAGCACTCCGATGACAAGACTTCGCGCCCCGGCTTGGGCACCCTGGCGATCCATGCCGGGCAGGCGCCGGACCCCTCCACGGGCGCGGTGATGCCGCCGATTTACGCGACCTCCACCTACGTCCAGTCAAGTCCGGGCGAGCACCAGGGTTTCGAGTACTCGCGTACCCACAACCCGACCCGCTTCGCCTACGAGCGCTGCGTGGCCGGCCTGGAGGGCGGCAGCCGCGGCTTTGCGTTCGCGTCCGGGATGGCGGCGACCTCGACCCTGCTCGAACTGTTGGACGCCGGCAGCCACGCGATCGCGATGGATGATGTGTACGGCGGGACGTACCGCCTGTTTGAGCGCGTCCGGCGGCGCACCGCCAATCTCGACTTCAGCTGGGTCGACCTGAATGACATGGCGGCCTTCGAGGCGGCGATCCGTCCTGAAACGAAGATGGTGTGGATCGAGACCCCCACCAACCCGATGCTCAAGCTGGTCGACATCGCGCGGGTCAGCGAGGTCGCGCACCGCCACGGGCTGATCGTCGTGGCCGACAACACCTTCTGCTCCCCGATCCTGCAGCGGCCCCTCGAGCAGGGTGCCGACATCGTGATGCATTCGGCGACCAAGTACCTCAATGGCCACTCCGACATGGTCGGCGGCATGGTGGTGGTAGGTGACAACGCGGAACTGGCCGAGCAGCTCGCCTTCCTGCAGAACTCCGTCGGGGCCGTGCAGGGCCCGTTCGACAGTTTCCTGGCGCTACGCGGGCTGAAGACGCTGCACCTGCGGATGCGCGCCCATTGCGAAAACGCCCAAGGGCTCGCGGAGTGGTTGCAGGGCCATCCCGCGATTGAAAAGGTGATCTACCCCGGCCTCGAGTCGCACCCGCACCATGAGCTGGCCAAGCGCCAGATGGACGGTTTCGGCGGAATGCTGTCGATCGTCATCAAGGGCGGCCGGGACGCGGCGACGCGCTTCTGCGAGCGCACGAAGCTGTTCACCCTGGCCGAATCGCTGGGTGGCGTCGAAAGCCTGGTGAACCATCCGGCGATCATGACGCACGCGTCGGTGCCGGTGGAGCGCAGGGAGGAGCTGGGAATTTCCGACAGGCTGGTGCGGTTGAGCGTCGGGGTAGAAGAGTTGGATGACCTGAAGTCGGATCTCGACCAGGCACTGGCCCCCTGATCCAGCTAAGGGACCCACGATGAACGCATCATTTCTTGCCCACCTCCGGGAAAGCACCCGCTTTCCCGAGTTCTGGGCTTACTCGAGTTGGCTCGACATCGTCACCAAGTATCGCAGGACTCGGCTCGGCCTTATATGGATCTTTGTGCCGGTCGCTGTTTTCGTCGGCGCCATCGGGAGCATTTACTCCCGCATCATGGGGCATGAGCCGGAGTTCTACATACCGTACCTGGCGATCGGCTATATCGTTTGGCGCTTCATGGTGCAGTGTACGAATGAATCGTCCTCGATTCTGCGCTCGCACAAGCCTTTCATCATGGACGGCCGGATCAGGCTGACGGATTTTGTGTTGCGCTCGGTGGCGAAGGCGTTCTTCTATTTCGCGTGCGCGTTGATTGTCATTATTGCGGCGCTCGCCTGGTCGCCAGAGATGCACTGGCCCGCAGTTTTTACGATGCTGCTTACCTTCCCGGTCGTGATCGCAAACATGATCTGGTGGTCAATGTGCATGTCGTTGGTGGGCGCCCGCCATGCCGACACGGGCGAAATGATCAACACGGCACTCCGCTTCGGAATGTTGCTTACCCCCATTCTGTGGGTGGGGGAGCGCTTTGAGCCTTGGACGCCATTCTGGTGGGCCGTGCACGTCAACCCGGCCTATCACCTGATCAATTTCGTGCGTGCACCGATTCTCGGCCAAGCGATTGACCCCATCACTATGTGGTACCTCGCAGTGATGACGGTCTGCGGTTGGGGGCTGGCGGTTCTCCTCTATCGGCGGTACGCACGGTTCGTCCCGCTGTGGATCTGATGAAAGCCAAGATGACGACTGCATTTATCCGCGCTCATGAGATCGGGCTCGAAGTTCCCTATTACATCCAGCCCGAACGGCAGGGAGGCTCCTGGATCGGCACGCTGTTCAGCGCCGCTACGGCTGTGCCCCGTCGGCAGTTCGCCACTCTCCTTGATGGAATCAGCTTCGATATCGAGGAAGGTGACCGAGTCGCGCTGATCGGCAGGAACGGGGCCGGGAAAACGACTTTGCTACGGGTGTTGACCGGGGCATTTCGCCCGACCCGGGGCCAGCTGGAGGTAAACGGAACCCGTCAAGCGCTGCTCAACCTAAGCTTGGGATTCAACCCTGAGGGCACACTGCACGAGAACATCTACCTGCGCGCTACCGCGATGGGCATCCCGGCAGCGAAGGTGCGGACCATGGTGGACTCGATCTTGGACTTTGCTGAGCTCGAACACCTCGCAAATCGTCGGCTGCTGACGCTTTCTTCTGGCCAGAAGATGCGGTTGGGGTTTGCAATCTCCACGTCGGTGCAGCACGACATCATGCTGCTGGATGAGTGGTTCGGCGCGGGAGACGTGCAGTTCGTGAAGAAGGCGCGCGCGCGCTTGGTCGATCGAGTCCAAGGAAGCAAGATCGTAGTGGTTGCCAGCCACAACACTGATCTTGCCCGCAAGCTATGCAATCGCGGCATGGTGATTCAGCAGGGCAGGATGATGTTCCTTGGGCCTATCTCGGAGGCTCTTGCGAAGTACAAAGCCCTTACTGACCAAGAAAGGGAGGCAAAGAGGCGGGCGTTGGCGCCGGATGCGCAGCATGACGTTGCGGGCAAAGTGCTGCCGGCGGGGCGAGGCTGATGACGCACCCCGAAGGGACAGAGGGGGTGACCGACGCGGATGCGAAGAGCAATGCGCTCTCGCGGGAAGTCCGCGAGCTGAGGTCTTTGCTTGAGCAAGAACGGCTGCAGCGCAGCCAGTTGCTTGCAAGCACCTCATGGCGCGTTACTGCGCCATTGCGCAAGCTGAAGGAACGCCTGATCTCGCGCAAACCCGGCGTGGACCAAGTGCACGGAGTGGTATCCAGCCCGAATGTGCCCGCACAGCTGTCAAGCACGTCCGCGGGAGGATGCGAGTCGGGTGCAAACGAGACCTATCGGCTGCTGGATGTCGCCAGCGCTACGGCCAGCTTGGCAAGTGCGCCGCGTCTCCCGGCTGTCGCGGAGCGGATCGGCTTCATCGGTAGCAGCGAGTTGCTTGACGACCTGCGCCCGGACATATCCGTAGAGGTGCTGCGCGAAGGAAGTTGGCTGGCACAGCTGCGTGATCGCCGGGTTGACTATGTCCTGCTGGAAACCGCATGGGCGGGTGCTGCGGGAGATTGGCGGTACACAATGGTCAGGGAGGCGGGGCGCGGGCAGGAGCTCATTGAGCTCCTGGAGTACTGTCGCTCGAACAGAATTCCAAGTGTCCTCTGGATCCGTGAGGACCCCAGGAACTATCACCAATATTCCTGGCTGATCCCGCTGGTTGATCGCGTCTACGCCATTGACGAGGCGGTGGGGCGGCTGATCACTGCTGAATTCCCTGATCGCAAGCCGGGGATTCTCGCTCCCGCAGTGCAGCCGGCCGTGCACAATCCAGTCCGGTCCTACGCACTCCAGCAGGCGCACGAGCAGTTCAGGGAGCTGCTCCTGTTTGACGGCTGGTGGGAACTGGTCGGGGATGAGGAGTTGCGCGGCGTCGCACGTGACCTCGGCCACGAAGGGCTGCGGATCTGTGAGAGCCGTTGGGAGTTCGGTCGCGTGCGGCTGGGAGACATGCCACAGCTCGCGCCCCATGTGCTTGGATGTGTTGACGTATGGACGAAAGCCGTACTCAACAAGCTCTTTGGTCTTGAACTGTTTCTTCCAGCCAGGCTTACTCCTCCATGGAGGCAGCGGCAGCAAATGTTGCGTGCTGCGGTGGGCGGAACGCTCGTTGCGTCCTTGGCACAACCCGAAGGCATCCCCGACGAGGTAGTGTCGTGGAGTGGCGGGCAGGACGAGGTCCAGGGATGGTGGCGAAACTTGCTGGCAGATCCGTCATCGCTGGCGCGCAAGGTACACCTGGTCAGGCGTCGAATTCTTCAGTCACATAGCATCCGTCACCGGCTGGATCAGATCGCGATCGACCTGGGCTTCCGATCTGGTCCCGGTGAAACAGATCCGAGGGTATCCATGGTGCTGGTGACCATGCGGCCCCAGTTGCTTGAGGGGTGTCTTGACCGGTTCCGCCGTGACCTCTATCCGAACAAGGAGCTGATCGTCGTCCTGCATGGCGAGCATGATCTAACGCATGCCAAGCGCCTGGTGCGACCTGGCGAGGCGATACGCGTAATGCAGCTCGGGCGTGAGCGGAGCTTGGGTGCCTGCCTCAACTTTGCCATTGAGTTGAGCGAAGGCGAGTACTGGGCGAAGGTTGACGACGACGACCTTTACGGGCCGCACTACCTCACCGATCTGATGTTGAGCCGCCGCGTCATTGACTTCGACCTCGCCGGCAAGCCTCCCGTGTTTGCGTATCTGGAGGGCCGCGGAGCGCTCTACCACGACCCGGTATGGGAGGCACATGCCCATCTATGGCATGCGCCAAGCGATGCAACGGCAGCGCTGGTGGCGGGTGGAACATTGACTGGGAAGCGCACACTTCTCGAGCATGTCCGATTCTGCGAGAAGCGCAGGGGCGGGTCGGACTCCGACTTTATCCGCCGCTGTTACGAAAGTGGTCGAGGCGTACTTGCCACCGACGGCTTCAACTTTGTTCGGTACCGCAGCTCTGCCAGTGGCTTTCACACGTGGCAGATGGACGAGGCGGACCTCGTGCAAAGGGGCAGCAGGATCGGCGGCCGGGACGAGATCGCGGACAAGGTGTTCATCTAGAACGTCGTTTGGGACGGGAGATTTCTAAATGCCGGTGATGACTTGGAAGCGCATGGCCGCGCTCGCTCTGTTGGGGGCGGGTGTTCTGGTCGTGCTTGCTGGTGCACTCCTGTCGAGTACCCTGCTGCTCACGGGTGGGGCGCTGGCGGTTGCAGGTGCTATCGGGCTCGTCGCGGTCGCGACGTACCGACGCGCGGGCTTCGCCATCCGAATGACGGCCGATCAGCACGATAGGGTGCTGGCCCTGTTGGGCGCGATCGATCGGTTGGATGCCCGTGTGCAAGGCATCGATCGTGCGTTGCGCCAGACCGTCGGCCGTGACTTGCAGTCCTTGGTGCTCAATGCCTTTCGGGATGTCGACGGGAGGGTGGAGGAGCTTGCACGGTCCATGGAGCAGGGAAGTGCAGTCGCAGACGAGCACAAGAGCCAGGTGAATGCACAGCTGTCGTCGATTCATGGCGCATTGCGGGCGGGCGGCGAGATGCTGGACCGGCAGGGAGGTGGGATCAGCGTCCTCGCCCAGCGCGTGGATAGCGTAGCGGGTGCCGTCGACGAGTTTGCTGACCGATTGCGGGCAATCAGCGAACTGCAGGAAGTCATATCTGGGCTCGCAGACCGGATTGAACGGCTGGAGGGGAGTACCACCAACTCGCTCCAGCAAGCGCACCTTGAGCTTCAAACAGAAGTAGGGAGCGTCGCAAAGCAGGTCCGTTCGTTGGCGCATGAAATCGGACTCGGGCGGCTCAGGTCGGACGTCCTGAACGATGCAGCGAGCCTCCAATATATTCAGCAGCGCCTGCCGCTGGAGTCGGCCTCGCCTCCACTTCTGACTGGTTGGTCACTCGAGCCAGCATCCTTGGCAAATTTGCTGCGGTTGGTCATCGAACGCAGGCCAGCATTGATCGTCGAGTGCGGAAGCGGTGCCTCGACCGTCTGGCTTGCGCGCGCTGCCCGTGAGTACGGTGGCCGCGTCGTGGCACTCGAGCATCAGGAGGAGTATGCGCGTGCGGTCCGCGACGATCTCGTCCGCCACAAGCTGGAGCATATCGCCGACGTTCGATTGGCTCCGCTGGAGTCCTTCGAGCTCGATGGTGAGCAGTACCGCTGGTATGCGAGAGATGCATGGGTGGATCTTGATGGGATCGAACTCCTGCTCGTGGATGGTCCGCCGAAGGCCACAGGACTCCGCGCGAGATATCCCGCGGTGCCTCTGCTGGGCGCGCAACTTGCCGCTGGGGCGCTGCTGGTGCTGGACGACGTCCATCGGGAAGTGGAGCGGGATGTCCTGTCCGCGTGGCAGGTGGAGAGCGGAAGCTTGAGTGCGCACTGGTCGATTGGCCCCCGTACTGCCGCCATGGAGTGGCAGCAGGCGTCCGCGCCATGAAGCAGATGCCTTCCGCATCGCCAAAAGCACTCCGGACCGATGTGCCGATGCGGCGAAGGCGCGGCCTGTACGCTGACTGCCTGCGGACCTACCTGAAGGTCATTGCGGGGCTCGAGGATGATCGCCAGCTTGACCGGATCCTGCTCAGGACGGGTTCCCGCAGAGGTTTGGACCTCCTTGCACTGCACGCCACCGACGGACGGATGCGGCTCGCCGATCTCCTCGGGCATGTAGAGCAAGACGGCACCAGTTTCGAGTCGCTTGCTGCGGCAAGCGGTCGACCGGTCGATCCTGCCCTGCTTGTGCGCACTGCACGCGTGCTTGCGCTACAGGATCAGCAACCGGACGACCGCGGGCAGGGCCTGTCTTTGATGCACTGGGTTTATCGGCAGGCAGGAAGCGCGCCGTTCCGCCCGGACCATGCGCGGCTGTATCAGAATCTAACCTTCGATGCCGGAGATTTCACAAAGGCCGAGAGACTGGCCGAGGAGCTAAAGCTCTCCAGGTTGGACTCCCTCCTGATGGCGGCAGACTTGAGGAATCCCTACGGCCCGTCGAACGCAACTGACGAAGCGCAGTGGGAGGAGATCTTCGGCCGGCTCTTCAGGCGCGACGGCCTCGAAGCTCCCAAGGTCGCGGTGGTGCCTGGGGTTGCGCCGTTCGACGGGTTGATGTGTGCCGCCAAGGAGCCAGTGGAAGAGGGTCCGCTCGTGACGGTGATTGTCACCTCGTGGCAGCCGGATACCGGACTGGAGACGGCCGTTCGCTCGCTCCTCGCCCAAAGCTGGCGCAATCTCGAGATCCTTATCATGGACGACGCGTCACCGCCGGAGTACGGGGCGCTTCTCCGCCGAATCGAAGCGTTGGACCCGCGGATCCGGTTGATCGTGCTGCCACAGAATGGCGGAACGTACAACGCACGAAATGAGGGGTTGAGACTGGCGCGGGGTGAATTCGTCACGGGTCAGGACTCGGATGACTGGAGTCACCCCCGGAGGATCGAAAAGCAGGTACGTGCGCTTCTCAAGAAAGCGAGCCTGGTATCCACCACCAGCCATGCTTTCCGGTGTGACGCGTCGCTCGTTTTCAACGCACCTGGTACGCAGTCCCGTCGGGAGAACGCCTCCTCCCTGATGTTCAGGCGCCGCGAGGTACTGGATCGGATCGGGTTCTACGACACCACGCGAAAGGGCGGCGACACCGAGTTCATGCTGCGAATGCGCCGCGTATTCGGTGAGCGCAGCCACAAGACTCTGGAGTTGAATCTCGCGTTGATTCGCCAGTCCCGCGGCTCGCTCTCTACATCAGAGTTTCGCGCTGGCTGGCGGCACCCGTCCCGCGCTGCCTATCGCCGTAGCTACGAGTATTGGCATGCCACCGCCGATGGCGAGGCGCTGCGTCTGGACGGGCACCTTGCCAGCCAGCGTGAGTTCCCGATCCCTGACCGCTTCCGGGTGGACAGAGGTGCTGGCGGTGGGAACCTGGATATCGTTTTTGCTGATGATCTGAGGGCAGTGCATGACCCGCTGCGACTTCGTGCGTTGCTCGATGAGGTGCACTGCGCTGTCCGAGCTGGTCTTTCCGTAGGGTTGATGCATTTGCGCTCGTTTAAGGACATCAGCTTCGAACGGATCGACACCTTCTGGCCTCCATTCGCAAAGCTGCTTCAAGCGGGCAGCGTACGCGAGGTCCTGAGTACGGATGACGCCTGTCCTGGAACACTCGTGATCCGGAATCCGGAAGTTGCGATGTTTTTGTCGCCGCTTGGTGTTCAGCTGCGGCCGGCGAGCCTAAGTGTTGTTTCAGAAACCCGTGTGCGTGGAGCGCGAGGGGGCGTCTGGTTTGTTCCTGAAGCATGTGATCGGAACCTGCGAGACGCATTCCGTTGCAATGTCGAGTGGCGCCCGTCCGCTAGAGACGCCAATGAGCTGGTTGGGTTGCTGCCGCCCGGGACAAAACTAGGGTCTCCGTATCCGGCACTAGTGGATGTGCGCAGTTGGAAGATGCCGCGGCGCCGACTAGAGGGCCGCCGCCCAGTCATTGGAAGAATAGTTGAAGGTGCGCCTGGCGATTTCCCGCGTGACGTTCAAGAGCTTCTCTCGATATATCCACCCACGGGAAAGATGCCGACACGCTTTCTTGGGGGCGGGGAAGCGCTCCGGACGGCTTTGGGCGATCGGGCGATTCCTGGAAGCTGGACTATTTTCCCGGAGGGGAGTATTGATCCCGAGCTGTTCCTGCTCGGTTGTGACTTCTTTGTCTACTTTATCCGTCCCGGCGCCAGTGCTTCATTTAGGCTGGTGACCCAGGCTCTGGCCAGTGGGTGCGTGGTGTTGCTCCCACCTTGGCTCGCTGACGAATTCGGCGATGCGGTTGTGTCTGCCCGTCCTAGTGAGGTGATCGAAGTTGTCCAGCGATTATCTGAATGCCCCAAAGAATATCGACTGCAAGTAGATCGAGGCGTGCGCTTCGCGGACCGTTTGGATGGAGAGGGGTTTTTCAGTCGCAGAAAAAAAGCGAAGCCTAACCGAAATGGCAAAGAAGCTGGCGTGCCGTCGGTGGTGCCAGCTGCGTCTCCGCTAACGTCGAAGTACGTTCATGTAATTAATCAGACATCCGGGGCGAGAGGTGTTGAGGCGACACTGCTTAGAATAGGTTCCGAGAACGGTCGGGACTTACTGGTAGCTCTCGCAACGAAAGGGCAGCTATGCACACGCGAGCTGGTTCGGCATCTGGAGTTCATGAATATCCCAGCGCTTGTCCCGAGTGTCCAGCGGGGACTCGAAGTGCTCAACCCGACGCTTGCGGTGCGACTAGCGCGTTTATTGATCCTGCAAGATCTGTGCGCCAGCGACGCACGCCACGGGCGCGCCCTCGCCAAGCACGTGATTGACCTGCATGGACCTCATCTAGTTCCCAAGAAATGGGCAAAGGTATTCTTTGACTCTGCCATTCAGGCAGGAGAAGTGTCGCTGGCATCCTTTATACGCGACCAATGCAGCATGGATGAGCTGGACGCGCAGTTTGCGGATACGGATCTGCTCCACCCCATGTGGGGTGGAGCTGAAGATGTTTGGCTTAATGCCATGAATCGCGCGTTCTGCGACAACAGCCTTGAGCCGCTATCTCTCCGACCAGCAAGCGGAACCCGAACATATTTCGACCGTATGGAGTTTTACCCTCCTACAGTCGTTGAGGGCCCGTTAGTAACGGTTATCATAACGGCATGGAATCCCAAGAGCGGGCTCGTTTCATCAGTTCGTAGCCTGCTTTGTCAGACATGGAAGAATCTTGAGGTCATCATCGTTGATGACGGATCCCTCGACGAGTTCCGTCCGCTGCTCCGCGAGTGCAGGGAAATGGATCCTCGGGTCCGAGTTATTGAGCTGCCGTATAATCAAGGCACGTATGCGGCGAGGAACGCAGGCTTGTCGGTTTCTCGAGGTGAGTTTATAACGTTCCAGGACTCCGACGATTTCAGCCATCCTAGACGGTTGGAAATGCAGGTGAGCTGCCTTCTGCGGTCCAACGAGATGTTGGCGACGAGGAGCTCTGCACTCGGGCTTGACGAGAATATGCTTCTAGCCGCTCCCGGGCGAGAGGTGGTTCACGGTAACGCCTCGTCGCTAATGGTCCGACGTCGAGTGATTGAGCTTGTCGGCTGCTTTGACGAAGTGAGAAAGGGTGCCGACACCGAGTACATAAGACGCATAGAGGCAGCGTCCGGATCAGCTGTTCATGTGGTTATGCCTCACATGCCGTTGGCTATCGTTAGGCGATCCTCCGGCTCGCTATCCCGTGGCGAGTTCAAGCCGGGGTGGCGGCACCCTGCGAGAGCGTCGTACAGAGCCGCGTACTCGATTTGGCACGAGGAGATTCGGCAGAGAAAAGTACCTCCATACGTGGCGAGCGGCGGTCCGCGCAAGTTTCCCGTCCCTCGTCGGTTCGCTCCTGTTCAAAGCGATGGGATAGATACGTTCGATGTAGTATTTGTCGTCGACGGACGGTGTTCCGCAGAGGACGGCTCCGCGTCGCCTATTCCCGAGGTCGTGTCATTACAGCGGGCTGGGTACCGCGTGGGTTGGTGTCACGTTGAATCCGTGCACGGTTTCTCTGTGACTAGAGAGCCTGTCCGACGCTCCATATATACACAGCTGACTGGAGCAGGTGCGGAGGAGCTGGTCCATAGTGATCGGATCAACGCGCGGCTCGTAGTACTCATGGAGCCCATCCTGCTTCAGTTCACGCAGTCAGCGCCGTTTGGTTGGAACGTGGCCGCAGCTCTAGTTTTGGTGCAAGGCCAACATGTTGCACCGGAGGCCCCTGCTTTCTCTGTCGAAGATTGTGCTCGGAACGCTAGATCATTGCTCGGTTGTGATCTGAGCTGGGCGGCGAGGGATTTGCTAGCACGCTCGCACCTGAACTTTGTGGTTCCTGCGCCGAATCGTGTCGCACGCACAATTCCCGCCGTCTACCTGCCACAGCTCACACGGAAGCGCGAAGAACGGGAACGCCCTGTAATCGGCCGTTGGTGTCAGCACCGGTTTGGATCAGCGCCGGAGAAGTTAGCGGATCTGGTCAGTACCTATCCGGACGATGAAGATATTGACGTCAGATTGCTCGTTAGCAAAGCGGACAAGACAGCTATTCGATTCCATGCTCCAGAACGCGTACATCTGGCTGTTCCGAAAGAAGGCGAGGACGCCGTCGTCGCGATGTCTACGCTGGACTACTACGTTCGTGTTGATTTGGATGATCAGCTGGTTTTCCCTGTAGATATTCTAGGCGCGATCGCTAGCGGTTGTATTCCAATCCTGTTGCCAAAATATCGCGTCCTTGTTGGCGGCGCGGCTCTATATTCCGATGCGCCAAATATTGTGGGGTTGGTACGTCGCCTACACGGGGACGCAGATTTGCGAAACTTTGTACGGGATCGTCTAGCAGTCGCGGCGGCCGAAAGATTTAGTCCGCTTGCGTTCGTTGAGAGCATTCATGCACTGATCCCTGACTGCGCTTTTACATCCGAGGTCGTATCGTGACTACACCAATTGGGCCCGGTGAGCCTGCGTCGGGCTTGGCCGGCTCGGGTTTCAAGAAAGAAATACAAGCGCTGCGTGCTATTGCAGTGCTTATTGTCCTTGTCTTTCATGTATGGCCGGATTCTCTGCCTGGGGGATACGTCGGAGTTGATGTGTTTTTCGTGATATCAGGTTACCTGATCACGGGAATCCTGTTCAAGCAGTTTAGCGTTACTGGGTCGATAGACTTAAAACACTTCTACGTCCGTCGAATCAGAAGATTGTTGCCGGCGGCGGCAGTGGTGCTTATCGCTGTAGCGATCCTTCTTCCTCTCCTGCCACAGACGCAATGGGAGGAGAATGTCGGCGGCATTGTAGCAAGCACGCTCTACTTCCAGAACTGGTGGCTGGCAAGCCAGGCGGTCGACTATTTAGCCGCAGAATCGGCACCAAGTGCAGTCATGCACTTTTGGTCATTGTCGGTGGAGGAGCAGTACTACATTGGTTGGCCCATTTTGCTCGCGCTACTCGGCGCGTTGCCTGTTGCGTGGAGGTCAAGTCCGGGGCGCATATTTGCTGCTCTGGTCTTCGCGGTTGTTTTGCTCTCGTTCGGCTACAGCGTGTGGCTGACTGCTCACAATCCAAGTCTGGCTTACTTTTCCACGCTCACCCGCGCGTGGGAGCTTGGCATTGGTGGCTTGCTGGCAGTCACGACTAGTTGGCGCGCGCTTCCCCTTGGATGGCGAGAGGCAGCGGCATGGCTCGGTCTAGGGATGATCGTGGCTGCCGCAATTGGGTTTAATGAGGCCACAGCGTTTCCAGGTTATGCCGCTGCGTTACCGGTGCTTGGAACTGCGTTGGTTCTGATTGGTGGCGAATCACCGAGGTGGTTTAGCGCGTATAACGTGTTGCGACGTGGGCCGTTCCAGTATTTCGGAGATATTTCGTATTCACTTTATCTGTGGCACTGGCCAGTTATTATTTTCTTCTCTGCGGTTGCGTCGAGACCGCCGGGGCTCGTGGATGGTGCTGCGCTCATAGTTGTATCGACGGCGCTTGCGCACCAGTCGAAAGCCCTGGTTGAAGACCAGTTTCGGGCGGGTGGTGCTCGGACGAGAGGTGCGACCGGGGCCTTCGGAATCGCAGCAGGTTCAATTGTTGTCTGCCTGATTGCCGCTTGGGCTGCCCCCCGTCCTTGGCTTGCGAACGGTGCGGCGGCCGCTGAGGGCCAGCGTTCCATGAGCAGCGAAGCAACTCCCATCGCACATCCAGGAGCGCTTGCCCTAACAAACGGTACTCCATCTTCGGATGACGCGGCAGTAGTTCCGTCCTTGGAGTCTGCTCGGGACGACGTGCCGGCGCCATATCGGGATAAGTGCATGTCACGAGGGACGAGTACAGAGCTAACTCTTTGTGAGTACGGGGACCGACGGGGTGAATATCGAGTGCTTCTTGTCGGTGATACTCAGGCGGCGCAGTGGCAGCCGGCGCTGACGGAAATTGCTATTGCCAATTCATGGGCGCTGGATGTGGCCGTGAAAACCCAGTGCATACTAGGAGAGGCTATACCGGCGAGGGATGGGAAACGCTTCAGCTCCTGCGAGGTCTGGCGGGAGAAGTTGATCAGACATATTAACTCGAACAAGCCTGACCTGGTTCTTGTTGCGCAGTCACCCTCGCCTTCGCTTCTGGGTGGTGAGACTGGAGGCGAGCGCACAGAGATCTTGGCCAAGTCGTTGGCACAGTTTGGCACCACCATTCGGAGTGCGACTCAGGTTGCCTTTGTACGAAGTGCGCCCAACTTGCGTGAACGATGCACCGATCAGGAGGATCTCGAGGGATGTGGACGTGCCAGAAGCTCTGCGGTAAGTGACCGCGACCCTGTCGTGGAAGCGTCGAAGATCCTTGAGGGCGCTGTATTGATGGATCTTACGGACGCGATTTGCGCCCAATCCCGATGCGAGGCCGTCGTCGGGAATGTCGCTGTGTATCGGACCCCTGGTCACCTGACGGCCACATATTCGCGCTCCATGGCGCACGTTTTGTCTACGCGGTTAGGTGAGGTGTTGGGGATAGAGGTGGCGCCTCCCGAGCCTGACTCTATCCCTCGGTATACAAACGTTACTCAGCGTGCGCTAGCTGCAAAGCGGGATAATCCAGACTACTTTTCGGCTGGATGTCATGTAAATCAAGTCGATGCTGTTCCTAAGCACTGCTTATATGGGGTGGAAGGCTCGGAAACGAAGGTTGTGCTTGTGGGCGACTCACACGCCGGTCAGTGGCTCCCGGCAGTTCAAGAGATCGCAATGAAGCGTCAGTGGCGGCTTTACAGCTACACCAAGTCAGCCTGTGCCTTCTCCGATGCGACGGTGAAGATCCGTGGTCGTGAGTACACGTCGTGCACAGCTTGGAACGATGCCGTCATGGATGAAATCAAACAGCTTGGGCCGGACGTGGTGATTACGAGTCAGTCGAGAGGCCATACAGCGTTTGGTTCCAACTCGTCTGCAGATAGTGAGCGAAAGCTAGCCGAAGGGCTCGCAAGCCGATGGAAGGCTCTGCGGGATTTGGGCATTCGAGTAGTCGTTATCGCCGATACACCGTGGATGGAGGAGAGCGTGCCCGACTGCCTGAGCAGGCCGCGGGCGGCGGTTGAGGACTGCGCGACGCCGGCGGCAATCGCTAACCGGATCCCTGATTCGATCTTACTAGCATCTGACTCTCTTGCTGAGATTACCCTGGTCGATATGAATTCGGAAATATGCAGTGAAGATGTCTGCCCTGCAATTAAGGATGACATGGTTGTTTGGCGTGATCGACACCATCTGACGGCGACGTTCGCGAGGTCACTGGCCTCGCACCTGGATGCAGCGATAAGTAGCGATTCACCTAACGTGTACAAGAACGCTGGAGAGTGAAATGCGGAATTCAGAAGCTCGGCTCGCGATCATCGGGCTGGGGTATGTCGGTCTGCCGCTTGCTGCGGCATTTGGCCGCAAGATGCAGGCCGTGGGTTTTGATATTAATGCGGAGAGAATCGCAGAGCTCAAGCGCGGGGTTGACAGAACGCTTGAAGTCTCTAGCGATGAGCTCAGGTCCGCGAAGCAACTCTCCTATACAGATCGGCTTTCGGATCTTCGTGAATGCAACGTTTTCATAATCACCGTCCCGACGCCGATCGACACCGCTCGCCGCCCTGACTTCGATCCACTTTTGAAATCGAGCGCTTCCATCGGCTCCGTGCTCAAGAAGGGCGATATCGTCATCTACGAGTCCACGGTGTACCCGGGGGTGACCGAGGAGGTCTGTGTGCCGGTCCTCGAGCGAGCGTCGGGACTGAAGTTCAATGAAGACTTCTTCTGTGGCTACAGTCCCGAACGCATTAATCCCGGGGATAAGGAGCGAACTGTCACCAAGATCGTCAAGGTGACGTCAGGCTCTACACCGGAGGTTGCTGACTTTGTAGACGAGTTGTACCGGTCCGTGATTACCGCGGGGACACATAAGGCCACGTCTATCCGCGTTGCGGAGGCCGCCAAAGTAATCGAGAACACACAGCGCGATGTCAATATCGCCCTGATGAATGAACTGGCGATGATATTCCACAGGATCGGCATTGATACGCATGATGTCTTGGCGGCCGCCCGTACCAAGTGGAACTTCATGCCGTTCGTGCCCGGCTTGGTGGGCGGGCATTGTATCGGCGTGGATCCGTACTACTTGGCGCATAAAGCTACGATGCTCGGGTACAACCCTGAGTTGATCCTTGCAGCGCGCAGGATCAATGACGACATGGGGCCGCATGTGGCGGATCGCCTGATTCGTCTCATGGCCAAGGCAAGGTTGAACATCATCGACTCGCGAATTCTCGTCCTCGGCCTGGCCTTCAAGGAGAATTGTCCCGACGTCAGGAACACAAAGGTCGTTGACGTCATAGAACACCTGAAGGAGACCCACGCGCGCATCGACATTCACGATCCTTGGGTGGACCCCGCCGAGGCGCGCCGTGAGTACGGTGTGACACTGACGCCTATGCCCGAACAGGAGGCGTATGACGCGATTCTCTTGGCGGTCAATCACAAGCAATTCATTGGTAGCGAAGCCACCTTGGATCTCAAATCCCTTCTGAAGCCCGGCGGGATCATCTTTGACGTGAAGGGTAAGCTTGAATCAGACGAGTGCACGTTCCGGCTGTGATTCTCTACAAGGATGCCAGTTCATTCGGCTGCAAGCGTCATGACTAGGCTGATCTCGGATGCATTGGAGGACGTCCGGCGCGCCGCGCGCTTCGGATTCCTCGTGTCCAGTGAACGAACGGTGGGCGGGAAGCTGGGTTGGAGACGTATCGAGATCGGCGGACTTGCGATCTGGAGCCATCCTGAATGTTCTGCCCGTGAGCTTTTCGGGCATGGATGGAGTGCCGTTGTACTAGGCGAGATCTACGTGGCGCATGGGGCCTCGAGTGTCGAGGTCCTTGTCGAGCGGCTGGCTGAAGCAGGAGATGTTTCGGGACTGGACCGGCTTGGTGGCCGATTCGCGATAGTCGTGAGTGGCCCCCCCGGATGTCGGGTTTTTCATGATGCATTTGGTTCCAGATCGGTGTACTACCGGCCCGGGGAGTGCTTCGCGGCGTCATCACACTCCAGCTTGCTTGCACATGTCTTCGGCGACGGGGTGGACGAGTCCGCGGTCTCGTATCGTGAAAGCCCGGAATACAGCCAGCGCGGAACGAGTTATCTCCCCGGTGACCGGACAATGTACCGCGGCATATACGCGCTTATACCCAATAATTACTACGATGTGGACCGCCAGCGTACCGTGAGATACTGGCCCCGGGACCCATTGCAGCTGGGTGGGGTGGGTGAATTTTACGAAGCATGCGATGAGTATTTCGTCCGCACGTCGGAGTTTTTGCATGGCCGGTATACCGCGCTTCTTGGCCTGACTGGAGGGGTTGACGCGAGGTCGCTGATCGCGGGGCTCAGGTGGGCCGGAACGGAAGCGCGCTTTTTCACCTGGAAGGGAGGGCGGGTGGTTCAGGAGGAACTGCCACTGATCGAAGCCATTTCGCGCCATATTGGTTGGCCTCATACGTTTGTCGATATTGGTCGCCGAACGCCTGAAGCGCTGGAGCCGTCGATGCGGCGTGTGACTGCCCTGGCCACGGGCCATTCACGCGGTCCGTCCGCGCTGACGGCGAATATGTCGCAGGTTGTGCAACGTTCCGACGTTTTTCTGCGGGGTTATGGCGGCGAGATCATCCGCGGCTTTTATAACCGCCACAACCGTGCCATCGAGTCGCGCACTCCGGAAGAACTCACCTCGATCTATCTGACGCGCAGGGTGGTCAGTCCGAGCCGGCCATTCCTGAACTTTGCCGTCGAGGCCTTTCAGGGATTCCTTGAGCGTGCCAACTTCGGCGCGGACTTCCATGGTCGCGACCCGCTCGATATCTTTTACTGGGAGCACCGGATGGGTACCTGGGGCAGCGTGATGTTGAATGAGATGGACCCGGTGGTCTATTCGATGGCCGGCCTCAACAGCCGAACACTTTACGATGTTGCATTCTCAATTCCTGCCAGTGAGCGACTCGGTACGGAGTTGATGCTCGATCTGGTGGCCCATTACGACGGACAATTGGCCAAGGTGGGGGTTGTGTCTTGATGACGTTGCGCCGCGTCGAGATTCTTGGCCCGTCCGGGGTGGGCAAGTCCACGATTCTGAAGAGGGTGAGCCAGAGTCGGGAACTGCTCGCGGGCGGTAAATGGATGTTTCCGGACGACCTCGTCGAGCCGCTCAAGACGCTCAGGGAGGGTACAACGGCGGGCCAACGGCTGCGCAGGGCTGTGGATGAGGGTATCGCAGCAGCCTTCATCCGCACATGCTTCAGGATTATCGCCGACTCCGGAATGCGTCCGTCTCAGAAGTTTTCGGCCGCCGCGATCGTGCGACGTTCCTGCGAGGACTTTCACGATATTTCGCGGATCGAAGATGCAGGTGTCCTGGTTCATGATGAGCTGCTTCTGCATCGTGCATTCAGCCTGCTCCCCGGGTCGCATGATGTGGAGCGGGACGCCAAAGAGTTCTTCGACAACGTTCCCATCCCCCAACACGCGATAATCCTGAAGGCTGATGCCGAAGTCATCCTCAAGCGCGTGCAGGGGCGCCGCACCCTGCCGAACTGCTATCAGTTCGGGGATGAGCGCCAACTGGTCGACGTGATCGCGGGCTTGCTCGACGCATGCGATATAGCGGCTGAGATTCTTGCGCAACGCGGCGTTGATGTGCATATAGTGGATGCGAACAACACAGCTGCGGATACAGGCCGGGACATCATCCGGCTACTGAATACCTGCAGTAAACCGGCCACACCGGATCGCGCCGAGCTTATGGACCGGTTGCTGGGGGTTTCTGGAAGCTTTAGAAAGAAGGACGGGCGCCACGAACTCAAGACGCAGGGGGTTGCGTACTGCTCCTTTCACACAGCTGCGCTCTCGGTCCCCAATGAATTGGCGCAACGAGATGCGGTGCGGCGACTGGCCCGTTTTGATCTGGTTCGTAGCAGCGCCGAGGGCCGGACCGTGCTGGATCTGGGTTGTAATTCGGGCGCGATGCTCTTGGAACTGTCCAACCTGGGCATCAAGTCCGGGCTGGGAATAGAGTACGACCAGGACAAGGTTGACTTGGCCCGGGACATCGCAGAGCTGTCGCAGCTTGAACATCTCGAGTTTCGCCAAGCGGACATCGACTTGCTTGATGCGTCGTCTCTAGGCACGTTCGATATCGTGCTCGCGCTTGCTGTGGAAGCGCATGTGATGTCACCGGATAAACTGTTGCAGCTGCTCGCCGCTGTTACTCGCGGCGCCCTTTACTTTGAGGGGAATGGCGGCTGCGACATCAGGGGCATAGCCGACAGGCTCTTGGAGCTCGGCTTCTCGGGTGCTGAACTGCTTGGTGTCTGTGACGACGATGCACGGCCTAGCAACAATAACCGGCCTTTGTTGAAGGCGTGGAAGTTGGAGTGTCCATCAGCAACTGCGACGATGGCCAGCAGGACTGGAGCTGAATTCGATCTTGAGGTCCATGCTCCTGTCGCAATGGACCGGGAGGTGGCGAGTGAGTTCTTGAAGCTCCGGTTTGCCCGCGGCTTCTATGTTGGCTCGTCCAAGTGGCAGACGGCGCCGGATCACTGGAGCCAGAGATCTTTTGCCGGTGGATGGTTGGCGGTGGACCGGCGGGTCCCACTGCAAATTGCCTCGTCCGACTCGGTGCAGGTTGCTCTGATAGGACGCGCATACGATCTGGAGACCCGTACCTATGATGGGGCCAAGGTGGTCCGGGACTTGGCCGACGCCCGCACGCAATCACCCGCAGCGATGCAGCGCGTCGTTGACCGGTTGGGCGGTAGGTTTCTCGTTATGGACGCCTTTGGTGCCCAAGTCAGGGTGCAGCAGGATGCTGCGGGAATGCGCACTGCTTTTTACCTGAACCGCAATGGTGGCTGGTTCGTGGCGTCACATGCGAAGCTTCTTGCGGAAGTGGTGGGCGGTCTGGAGCCATCGATCTTTGGAGATCATTGGACAGTTGGCGCCAATCCACTGCATGGGGCTTATGGCTACCCGGGACGCGCGACGGAATTCCGGGATGTTTATGCCTTGACTCCCAACACGGTGCTGAACGTGCGCGAGGGGAGCTTGGAGCGCGTTTTCCCCATGACTGCGCCCGGTGCCATGGGGGCAGAAGCTGCCGGAGAGTGGATCGCAGATGCGATTCACGGGCAGCTGGCGGCGCTGGCCGGCAGGGAGCAACTGATCATGTCGCTGACCTCCGGTTTGGACAGTCGGGTCACTCTCGCGGCGGCAGGCCCGCAGATCGCAAAGTCGGCCAAGTTTTTCACCTACTCACCTGCAACGCGACAGAGCGACATTGAAGTCGCAATCAATCTTGCCCGGGAGCACGGACTGGATCACGAGCTATTTGACCTCACGCAGTTCCGTAACTATTCCGCTGAGTTCCCGTCGGCGCTTCGAATTAACTCGCCCCGGCGCCACGTACATGGTGCCGCTTACGCCTATCTTCAAAGCTTCAACCAGACAGACCTCCACATCCGATCAAATCACTACGAGATCGGCCGCGCGTACTACCTGAAGCACCGGCCGAAGAACGTGTCCAGATCGATCCAGACCCTCTCGCGACGTCTGATGGAGAACGGGGAAGAGCCGTCGCCCGATGTTATTCATGCGTTTGAGGATTGGGCGAGTGCTACGCACTTTCCGCTTGACGCGGATTACCTGCCACAGGATCTCTTCTATTGGGAGCACAGGATGTCACGCTGGTGCGCGCCCAACCTGTGCGAGAGTGATGTCGCGTTCGATACCTGGGCCGTTGTGAATTCCCGCGCCATCTATAAGGTGATGCTGGATGTAGCCTTCGAGGGCCGTGTTGAAGGCACGCCGTACCACCACGTCATTCGCTCACGCTGGGCTGATCTTCTCAAGTACCCCATCAATGGCGTGGCGGTAAACATACGATAGCAGTGGACGGTTTCCCTGGTCGACGCCTAATTATGCGTGCAGGTCTGGTGGGCACGGCGTACGGGCCTCGACACTCGCCGCGCCCTTCCCGCGGCTGTAGTCAGGCGAGTAGCGGGGCGGTGACGATGTAGTACCTTATTGTGCTCGATTTGAGGTGAGCCAGCTCTCGACCAGGGCCGCAATCTTTTGACCGGCATGCCCGTCACCAAATGGGTTGGGGATAGGGTCGTCAATATTCGTACGCCCTGTCGCGATAAGCTCGAGAGTATGGTGCACGATTGCTCCCCGCGTGCTCCCGACCAATCGCGCTGTACCCCCCGCAATCGCCTCGGGCCTTTCGGTCGTGTCACGCAGGACGAGAACAGGTTTTCCGAAGGTCGGGGCCTCCTCCTGGATTCCGCCGGAGTCTGTGAGGATGACATCTGCCCGCCGCATCAGCCATACGAACGGAAGGTAATCAAGCGGTGGTACCAGGTGAATATTGGGGTTGCCGCCCAGCCGCTCGTGTACTGTGCTTCTGACCGATGGGTTGGGATGCACCGGGTACACCACTTTCACGTCGGGGGCCGCCGCGATTTCCATAAGAGCATCGCAGACCGACTCCAAACGTGCGCCAAGATTCTCCCGGCGATGGCCGGTCACTAATACGACTTTGGATCCGCGCGGCAGAGTAGGGAGGCGACCCTCCACTTCGCGCTGTAGATTGGGGTCGGATTTGATTCGACGGACCGCCGCATGGAGCGCGTCGACGACCGTATTGCCTGTGACGTGGATCGTATGGCTGGCAAGCCCTTCGGCCAGGAGGTTCTGTCTGGCGTGCTCCGTGGGAGCGAAATGCAGGCTGGCAAGCGGCGCGACCAGGCGCCGATTTGCTTCCTCCGGCCAGGGAGCCTCCATGTCTCCCGTGCGCAACCCAGCCTCGACGTGCGCCACTGGCACGCGAGCATAAAACGCCGCCAAGGCTGCCGACAGTGTTGTCGTTGTATCGCCATGTACCAGCACAACATCGGGACTACGACGGCTGATCACCTCGGTGAGTGCCTGCACTGAACGCGCGAGGAGGCTAGGCAGGGGTTGATCCTCCCGCATGAGGTCCAGGTCCTCGTCCGGGACGATTTGGAACACATCCAGGACCTGGTCAAGCAGTTCCCTGTGTTGCGCAGTGACCACAATTTGGACGTCCAGACTTGGCAGCTTCCCAAGAGCCACGGCCACTGGAGCCATCTTGATTGCTTCCGGTCGCGTACCGAATACCAGCATTACCTTCTTGCGCACGCACGGCCTCACATGAAAAGGGGCCGCAAAGCGGCCCCTGAAGTATGTCTGGGGTCAGCTTGCAGTCAAAGCGCTGCTTCCAGCTCCGGCAACACCTTGAACAGATCCCCCACCAGCCCGTAATCCGCAATCTCGAAGATCGCAGAGTCGGCATCCTTGTTGATCGCCACGATCGTCCCGGCGTCCTTGATGCCGGTCAGGTGCTGGATCGCTCCGCTGATGCCGATCGCGATGTACAGCTCGGGCGCGATGATCTTGCCGGTCTGGCCGACCTGCATCTCGTTGGGCACATAGCCGGCGTCCACGGCGGCGCGCGAGGCACCCACGGCCGCGCCGATCTTGTCGGCGAAGTCGTAGATGATCTTGAAGTTCTCCGCCGAGCCGACGCCGCGCCCGCCGGACACCACGCGCTTGGCGCTCTGCAGGTCGGGACGGTCGGACGTGCCCGCCGCCAAGCCCTGGTAACGGGTATGGGTCGGCAGTTCGGCCTGTACTTCGGCGGCCTCCACGGGAGCGCTGCCGCCCTTCGGGGCTTCGGACCAGGATGCCGTGCGGACGGTGGCGACCACGGTCTTACCGGCCGGGGCCTCGACGGTGATGATGGCGTTGCCGGCGTAGATCGGGCGCTTGAAGGTGTGGCTGCCTTCCACCGACATCACGTCGGTCACCTGCGGGACGCCCAGCAGGGCCGCCACGCACGGCATCAGGTCCTTGCCAAAGGTGGTGGAGGGTCCGAAGACGTGGGTGTAGCCCTCGGACAGCTTGGCGATCTGCGGGGCCAGCACCTGGGCCACCGGGTGTGCGTTGGCGGCGTTGGCAACGGTCAGCACGCGCGCGACGCCGTCGATCCGGGCTGCCTCCGCGGCAACGGCGGCCGGGTCGGCGGCCAGCACCGCGATGTCGATGGACTCGGGCGACAGGGCCTTGGCGGCCGTCACGCACTTGGCGGTGGACGCGTTCAGGACACCGTCCAGGTGCTCGGCAATGATCAGGATTTTGGACATTAGAGGAGACCCTTTTCCTTGAGTGCGGCGACCAGCTCGGCGGCGTCCTTCACCATGACGCCCTTGCTGCGCTTGGGCGGCGGCGCGTAGGCGGTGGTCTTCAGGCCTTCACCGGCCTCCACGCCCAGCTCCGCGAACGGGATCGACTCCAGCGGCTTGCTTTTCGCCTTCATGATGTCGGGCAGTTTGATGAAGCGCGGCTCGTTCAGGCGCAGGTCGGTAGTGACGACGGCCGGCAGGTCGACCTCCAAGGTTTCCAGGCCGGCGTCGACCTCGCGGGTGACGGTCGCCTTGCCGCCTTCGATCTCCAGCTTGCTGGCGAAGGTGGCCTGGGGGCGGCCCCACAGCGTGGCCAGCATCTGCCCGGTCTGGTTGGCGTCGTCGTCGATCGCCTGCTTGCCCAGGATCACCAGGTCGGGCTGCTCCTTCTCGATCAGCTTCAGGAAGGTGCGGGCGGCGTCCAGTGGCTGGATCTCCTGGCCGGCCTCGGTGACCACGTGCAGGGCGCGGTTGGCGCCCATGGCCAACCCGTTCCGCAGGTGGGCCTGGGCATCGGCCGGGGCGATGGTCGCGACCACCACCTCGCTGGCGATGCCCTTGTCGCGCAGGCGCAGGGCCTCTTCCAGCGCGATCTCATCAAAGGGGTTGGCCGACAGCTTGACGCCGTCGGTCACGACGCCGGTCCCGTCCGGCTTGACCTGGATGCGGACGTTGAAGTCCACCACTCGCTTGTATCCGACGAGGATCTTCATCAGTTGCGGGGTCCTTGGCTGCTGGCGACCGCCCGGGGCGGCCGCGTCGACATGGGGCCGGACATTCTAGCCGAAGGCCAAGGGCGGCCCGTGGGCAAGGGGGCTGAAGCCCCCCTCTCTTGGCCGCCGTCCGTCGGTGGCCGCGTTCCTCCAGAAGCAGCAGTCAGGGGGGGCAGCAATGTCGCAAGTAGCGGAAGGGACCAGTCTCGCCAGCAACGGCGTGGCTACCGGGAAAGGGCGGCTGCGGGTCATTCCTGGTCGCCCCTATCGCTTGATCCTCAAGGCTGGACGGGCTGGAACGGGTTCTCCGTCACCGATGGAGCGTTGCCGCCTGGAGCTGCGCTGCAAGACCTCTTTCACTGCCAGCGGCTTCTTTCCGTTTCCCGGCGACGGAAGCGGTTGGTTGCCGCCCCTGCAGCCCGGGGACCACGCGGACGAAGCAATGGTGGAGTTCCGCGCGCCGCCGGACGCAAGTGCGATCGACTATGAACTGATGCATGCCGATCCGGCTTCGGCCGGCACGCTCAACCTCCGGCTGGAGCCCTTGGGGCCGTCGCTGCCGGCCGATCTGCTCCGGTGTCTTGTCGAGCCTGAAGCAACGGGCCAACAGCCGTGCCGGGTACTCGAACTGGGCGAGTGGTCGCGTGCCGTGATCGCCCCATCCGGGGGGCAGGTGACCGGGAGTTCCGCGCTGCTGCCTTCCGTGGCATTCATCGGCAGTGCGGAGCTGAGGCAGGAACTGGCCTGCGACTGCGACGTGGTCGAGTTGCGCGAGGAGGCATGGCGGGACCAACTTGCGAGCCGCCGCTTCGCCTACCTGCTGGTCGAAACGGTGCTGCACGTCGACCAGCGCGGCTGGCGGTACAGCCTCACCCGCGAGGGACGCGGTCGCAAAGAGGTGGAAGCCTTGCTGGCCCACTGCCGGGCCATGGGGGTGCCGGTAGCGGTCTGGTACCGGGTGGAGCCCACGCTTTATCCGGAGTTCGCGTGGCTGGCGAACCACGCCGATTTTTGCGGTGGGGTGGACGACGCGATCCAGGCGCAGCTGCGTGAAGATCACCCGGCAAAGGCGTGCGCGCTGCTTCCCCCGGCCATCCAGCCGGCCCTGTACAACCCGCTGCGCCGCGCGGACCAGGAGCGCACGGCACGGTCCATGGCAGGCACGGTGTTGTTCGACGGCTGGTGGGACCTCTCCGCGGACCCGGGCAATCCGTGCTTTGCTCGGCTCAAGGAGGACCGGCTGCTCGTCGTCGAAAGTGAGTGGGAGTTCAGCTGCATGCGCCGGGACCAGCTCCCGGCGTTCCGTTGGAATGTGCTGGGCTGCCTGGATGCGGGTGAGAAGGCAACGCTCTCGCGTCTGGTGGGCGCGGAGCTGTTCCTCGATCACCCGACCAACGCGGCGTGGCGCCGCCAGCAAGCCATGCTGCGGTCGGCTGCCTGTGGCAGCGTGGTCATCCATCCTTCGACGGCCGGCCCCTCGCCATTGGCGCAACAGGGTCTCTGCTGGGAGGGGCCACCCAATCAGCTGCCGGCACTGTTGGAGGTGCTGGTGGATCACCCTCTCCGCCGGGCGCAGTGGTGCCACCGCGTTACGAGGGACATCCTGGCGCGTCATTGCCTGGCGGACCGGCTGCAACAGATAGCGGAGGCGGTCGGATCAGACGCGTGTTTCGTGGCGGGTCCCCCGGCTGTCGCCTGCGTGCTGGTCAGCATGCGGCCGTGGCTGGTGCCCGCGGCGATCGAGCGTTATCGCCGCGACCGCTACCCCGCCAAGGAGCTGATCGTGGTCATCCATGATCCGGATGCCGACATGAGGGCGCTGCGGGGGCTCGTACACCCGGGCGAGCGGATCCGCATGTTCCAGATGGGCCGGGAGCGCAGCCTGGGTACCTGCCTCAACTTCGCGCTGGACCAGACCGATGCTCCGTACTGGGCCAAGTTCGACGACGACGACTTCTACGGTCCCGAATATCTGTCGGACATGCTGCTGTACCGCCGGATCGTGGACTTCAGCGTGCTTGGCAAGGCGGCTGCGTTCATCTACCTCGAAGGCCACGACGAGCTGTTGCTCAACGAGCCTCGCGTCGGCAGGGCCAACACCGTGTACCCGTCGTCCGGAGCCAAGCCGGGGCATGTGGCAGGCGGCTCGCTGGTGGGGCGGCGCGACGTTGTCGAAACAGTGCCGTTCTCGGAGCGGCGCCGGGGCGGTAGCGACTCGGATTTCCTGGTGCGCCTCCACGAGGCCGGGCACGACCTGGTGGCCGCCGATCCCTTCAATTTCGCGTATTTCCGCAGCACCAAGGCGGGCTTCCATACGTGGAACACCACCGAAACGGAGCTGCGCAGGAACACACGGGCCGTTGGCGGTGGCGCAGCCATCGAAACAGAAGTTTTCATCTGATTGGCTGTTCGCCGGGGGCGGGATGTACACGATCGAACAGGACCAGGAGCCGGTGGAGCCGGCCGCGCTGCAACAGCAAAGTGACGAGGAGCAGGGAACGATCGAGGCCTTGCGCGATGCGTGTGCCGCCCTGCGCATGCGCAACCGGGCGCTGGCGTCCAGCCTCCGGCAAGCCACGGTAGCCGCCGACGAGGCAGGGCACAGGGCCGAACGGCTTCGGCTCGAAAGCGCTGCCGCGATCCGCCAGCTGGTATTGCAGAACGACCAGTTGCGACACGGAATGGGCCAGCTCCGGAGCGCCATGCTCGCCCAGGAGGTGGCCCGGAAAGCGGCACTTGCCGCGCACGTTCCCGACGCTCTTCGTGGCGGCGGGACCGGTTGCTGGCACGAGGTCCATGTTCGGAGGCTGGCGGATGCGTTGCCCGGCCTGGAGAAGGCCGCGATCCAGGACGATTCCCTCGGCGCGAGGGACCTGCTGGCGAGGATCGCTACGGAGGGACGCCACGGGTGGTCGGAAACCGTGGCCCTCTTCGGATGCGGCGATGCCGGTCGGTCATTGCCCCCGCGCGCCGACGCCCTCGCCGCCATGGCGCGGGTGATGTCCAACCGGCCGCCGGACGGCTTCGACGAGCTCTCTGCCCTGTGGATCTACGAGGCGCTGCTCGCGGGCGGGAGTGAAGGCGTGTTCTCGCCGGCCGACCGGATCCGGCATGTCGAGCTGCTCGCGCGCCACGGGGCACGGGGCAGGGCGGCGATGCGCCTGGCTGCCAGCGGCCTCGCCCATGACTTGCCTGCCGATCACGCTGCCCTGTGGGCGAACCTGGTGCATGCCGATGAGGAGGGCGAGTGGCTGGGCGCCCTGAACGGCGTCTTCGGAACCTCGCTGGAGCCTGTCGCACTGAGCGCCGGGCAAGCACCGCGGCTGGATCGTATCCGGTGTCGCCCGGGTGGCCTGGAATGTGCCGAGGGACCCCTGGTGTCGGTGCTGATGACGGTCTACCAAGCCGGTCATCTGGTCGATACCGCCGTACGGTCCGTGCTTGCGCAGACCTGGCGGAACATCGAACTGATCATCGTCGATGATTGCAGCGACGATGGCACGGGCGAGCGGCTCAGGCTGCTGGCCGAGCGCGACCCGCGCGTCCGGGTGCTCCGTACTGGCTGCAACTCGGGTACCTATGTCGCCCGGAACCTCGCGCTGCGCGAGGCGCGCGGCATGTTCGTGACCTGCCACGACGCCGACGACTGGTCGCATCCGCGCAAGATCGAGCGCCAGGTGCGCCATCTGCTGGAGAACCCGGAACGGGCAGGCAACCTGTCGAGCTGGATGCGCACCAGTGACGAACTGGTGTTGCAGTGGTTCAGCGCCACGGGCCGCTACCTGTACCCGAATACGTCCTCGCTGATGTTCAGGAGGGTACCCGTGCTCGAGGCCCTGGGGGGATGGGACGCGGTCCGCATGGGCGCGGATTCCGAGTTCTACAAGCGCATCGAACTGGTCTTCAAGCAGAAGCTCGAGGTGCTGGGCGATGCGCCATTGTCCTTCGGGCGGATGCGGGACGGCGCGCTGACCAGCGGGACACTCAGCCGCGGATGGGCTTCGCCGGAGCGTCGCCTCTACCGCGACTCCTGGAGGGCGTGGCACAAGCGCGTTGCCGCGGGGCAGACGGGGGCGCGGATGACTCCGGGCGCCGATCGCCCGTTCCCCGCGCCTGCGTCGATCCTGCCCCGTCGCAAACCGCTCTCTGCACCCGGCTACGACATCGTCATGGCCGGGGACTTCCGTCTGCGAACGGTGGCTGCTCGGCTCGCCGGGGAACTCGACGCGCTCGCCGGCGGGGGGCGTCGCGTCGCGATCTGCCAATTGGAATCCTGCCGCCGCGAGGTGGTCGGCAAGGAGCCCTTGGCCGATGAGATCCAGGCGATTCTCGACAGCGGTCGGGTGGCACGCGTGTTTATTCACCAGCCGGCCCGGTGCCGGCTGTTGCTGGTGCGCTGCCCGTTGGTCCTGCACCACGCCCAGGCGCGCGTCGCCGCCCTGCGTCCCGCGGCCGTTCGCGTGATCGCGGACGTCGCTCCCTCACTGCTGGAAGGCCAGGCGTCGTGCTACGAGGTCGCGCGCTGCGCCCGCAACGCCGCGCAACTGTTCGGGCACACCGCGATGTGGATGGCGGGCAGCCCCGCAGTACGTGCCGCCCTGGCACCGCATGTGCCAGCGTCACTGCTCCTGCCGGAGTGCTGGGAGGGTCGCTGGCCCACGGGGGCCGGAGGATCCACGGGTGGCGAGCGGCAGGAGGCACTCGTCCCATGAAGATCGCGATCAAGAACCCTGCGCCAGTGGGGCCGGACCTGCAACGGTGGGGCGACTACCACTTCGGCAGGTCGCTCCAGTTCGCACTCGAAGCCCGCGGCATCGAGATCGTGCAGCACTTCTGGCCCGAGTGGGATCGTGACGACGGCGAGGACGTGGTGCTGTACCTGCGAGGGAAGCACCCGGCACGGAAGCGTCCCGGCAAGCTGTCGGTGATGTGGATCATCAGCCACCCGTCGGCAGTCTCGCGGTGGGAGCTCGATGGCATGGACCTGGTCTACAGCGCATCGGAAACCCTGCTCGAAGCGATGCGTGGCTGGACCGCGACCCCGCTGGAGCTGATGCGCCAGTGTACGGACCCCCGCTTCTTCAACGATGTGGGAGCAGTCGGCTCGTCGGACCGTGAAGGGGTGCTGTTCGTCGCCAACAGCCGGGGCGTCCGGCGGGACATGATGCGATGGGCACTGGAGACGGGGCTGCTGCCCACCCTCATCGGGCGGCATTGGGAAGGAGTGGGGCTTGGTGCGCTCGTGTCGCGCCAGTACGTCGACAATCGCGAGCTGCCCGGCCTCTATCGCACGGCGCGAATCGGCCTGAATGACCATTGGATGGACATGCGCCACTACGGGATCGTGAGCAACCGGATATTCGACTGCCTGGCCTGCGGCCTTCCGGTCGTGACCGACGGCTTCCCGGAGCTCGTGCGCGTATGTGGCCAGGGCGTGCAGGTGGTGGATGGGCCGCGGAGTTACTGGGACGCGATCTGGGCCAGTCACACGCGCTATGGGCAGCTCCTGGAGGACACCGCCCGCGCCTGGGAAAGGATCGGCGCCGACGCGACCTTTGAGCGGCGGGCGGACCAGATCGCCACCCAGCTGGAGCGCTTGCCTGCGAACGGGTCACGTTGCAACGCAGGCACGGCGTCCGCGGTGCACTCGTCCGGTTCCCTCAGGTGGACCCGACGGATGGTTGCGAGGGTCGTTGAGCAGGCGCGCATCGTGGGGCGAACAGCGCGTCCGCGGATACTCCATCTGTGTCCCACGCATGAAAGCTCGGCCTACATCTGCGGGCGGGACGATGTGCAGTCCTTCAGCGCCGGGCCAGGCGAGGGCCCCTGGCTGCTTCCCATCGACGCGGGACTCCCGGGCAGTTTCTCCGCGAAGTTCGATGCCATCCTGATCGAGGATGCCGGTCTCTGGGACCGGGTCGATGACCGCGACAGGCTCCTGCTCGAGCTGGTCGGACGACTGCGAAGCGAAGGACTGCTGTGCGTGTACGAGCCGGACCGGATCGGGCCGGTCCTGGAAGCCGGCCTCGTGACCGGCTCGCCCGGGCGTCCCGGCGTCATGGTGCGCCCGCGCAACCCCGCAGGGGATCCAGCACATGCGTGACACGGCTACCGCTCCGCTGGTCGATCTTGGCCCGTTTGCCCTGCCATCGGTGTTCTGGACGCCGGCCTACCTTGGCCCTTCGACCGGGCTCGAGCATCTGCCGTTCCTGTTCTGGCTGGTGCAGGCCGCCCGGCCCGAAGCACTGGTCTCCGTGGGCGACAGGTCGGGGGCGATGTACTTCGCGCTGTGCCAGGCGGTGCTCCAGCTGGCGCTGGGAACCCGGTGCCACGCGGTGCTCCCGGGGCAGGAGGATCAAGCCACCCTCGATCTCCGCGCCTACCACGACGCCCGGTACGGCATGTTCTCCACCCTCTGCAGTGACAGCGCCAGCGCGCGGGAGCGGGTGCCGGAGGGAAGCGTCGACGTCCTGCACATCGAATGCGATGGGGAGCCGCTCCGCTTGCAGGAGGAGCTGCGAAAGTGGGCTGCCAGGCTTTCAGCGCGCGCTGTCGTCGTTGGCTCGGGGATCGATCAGCCTGGCGTGCCAACTGCCTTGGAGACGATCTCCGGGACACCGTGTCCTCATCCGTACTTTCACTTCGCGATTGGCGGCGGACTCCTGATCATGGGTGCCGGCCAGCATCCACCGGAGTTGTTGCGCCACCTGTTCCAGGCCGGCGAGCGGGAAGCCGCGGCCACGGCAGTCCGTTCCATGTTCGCGAGCCTGGGCCGCTCATGTGCGAGTGCCTTTCTGCAAGAGTCGGTCAAAGGGGAGCTCGCCCAACTGCTGGGGGCGGCCGGGCCGGCATCCCCGGACCACGTCGCTAGCTTCGAACGTACGGTGGGTGCGGTGGCGCGGAGGCAAGGCGATCTCCATGGCCTGCGCGACCGTGGTGCCAGGATCCGTCGCCTTGAGCTGGATGGTCTCCTGCTGAAGAAGGAGCGCGATGATCTTCAGAGGGCGATGCAGTCGCTCCAGCGGGACATCGCGGGATACGAAGCGGCAGGGCAGCGCGCGTCGGAACGCGAAGCCTTGCTGCGAGGGGAGCTGGAGCAAGTCCGTTGCCGTTCGGAGGAAGTGGCTGCGGACCTGCAGGCACGCCTGCAATGCGAGTTGGAGGCGCATGCGGGGACCCGGGCCGAGGCTGACCGGCTCAGCAAGAAGCTGGGGCGAGCGCTGGACGAGAACACCGCGCTCATCGAACGCGCCCGCGCCGAGGCACGGAAGCTGGCCACGATGAGCAAGGAGCTCATGGCCTGTCGTGACCGCCTGGACCGGGTCGAGGGGCGGCACGCGCAGTTGGAAGCCGAACTTGCCCGCGTGCTGCAGTCCAGGTCGTGGCGTCTGACGGACCCGGTACGCCGGGGCTTGCATCATCTCCGGCGGCTCGTGCCATGGACCTGACACTGGAAGAACACCGCCGTTCACGTACCGCGACGTGGGCGGCAGTGCACCCCGAGCTGTACCGGCACGGATTCGCGGTGGCCATGGCTTCGAGGCGGATGGATCCCGCGGCCGTGCCCGCAGCCTGGAGGACAGTACACCTGCCGGGCTTGGTGCTTCATTACGATCCCGGCACAACGCTGCTGCAGTCCCGGTCCCGCATCCGGACCATCCTGGCAGTCGGCTTCCTCTACGCGGTCGATGGCTCGTCGGCAGCTCGGATCATCGATGAGCTTGCGACCGTTCCGGCCGGGGAATTCCACGACCAGCTTGATCGGCTCAGCGGACGCTTCCTGCTGGTCCGGTGGGACGCTGGCGGTAGCCCCGCGCTCTACCACGATGCGGTCGGCTCGCGGTCGATCTTCTATTCATCGGAGGTGCCGGGGGTCGCCGCCTCCCATTCCCACCTGCTTGCCGCCATCGTGCAGGCCCCTCGCGACCCTGCCGTGTCGACGTTCATGTCGCGCCCGGAGTACCAGGCGAGGACGGTCAAGTACCTGCCCGGCGATCTCACGCCCTGGACCGGTATCCGGGCCCTGGTGCCCAACAACTGCCTGGACCTGGCGAGATCGGCCACCCGCCGATACTGGCCACGCACGCTGCAGTGCCCGACGGACTTCGATCGGTTCGCTGCCGCCTTCGACGAGCACGTTGGTGCGCTTGGAAAAGCGATGGCCGCCGAAGGCACGACGCCGGTTTTCGGAATGACCGCCGGCGTGGACTGCCGCAGCTTGTTCTCGGCCTTCAAACACAAGGGAGTCGGCTTTGAGGGCGTCACCTGGCGCGGCTCCTACCTGAAAGACGTCGAGATCCCGGTCGTGGATGAAATCGTTCGGCACCTTGGCGCGCCGCACGCGTACGTCGACCCCCGGCAGGAGGCCGACGCGGTGGCGCGTCGCGCAGGAATCAACTCGGGATGCTTCCGCGGCGGCTCCAGGCTCACCGCCGGCATGCACGCGCGTTATGCGCATCGTCGCGACACGATGTTCGTGCGCGGCTACGCCGGGGAGGTGATCCGCGGCTTCTACAGCCTGCACCGGAACCCGATGGGCGACCTGTCGGTGGACGAGATGGTCCGCGCCTACGGGAGCAGCATCCGGGGCTGCGATCCCTCTGCGGCGTACCGGGAGGCCTGTGGCACCTGGTTCCGGGACTACGCTCAGCGGGCGAACCTGGGCCGCATCCCGCCGGGCTTCGATGCGGTGGCGGACCTCTTCTACTGGGAGCACCGCATGGGCATGTGGGCCAGCGCGATGCTGAACGAGATGGACAGCGCGATCCGTTCGGTGATCGCGATCAACGGCCGGCGCCTCTTTGCACTGGGCTGGGGGCTGCCGCGGAAGGAGCGCCTCGCCAAGTCCCTGCTGCTGCGGGTTACCGCCCGTTACGACGAGGCGCTGGCGCGCCTGCCCTGCCACTGAGGGGTCCCCGGACCTTGCGGCGGCCGTTATCCTTGCCGCACTTGTACCTTGGAGATGGGCATGCTGCATCCGGTTGTGCTGAGTGGGGGCAGCGGGACGCGCCTGTGGCCGATGTCGCGGCAGGACAGGCCGAAGCAGTTCCTGGCGCTGGTCGGGGACCGCTCCCTCTACCAGGAGACGGTGCTCAGGGCCGCGGGTTTGCCCGGCATGCAGGCGCCGATCACCGTGTGCAGCGAGGCGCACCGCTTCACCGTGGGCGAGCAGCTGCAGGCGATCGCGGTGGGCAGTGGCGGCATCGTGCTGGAACCGGTGGCCCGCAACACGGCGCCGGCAATCGCGCTGGCGGCGCTGCACGCCCTCGCGGGCGATCCGGACGCAATGCTGCTGGTCATGCCGGCGGACCACCTGATCGAGGACGAGGCGGCGTTCCGCGAGGCCGTGCTGAAGGCCGTGGAACTGGCCGCCGACGACTGGCTGGTGGCATTCGGCATCACCCCGGACTACCCGGAAACGGGGTACGGCTACATCCAGCGTGGCGGGGCACTCGGGGCCGAGGGGTTCTGCATCGACCGCTTCGTGGAGAAGCCGGACCGCGCGACTGCCGAGCGCTACCTTGCCGACGGCGGGTTCTCCTGGAATTCCGGCATGTTCCTGTTCCGCGCGGCGCGGTACCTGGACGAGCTGCGGATCCACGCGCCCGGCATCCTGGAGGCGGCCCGGAACGCCTACAACGCGTCCGGCACCGACCTGGACTTCATCCGCATCGACCGGGACGCGTTCGCCGCCAGCCCGAGCGATTCGATCGACTACGCGGTGATGGAAAAGACCGCCCGCGCCGCCGTCGTGCCGGTGAGTTGCGGCTGGAGCGACATCGGCTCCTGGTCGTCCCTGTGGGCGGTGGCCGAGCGCGACGAAGCAGGCAATCGCACCGAGGGCGACGTGATCGCGGTGGACACCCGGGGCAGCCTCGTCCGCGCCGCCGAGCGGCGGCTGGTCGCGACCGTGGGCGTGGATGACCTGGTGATCATCGATACCGCCGACGCCACGCTGGTCGCGCACAAGGACCGGGTGCAGGAGGTCAAGGCGGTGGTGGACCGGCTCAAGGCCGACGGCCGGACCGAGCACCTGTCGCACCGCAAGGTGTTCCGCCCCTGGGGCAGCTACGACTCCATCGGCGTCGGTCCCCGCTTCCAGGTCAAGCGGATCGTGGTCAAGCCGGGCGCCGCCCTGAGCCTGCAGAAGCACCAGCACCGGGCCGAGCACTGGGTGGTGGTTTCGGGGGTGGCCGAGGTGACCTGCGATGAACGTGTGTTCGAACTGAAGGAAAACGAGAGCACCTTCATTCCCCAGGGGAGCGTGCACCGCTTGCGCAACCGCGGCAGCGAGCCGGTCGAGCTGATCGAGGTGCAGTCGGGTGGCTACCTGGGCGAAGACGACATCGTGCGGCTCGAGGACGTGTACGGGCGGAGTTGATTCGTGACCGGTTGATCCTGGCGCCGCGGGGAGGGAGTCATGCGACGAAATGCCTGGGCGCTGGAGATCACCGCTGAGGCGGTGGTGATGCATGCCGGCCGGTCGGTGGAAGTGCACGATGACTGGCTGGCGGAGGGCGCCTGGAGCGGCGACTTCAGCGCGGAAGGGCTGCTCGCCTCCGGTTTCGTCTGCGGGTCCGGAGCGGTCATCAGGGACGATTCGGTCCACCTGGTCGGCCCCAGCCACTCCATCGAGGGCGTTTACTGCTTCGTCGAGCCCGGCCGGGTGACGCTTTCCAACTCCGTGCACCTGGTCATCGCGCTGCGACCCCCGGCGATGCCCACCGTCCTGGAAGAGGTACGGCGCCGGGCGCACACGATGAAGCTGGGCCGGGCCGATTACGCGCGCGTGCTGTACCACGTGCCGGCTGGGCTGATGATGCGGTTCGCGTCGGGGCGCGTGCTGGTGGACCGCAGTGACCTGTCGGTCCGCGAGGTGCACGCGGGACCGCCGGCGGAGCCGGCATTCCATACGTTTGCCGGCTACCGGAACCTGCTCCGCGACACCCTGGCGTCGCTGGTGGCCAATGCACGCCACCCGGCCAGGACCTCGCCCTATGGCCCGCTGGTCAGCACGGTCAGCTCGGGCTACGACTCGGCCGCGTGCGCCGCGCTGGCACGCGAGTTGGGCTGTGACGGCTGCATTACCGTCGGGACGGCTCGGGGCGGCGGTGGCGACAGCGGGCGGCGCGTAGCGGCGGCCCTGGGACTGGCCTGCCAGGAGCATGAGCGGTTCGGCACCGGGCTCGAGTCCCGCGATGATCCCAGGGCGGTCTTCAGGCTGGGCGCACACCACCTGCGGGAAGAGCACCAGGACTTCCTGGCCAGCGTGAACTCCTCTGAAGACCTGTTCTTCTCCGTGTTCGAGCCGCACCTGGCGGGCGCCATCCTCTTCACCGGCTTCCACGGCGACAAGGTCTGGGATGTGGGCTGCCCCAGCGGTCCGATGATCGTCCGTGGCGACGCCAGTGGCTCCGGCCTGGACGAGTTCCGCAAGCGGGTCGGCTTCGTGAACGTGCCGGTGCCCTACATCGGCGCGGTGCATGCAGGGCAGATCGCGCGGATCGGCGAAGCGGCCGAGATGCAGCCGTACCGGGTGGAGGGCGACTACGACCGCCCGATCCCCCGGCGGATCGCGGAAGAGGCCGGCGTGCCGCGCGCGCTGTTCGGCGTCCGCAAGCGGGCCGGCTCAGTGATCATCGCCGATGCGGCCGAAGCCCGGGAGCGGGCGTTCAATGCGCTGGTGGACGAATATCGCGCCGCGTTGGTCGTCGATTGCCCGAACGTACGGGTAGGTGCCCCTGCGGTGGCGGGCTAGACTTGGCACATCCCGCAATGGAGTTGTCCACATGGCCCAGGCCCCTGCGGCGTCGCCCGTGTCCGGCGCCAAGAGCAAGCTCTACCCCGACGCAAAGTCCGCGCTCGAAGGCGTGGTGGCCGACGACCAGACGCTGGCGGTCGGCGGCTTCGGCCTGTGCGGCATCCCCGAAGCACTGATCGAGGCCCTGCGCGATTCCGGCGCCAAGGGCCTGACCGCGATCTCCAACAACGCCGGTGTGGACGGCTTCGGCCTCGGGCTGCTGCTGGAGACGCGCCAGATCCGCAAGATGATTTCGTCCTACGTCGGCGAGAACAAGGAGTTCGAGCGCCAGTTCCTGGCCGGCGAGCTGGAGCTGGAGTTCAACCCGCAGGGCACGCTGGCCGAGCGCCTGCGCGCCGGCGGCGCCGGGATCCCGGCCTTCTTCACCGCCACCGGCTACGGCACGGTGGTGGCGGAAGGCAAGGAGACCCGTGAGTTCGACGGCAAGCACTACGTCATGGAGACCGCGCTGGTCGCCGACGTCGCGCTGGTCAAGGCGTGGAAGGCCGACAAGGCCGGCAACCTGGTGTTCCGCAAGACGGCGCGCAACTTCAACCCGGCCTGCGCCATGGCCGGCAAGGTCTGCATCGCCGAGGTGGAGGAGGTCGTCGAGATCGGCGACCTCGACCCGGACCAGGTGCACCTGCCCGGCATCTATGTCGATCGCATCGTGCACAACCCGAACCCCGAGAAGCGCATCGAGCAGCGCACCGTGCGAGGAGGCAACTGACATGGCCTGGACCCGTGACGAAATGGCCAAGCGCGCCGCGCAGGAACTCAGCGACGG
>Ga0079224_100000548_pt1 | contig 37422 bp, 29 predicted proteins | sample Stecom2015_FD_80414 | JGI IMG/M metagenome (GOLD analysis project Ga0079224, IMG submission 80414) | Agricultural soil microbial communities from Utah to study Nitrogen management - Steer compost 2015 | ecosystem: Environmental > Terrestrial > Soil > Agricultural land | place: USA: Utah... | reverse complement strand
CTTCAGTTCGAACCCTTCAGTTCGAACCCTTCAGTTCGAACCCTTCAGTTCGAACCCCAGGGGGAAACCATGACCTTGCAGTCTGCACTGTGACCGCGAAGGCTCTCGAATTTCGCCGGCATCTCTTCCAGCGACACCGTGTCCGTGATCATGGCGCGGGGCGCGCGCTCACCGGCCGCCATGACCTCGGCCGTATACTGGAAATCGCGCTTCTCGTAGACCATCGAGAACCACAGCCGCACCTCTTTCATGAGCGCGATGCTGCAGGAGTAAACGTCGGACCCGGTCGTGAAGCCGAGCCCGATGATCACGCCGCGCGGCGCGACGTACTCCATCGCCTTGCCGATGGCGCCCGGCTGACCCACGGCCTCGAAGACCACTTCGGGCGGCCCGCCGAGCGCGTCGTTGATTGCGGCGGCCGGGTCGGCCAGCTCGCTCTGGGCGATGAAGTGCGTGGCGCCGAGTTCGTACGCGAAGCGCTCGCGGCGTCTCGAGTGGGCGGCCACTACGACTCGCGACGCGCCGAGGCGACGGGCCCAGAAGGCGCTTGCGAGCCCGATCGGACCGGCGCCGAGCACGAGCGCCCTGCAGCCGATCTGCATCTGCGCCTTGCGCACGCCCTGCAGTCCCACCGCCAACGGCTCGATCAGCGCACCGTCTTCGTCGGAAAGCTCCGGCGGCAGCACGACGCAATCGTTGGCGCCGACCCGCGAGTACTGGGCGAAACCGGTGACCACGTCGATGCGCGCCTGCGCGCAGTGATGCGGCCTGCCGTCGCCGCAGGCCGCGCAACGCCCGCAGCCGACGAAAGGCAAGGGCGCGACCCGATCTCCGATGCGCAGACTCGTGACCCCCTTGCCGAGCGCGACGACTTCGCCCGCGAGTTCATGGCCGATGATCGCGCCGGCGAGGATCGTCGTGCCGGGCTCGGAGGTCATGTGCAGATCGCTGCCGCAGATGCCGGCGCGTCCGACCTTGATGACGACTTCGTCGGGCCCGGGGCTCGGCTCGGGCCGCTCCTCGATGACCAGGGGCTGGCCGACGCCCTGGAAAACTGCTGCTTTCATGCTCACCTCTGCAGAGTGTGCCGCTCGATGTAGGCCGCATAGCAACGCCGGATCTCCTCTGCGGAGAGGCCGTACTGCTCGGGCGTATATTCGTGTCGGCCGTGCTTGTCTCGAGGATTGGCGGCCAGCCACGCGCGCATGCCGCGCTCGACTTCCGCATCGAGCGTGAGGCCGAAGCGTTCGTAGATGCGCTGCACCTCGTACAGTGGTTGACGCTGGAAGGAGCGGAAATCGACGTCGATGAAACGCTCCGGATGACGTTGACGCACCTGCTCGCCGCGCTCCACCGACCAGGCCCAGAGATCACGCTCGCGCGGACCGATGGTCGCTGGATCGATCTCCCGTGCGTGGAAGAAGCTGCGCGCCGGCCAGATCACTCCGCACACCGAAGGGATGCACTCAACCGGATCGCGATGCGTCTGGATGATGCAGGCGTCGGGAAAGACCTCGAACAGCGCATCGAGATGCGCCAGGGTGCCGGGATTCTTCAACAGCCAGCGCTGCTGCGCAGCGTCGGCGCCGATCAGACGCAGGTTGTCGGCATAGCGGCGGTAACTGGCGCGCTCATCTTGCCCGTACAGCCAGCGATCGTAGTCCGGCAGCCCGAGTGAGCTCGCAAAGTAGTGACTGACGAAGCTCTGCGCCAGCAGGTTGAGGCATTCGTCCACCTCATCGGCGTTGACTTCGTGGGTGACGCGCAGCGCCGGCACTGCTTCGAGAAAAGCGTTCTGCTTCTCGACGGCGGCTCGATACTCCGACACGCTTGCCCACGATTCGCGCGGCGGGCGCGGCATGGGCGTGTTGATCAGCCACTGCTCGAGTCCCTGGAAACGCGGATCGATGGACAGAAGCTTGTGCAGCGCTGTGGTGCCGCTGCGCGGTATGCCGACCACCACGAGCGGCGCGTCGATCGGCTGCATCAGGCACTCGGGACGCTCCTTCCAGCCGCGCTGGGAGTACAGGCGGCTCACGAGAACGGCGATCAGGACGCCGGTGAGCTGCTGAATGTTGCGCTCGCTGATCGGTATGCGCCGGCGAATCTCATCGACCAGCAGCGCCAGCCCCTGCTCATGGCCGACGCCGAAGTCCGTGAGGCCGCCGGCCGCCCGGGAGGCCTGCTCGAGCAGCTGATCGACGTCCGGGAACTCCATCACCAGCGCCTCCGCATCTGCGCGCCCAGACGCCGTACGCGCAGCTGCGCCTCGCGTTCGGCGGCCGTGAAGTGCGGTGTGTCGGCGGGCAAATGGCGGCGCAGCTCGGCAAACGGTACGCGCGTCAACGTCGGGATCGGGTTCGAGCTGCAGCCGTACCAGCGACCTATCAGCATGCCTTGGCGAGAGCCTACCGGGTCGAGCCAGTTGGGCACGCCCGGATCGACGTGTGCGATGACCGCACGGAAGCGGCCGTCGCTGTCCACGCGCGCCTGGCAGCCGTTCAGGCTGCTCTGACGGTAGACGAACTCGATGGCGTTCCAGAGCTCGTCGTTGAGCTGCACGTTCCAATACGGGCGCCGCTCCGGCAGCTCGGTCTCCAAGATCAGCGCCTCATCCGGGCCGACGTCGAAGACGCCCTGCCAGTAGTATTGCCCGCCGACCGCATCACCCATGGTGGTGAGCTCGAGCCTGTTGATCAATCCACGATCGCGCGCGTTTCTCTGGTAGGTGAGCCACTGCCGCGAGAGCTGCGCGACGAAACCGGCAAGCAGTGCGCGCATCTGGCGGTCGATGGACTCGATGCTCTGACGAGGCTTGAGCGGCGGCGCGTCGAGCCGCTCGATGGCGAGACGCGCGTCCTGCTCGCGGCCCCAGTCGTAGGAGCGCTGACGCACCAGAAGGAACTCGGCGTCGCGATGCAGCGGCCACCAGTCGCCCGTGTGACCGGGCGGACGCTCGGCGCTCAGAATCACTTCCAGCGCGCCGTCGGCGCCGAGCGTGAGATCGTCTGCGTCGAAGTAATCGAAGTTGCGCCCCGGCTCGGCGGACATGCCCATCATGTTGCAGCCGGTGGAAAAGGTCAGCAGCTTTACCGTGCCGCGCACGCCGCTGATGCGGTAGACCCCGTCGCCTCGCACCGGCGCGAGCAGGTAAGTGTCGTCCGGATTCGGCTGCAGCCGGAACACCGAGTTCAGAAACGGCGCCCAGTCCGGGTGTTCCGGGCTCGACTGGAAGTAGAGAAAATAGCCCGACGAGAGATTCATGAGCAGCTGCCGATAGAGCTCGGCGCACAGCTGCTCGCTTTCAGGGTCGAGCAGGAGACCCTGCAGGTCGCCGGCGTGCTGCTTCAGCAGTTCGACGTACTCGGGCCAGGAAGCGAGGCGCTCGAACATGGTGTAACCCTCTGCATGGGCCGCGATCGACACGCTGACCTTGGCCCGGACGATATCAAAGCAGTGCTCTCCACCGTAGCATCGCTCCCGGCGAATCGCTATTACAGCAGCGCAAGTCGAGCGCGCCGACCGGCGGAACAACCGCGTGCGCCGCGACGCGCCCGCGCCGTCGAGCCATGCCGATCAGGCGGGCAGAACCCGGAGAACAGCGCCCCGCTCGAGCCGCTCCGCCGCGGTCTTCGAGTCATTCCGCCATTGAGCAGGCCGAGCAGACTGCGCGTGCGGCGCAAAGCGGCGAGGCAGGCCTATGACGACGGTCCCAACCGCGGCAGGCGCAGCCCGACGGCGCGACCGAGCTTCTCGGGCAGGGGCGCCTCCCTCTGAGATCTCACCAGCGCGACCAGCCGCTCGCGGATGTCTTGCGGCAGCGGCGCCGCGCGCCGGGACTCGAGATCCATGTGCAGATCGAGCTGCTCGGCGAGCGCAGCGCGATAGCCCCGGCCGAGGTTCATCAGCTCGTGCGCGAAATGCATGCGCTTGTCGTCGACCGCGAGCAGCCGGGAGACCACGCCGATCTCGTCGCCGAGGCGCAGCTCGCGCTCGTAGACCATGTGGCTCTCGACTACGACCTTACCGCAGCGTCGCGCAGCGACGTAATCATCGCCCAGCCCGATGTGGGCGGTGAACAGGACGTGCGCGTCGTAGATCACGGCAGCGTAGAAGCGCGCATTCATGTGCTCGTTGACGTCGATCCACTCGGGAGCGACGATGGTCCGGTAGCTGCGGAACAGGGCGTCTGTCATGGCGCCGTGTATTATCACACTCGCCTGCCAACACCAGCCTATCCAGGGTAATCGAAATGTCCGGCGCTCCTTCCCCCTTCGATCCCGTCCGCATCGGCCCCATCACGCTACGCAACCGTTTCATCAAGTCCGGCGCCAACGAGGGCATGAACGTCGAGGGCGCCCCCTCGAAGGCGCTGGTGAAGCATCATCGCGAGCTGGCCGCCGGAGGCGTGGCGCTCACCACCGTCGCGTACGGCGCGGTGAGCGCGCTCGGACGCACGCTCGGCAACCAGATCTGGATCCGCCGCGAAATCCTGCCGGATCTGCGCACGCTCAGCGACGCCGTGCACGCCGAGGGTGGACGGATATCCTTTCAGATCACGCACGGCGGCTCATTCGTCACCGGCCTGAAAGTGCAGGGTCCGACGATGAGCGCCTCCTCCGGGATCAACCAGGCGGGTCTGCTGCAAGGCAACTGGCGCCAGCGCGCCATGAACGAAGCCGACATGGATCGCGTCACGGGCGAGTTCGTGGCGGCCGCGCGCATCTGCCGGGAGGCAGGCTTCGACGCCGTGGAGCTCCACATGGGCCACGGCTATCTTCTCAATCAATTCATCTCGCCGCTGTCGAACAAGCGTCGCGACGCCTATGGCGGCGGCGCCGAAAACCGCGTGCGCTTTCCCGCGCGCGTGCTCGCTGCGGTGAAGGAAGCGGTCGGCAAGGATCTGGCCGTGATCGCCAAGATCAACGTCGCGGACGGCGTGCCCGGCGGCGCCACGGCCGAAGACGGCGTGATCACCGCTCGCGCCCTGGAAGCGGCCGGTGCGGATCTGCTGGTGCTCTCCGCGGGGCGCAACGTCGAGTCGGTCTGGTTCACCTTCGGCAGCCCGATGAACGTCGAGGAAATGTCACGGGTGCTCCAGGGCAGCTGGATTCAGCGCACGGCGTTCAAACTGGCCGCGAGCAGCGTGCCCAAGGGGCTGCAATTCCGCGAGATGTATCTCCTCGAGCATTCGCGCCGCATCCGCGCCGCGGTGAAGATGCCGCTGGCCTATATCGGCGGCGTCAAGTCGCTCGCCAATGCCGAGAAGGCGATGCAGGAAGGCTTCGACTGCGTCGTGATGGCGCGCGCGCTCATCCACGATACGGGACTGGTCAACAAGCTGCAGCGCGGCGAGCTCACCCAGTCCGGCTGCACGAGCTGCAACGGCTGTGTGGCTTACATTTACGATCCGGCTGGCACTCGCTGCATTCTCAATCCGCCGAACGACCTCGCACTCAATCTGCAGCGGGCCTCCGCGCCCTAAGGAAGCTCTGATCAACCTACTGCCCCGACGGTTCAGCCCAAAGAAATGCCCGCAATGCAAGGCGTTTCGAGCGGCTAGAGATCACAGAGACAGAGTAAATCAGAGATTCTTTAAGGAGCGCGCCGGGCGCAGGCGAATCCGGAGATCCCTGCGCACGGCGCGGGTCAAGGCGGCGCCCGCATCGACATCGGCCCCGCTCACGTGCATCCAGACCCGCGGCATGGCGCGCAAGACCTGCGCCGATGCCGCCGCCCGCGCCCGTAACAACACATACCTTGTCTTGCAACTGCTCATTACGGGCGCTGCGTGCTCCAGGGAAGCTCGGTTCGACCTATCACCCTGACGGTTCCGGCCAGGAAAACGCCTGAGCACGGTGTTTCGAGCGCCTGGCGATCACAGACACGGAGCAAATCAGGTTCCCTAGAATTTCAGCTTCACGTCGACGCCGTAGCGGCGCGGTTCGGTATAGAAGCGCCCGCCGAAGCCGACCCCTCCAAAGTCGATGCCATAGCCGACGTTGTCGTGGTCGGTGAGATTGTCGCCCCAGAGCGCGACCTCCCACGTGCCGGCGCCGAGCGGCATCTCGGAGAGTGCGATCCGCGCCCGAAGATTCTCCGTCCCCGGATCCTTCACGAATTCGTCGAAGATATTGACGAAGTCGAGAGTATAGAAATAGCGCTCGCTTTGCTCCGACCAGTCGAGACGCGCAGAGAGCCGCCCGGCGGCGAAGACCGGAAAGGCGTACTCCAGGCCCACGTGCAGGCTGTCCTTGGCGATATTGGAGAAGCGCGCCTGATCGGCGACATTATCCTCATCGTCTGTCTCCGGGTCGCGGAACATGTACTTGTCGTACTCCGGGTCGGTGTAGCCGTAGGCGGCGTCCAGTGTCAGCCCTTCTGCAAGTATCGCGATCATTTCAATCTCGAACCCTTTGATGGTCGCCGCCGCAGCGTTCACCGTATCGGCGGTCGCGCCACCTGAACCCGAGCGGAACTGTTGCACCTGCAGATCCTTGTAGTCGGTGTAGAAGACCGCGAGATTCGTGCGCAGGCGCCGGTCGAACCACTCCGCCTTCAGCCCCAGCTCGTAGGCCGTGGCTTCCTCCGGCTTGAACTGCACGGGGCGATCGGATCGCGGCGAGAAACCGCCCGCCTTGTAGCCGGTCGAGATGCGCGCGAAACCCATGATGTCGTCGGTGAACTTGTAGTTCGCCGAGGCGAGTCAGTTCGTATTCGAGAAGCTCGCGTCGGGCCGCTCCGGAAAGAGCGAGGAGAAGAACTCCTTGTCGTCCTGCGTATAACGCACGCCGCCCGTCAGCTCCAGCTTGCCCGCAAGCGCGGCGGGCGTATAGCTCAGCTGCCCGAATCCGGCGATGGACTCCGTCTCGCCGCCAAAGGCCTGGAAGGGCGTGAGGTTCAAGCCCGCCTGCCCGCCAGGCAGCACGAAGGTGAGCCGCTGGTCGTTGAACTCGGCGGAACGCTCGTAGAAATAGAAAGCTCCGACGACGTAGCTCCATTGCTCCGCGCCGCCCAGCAGCTGCAGCTCCTCGGAGTATTGGAACTGGCGTTGCGGAGCGTTGTTGCAGCTGTAAGGTCCGTGAAGATCCTGGATGCCGGCGAACGCAAAAGTCACCGGATCGAGCACCACACCGCGCATGACGCCATTGCCCGAGAGGCTGCAGATCGTGTCCTGCTTGAAGGAACGATAGGCGCTGATCGACTTGAGCGTCATCGCATCCGAAACCTGATACTCGAGCGTGAGGTTGTGACCCACCGTCTCGGACAGACTGGTGAAACGCCCATCGAAGGGCGCCTGCTGGCCAGTATCGAAGCGCTCGGTGCTCACCATGAACGGCGCTCCGCCGAAAGCCGGCGACTGACCGTAATACGTCATCAAGTCCGCGGTGGCGGCGGTGAGCTGGAAGAACACCGGCGCGCCTTCACGCTCGTTCCAGTCCAAGGTGTAGGAGGCGGTGAAGCGATCGCCGAACTTGCCCGTCACCCCCAGCCACAGCGCATCGTTGTCGAAGGAGCCAGGATCCTTATCGTCCGGCGCGAGTGTGTTGTCGAAATAGCCGTCCCGCTCGCGATGCAGATAGGCGATGGTGGCCTTCACCGGCGAGCCGAACAGAAAGCCCGTATCGAGCCGCGTGCGGGTGTACCAGTCATCGAACCGCCCATAGCTCAGCTTCTGCTCGACGCCGAACTCATCGGCCGGCTTCCTGGAAACCAGCTGCACCGCCCCGCCGGTGGTATTGCGTCCAAAGAGCGTGCCCTGCGGGCCGCGCAGCACTTCGATACGTTCGAGGTCCACCAGATCGAAGACCGCGCCCGCGGTGCGCGCGATGTACACGCCGTCCAGGTACAGCCCCACGCCCTGCTCGGCGGTCGCCGCCGGCTCTGTCTGCCCGATGCCGCGAAGCGAGATGGACGTGGCGGTCGTGCTCGATGGCTGATGCGCGATTGTGAGATTGGGCGCGAACTCCGCGACGCTCGTCATATCCTGGATGTTGAGATTATCGAGAAGTTGGCCGCTGATGGCCGTGACGGAGACCGGCGTACCCTGCAGCGACTCCTCCTGCCGGCGGGCAGTAACCGTGATTTCCTGCAGCACGCCGAGCGACGACTGCGCCGCCGGCGCCTGAGCGCTCGCGTTGGATGTGGGGCCGAGAACGCCGGCGGCTGCACAGACGCCGGAAACGACCATCGATCTTCTGATGTTCATGGAATTCATAGAATCAACGCTCCCCCTCTGGTAATGAAGCGCTCGCGCGCCAAAGGCCACTACAGTGGCTCGACTCCCGTTTCCATGAGCCTATACCCGCCCCCGCGTCGTCACATCAGTGTTTGCTGTATGGCTGAAATCGATTGCTGCTGTGACCTCCAAGATTTGTCGGTGAGAGTCAGTGCTTGCCGGCGCTGCTGTTCGGCAGGGCGTGACTACTCGCCTGCATCCATGATCTCCGGATGCGCATGGGCCGGAACGATCGGAGCCGGGAGTTGGGCGCCGTCATCGAGACCGTAGACCGGCGCATTCAGATGGCGCACGTAATTCAGGCTGTGCGCAAGGAGCCCCGTGCGCTCGGCCGCGGGTCGATGGCAGAGCTCAATCATTGCCTCGGCGATGTATTCCACCGGTTCGCTCGGATACTCTGCGGGAATGTAGCGACTTGCCGAGGGCGTGCGGATGGCCGTGCTGGGCGCCACGAGATTTACGGCAATGTTGTCCTGTTGCAGTTCGGCCGCCAGTCCTTGCGTGAAACGCGCGAGCGCCGCCTTGACCGCCGCATAGACGGTGGCGCCGCCGTGGGTCGAGAACGCATCGTAGGGCTTCAGCGGCCGCTGCGCCGTCACCGAGCCGACGTTCACGATCCAGCCTGCGCCCTGAGTGCGCATCACCGGAATCGCCGCGCGGGCCAGCCTGAAGGGCGCGACAAAGTAGAGCCGCAAAGTCCGCTCGAAGCACTCATCGGTCATCTTCTCGACCGTCGCGTATTCGGCCACGCCGGCGTTGCTGACGAGAATGTCCAGCCGCCCGGCGGCCTGCAGAGTTCGTGGAATGAGAGACTCGAGATCCGCATCGCTCTCGATGTCCGCCTGGATGGGAATCGCCTTGCCGCCGCTCCGCGCGATCAGCTCCACGGTCTCGGCCAGGGTCCCTTCGTAGGCGGTCGCCGATTCGAGGCTGCGGGCAGTTACGACGACGGTTGCGCCGGCTCGCGCGAGGCGCCGCGCAAAGGCGCGACCGATGCCGCGGCTCGCCCCGGTGACGAGTGCAACCTTGCCCTGCAGTGCAATCGATGTCATTTGCAGTCGCTCCCCTTCGACGCCTGAATTTCGATGTAGTGCTGCAGCCTGACTGTAATCAGGCGCTGTTGCAGGCACAAGCGCTCGAGCACTTGGTTATGAACCACGCAGCCAAGATGCATCCGGCGAGCGCTCGCCGCATCTTCTGAGATTGAGCGAAACTGTCCCCCAGCCCGTGCGATGCGGGTCTCACGGTTCGGCATCTCTTCGGACGACCATCGACTCGGTCACGATACCGGAGACCATTGCAGTGCTTATTGAAGGAGGCTGAGGGCATGTTCAGCGATGCTACCGGCGCGGGCGGAGCGCTTTGGCGGCCGGCCGCACGGCCGCGATGGGTGCAGGAAATCAACGATCTCGGCGCCGATCTGCTGGCGTGCGGCGAGCGACTGCTCGCCCTCGATGCGCGAAGCCTGCTCTCGCAGGCTCGCACCCGCACCGGCCTGACCGATTTTGGTTCCGAGGATTTCCTGGCGGGCCTCGATGTTCTCACCCGGGCGCTCGAAGAAGAAGCCGAGCTCACACTGATGGGCCGCATCATGGCGCGGGATGAGATTCTCAACGCGCTGGAATGCCGTCTGCGTATCGAGGCGGCGTTCCGCGAACATCCGCAGATTGCCGAGGAAGTCATCGAGGCGCCGATCCTGATCGGCGGATCGGGCCGAAGCGGCACGACGATCCTGCACGAGTTGCTTGCCCAGGATCCGGCCTGTCGGGCGCCGCTCGGCTGGGAGGTGCGAGACCCCTATCCGCCCGCTCAGGAGGACGATCCTCGGATCGAGGCGGCCGATCGGGCGGTAAGAATCTGGCGCCGCGTGGCGCCGGAGACGGAATCCATGCATCCCTTCGGCGCGCTGCTTCCGCAGGAGTGCACCTTCTTCCTGAATCACTCCTTCCGCTTCGGCTATTACGCGGCGGCCTATCGGATTCCAAGCTATGTGCAGTGGCTGAGCAGCCAGGATCTCGCGCCCACGTTCGCTTACCACCGACGCTTTCTCCAGGTGCTGCAGTGGCGCTCGCCACGGAAACGCTGGGTGCTGAAGATGCCCGGCTACATCGATCACGCAGAGAGTGTGCTCCGGATTTACCCGGACGCGAAATTCCTCCACACCCACCGTGACCCGCTGAAGGTCATTCCGTCTATGACGAGCTTCATCGGCACGATCATGTGGATGCGCTCCGATCGGGTCATGGATGTGCCTGCTTTCGCCCGAATGATGTCCCAGGAATTCTGCACGCGCTTCGAGCGGGTCAAGGACCGGTTCGCGCGGGGAGTCTTTCACCGCGGAAACTACTGCGACGTGCTCTACCACCGGCTCGTCGACGAGCCGCTCGAGTGCATGGCGGATATCTACCACCAGCTCGGGATGGAGTTCACCGGGGAAGCGCGCCGGCGCATGCAGGACTGGCTCGACACCCGCTCCCGGGAAAAGCGGAATCTCGCAGGCCATCGTTACGGATTCGAACAGACGGGACTCGATCAGGAAGCCGAGCGCGAGCGGCGCCGCGCATACCAGAGCCACTTCGGCATTCCATCGGAGATCTGATCCTATGAGCGGCTTGAACGACGTGAACGCAAAAACCTGGGAAGAATTCTGCGAATCGCTCAAGAAGGCCGCAGGCGTACTGCGGCGCGAGGATATGCCGGCCGACCCGCGGCATCGGACTTTGGGGCCGCGCTATCTTGCCGGACTTCTCGACAGCGCTCTCGACATGTGGCTGCATGCCGCCGACCCTGACCGGCCCGTGCTCTTCACCGTCTATCACAACCGGAAAGGCTGGGGGTTTGCGAACCCCGACGGCCACTACCTGCGAGCACGTCTGCGCGGTGACGCCGCCTACCGGATCTGGGGTGTGCGGGGAACCATTCCGTATCTCTCATTCGAGCTCAGCCGCGGCATCTGGAGCTACTCGAAGCCCGTCGCGATTCACCGCAGTCTGTCCAGCCGCGATATGCAGATCAATCCGGATGGAACTTACGAGATCATCCTGAGCGCCGAGCCTCGCCCCGGAAACTGGTTGCGGCTCGAACCCGACGTCGAGTGGCTGCACGTGCGCCAGTTCTTCCACGATTGGATCGACGATCAGCCGCCGCAGGTCTTCATCGAGCGCATCGACATGGAAACAGGCCCACCTGAATTCCTGGACGCCGAGATCGCCGCGCGGCTGCGGGATGTCGCCTGGTTCGTGGAGGAGGAAGCAAGACTCTGGGCGGATTACTGCCTGCACATGCGCAGAGTCTTGGGCGTCAATTCCATGCCTCGATTTACGCCTCCAGGCGGTAATCTCGACGACATGACGTCGGCTTCCGGCGCGCCCGAGAACGAGTACAGCCAAGGCTACTATGAGATGACGAGAATTCCGCGCTGCTCGTGGAGTTCGAGCCGCCGCCTGCGGCGTACTGGAACATTCAGATCGGACCGATGTGGTACGAATCGCTCGACCCGGCATGCTGGCTGCAGAGCTGCAACGATCATCAGGCCTTCATCGGTGACGATCGCGTCTTCCGCGCGGTGATCGCACACCGCGATCCCGGGGTGCGCAACTGGCTCGACACGGGCGGATTTCACGAAGGCGTGGTGCTGTGCCGGTTCCAGTTCCCTGAGCGCCCCGTTCCGCAGCCGCGGACCCGCGTGATTCCCTTTGACAGCGTTGCTTCCATTCTGCCGCCGCAGACACCGCGCGTGAGTCCCGACGAGCGCCGCCGGGAAATGGCGCGGCGCAGGCATGGTCTCGCACTGCGTTTCGCGGGACGTGCGACATGAGTTCACTCACGAGTCTCTCATCATGACGACGCCTTTGCTTCCTCTGACCCTGGACGAATTACTCACCACGACACGCACGGTGCGTCAGCGTCTGGATTTCGGCCGCCACAATGCTCCTCCTTTGACGATATGCCGAAGGCAGCCGACCCGTCCACTGCCTGAAGGCTCGCCGGAATGCACGACTGCTGCCGAGCCCGATGCGCCGTCCCACCTCGGCGACTGGCATATCGGTCTGACGCAGCAGATCTTCGGCGGCCTCGCGCCGGCAGGCGGCCAGCAGTTCGGAAAATGAAGTGCCTTCAGCGTGCAGACGCCTGCGCATCGTTGCGGTGCTCATGTGGTGCAATTGGGCGACGGAAGCAGCGCCGGGCGCGCGGCCCTGCCGCTGCAGCGCATCGGCGAGCAGCAGGCGGATCGAGGGCCCAAGGCTGCCGCCAACCGCTTCGCCGAAGCCCAGCCGGAATGGGATGAAATCGATCATCCGCTCGAGTTCGGCATGCGAGCGCACAAGCTTCAGCCGCAGACAGCTCGCCGGAAAGCTTAGATAGTTGACCGGCTGATCCCAGCAAAGCGCCATACCGAAGGCTTCGTACAGCGGATTCGGCTGAGATGGCCGCGGATAGGCCAGGCCGGCTTCGACCCCCGGCAACCGGCGGCCAACGAGCCAGGAAAACAGCTGGTAGTAGAGGTTAAGCCCGGTGAGGTCCACCAGCAAAGCGGCGCCATCGCGGACGCGGCGGCGTGTAGCGATCGTGAAATACGCCTGCTCGCCCCGCACGAACAGCCGCGCATCGCCGCCGCGCTCTTCCATCGCCTGGTTGAAAAGCGCGCTACGCTCGACAGCCTTCTTGAGGGTGGCGCAATGAATCAGGGCATAGCACATCATATCGACGGCCAGCTTACCGAGCGGCCGCCCACCCTCGCGCGCGCAGCAGCGCGCTTCGAGAACACCGATGCTGAGCCGATAAAAACGGATGAACTCCCCCACCGGCAGCGTGATCGACAGGCGGCGCTGCACGGCGGCAAGCGAGACGCTCATGCGCGCCTCGCGCCACAGACCGGCGGCATCGCAGCCGAGCCGGTTCAGCTCTTCGAGAAAAGGCTGCGCGAAAGCGGCGGGGACCGTATGCGGGAAGTCGCATGCGCGCATGACGCCAGCAGCATTGCGATGACCGTTATGCCGGCCGCATCCGCCCTTCGCGTCAGCCGCCGATGTCATAGAACGAGGTGGACTGGCTCATGACGGGCTTTTCGATGCGCCGGCTGATTCGCCAGCCCGCCGCGGTACGCTGGTAAGTGATGCGGTAATAGCCCGAAGCGCTGCCCTGACGCGTATGGTCCGGCGCCTCGCGGTTGAGATATTTGAACTCGAAAAACACTGTCGCCTGCGCCTGATCGCCGGTGATTTCAAGCTGTGGCGGATGCAGGTAGTGCAGCCCCGACCAGCGCGTGTTGATTTCGCGGCAAAAGCCGGCGAGCGCCTCACGCCCGGCAAAGCGCATGTGCGGCATATCGCCCGCAGCCAGCATCTCGAAGACGCCGTCCTCGGTGAACAGCTCCGCCCAGCGCTGCGGTTGGTTCGTATCCCAGCTGACCGCGTACGCGGCCTCCAGGTCCAGGATGGCGGCGCGGTCCTCGAGCGCGCGCAGCCGCTGCTCGAAACCACCTTCCGTTGCTTTGTCACTCATGATCGATCTGCTTGAGAAATATTGGATATCGCCGCTTGTTCAGTCCGGCAGCGCGAAGGCGACCACATGGTCGCCGATGGTCGTACCCATGAACTGGTGGCCGCCGGCGGCGATCACCACGTACTGCTTGCCCGTGCGCTCGGAAACATACGTCATCGGCGAGGCCTGGCCGCCCGCGGGCAGCCTGCCCTTCCAGAGCTCCTCGCCAGTCGCGATGTCGAAAGCGCGCAGATAATTGTCGATGGTCGCGGCGATGAAGATCACTCCGCCCCGGGTTACTGCAGCTCCACCCAGGCTGAACACGCCCGACGCGGAAATGCCGAAAGGCGCATGGTCGCGAGTCGTACCAAGCGGGCGCTCCCAAAGCACCGTGCGACTGTCGAGATCGACGGCCGCGAGCTTGCCCCAAGGCGGCGCCTTGCAAGGGAAGCCGATCGGCGAGAGGAAAGGCCCGAACTCATTCGCATAGGGCGTACCGAACTGCGGCGTCACGTTCATGAACCAGCGCCCGCCGCCTTCGGCCTGCATCTGCTCGGCCTCGGCGCGCGGCAAGAGACGATTGAGCATTGGCATGTAAGAGGCGTTGACCACCATGATCCGCCGCGCCTCGTCAACCGCGACGCTCCCCCAGTCCATGACGCCGAAATTACCCGGGTACTGAATCGTCGGTGTGACCGAAGGCGGCGTGTAGAGGCCCTCGTAACGACGCTGGCGGAACTCGATGCGACAGGCGAGCTGATCGAGCAGAGTGGCGCCCCACATATCTGCTTCCCTGAGCGGCGGCGGGGCAAAGCTCGGCATGCCGACCGAGAAGGGCTGCGTCGGCGAGTAGCGCTCGCCCGGCGCGTCGCCCTGCGGCGCGGGTCGTTCCTCGACATCGGCCAGCGGGCGCCCGTCGCGCCGGTCGAGCAGATAGATCTCGCCCTGCTTGGTCGGCTGGAGGAGCGCCGGGACGGTCTGGCCCTCGATCGGCAGATCAACGAGCACCGGCTGGGAGCCCACGTCGTAGTCCCAGAGATCGTGATGCACGGTCTGAAACGACCAGCGCAACTTCCCCGTGGCTGCTTCGAGCGCCACGACTGAGCTCGAGTAGCGATCGAAGGTCTCCGGCCGATGCGCGCCATAGTAGTCGGGCGTCGCGTTGCCGGTCGGGATGTAGACGAGCCCGAACTCGGGGTCGGCGCTGAAGAGGCTCCAGGCGTTCGGTGAGCCGCGGGGATAGATCTCACCGGGAGCGAGCGGCCCCATCTCGGCCGGGCGCGCCGCATCCCAGGCCCAGAGCTGGCGGCCGGTGATCGCATCGAAGGCGCGCACGACTCCCGACGGCATGTCCGTCGAAACGCCGTCGAGCACGAAGCCCCCGATGATCGCGGCGTCGCCCACGATCGAGGCCGGCGAGGTTACGTACTGAAAGCCTGGGGTGACGGGCCCGAGGTCATAGCGCAGCGAAATCTCGCCGTTCGCGCCGAAGCTCTGGCAACGCTCGCCGCTTTCGGCGTCGAGCGCAATCATCCGCGCATCCACCGTGGCGACCAGGATGCGTCGCGGACAGTCGGACGGCTCGGTGCGCGCCTCGTGGTAGGTCACACCGCGACACACGAGCATGTGCACGCCGGAGGCGTCAACTTCCGGATCGTGGCGCCAGCGCTCCTCGCCCGTATCGGCGTCGAGGGCGATGACGATGTCGCGGGGCGTGCAAAGATAAAGCGTGTCGCCCACCTTGATCGGCGTCGCCTCGAACATGTAGGCGGCCTTGTTCCCGGGATAGGCCTCCGGCAGATCCCCCGTGCGATACCGCCAGGCGAGCTCCAGCCTATGAACATTGTCGGGAGTGATCTCGGCCGCCTGCGAGTAGCGTGTACCGGCGTCGGTGGCGCCGTAGACGCTCCAGTCAGCGCCGGCGCGCTGCGCGGCCTGTACTGCAGTCGCCGAGGCGGCGGGCGATGCGCTCACCGCACGCCCCTGCCGCCAACCGAGGGCCAGCAGCGTGATCGCGCCCGCGACGAGCAGTAGCGCGACCGCATGCGCGCCGCGGCCGAGTGCACGGAGCCCGACGTTCGAGCCCCGCGTCTCGATGAACGCCCCGCGCACCCAGGGCGTCAGCAGGTAAATCGAGACAGCCAGCGACAGGCCAAGCCTCGGAACGAGCTGCCAGAAATCGAGCCCGACTTCGGCGAGCGCCCACACCAGGGTCGCTGCGAACAGCGCGAAATAAATCCAGACTCCAAGCCTGCGCCCGCGCCAGATGAGCACCCCAGAAGCGAGGGTCGCGAGCCCGGCAAGCAGGTAATACCAGGAGCCGCCGAGGCTCGCGAGCCGGGCGCCGTCAAACGCGAGCCAAGCGCCCAACACGACGAGCAGGCCGCCCAGCGCCTTCAGTCCGAGCTGTTGAATTGTCATGATCGAGCCATCTTCGTTAATTGTGTAACCGCACGGCTCCAGGGAAGCTCGATTATCCTACTACCCCCATATCGGACATACGCTCGTCTTGCTCGGCAGGCGTCTCCATTCGCCGCCCTTCGTGCGGCTCACTTCAGCATGCGATCGATGACGGCCCGGTACCTGGGACCATAGGGCGGCCGCATGCCGAACAGGTCCGACAGATTGATCTTGGACTGCACATAGACGGCCCGTGCATGCGAGAAGCGTCTGAAGCCCTCGCGTCCGTGATAGGCGCCCATGCCGCTCGGACCCACTCCACCGAAGGGCAAGTCCTCGCAGGCGGTATGGGCGGCGATGTCGTTGACGGTCACGCCGCCCGACTGGGTGCGCGCGAGCACCTGAGCGAGTTCGGCGCCGCCAGGCCGACCGAAGTAATAAAGCGCCAGTGGATGATCGTTGCGGTTGATGAAGTCGATGGCTTCTTCGATCCGCTGATACGTGCGGATCGGCAGGAGCGGTCCGAAGATTTCGTTGCGCATGATCGGCTGGTCGTCGGCCGGGTTGATTACCAGACAGGGCGCCATCTTGCGCTGCCCGGCGCTCGAGAAGCTCTCACCGGCCGGATTCAACTCGACGACCTGGGCGCCCGAGGCTGCAGCGGCCTCCACATAGCCCCGCAGGCGCTCGAAGTGGCGCTCACTGATGATCGAGGTGTAGTCCGGATTGTCGAGGAGCCGCGGATACATGCGCGCCACGGCCGCGCGCAGCGCCTCGATCAGCTCATGCAGCCGCTCTGCCGGAACGTACACATAGTCCGGGGCCAGGCAGATCTGCCCGGCGTTGCTCATCTTGAAATCGATGATGCAGGCGGCGACCTTGTCGAGCCCGAAGGGCAGCTCGCGACTGATGATCACCGGCGACTTGCCGCCAAGCTCGAGGGTCAATGGCACGAGATTGTCAGCCGCCGCGCGCATCACATGACGGGCGACGGCGCCGGCGCCGGTGAATATCAGGTGATCGAAGGGCAGCTGCGCAAGCGCGGCTCCCACCTCGAGTCCGCCGGGGAACACCGCGATCTCCTCCTCGCTGAAGTAGCGAGCGAAAAGCTCAGCGAGCAGCGCCGAGTTGCGCGGCGTGAACTCCGAGGGCTTCACCATCGCCCGGTTGCCGGCGGCGAGAATGTCGGTAAGGGGTGTGACCGTGAGATTCACGGGGAAATTCCAGGGCGAGATCACGCCCACCACCCCGAGCGGCTGGTAGCGCACGCAGGCGCGCGCACCGAACAGAGCCGGCAGGAAAGCCACCTTGCGCCGCTCATCTCGCATCCATGACCGCAAATGCTTTTGCGCATGTCTGACGGCCGTGATGGGAAAGGCGATTTCGGTCATCGCGGCATTGGCGATCGAGCGCTGCCCGAAGTCGGCCCGAAGCGACTCGCAGAGTGCGGTTTCGTTCTCCCGCAGCAGCGTCGCCAACCGCTCCAGCCGATCGATGCGCGTAGGCGCATCGGGCGGTCCGGCCGCGAGCTGCGCGCTTCGCTGGCGCTCGAGCACTTGGCGCATACGGCTGGCCGGCTGCACATCGTTCATGACGGAATGCTCCTGCGCGGCTCGCGTGCAGCGCTCCCACAGCGAGCCTCGAGTTCGGCGAGATCGGCGTTAAGACAGCGCTCGAGCAGCTGCGCGAGCTCAGAATAGAAGGCCATGGGTTGCTGCCGCTCCAGTTTCGCACGCAGCAGCGGAACCCAGCGGCCCGGGTGGCGCGCGATGAAGTCGCGCCGACCGAGTCGATAAGATGAAGGATCTTCGTCGCGGGCGGTCAGATCCGCCTCGCCGTAGGCGAGCACGTGCAGGAACTCGAGCTCTGCGGTCAGGTGGTCCGGGGTGTCGCGATTCCTGCCCGTCGGCGTCAGCCCGAAATGATGATAGAAGCGCAGCACCTCCTCCATGGTCGCCATCTGCGGCTCGATGTGCATGCCGCCATAGAGCGGGCAGGGCGGCGCGGAAACGCCGGGATCGAACAGCCGCGTGTACTCGGCGGGCAGCGCCTCCTCCGTACCGCCAGCGTCCGCGAGCGCCTGCCAATTTATCGAGCCGCGGAGCGGCGGGGTCAGCTTCTCGATCCACTCCTGCAGGCGCCTGGCCAGCTCGCCCGTACGGATCGCCTCCAGCAGCTCGCCGCGCGGGTAGCCGAAAGCCTCGGCGAACAGGGCGTACAGCGCGCTGCGCGCCGCGGCGTTCGACGGCGGCGGCTGAGACTCGGCGCTCACGACGGCGCCTTGACGACCCGCGTCTCATGCACGGGCTCGTGACTGTCGCCGCCGCACTGACATGGGCACGGCGACATCTTGACGACCCGCGTTTCGATCGGCGGTACGGGCAGCGCCGTGCGCGACCAGCGCAGCATCATCATGCCCTCACGGTGATCCCGTGTGTCGATCCAGTTGCGCGCGCCCGGATCGCGCGCCGCAATCACCACCTTGACCGAGCCGTCGGCCTCGAGCACCGCGGTGCGATTATTCACATGCGAGCGATGCGAGGGATAAGAGATCGGCTCGAACCAGTAGTTGGTGATGTCCATGCCCCAGTAGGGAACGTCGGCAGGCGTAAAGCGCACCTCGAGCGCCTCATCTTCTTCCAAGCGGAAGTGGCCCGAGGAGAACCGATGCCCCGTAGGCATCTCGGGCGAGGGCTCGTCTTCGACGAAAGGCGTGAAGCGATTCACGGGCGCCTGGCGAGCGCGGTCGACGATCGCAGCCCAGATCGCTGTCGAGCGCGCGACATAGTCGGCCGTACGAGGAAGCGCCGTCATCACTTGTTCGAGCGTGACGTTCGGCCGCAGCCCCTCGACGCCCGCTTCCCGGATGTGGAAAGTCGCGCCCGCCGTGCGACTCCAGTCGTGGGCGTACTGGCGGATGTAGATCAAGCTCGCTTCCGGGGTCGTGCGGATCCAGTTGCCGGCGTGCTTCTCGGGCGAGAGGACGAGCTCATAGCGGCCTTCCGCGTCTACTTTCAGCTCGCGCTCCGTGAGGGCGCCGACCTGCGCACTCTTGGCGTCGAGCCCGATCTTGCCGGCATACACCGTAAACTCAATGAAAGGCGCATCGCCCCGTTGGCCGCTCAGAATGTAAGTGCGCCGGCCGTCGATCATCGCCTGGTGGTAGCGCGCGTCCGAGGTTTCTCCCTCCCCGAGCGTCGTCGGAGTGATGAGCTGATAGATTTCGGGATAGCGCGTGTCGGCGTACTCGAGCGTGGCCTCGAGCCCCACGCGCACCATGCGCGCGAGCTTGCGCAGGCCCTCGGCCTGCGAGAGCTCATCCCGCGGCGTGCTGGGACGCGCGAGCACGGCGCCCGCCGCTTTCAGCTGCTCACAGAAGTCTTCCCAGGCCTTGACGCTGGCCGGCGTCTGCTCGCTCATTCTTCAGCCACCTTGAAGTAGTCCTGGTAGAAGCGATAGCGCTCGCGCTCCCTGGCGCGATCGAGACCGAACTGCTCGAGCGTGTAGCGATGCGCGCCGTGGCGATCCCGCGGGTTCTGCTCGATAAAAGTGCGCATGCGCTGCAGCGCCTGCTCGCTCATGGGGATGCCGAAGTGCTCATAGATGCGCTGCGCCATGCCCACTTGGTCGTTGACCATCTCCGAGAAGTGCATGTCGAAGACATTCTGCGCCTGTTTGCGGCCGCTCTCGCGGAAAGCCACGCCGCGACGCATCGCCTCCTCCCACGATCTGCTCCACATCTGGCCGATCTCGAGCCGATCGACCTGGTCGCTGCCCATGCTGCAGGCCATGGACACCAGCGAGCAATGCGAGGCGATGAGCTTCAGCGGATCGCGATGCGTCATGACGATGCGCGCGTCCGGATAAACCGTGCAGATCGCATCGAGCCCCCAGTGATAGCCCGTGCTCTTCAGCACCCAGCGCTCCCGGGGGTTTCTCCACTGCATGTACTGGAGCTGCCGCTTGTGCGTACGATAGACGCTGGTCTGATCCGAGCTCTCGACCCAGCTCTGGTAGCTCGGGATGCGGAACTGATTGGCGAAGATGATGCTCTTGAAATCGAATGCGTTGAGCATCAGGCACTCCTGCGCCAGATGCGCGCCCATTTCGTGCAGCGCCTGGAACTCGGGGATGAGCGCCCGCGAGGTCTGCTCGAAATGCTGCTCGCAGATTGCGATGCGCGGATCGGTCTCGTAGGTCGCGCGATCGGGCGGCGGCGACATGATGTGGCATTCCCAGGTCATCGGCGTCCGGTTGTCGGGATCCTTGGCCAGCAGATCGTGCATGATGGTCGAACCCGTACGCGGCAGGCCCACCATGAACAGCGGCTTGACGATCTCGACCTCGAGGATCTCTGGATGGCGTTTGAGATCCTCCGTTACTCGGAGCCGATTCTCGAGGTGGCGCAGCACCTCGTTGAAAGCGATCACCCGCCCGACGGCGTTCAGCCGCGCCTCCTCGTTCAGGCTCGCGAGCAGCCGTTGAAAGCCTTCGCGCCAATCGGCCTCATCGCCGAAATCGGCCAGTCCGGTATTGCGGCGCGCAGTCTCGAGCAGCACGTCCGCCGTAAGTTGCACCTCGGGGATCGCATTGGATGGGGCGCCAGTCGCTGCATTGCTCATCAACGCACCTCAGTAGTCGCGGGACAGAATCAGCGCGCTGGTCGGAACGGCCGAGGCGGCCGTCACCAGCACGTTGTCGAGTTTCTTCGGTTGATTCCAGGACTGGCCACGCACCAGCCGCACGCCCTCGGCGATGCCGTTCATACCGTGCAGATAAGCCTCGCCGATCTGCCCGCCGTGGGTGTTGATGGGCAGACGGCCGCCGATCTCGATGGCGCCGTCACGGATGAAGTCCTTTGCCTCGCCCCGCTTGCAGAAGCCAAACTCCTCGAGCTGCGGCAGCACCAGCGGCGTGAAATGATCGTAGAGCACCGCCGCATCGATATCGGCCGCCGACAGACCGCTCTCGGCATAGACCTGCTCGGCGCACAGCCCCATCTCGGGTATGCCCGTGATGCTCTTGCGGTAGTAGCTCTTCATCATCTGCTGGTCGTCGCAGGAGCCCTGCACGGCTGCGCGAATGACTGCGGGCTTGCCTGTCAGATCGCGCGCGCGCTCGAGCGTGGTCACCACCATCGCCTGGCCGCCGTCCGATTCCTGGCAACAGTCGAGGAGACGCAGCGGCTTGACGATCCAGCGGCTGTTCTGATGATCCTCGAGCGTGATCGGCTGCTTGTAGAAGAACGCGGCCGGATTGTTGGCTGCATGCCGTCGACACGCGACCGCCACGCGCCCGAAATCTTCGGTGGTCGCGCCGTACTCGTGCATGTAGCGCTGGGCGAACATCGCGACCCACGACGCCGGCGTCAGCAGGCCGAAGGGCGAGCTCCAGCTGAAATCCACTTCCATGGGCGTCGGCAACGGCGCCCGCTCCTGTACGCCCACGCCGAAGCGCGTCTCGGAGCGCTCGTTGAAGGCGCGATAGACCAGACAGTAGGTCGCAGCTCCGCTCGCCACGGCCATCGCGGCCTGATGTATCGTGCCGCAGGCTGCACCGCCGCTGTGGTGGATGCGGCTGAAGTGCGTGAGGCGATCGACGCCGAGACTGCGACACACGTCGATCTCGTGATTGTCATCGACGGTGTAGGTCACCATTCCGTCGATCATGTCCGGCGTGACTCCCGCATCGCGGATGGCCGCCTCGCAGGCCTCGACCGCCAGACGCAGCGTGCTGCGGCCCGAGCACTTGGAGAAATCCGTCGCGCCGATGCCGACGATCGCGGTTTTCCCGGAAAACGACATGGCCATCAGCTTCGTCCTCCCAGAGGCAGTTCGACTGTCACGGTCCCCGTGACGTGATCACCCAGGTCATTGCGACCGCTCAGCCTCACGACCACCTGACCGCGATGCTCGAGCGCCGTTCGACTCTCGACGACGCCTGAAAGCGTCATCGTGTCCCCGGCTACGTTCGGCGCGCCCAGGCGAATGTTGATGCCGGTGACGCTCGCCTGCGGCCCGGCCCAGGCTTGCACGTAACGGGTGCACAAACCGTTGGTGGTGAGAATGTTCATGAAGAGATCCGGCAGGCCAGCGCGGCGCGCGGCCGCTGCCTCGTGATGGATGTCCTCGAAATCGCGCGTGGCGATGGCGCCGGCGACGATGCGCCGAGTTGTGACGTCAATGGGCCGCAGCGGCAGCTCCTCGCCCGTCTGCACCTCTTCGAAGCGGCGCGTTTGCCGGTTGACCGACGGAGCGGCGGGACGGAACATCGGCAGCTTCAGCCCCGGGTCGGTCTGCTGGGAAACCAGCTCGAGCGGCATGCCGATGCGCACCAGCTCGGGCGCACAGTGCACGATGTTGGTGATCAGCCGCGTACCTTCCTCGAGCTCGACGACTCCGACCACATAGGGATAGCGCATGAAGGGCATCGGCGGGTGCACAGGCTCGACGAAGCTGTACAGCGTCGCCTTGCCGCTCGCCACACGATAACCAAGATCGTAGGAGCCGCAGGCCGGGCAGCGCACCACCGGCGGATGGGCCAGCCGCTGACAGCCGCGGCATTGTTGAATGCGCAACTCGCCGGCCTGCGCGCCCTCCCAGAAGAAGGCCGTCTCTTTCATCATCGCCGGCCGCGGGCGCACCAGCAGGTGTTTCGGAATCTTGGCCTGCTGCTCCTGCCGCTGCTTCTTCTTCGCGAGCTCCTCTTCGGTCGGCTGGCGGGGTTTGAAGTTGAAGGTGCGAAATTTCCACGTTCCGACCCGCTCGCCCTTCTGGTTCTTGAACTCGGTGAGCGTAGTCACGAAGTAGCCGACGCCGAGCGCGGTGCTCTTCTGCTCAGAAACATCGAGCAGCGACAGCGTGCCGGTCAGAAGCTCGCCGATCTCGAGCGGCCGGAAGTATTCCTCTTCGGTATTGACGCCGATCATCGAGGCGAAACCCGCCTGCTGCAGGAGCATGAAGACCTTGCCGCGCGGGCAGTCGGGATCGAACTCCCGCGGGATGGCGCCCGGCATGGTCCACACCGCCAGCATCGCCGGCGGCGCACGGCCTTTGTCGTCCGGCGCTGCCGTCTCGAGCGCTTCGCCATCGAAGCGCATGGCGTCGCACCAGTTGCGGATCGTCGCGCTGTTGACCGGATCGCGCGCCGTTTGCGGCGCGCCAGTCCGGCCGACGTAGGAGCGCAGAGTTTCCAGAAAAGCGGTGTCCTCGGTTGCTGTCATGGGTTTCTCATCCGACGCGTTCGATCTCGATGCGGGTCGCCCGATCGGTGGAGCCGGGGCTGAAGAGCGCCGGCATGGGCTGCAGGTGGTAGTAGCCGCCGGCGAGCTGCACGGGATTGATTGGGTTGGGCGTAAGCGTCGAGTAGCTCTTGCGATTCTTGTACATGAACGGCTCCCAGGCGTGATAACAGGTGGCTTGCCCGGGGCGGTGCGCGGCCGCCACGCGCGCCTGCATCTCGGTGGAGCTGATGTCGTTGAACACCCGCACACGGTCGCCGTCGCGGATGCCGCGCGCCTTCGCGTCCTCGACGCTCATGAAGATCACCGGTTCGCCGCGATTCAGCTGCAGCATGTACTTCTGATCACGCCACGATGCGTGGATCGACCAGCGTGTGTGCCCGCCTGTCATGTACAGCGGGTATTGCCCGCCGATGCTCGGCTGATCCTTGTGCACCGGCAGGCGCTCGCCGAGCTCTTCATAGAAGGGATGATCGATGCAGAACTGCATCCGGCGGGTGAGCGTCGGCCACGGCATCTTCTTCTCGGTGTGCCACAGGCCCGCTGTGATAGGTTCGTCCTCCTTCACGTCGGTGGCGTTGCCGATGTTCATGAAGGAGTTGTCGCCGAGAGCGGTGAAGCGCTGGAAGCCCTTCTCCTTGAGCTTCCGCCAGTTCACGTCCCCGACGTTGGTGGAGACGCTGAGAATGAGATCGAGCAGCTCCTCGACGTTGGACTCGTTGTAGCGCCCGTTGAAGGTGAACTGATCGTAGACGTCGAAGCTGCGCTCTTCGCCGTGGCGGTCCTTGAACTTTTCGATGCCGCGCTCGGCGGCGCGCCGCTGAATGGTCTTCAGCAGCAGACAATGAATCTCCCAGTCGGGCTTCGCCTCCGCGACCGGCTCGGTGGCGCGCGTCACTACCTGCGAGAAGGGTGAGAGCGGCGTAGCCCAGGTGATGTCGTCCTTCTCGTACCAGGCTGCGGCCGGCAGCACATAGTCGCTGTACAGCGCCGTGTTGCTCATCCGCCAGTCGATCGTGACCATGAGATCGAGCCGCGGCAACAGCTTCTCGATCATCACGTCGTAGCCGCGGAAGCGGCGCAGCACGTTGCCGCCCGCTTCCATGAAGATGCGCGGGCGGGTCGCAGGCCGAAACTGCCAGCCCTTCTCGATCGCCTCGTCCATGTACGACGACAGCGGCCGCTTCATCGAGGGATCCCAGTCAGCGGAGCGCCCATAGAGATCCTCGAAGCCGCCCTGGTGATAGAGCCAGAGCAGGCTCGGCGGGAACGCTCCGTGGCGGAACTCCTCGCGCGCCAGGTCGTAAATGGTCATCTCCTTGGTATGACCGCGCAGCTTGTCGGCGATGAATCGCGGCGCCATCTTCAGTCCGAGCGCCGCGAGTTGCAGCTTTGGATTGCCCTGGCCCCTGAGATTCGCCACTGCGTCCGCCCCATCGATCGACAGATAGGGGAACGACATGTAGCCGGCGCCCTTGCGGCCCATCTGCCCAGCCAGCGCGAAGCACAGCAGCTGCGCGCGCTCCATCTCGATGCCGTGGTAGTACTTGGAAAAGTTCGACTGCGAGATGCAGGTCGCCGCGCGCGCCTTCGCCAGATCGCGGGCGAGTTGTCGGATCGTGTCAGGGTCGACGCCGCACAAGGCGCTCGCCTTCTCTGGCTCGTACTGCTGCAGGTGTTCGCGCAACTGAGCGAACACCGGGCGCACCTTGAGCTTGCCCTGCAGGCTGTCGATCTCGAACTCGCCCTCGAGCGCCGGATCGATGGTCCCCAGCTCGAGCGTCTTCTGCGAAACCTCGACCAGCTTTTGCTCAGCCAAGTCGAAGAAATAGAACTGATCGTCCCTGCCGCCCTGCTCGAGATCCTTGCCGCGCAGGAAGCGGCCATTGTCGACGCGGGTGAGCAGCGGCAGATCCGTCTGCTCCTGAACATAGCGCTTGTTGTAGAGGCCCTCGGCGATCATCACCTGAGCCATCCCGAGGCCGAGCGCAGCGTCGGTCGCCACCTTCACCGGCGCCCATTGATCGGCGTGTACGGAAGACGCCGAGTAATCCGGCGCAATGGTGATCACTTTGGCGCCGTTGTAGCGGGCTTCCATGATGAAATGCGCCTGGGGTATCTGCGTGTAAACGGGATTGCCGCCCCAGATGAGAATCAGATCTGAGTGGAACAGATCGTCCGAAGAACTGCAGTGGACCATTTTGCCGGTGGTTACGCAGAACCCTGGTCTGTGATCACCGATCTCGGTGTTCACATCCAGCACCGGGGTGTCGAGCACCAGCGAAGTGCGCATCATCGCGAAGCCCGCTCCGCCGTTGGTCTGCGCCGTACCCTGATCCCACATGATCGAGCCGGGCCCTTCCTCGGAGATCATCGCGTCGATCATCTTGTCGGCGATATCGGTGAGCGCCTCCTCCCAGCTGACGCGCCGCCACTTGCCGGCGCCGCGCTCGCCCACGCGCTTCAGCGGATGCCGCAAGCGGGCGCCGTCGTACATGCGCTCCGAGTAACACGCGCCTTTCTGACAGCCGCGCGGGTTGTAGTCGGGGATCTTCGGGTCGATGGGCTCGTAAGCGCCGGCCTGCTCCTCGCGCCAGACGATGCCGTCCTTGACATACACGTTCCAGTTGCAGCCGCGCTGATACCAGCAGTTCACGAAGTGCGTGCCCTTGGCGACGCTGTCCCAGCTCCACTTCGCTCGCCAGATGTCTTCGTAGCTCTGGTAGTCGACGCGCGGCATCGGCGCGCCGCCTGCACCCGGGAGCGCCGTAACTGGCGCCCCCTTCTGCAGTGAGCGCCAGCCGAGATAGCCCATCGAGAGCACCAGCGCACCGCCGCCGGCGCCCGTCAGGAATGAACGCCGAGTGATCTCTATCGCCATGATCCGCGCCTCCCTTACAGCGTGGCCGGATCTTTGGTGAGATCCGGAAAGATGTTGTCAGGCCAGCGGTACACGATGAGCGTGTCCATCAGCTCCGAGGCCTCGCCACGAGCCTTCTTCGCCCTCTCGGTCTCGAGAATGCGCAGCGCCTCCTCGACGCGCGGGCCAAAGAGACTCTGCAGATACTCGATGGGTATGCGCGGCTTGGACGGGTCCGGCTTGCCCGTCGCGGTCACGCGCGGCGGCGAAAGCGGCGGGACGTAGAAGATGTTCGGTCCGGTGCCGAACTCCTCATGGAGCGGCAACGCCACTTTCCACTGATGCACGAGCTTGTGAATGGGGCCGTTCTCATCGTCGAGATAGCCCACGAAGCGCAAGCGCCCTGGACACTGACGTGCGCAGGCAGGCGCCACGCCCTCGTCGATGCGTGGGAAGCAGAAGATGCACTTCTGCGAGACCAGCTTCACGTGGTTGTAATAGATGCGCTTGTAAGGGCAGGCTTCCATGCAGAAGCGAAAGCCTTTGCACTTCTGCTCGTCGATCAGCACGATCCCGTCTTGCTCGCGCTTGTAGATCGCGCCTCGCGGACAGGCTTCCAGACACGCCGGGTGGGTGCAGTGATTGCAGAGGCGCGGGAAGTAGAAAAAGTACGAGTTCGGGTACTCCCCCGCGCCTTGATCCTCATCCCAGTTCGGTCCCCAGCTGGGCTTCTCGCCCTTGAAATTCTTCGGCTCGAGGTGGCTGGCCGAACCCTCGAAGAGCACTTCCTGCTGGTTGAACTGCCAAGCGTCGCCGAACTCCTCGCGTCCCGGGATACGGCTGGGACGCTGACGACCATCGGGCTCGAAGCCCCCGCCCATGGTTTCCCAGCTCTTGGGCGTACCCTCGCCGGGAAGCGTGTTGACCACGTTCCACCACATGCCTTCCATGCCTTCTTCGCGCGTCCACTGCGTCTTGCAGGCAATGGAGCAGGTGTGACAACCGAGGCACTTGTTGAGGTCGAAGACCATCGCCAACTGGCGCTTCGGGCGCACGATCTGCCCATCGATCTCGCGCCCGATGCGGGCGGCTTCTTGCTTGGCGTCGTCCATCGTTCTTAGGCCTCCAGCGAGAGTTCCACCCACTCGGGCGAAAAGGCCTTGAGGCCTGCCCGCTCTGCATTCGCCCCGCACCAGACTGCAAGCGCCACGCGGTAGGTCCTACCGGGCTCGAACGCCGCCAGCTCCGCATCCGGCGGCCCGGCGACCAGCTCCCGGCGAAACACGAGCGTCCAACGTCCGCTCGCATGCGCGGCGCGCGTCGTGATCAGCGTCGATCGCGTGATGCGTGAGGTCCCGATGCCGTCCGCCACGTTGTTGTGCGCCACTGTCGGCCGGTCGGCTCGCCAGTGCCAGATATTCACCGGCGCCCCTTGGGCGCCCATGATGAGCGGCGACGCCTCGCTGAGCGGAAAGAGCAGTGCGGCGCCGTCGGCGAACTGATCGTTGTCGTCGACGGACGCGACCGGCTGCTCGCATTCCCACTCGAGGCGCAAAGCCAGCTCGGCGCCGTCATGCACCGCCTGGAGCCCCACTGCGCTCGTGCGCCCGAAGTCCCCGTCGCGCCACTTGCCGAGAATGTACTTCGAGTTCTGCAGCCCCACCGGCGTCGGCGTGAGCGCCACTTTGCGCGCCGGGAACCGCTCCCAGATCCTCGCGCCAGGATCCCCCGGCGACTCAACTTGGAAATCGACTCGCTTGGCCAGCATCGGTCAGCTCCTGATCACATAAGTGCGGTTCGCCGCATCGAGCGTATAGACAGGATCACCGTTCGGACCCGGTTCACAACCCAGCTTCTGCAGATCGGTCTTGCGCAGCTTGAAGGTAGAGGTGATGTCAGGCTCACGCAGGATCCGCACGAACAGCGGCACGGCGTAAGAAGGCAGAGCGGCGCTCGCCAGCTCGAAGAAAGCCTTCGGGTCAAAGCTTCGCCCAGGCTTCATCGCGATGGCGGCCATCCCCGCGCGCCCTTCCTCGCCGGGCGCTTCCACGCCATAGACGGTGATTGATTCCAGATCCGGGTATGCGCCCAGCGCCTCGGCCACTTCGGTGGTCGAGACGTTCTCGCTTTTCCAACGGAACGTGTCGCCGGTGCGGTCTACGAAGTAGAAATAGTCGTCCTCGTCGCGACGAAAGAGATCGCCGGTGCGAAACCACGCATCGCCGGGACGAAACACATCGCGCAGGATCTTGCGCTCGGTCGCTTCCGGGTCGGTGTAGCCATCGAAGCGCCCCGCGCCGACGCCCGGCAGCTTCACGATCATGGCGATCAGCTCGCCGACCTCGCCGGGCTCGCATTCGATGAGCGAGCCGTCAGCGTTGCGTATGTATTCCCCGGTCTCGAGGTCGTAGCGCACGAGGCGCGCGTTGCTGCGCTCCTTGAAGGGAATGCGTCCGCAGCTGCCGATCTTTCCGTCGAGATTCATGAGGCCGCAGTTGATCTCTGTGCCCCCGTAGCCCTCGATGAGATGCGGCACGGCGAAGCGCTCCTGGAAGCGCCGCCAGACCTCCGCATTGAGGCCGGCGCCCGACATCATCTTCAGTCCGTGCTCGCGATCGTTCGGCCGTGCAGGCTGGTTGACAAGGTAACGACACATCTCGCCGCTGTACTGGGTGACGGTGACGCGGTGGCGGCGCACGTCGTCCCAGAACCGGCTCGCGCTGAAGCGACGGCGCAGCAGCATCGAACCGCCGCAGGCGAGCACCTGCGAAAGCAGCGACATCCCGGCGGCCACGTGATAGAGCGGCAGCACGCAATAGAAGACATCCGCGGACGTATGATTGAAAAGCGCCGACCAGCCGTCGCCTACGCCGAGCCACCGCATGTGTGTGATCAAGGCGGCCTTTGGCAGCCCCGTCGTGCCGGAGGTGAACACGAAGCAGAAAGTGCTCTCGCCGATGACGCCTTCGCGCAGCGTGCGCGACGGATTCTCGTCACTCACTATCGACTCACCGGCGTCTATGGCGCCTGCATTGTCGACGACGAAGGTCGGCAGACGGACGGCCGCGCCGGCGGCTCCGCCGATGCTCTGCAGCTGCCCCAGACACTCTTCGCCGACGAACAGCGCCTTGCTCTTCGTGCTGGCGCCGACGGCGTGCAGCAGCGCGGCTCCGCTGATGTGGGTATTGATCAGCGCCGGGATGCAGCCGATCTTGGCGAGCCCGAACCAGAGATACAGGAATTCGGGGCGGTTCTCGAGCATCACCGAGACGGCGTCGCCCGGCGCGAGCCCTTGCGAGCGCGCAAAGTGCGCGTAGCGATTCATCGCCCGGTTGGCGGCGTCGTAGCTGATCTCACTGTTCTCCCAGATCAGAAAGACGTCGTCGGGGCGCTCGGCGGCGAGCTGCTCGAAACGATCGGTGACGGTGTAGGACTGCTCGGGCGTGTGCTTGAGCACTGCGGCGCCGAGCACGTCGAGCCGGCGTTGTGCTTCCTCGCGACTGGTCATCGTGGCCCGCTCACATCGAAATCCCGCCGCCGCAGACCGGGAGGATCTGGCCGGTCACATAGCTGGACGCCGCGCTCGCGAGGAACACGACCGGGCCGACGATCTCATGCGGCTCGGCCACACGCTTGAGGAGCGTGGTCTGGATGGAATAATCCATGAATCCATCGGTGGTCTCGGCCAGCTCTTTCAGCATGTCCGTCATGAACGGACCGGGCGCGATCGCATTGACGCGAATGCCCATGGGCGCCCATTCCTCGGCCATGCTGCGGCTGAGCGAGCGCATCGCCGCCTTGCTCGAGCAGTACATCGAAAGATAGCCGCCCGGCTTGATGGCGCCGAACGTGAGCACGTTCACGATCGATCCGCCGCCGCTCTGCACCATACGCTGCGCCACGAGGCTCGCCAGACGCATCGGCCCCTTGGTGTTGACCTGGAAGTAGCGATCGAACATCGCCTCGTCCACGTCGGCGACGGGCTGTGGGTCATGGGCGATGCCTGCGTTGTTCACCAGCACGTCGATCCGGCCGAAGACTTCGCAGGCGCGGCTCACCAGCCTGTCGATGTCCGACCAGCGCCCGATGTCGCAGGGCGCGACCAGCGCGCGGCGCCCGAGCTTCTCGATTTCGCGCGCCACGACCTCGCCGCTCGCCTGCTCGCGGCAGGCGACGACCACGTCCCCGCCGGCCTCCGCCAGTCCGATCGCGATCGCACGACCCAGTCCCCTGTTGGCCCCGGTGACCAGGCACACCTTGCCCGATAGATCGAACAGCGCCTTGCCTTTGCTCATGATGATCCTTCAGTCAAATAAGATCAGCCCGCGCGCATTGCGGCCCGCCTCGAGATCGTCGAAAGCGCTCGGAGCCTGCTCGATGCCGTAGGTCTTGGTGATGAGGCCGTCGAGGTCGAGCCGCTTCGCCTGGTAGAGCGCCAGCAGGTTCGGCATGTCGACGCGGAAGTTCGCGCTGCCATAGAAGCAGCCGAGAATCCGCTTGCTCTCCCCGGCCAGCAGCAGCGCATTGAGCCGCATCGATTCCGTGTAGCGGCCGAGGCCCACGATGCATACGCTTCCCCCGCGGCGCGCGGCGGCGTAAGCCTGCTCCATGACGGCGGCCCGACCGGTCATCTCGAAGCTGTAATCCACGCCCCAACCACCGGTGAGCGCCTTCACGGCTGCGACTGGATCCTCGCCCGCGTTCACACAGTCGGTCGCTCCGAAGCGCCTCGCGTATTCGAGTTTGTGATCAGCGAGGTCGACGGCGATGATCTGCCTGGCGCCCACCAGACGCGCGCCCTGGATGGCGGCCAGACCCACGCCGCCGCAGCCGAAGACCGCCACCGTGGCGCCTGCTTCGACCCGCGCGGTGTTGGCGACCGCGCCGACACCCGTCATGACGGCGCAACCGACCAGCGCCGCTCCGGCGAAAGGAATCGAGCGGTCGATAGGCATGACGCTCATCGCGGGGACCACCGCATACTCGGCGAGACAGCCGAGTTGCGACATGGCGCCGAGCTCCTGGCCGCGAAGTTGCAGCCGGCTCGTACCATCCAACATGCGGCCGCGCGGATCGCAGCGCACACACAAGTGCGGCTCCTTACGCACGCAGAACCAGCATTCGCCGCATGCCGGCACGAAGGAGAGCACGACGTGATCCCCGGGCTTGACGTTCGTGACGCCCGGACCGACCTCAGCAACGACGCCCGCCCCCTCGTGCCCGAGCACCATCGGCAGCGGCATGGGCACCGTGCCATTTGCGACCGAGAGATCCGAATGACAGACGCCGGCCGCCTTCATCCGGATCAACACCTCACCCGTTTTCGGAGGCGCGATGCTGATGTCTTCAACCGCCAGACGATTCAGCTCGAGTGCAATTAAAGCCTTCACGACGCCCCCTGCGGCTCGCACTTACATGGCAATCGCTCGATATTATGGTTGGTGTGCAGGGACGCCTATAGTCAATTCGAATTAGGGAACCCCTTGATCTACTCCGCGTCTGCGATCGCCAGGCGCTCGACGGGCCGTGCATTCAGTGCATTACTTTGCCTGAACCGTCAGGGTAGTAGGTTGATCCGAGCTTCTTTTAAAGAGCGGCTCAGAATGGAAGCAGCGATAGCGCTTGCGAAGCTGCGACGCCGCAAATATGTCAACGCACGACGGCTTCGGCGACGGCATGTCAACGCAGAATGCACCACGGAATAAGCGGCCGCCGTCGACGCGGCCGCATGCTCGGCATGCCTGCGGGCGCCGACCGCGCTCACTCAGCTGATCACCGACACTCGAGGCCCCGCCTCGCCCCGCCAAGCGTGGCGCCATCATTCTGCAGCGACACGCCAGGATCGACCCCATCGTCCTTATGGAGTAGGACAGCCACATGGGGCGCTGCTAGCTTCGCGCGCGAATGGGGTGTCTTTCACGATCGGCGCTGTTCCATCGGACAGGCGAAGCCTCGCTGCACCTGGTCTGCATGCCTCCGCGCCAACTGACGCGCAAAGCTTAACGAACTCCACAACGACGTCTCTTCGCGCCGCTATGTGGCGCCCGGCTCACGAGGATTTCCGCATGAATCAGCGCCTTGAAACGCGAGCAATGCTTCGTCCGCTCGCAGTGTCCATTTCCATGATCCTGGCCGCCGCCGCAGCGCGCGCGCAGGACTCGGCCCCGACCGCGCCGCCGGCTGATACGCAGGGCATGTTCGTGCTGCAGGAGGTCGTGGTCACCGCCCAGCGGCGCGAGGAGCGCCTGCAGGACGTGCCCGTGGCGGTCACCGCAATCGACGAGCAGCAGCTGATCGCTCGTGACATCAGCAGCGTCACGGATCTCGGCTCGCTGGCGCCGAACCTCAAGGCGAGTCCGACGACCTCCAACAACACCGGCATGCAGATCTCGATCCGCGGCGCCATGCAGCAGAATCCGGCGCTCTACTGGGATCCGACCGTCGGCGTCTACGTCGACGGGGTCTATGTCGGCAAGAACCTCGGCTCGGTCTTCGACGTCATGGATCTGCAGCGCGTCGAAGTGCTGCGCGGCCCCCAGGGCACGCTGTACGGGCGCAACACGCTGGCCGGCGCCGTGAATCTGGTCACCCGGCCGCCCTCGGGCGTGTTCGGCGGCGATGCGAGCGTGAAAATAGGCAACTACAATTTGCGAACCGTCAAAGCGTCGCTCGATCTGCCGCGCCTTGGGATTGCAAGCATCTCGATCGGCGCCCGCACCGAACAGCGCGACGGCACGACCCAGACGACTCAGGGCAGCGCGGTCAAGGAGCTCGACGATCGCGATTCCACGAGCGCGAGACTGGGAGTGAATCTCGACTTCACCGACACCTTCCAGGCCGCCTATCGCTTCGATTACAGCGACACCGACCAAGGAGTGAATCACTCCTATCTATCGAGGGCGAACCCTGCGGTGCTGCCGTTCCTGCAGCCATGGGTCACCAATGAGCGCCAGAAGAAGGTGAGCGTCGATGGGCGCACGTTCGAGCGCAGCGAGGTGCAGGGGCATGCGCTCACGCTCACCTGGGACGTGAACGATACGAACACGCTGAAGTCGATCACCGCCTACCGCGAACTGGAGTGGGACGATCTGCTCGATCTCGACGGCTCGCCGCTGCCCGTGGCGCATACCGCACGTCAGTCCGAGTACGACGCCTTCTCTCAGGAGCTGCAGCTGGTCGGCGTCACGGATCGCTTCAACTACGTCGGCGGTCTCTATTATTTCGAGGACGACGGCTTCACGTTCAACCCGCAGACCTTCTTCTTCGGCAATTACGACTCGCGCTACGGCTTCGGCACGAAAGCCTGGGCCGCCTACGGGCAGGTGGACTACAAGGCCACCGATGCGCTCACGTTGACGGCCGGCCTGCGCTACACGAGCGAGAAGAGGGACACCGAACGCTACCTGGCCATGAACGATAACCCGTTGATCCCTGCGGGCACGAGGGCCGATAAGACCTTCACCGACACCACCCCCGTGCTCATCGCCGCCTACCGGTTCTCGGATGCGGTGAACGCCTATGCGAAATATTCCGAAGGTTTCAAGAGCGGCGGTTTCAACGGCGAGGCCAATCTTGACGAGAACTTCACTATCAACGAAGCCGTCACCCCCTATCAGCCCGAGAAGCTGAAGTCCTACGAACTGGGCTTGAAGACCAGCTTCGCCGACGGGCGAGCGACCGTGAACATCGCAGCGTTCCAGAACGACACCGACGACATGCAGCTCTCGATTTTCACCGCAGCAGGCGCCTCCTCCTCGATCATCCGCAACGCCGGCAAGGCGACCACCCGCGGTCTCGAGTTCGAGGCGATGTGGGTCCCTTCGGATGCGCTCACGCTGCAGGCGAGCTACGGCTACCTCGATGCCGAGTACGACGAGTTCATCGACGAGGGCATAAACCAAGCGCACAACCGCGCCGTCATCCACGCTCCCGAGCACTCCTTCAACGTGCTGCTCGACGGGCGCCTCGCAAGCACCGCCTGGGGCGATGTGCGCGCAGTGCTCGACTACAGCTGGACGGATGATTACTACACCTATCCGTACCAGCTCGCCTCGAGCGGCCCGAACTACAACCCAAAGCGTGCGATCGCCGGCGATACGGTCATCAAGAGCTACGGGGTGCTGAACGCGCGTCTCGCACTCTCCGGTTTCGCCCTCGGAAACTTGCAGGGAGAAGTGGCGCTCTGGAGCCGCAACCTCACGGATGAAGAGCAGATCATCAACTACATCGACTTCGGACCCGACTTCTTCGGCAGCTTGACGCCGGCGTACTATCTGGAGCCGCGCACCTACGGGCTGGAAGTAAGCTTCCGCTGGTGAGTCCATCTCCCCAACCCACGCGATCTGGCCGCCGGATCGCGTGGCGGGAGGTTGCATCGATCGGCGCAGGCGCTTGCTCATCGAGCGCTCGGCGCGTGCGCTGATCGGGCGGCGGGTATTGGCGGCGGCGTCGGCAGCGATGGCGCCGGGCGCGCCGATCTGAACAATCATGAGCTGTGCAGTGATCCACTGCCTCAGTAAGGGCGGGGGCCGTGGGCAGACTCGAAGGTAGAATCGCAATCGTCACGGGCGCGGCGCGCGGCATTGGCGCCAGCGTGGCGCGCCTGTTCGTGCAGGAGGGCGCACATGTGGTGCTCGCCGACGTGCGCGATGAGCTCGGCGGCGCGCTCGCCGCGGAGCTCGGCGAGCACGCCGACTACGTACACCTCGACGTAGGCGTGGAGAGCGAATGGGCGGCCGCGCTGGAAACGACGCACCGACGCTTCGGCGCGCCGACGGTGCTGGTCAACAACGCCGGCGTCTTCCGTATGCAGCCAATCGAGTCGCTCTCCATGGAGGACTACATGGAAGTGATCCGCACCAACCAGATCGGGGTGTTTCTCGGCATGCGCAGCTGCATCGCGCCGATGCGCGAATCCGGCGGCGGCGCCATCGTCAACATCTCCTCCGTCCAGGGGCTCGAAGGCCTGACGAATGCGCTCGCCTACTGCGCCAGCAAGTTCGCCGTGACCGGCATGACCAAGGCCGCGGCCATCGAGCTCGCGAAGCACCGCATACGAGTGAATTCCGTGCATCCGGGGCCGATCGCCACCATGCTCGTGGCTGAATCGCACGGCGTGACGGACATCGCAGAGATCGCCTCACGCGAGCCCGGCGTCCCGCTGAAGCGCTGGGGTCGGCCCGAGGACGTCGCGCGCCTGGTGCTCTATCTTGCCTGCGATGAGTCCTCTTACAGCACCGGCGGCGCCTTCACGGTCGATGGCGGGCTGACCGCAGGCTTGGTGTACGAGTAGGAACGCCGCCCAGCGTCTGAACGCCAGAGCGCAATCGCTCGGCGCCGCTCAGGGCTCAGATGAGGTGGTATTCCTCGAGCTTCGGCCGGAGCGTCCAGTTCCAGTAGTCGACCAGCCGCCAGGGCGAGGTGGTCACGACCCGCCCGGCGCGGTTGCGATACCAACTGTTCACGCCGGGGTGCGACCACACGAGGGTTTCGAGCTCGGCATAGAGCCGGCGATTGAACTCTTCGCACACCTCGCGGCGCGGCTCCATGGCCTTCAGACCGTTTTCGAGCAGTGCGCCGATGCAGGCCGTGATGTAGCGCGTCTGGCACTCCGAGTTGAAGATGATGCTGCCGCCGTGCGCGGCGTTGGTCGCGGGGCCGTACAGACAGAAGAGATTCGGGAAGTCCGGCGTCGTGACGCCGAGGTAGGCGTGCGGCTCCTCGCCCCAGACCTCGGACAGCTTCTTTCCGTCGCGCCCGACGATCTCCAGCGAGGAGAGGAACTCGGTCGCATGGAAGCCTGTGGCGTAGATGATGACGTCCACCGCGTAATGTCGGTCGCGGCCGACGACGCCGTGCTCGTCGATCTGCGTCACAGCTTCGGTGACCAGCTCGACGTTCGGGCGCTTGAGCGCGGCGAGCCAGCTGCCGTTGTCCTGGAGCATGCGCTTGCCCATCACCGGGTACTTCGGCGTGACCTTCTCGAGCAGTTCCGGATCGTCGCCGATCTGCGCCTTCATGTACTCGATGAGACCCTTGCGCCACTCATCGTTGATGGCGTTCACCGCGCGCTGCGGATGCGGCCAATCGGGATCGATGCGGATGCGCGGCAGCGAAGCGTCCGTGCCCGGCCAGAAGATCAGGAAGCGATACCAACGCGCATAGAACGGGACGTGCCGCAGGAGCCACTTGGCGCCTTCGCCCACGGCGGCGTGATAAAGCGGATTCGGCAGCATCCAGGGCGCCGAGCGCTGGAACACATACAGCTGGCTGGCGATCTTCGCGAGCTCGGGCGCGAGCTGGAAGGCGCTCGCCCCTGAGCCCACCACCGCGATGCGCTTGCCTTCGAGCGCGTGCTGCGGCTCCCAGGCCGCGGTGTGGAAGGCCGGGCCGCGAAAGCGATCCTGTCCGGAGATCTGCGGGATGAGGGGTCGATTGAGCTGCCCGACGGCGCTCACGAGGGCGTTGGCGCGCAGCTCTTCGGTACGCCCATCCGCGTTGCGGAGCGTGAGCACCCAGCTTGCGCTCGACTCCTCGTACCTCGCCGCCAGCACTTCGGTTCTGAGCCGGGTATGGCGACCTAGCCCGTGCTTCTCGCTGAAGTTGCGGAAGTACGCGAGCAACTCGTCGCGCCGGCAGAAGTACTCGCTCCAGTCAGCGTTCGGATCGAAGGAGTAGCAGTAGAAATGGTTGGCGATGTCCACTCGACAGCCCGGATAGCGGTTCTCGTACCACGTGCCGCCCACGCTGTCGTTCTTCTCTATAAGAGTGTAGGGAACGCCGGCTTCCTGCAGCCGCATCGCCTGCAGCAGCCCCGACATGCCGGCTCCAACGATCGCCACGTGAAACTGGGCGCGTTGTTCCGCGGGAACGGTCTGGCGCCAGTCGGGCGCGCGTGCATCACGCGCGTCGAGCGCAAGCTCTTCGAGCATCATGGGCGCGTATTCCTCGGGCACATCTTCTCCGACCACGAAGCTCATCATCTCGCGGATGGTCTTGGCGTCCGGCGGAGGCGGCAGACGGCAGCCGCCGTCGCGATACCGCTTGAGCGCCTCGAGCGCCATGGCGCGCACGCGCGCCTTCTCGTCCTCGGAGAGATGTCCCTGATATTCATTGAGCGTGGCGGTGCGCGGTCGGATCGGGCCGCGCAGAATGCTCGTATCGCCCGTGATGTGCACGAGCGAAGCCATGAGCGTGGGG
>Ga0079224_100000547_pt1 | contig 37451 bp, 37 predicted proteins | sample Stecom2015_FD_80414 | JGI IMG/M metagenome (GOLD analysis project Ga0079224, IMG submission 80414) | Agricultural soil microbial communities from Utah to study Nitrogen management - Steer compost 2015 | ecosystem: Environmental > Terrestrial > Soil > Agricultural land | place: USA: Utah... | reverse complement strand
TTCTGAACATTTCCTGAAGCAAATGCATCATTAATCTTTTTTACTAAATCTTTGTTGGTTAGCATAATACTAAACTAAAAAACAATATATTATTTAGGCAGGTATGAATACGACAATTCAGGCGGGTAAATGCGTCTTATAGAAATTATATTTTTAAAGAACCCCTGAAACCTCTGACAGCATAATATGACTCTGCACCATTGTGATAAACAAAAACAGTGTTATAACGTCGGTCGCAGAAAAGTGCACCACCAAGTTTTCTGATTTCAGCAGGAGTTTTTATCCAGCTTGATGTTTTTAGATCGAACTCACCGAGTTTTTGAAGCTCACGGTATTCTTCTTCGGATAATAATTCAATTCCCATTTTTTCAGCCATATTCACAGCACTATCTTTTGGTTTATGTTGTTTCCTTGATTTCAATGCTTCATCATCATAACAAATGCTTCTTCTGCCTTTAGGAGTTTCGGGTGAACAATCATAAAAAATATATTGGTCTGATTTTTTATCATACCCAACTATATCAGGCTCACCTCCGGTTCTTTCCATTTCATACAGTGACCAGAGTTTTTTTTCACCGGCAGGGGAGTCTAATTTTGCTTCAACTTTAGACCACTCAATACCTTTATGCCTGTTCATATTTTTTTCAAATCGGGTTTTTAATGTATTGAGTAATTCCTGTTTTTGGGCTGATGATAATTTATTCTTCATAATATTTATACCTTCAATAGACTTATAGGGAAAATATAAAATATTTTTTTTAAGAAATTAATTTTATATAAAAAAGGCTGACTTAGAAATCAAATTAGAAAATTTCTTCAAGTCAGCCTCTCAAGGTTCTTATAGAATTTTAACCAAGAAGATCGAAGCGATCGAGATTCATCACTTTATCCCATACTTTCACAAAGTCATTCACAAATTATTCTTTTGCATCATCACAAGCGTAAACTTCAGCGATAGCTCTTAGTTCGGAATTGGAGCCGAAAATAAGATCGACACGTGTTGCTGTCCATTTAACATCGCCGGTTTTCCGGTCATAACCTTCAAACACTTCTTTAGCATCTGAAACTGCTTTCCATTTAATACCCGGATCAAGCAGGTTTACAAAGAAATCGTTAGTAAGTGTTTCAGGTCTGTCGGTGAAAACCCCATGTCTGGTTTTACCAAAATTAGTATTCAGAACACGCATACCACCAAGCAGTACTGTCATTTCAGGTGCAGTGAGAGTTAAGAGCTGTGCACGATCGACCAGCATTTCTTCAGCAGTTGTCATATATTTATATTTCACGTAATTGCGGAAACCATCAGCCAATGGTTCGAGCGGAGCGAATGAATCAATATCAGTTTGCTCCTGGAATGCATCAGTACGGCCAGGAGTAAATGGAACTGTAATATTGAAACCTGCATCCTTAGCAGCTTTCTCAACACCGGCACAACCACCAAGAACAATAAGATCAGCAATCGAAATCTTTTTATCATCAGTCTGTGCTTTGTTAAAATCCTGCTGAACTTTCTGCAAAACACTCAGCACTTTAGCAAGCTGATCAGGTTGATTTACCTCCCAATCTTTTTGTGGAGCAAGACGAATACGGGCACCATTAGCACCACCGCGTTTATCAGATCCACGGAATGTAGATGCAGATGACCATGCTGTATATACAAGTTCAGATACAGTTAAGCCTGAAGCAAGAATCATATCTTTCAATAAAGCGATATCACTTTCTTCAACAAGTTTATGAGTAACAGGAGGGAGAGGATCCTGCCAAATTAATTCTTCTTCAGGAACTTCAGGACCAAGGTAACGGGCACGCGGACCCATATCACGGTGAGTAAGTTTAAACCATGCTCTTGCAAATGCATCTGCAAATTCATCAGGGTTTTCATAGAAGCGTCTTGATATTTTTTCATACTCAGGATCAAATCTTAAAGCAAGATCTGTTGTAAGCATAAATGGTGCATGACGTTTTGATTTATCATGTGCGTCAGGAATAGAGTTTGCACCGGCACCACCCTTTGGTCTCCACTGGTATGCACCTGCAGGACTTTTTGTTAATTCCCATTCGTAACCAAACAGATTCCAGAAAAAGTTGCTAGACCATCTTGTCGGAGTGGATGTCCAGGCACCTTCAAGACCGCTGGTAATTGTATCTTCTGCGTTACCTTTTCCATAGCTGTTTTTCCAGCCTAATCCCATTTCTTCAATATCTGCAGCTTCGGGTTCAGGACCAACATATTTTTTAGGATCAGCAGCACCATGAGTTTTACCAAATGTATGTCCGCCTGCAATAAGAGCAACAGTTTCTTCATCATTCATAGCCATGCGTTTGAAAGTTTCTCTTATATCTTTTGCAGCAGCAAGCGGATCGGGGTTGCCATTTGGACCTTCGGGGTTAACATAAATTAATCCCATCTGTACAGCAGCAAGAGGATTTTCAAGTTCACGGTCACCAGTATAACGATTATCACCAAGCCATTCACCTTCGGAACCCCAGTAGATATCTTCCAGGGGTTCCCAGATATCTTCACGTCCACCGCCAAAACCAAAAGTTTTAAATCCCATCGATTCAAGAGCACAATTTCCTGCAAGTATTATAAGATCTGCCCAGGAAATTTTCTTTCCATATTTCTTTTTAATTGGCCATAATAAACGTCGTGCTTTATCAAGGTTAGCATTATCCGGCCAGCTGTTAAGTGGTGCAAAACGCTGAGCACCTGTTCCGCCGCCGCCTCTTCCATCGGCAATACGGTATGTTCCCGCACTATGCCATGCCATACGTATAAAAAATGGTCCGTAATGTCCAAAGTCAGCTGGCCACCAATCCTGGGAATTAGTCATCAGTTCATAAAGATCTTTTTTGACTGCTGCAAGATCAAGTTTTTTGAATTCTTCTCTGTAATTAAAATCTTCACCCATTGGATTTGATTTAGAAGAATGCTGTCGAAGAATATTCAGGTTAAGTTTGTTTGGCCACCAGTCGCGGTTTGTTCTTCCGCCTCCGGCACTGTGTTTAGCAGCATTGAAGGGACATTTCTTCTCATCATCATTTACATTATAAACTGATTTTTTAGGTTGGGTTGCTTCTTCCATGATTCTCCCTCTGTTTATTAATGTTTGTTGGATTAAATTAGAAAAAGATTAATTATGGTTTCAAAGTTAATAAAATATATCTATAATTTTTATCAATAATTTTTATTTGATTATAGACTATTTCTATTTGGCTAAATTAATGTTTGTTGTAAGCCTGGAATTCTTTGTGAAAGTTTTAAATGAAAGTCAATGATGATTTTAAAGTGGTTGATTGCAAAATCAACTTTATTTAGTTTTAATTTCAATTTCGGAAAATCAAAGAGAGAGTTTAAAGAATGAAAAGAGTTTCAATTCTTGTAACCAGAGGGGCAATTATGGGTAATATTGAAGGACCCAGACAGGTGTTTACAGAGGTGAATGATTATTTAAAGAATACTGGTATACCACCACTGTTTGAAGTTACACTGGCTGGTCTTTCGGAAGAATCATTTTTAAATGATGGACTATATACAATTTCAACCAAACCAATTAAGAATATAAAGAGAACTGATCTTGTAATTATTCCTGCAATGTACGGCAATCTTCAAAAGGCTGTGGATGATAATAAAGAATTTGTACCCTGGATAATTAAACAATACAAAGAAGGAGCAGAGGTTGCTAGTCTTTGCCTCGGTGCTTTTCTGCTTGCATCAACAGGGTTGTTAGATGGAAAAAAATGTTCAACTCACTGGCTGGCAGCACAGGCATTCAGACAAATGTTTCCTTCAGTTAATCTTGTTGAAGATAAAATTAATACAGATGAAGATGGAATTTATTCAAGCGGCGGTGCTTATTCATCTTTAAATTTAATTCTTTACCTTGTTGAAAAACATGCCGGAAGGGAGGCAGCACTTTTTTGTTCAAAGGCATTTCAAATAGATATTGACAGAAACAGCCAGTCACCTTTTATGATTTTCAAAGGACAAAAGGATCATAATGATGAATCAATAAAAAAAGCGCAGGAGTTTATTGAAAATAATTTTCAGAATAAAATAACCGTAGATGAACTTGCTTCTATGCTTGCACTAAGCAGAAGAAATCTTGAACGCAGGTTTAAGAAAGCAACTGCAAATACTGTCGTTGAATATATTCAAAGAGTTAAAATTGAAGCTGCTAAACAAAGCCTGGAAACATCACGCGAAAATATAAACGAAGTAATGTACAAAGTTGGTTATTCCGATCCGAAAGCTTTTCGGGTTACATTTAAAAAGATTACCGGGCTCTCTCCAATCCAATACCGGAATAAGTACAATAAGGAATTATTAATGGTTGATAATTAAATATCTGATATTGACTGAAGAGAATTATATCAATTTCTTTTGGACAGAACCATTATTAATCCGATTAAGAAAATAATGCCGGTAATAACCAAAGGTATTATACTTCCTTCACTAATGGTTATTTCTGCACCAAGAAAACTGAATTTATCGGTTTGCTCGGCATAATTAATTCCCGAGATTATTAAACCAACAGCACCAATTATAGTTAAAATTATACCTGAAGTTTTCATAATTACTTAAATTGTTTTTTGATAGTTTGAAATTAAAAACTTTAATTAATTACTGATGTGGTTTGAAGTAAACTAAGAAGCATTTGTGTTTTGAGGATTAACAAGTTGTATGTATTAGAAATGTTTGTTTCAATTAAAATTAATTGATTCATCGTTTCCGATTCTTATATAAGAGGTGAAATTAAACAACATAAACTTATTTGCTTTTATTCTTAAAAAGATTTTTTAATTTACGGCACAAATATTCCTTATCATTAGTAAATCAAAAATTTAAAATCCTATGTATAATATTTCTTATTTTAAAGAAAAAGATAAACAGGTCGTTCTGACATTTATTAATAAACATCCTTTTGCTTTTTTAATCGGCTGTTCTGAAAATAGTGAACCGGTAGCCACACAGATTCCTATGTTTATTGATGAGAGGGAAGGGAAACTTTATCTCAGCGGACATATAATGCGCGGAACAGATCATCATAAAGCATTTAAAAAAAATCAGAATGTACTTGCTGTGTTTACCGGACCTCATACTTATGTTAGTGCAACCTGGTATGATAATCCGAACCAGGCATCTACCTGGAATTATATGAGTGTATATATTAAAGGAAAAATAAAATTTTTGGATGAGACCGGCTTAATTGATAACCTGAGAAAAACGAGTTTACACTTTGAAAATTATAATTCAGCTTCCCCAACTGTTTATGATAACCTGCCCGAAGACTATGTAAATAATCTTATTAAAATGATTGATGCTTTTGAAATTGAAGTAACAAAAATTGATAATGTTTTTAAACTAAGCCAGAACCGTAATGAAGAAAGTTACAGAAACATTATAAAAAAACTGGAAGAGCAGGGTGGAGATGCAAAATTAATTTCTGAAGAAATGAAAAAGAAGATAAACGAGTTATATTAAATTTTTCTAAAAATTTTCCCCGCCAATTTTTTTTAATGACAGAAAGTTGATGAAATTATTTTCATCAGTGAAAGATATAAGATTTGCTGTTTGTCTTATTCTACTTTTTCTTTAGGTAAAATTTGAATATAAATTTTTTTTATTTCAGGTTCCGGCTCATCTATAATTTGCCAGATAGTAGGATTACTAAATTTTATTGCTTTAATTCTTTTTTCGTTGTGTGCATTAACAATCTCTTCAATAACCGGTTTGATTTCTGAAGGGATGTCCATGTTGATAAGATTGGTTTCAGCCATTTAATTCTTCCTCTCTCTTTGAATTGGGTCTCAATATAATAACATGTTTTTAAAAGGAAAAGGAGAGTGTTATTAATTTTTTAAGCAAAAAATTTTCTTGAAATTTTTTTACAAAAGATATGAAATTATTTCACACGACTATAAGCCGTAAATTTTTTGAAGAAAATTTTCAGAAAAATAAATTTTATTTATCAGGCTGTGCGTTTCTTAAGGAACATCCTGTAAATTGCAAGAAGAATAATAGCGCCAATTGTAGCTCCTATAAAACCAGCGGCTTCACCTTCTTCATAAATACCTAAAAATTTTCCCAGGTAGGTAAAAATAAAAGAACCTGCTATACCAATAAGAATTGTAATAATAATTCCGCCGGGGTCTTTACCGGGCATAATTAATTTTGCAAGAGCACCGGCTAAAAGACCGATTATTAAAGTCCAGATTACTGACATCACTTCACCTCTTTGATTGATTATTAATGATTTCCGAACCAGACCTGACTTTTAATTTTTTGAATAATGTTTTTACCGCATAGAATATCAGAAAAAGAACTATTATTCCCGCAAGAAGGGGAATAATTACAGCTAAAACTGAAAGAAGTATAGAACCTCCAAGTTCAACAGATGAAACCACAGGATTACCCAAACCTCCTGTAGTTGTAGTTGATGCTGCTCTTGTTATTCCTGTTGACCCCTGAACAACAGCAGCTACACCACCTCCTGCTATTATTGCAAGAACCCATTTTACAAGCGGCGAAACATCTGTTACTACTGAAGCTGTTAAAATTATTCCTGCAATTACTGCAGCAGGTGATGCAATTGTATCAAGAAGATTGTCAAGCCATGGAATATAATAAGCTCCTATCTCCAAAACTGATGCAATACTGAATGTTATAAGTGCAGGTGTTGTTCCAATCCAGTTGAATGTTTCCGATAATTCCAGGTTTCCTGAAGCAGATGCTATGCTGATAATAAGGAAAGGAACAAAAATTCTGAATCCGCTTGCTGCACTTAAACCTATTCCCATTAAAATTGAAAGTAAAATTTCAAAATCCATTTAATTCCTGAAGTTAATTCAATTAAAACTTCTTTATAAAAACAAATTAAGGAAAAGCTATGAGATTAATTATTTTTTTCGAATTTTCTGAAAGCGAAAAGAAATTGTTTGAAATAGTTATTCGGAAAGTTTACATCTGATAGACCATAATATTGAACAAATTTCTTTTCGGGGAAATATGCTGTACCAAAAAGCCAATCCCATATAGCAAGTTTGGTACTGAAATTTTTATTGTAAACCTGTTCATCCTTATCTGCGTGATGCCATCTGTGCATTTCGGGTCCGTTAATAATTAACTGCAGTTTACCAGTATTAATTTTTATATTGGAGTGAATATACATTCCCCACACAGCACTTATCACACCTTTATAAGCAACAACTTCGGGGGGCGAGCCAAGAAGAATAATAGGTGCAAATTCAACTGTTTGATTAATCAAAATCTCAAATGCATGTGAGCGTGAACCTGAAAGCCAGTCAACTTTTTTAGGTGAATGATGAGCTTCGTGGATTCTCCATAAAAATTTATTATTATGCTGAAACCTGTGCATCCAGTAGATATAAAAATCGTGAGTAATAGTAAAAAATATTAATTGAAGCCAGATAGGAATATCTGTAAATAATTTTAATCTTGATATACCTGTAGATTCATCAATGAAATGAATGATATAACCGAAAATGATTATGCTAAGAATATAACTTTGTGCAATTGTATAAAGAGCAAGGTCATTAAAGAATCCTTCGCGGATTATTTTTTGTCCGCCGTTGTATGGAATTATTCTTTCAAGTATAACAAAGAAAACAGAAGCTGAAATTATAACAATCATTGATACAGCCTCTGCATCTGAAAGATTATCAAAATAATTTATAACAAAATCTTTTATTGTATTATAAATATCTGCTATCATGCTTTACACATTCTGAACTTCACTTAAAACTGATTTCACTTTCCTTAGCTTAGCAATGTTATTCAATTCACTTTTGTAAACTTTTTTCACTCCATCGCCTAAAGCTTTTTCAATATCGCGAATGTTTGAAACAAGTCTTGCCATTCCCATAATTTCAACAGAGGCAGCCTGGTCGGTTCCCCACATTGCCCGGTCTAAAGTAATATGGCGTTCAATAAAACATGCACCTAATGCAACTGCAGCCCAGGTAGGTGCCAGACCAACTTCATGCCCGGAATATCCAACAGGATTATAAGGATATTTTTCTTTTAAAGTTGTTATCATTTTCAAATTCAATTCTTCAACAGGACAGGGATATGTAGAAGTTGAATGAGCAATAAGAAGATTTTCTGTTCCGAATGTTTCGACTGCACATTCTATTTCTTCCATAGTTGACATACCCGTAGATACCATAACAGGTTTGCCAAGAGTTTTTAATTTCAAAAGTAGACTATTATCGGTAAGACAGGCAGAAGCATTTTTATAAAGAAGCGGGTCAAAGTATTCAACAAAATCCACAGATTCTTCATCCCAGCAGGATGCAAACCAAATAATATTTTTATCATTACAGAATTTTACAAGTTCTGCAAACTGAGCCCGGTTGAATTCAATTTTATAACGGTAATCAATATATTTCATTCTACCCCAGGGAGTATCGCGTTCAATATCCCATTGGTCTCTTGGTACACAAATTTCAGGGGTTCTTTTTTGAAATTTTACTGCATTGCACCCTGCATAGAGAGCACCTTCAATCATTCTTTTTGCGGTGCCGACCGAGCCGTTGTGATTTATTCCGATTTCTGCAATTATAAAAACAGGATGGTCATCCCCAATATATGTGCTGCCGATTTTTATTTCTCTCTTAAAGTTCATGTGACCCTCAGAAATGTTAATGAAAAATTTTGTTTCTCTCTCAAACCCAAATTTTTCACAACTCTCCCCGGTCAACATTAAGAACAATCAGCCAGTACGAAGGACTATAATTAATTCTGCAAATTCTCTGAATGCTCCATGTCCACCTTTCTCATCACATACATAATCCACAATACTTCTGACATCAGGCATGCCGTCAGAAGGTGATGCTGATAAACCTACTAATTTAATCAACTCAATGTCGTTAACATCATCACCGATAAAAGCAATATTTTCTCCTTTAAGATTTTTTCTTTCCATTATTTCTTTCAGAACAGAAACTTTATCTTTGGCACCAAGATGCAATTCCTTAATCATTAATTTTTCTGCTCTTGTTTTTACTGAACCCGAAAGTTCACCTGTAATTATTCCTGTTTCAATACCGAGAATGTTACGCAACCGCTCAACCCCCATTCCGTCACGGATAGAAAATCTTTTTAAAACCTCGCCCTGGTCTGAATAAAAAACACCGGTATCGGTAAGAACACCATCATTATCTGTAAGAACAATTTTTATTTTTGAAGCTTTATCTGCAAGATGTTTGTTTCGTTCTTTTAATTCAGAAGCAATTACCATATTGTATAACCTCCATCAACCACAAGGTTAGCACCTGTCATATAAGATGATGCATCACTTGCAAGAAAAATTAATGCTCCTTTATAATCATCCGGCTGAGCCATTCTTCCTAAAGGAGTGTTTGAAGAATATTTTTTTATGAAAAATTCATCCTGTTTATTTTCAACACCACCAGGCGATAGGGAATTAACTCTTACACCTCTATTTCCCCAGTAAGCAGCTAAAAATTTTGTAAAAGAAATAACAGCACCTTTTGTTACTGAGTATGCAGGAGATTTAAAGAACTCCTGGCTGCCATCTTCTTTTTTATAAAGAGACTGGTTTGGTGCAACAATTCCATAAGTGGATGCAATATTAATTATGCTTCCTCTTCCTGCGGAAGCCATTTCACTCCCAATAATCTGTGAACAAAGAAAAGTACCTGTAACATTAACATCGAGTGACTTTTGCCAGAGTTCCAGCGGATAATTTTCAAACTTTGATTTTTCTCCTTTTACTGCAGGGTTTTCAAACATATCATTAATTGCAGCATTATTTACGAGTATATCAATTCTGTTAAACATAAGCATTGATTCAAACTTTAATTTTTTTACAGCATTAGGATTTGTTATATCGCATCCAATTCCGATACTTTCTGTTGATAGATTTTCAGCAAACTTTCTGCATTCATTTTCATTTAAATCTGTAACGATAATGTTTGCACCTGCTTCTGCAAGTGCAATGCAATGCTGCTTTCCAAGCAAACCCAGGGCTCCCGTTACCACTGCAACCTTTCCTTTAAGAGAGAAGAGATTATTTTCCATTTAAATTCAAATTACCTTTTCTCTTTTAGGTTTAATATTAAAGTTGCTTGTTTTTCTGAAAACCGGTTCTACAGGCTCTCCTTTTAAATAACTTTTTACCTCCTGTTTATCAACTGCTTCTTTCAATATTGGAAGAACATCCTGATATGCTTTTAAAGTATATTCAACATCTTCATCTGAATGAGAGAAGCACATATTGTGAAAGCCGCTCCAGAGTATTCCTCTCTTAATCATTTCCTGTTGAACAAGTGATTTCATTTCAAGCGGGTTCTGATTCGATTTACTTTGGTCAAATGTAATGATTGAACGGCAATCATATCCTGTACATTTTGAATAATCAATTCCTAATTCATTAGCAATTTTATTATAACCATCTTTTAATTTTCTTCCTTGTTTTGCAAGATAAGCAGAAACATTTTTTTCTTTTATCTCCTTTATAGTTGCTTTGGCTGCGGCGAGTGAAAGAGCTTCACCTCCAAAAGTTGTAAAGAAGAAAACATCTTTTTCAAGAAGCTGCATTATTTCTTTTTTTCCCGTAAGAATTGAAATGGGCATTCCATTAGCTACAGCTTTTGAAAAACAGGCAAGGTCAGCATCAATATTGAAATATTCCTGCGCACCGCCTAAAGCAATTCTGAAACCTGTCCACATTTCATCGAAGATTAATACAACATTATTTTCACTGCAAACATCACGAAGCTTCTGAAGAAAATTATCTCTTGGTTCTTCAAAAACAAAAGGCTCAAGAATAACACAGGCTGTATCTGAATCAATAGAATCAATAACCGATTGAATATCATTATAATTAAAAGTGAAAGTTAAATCACTTATAGAAAAAGGAATTCCTTTATTCCTGTCTGTTACAGAAATGTACCAGTCATGCCAGCCATGATAACCGCAGCATAAAATTTTATTCTTGCCTGTGTAAGCTCTTGCAAGCCTTACTGCAGCTGAAGTAACATCAGCACCTGTTTTGCTGAATCTTACCTGTTCAGCATTCGGAACAACCTGATTAATTAATTCTGCTACTTCAACTTCAAGAGGATGCATTAATGAAAAAGTAATTCCATCTTTTAATTGTTCTTTAATTGCTTCATCAACTGCATCGTAAGCATAACCTAAGGAAATGGGACCGATACCCATGTTGTAATCAATATATTCATTCCAATCTGCATCCCATATGTGAGAGCCTTTTCCTCTAACAAGATATTTAGGTGCAATTCCTTTTATATACTGCGAGGGACCTTTTGCAAGTGTTTGTGTTACAGCAGGAATTAATTCAACAGCTTTCTCATATAGAAGATTTGATTTAAGAATTTCAGGATAATTCTCATTAAACTTTACTGAGTTTGGCATTTTAATCCTCAAAAATAATATTGAGCTGTCTGGTAATTTACTTTATTCAATTCATTACTGATTTTTTCTGCAATAGCTTCACCTGTAAAACCTTCATATTCCAGAACATCATTAAGCAGCGCAGGTTTAAACCATTTATCATTTAAAGAGATTGGTAATACTTTGCAGACTATTTCTTTCTCCACAAGAATTTCACTTAAGATCGAATACAATCCTCCTGTTTTAAAATGGTCTTCAAGAGTTACTACAAGATAAGTATCTCTGCAAATGTGAGTTATTAATTCTGCATCGATTGGTTTTAGTGTTCTGAGATTTATTACACCGGCTGATTTTCCTTCAAGTTTAAGAATCTCCGCTGCTTCAACAGCCTGCTTTAAAAGAAAACCATAAGTTAAGATAACAACATCCCTGCCCGGATAAATTATTTCTGCTTTTCCAATTTCAAAATTCTCATGTTCAACAGAAGCAGGAAAATTATTATATCTTATATAAAATGGATTTTTATTCTGCACTACCTGTTCCAAACCATTAATTAATTCTGTTTCATCGGAAGGAGTGAAGATATTCATTCCGGGTATTCCTCTCATTATCGAAATATCTTCTATAGCCTGGTGTGTTGGACCATTGGCTTCGGAAAGAAACCCGGGAACTGCTCCAACAAGTTTTACGGGAAGATTTGCAATTCCAATATCGGTTCTTATAAATTCAAACGCGCGCATAGTAAGGAAAGTCGAGAGCGCATGAACAATCGGTATTCTTCCTCTCAATGCAAGACCAGCCGCCATTCCAATCATTGTTTGTTCTGCAATACCAACATCAATAAATCTGTCTTTAATTTTCGAAGGAAGATTTCTTATTGCGGCACGGTTTTCTGCAGTAAGAACAACAATTCTTTCATCCTTCTGAACAAGCTCTAAAAGTTTTTGTTCATAGTTCATCTTACTACCAATGTTTCTGATGTTAAATCAGCTTTCTGCCGGGTATGTAATTCATTTATCAGCATATCAACTTCGTCGTTAGCAAAATTGCAGAACCACCTGTCTGCTCTTTGTTCAATACTTGGCAGACCTTTACCTCTGATTGTAGAAGCTATTACTGCTGCTGGTTTTGATTGATTAGAAGATATTAATTCAAAAGTTTTTTCAAGTTCTGAAAAATTATGACCATTGCATGTAAATGTATTCCATCCAAATGCTTCAATTTTTTTTGTTAAAGGTTCTATTGGGATTAATTCTTCAGTTCTTACATTTGCCTGGAATTCATTTCTGTCAATAACGGCAATCAGATTATTTAAATTCAAAGCATTTGCAACAAGCAGACCTTCCCATATACTTCCTTCATTAAGTTCACCATCACCGAGAATAATAACAATTTTATTATTCTGATTTTTCATCTTGCAATCCCATGCAACACCCATTGCAACAGAAAGTAAATGACCAAGAGAACCGGAATGAAATTCTACTCCGGGAATGTTTGTATTTGGATGCCAGTAGATATGGTCGGTTGTCTTCAAGTGGTTTTTTAATTTTTCTTTTTCGACAATACCAAGTTCTGCTAAAGTTCCATAGAGAGCAGGAACATCATGACCTTTTGATAAAAACAGATAATCTCTTTCTGGGTCTTTGAGATTATTTTTATTAACATTCAGGAAATTTGAATAGAGAAAAACAATTAAATCAGTGCATGAAAGAGAAGCACCAATAAAACATCCGCCATCGGTTGACATTCTTATAATATGCTCTCTTACTTTAAGAGCAATTTCTTTTAATTCAGTCTCGCTTTTTTTACTCATAATATTTCTTACTGAACCTTTTCAAATTTAGTTTGTTCAGGAGTGATGGTTTTTAATTCATTAAGATGATGCCTGTACCAGTTTACACCTAAATAAGCTTCATTAATTTTTGAAAGCCCGGGTTTTTCCGATAACAGCATCAGTATATCATCAATTCCAAAATCAGGTTTCTTGTTATATAGATTATCATAAACTTCTTTGATAAAAAGATAATCTTCATAGTAATCGATTGTCCATCGGTGTGTCATAGAAAAATCAAAACCGGTTTCCCATTTTATATTTCCGATTCTGAACAGATCAGGATTCTCCCATATATATGGTGTTGTATGTTCGCGTTCAAAAATTTTCTTTGCATTATTATATGCTTCTTTTAGTGCATTCATAGAAATAACTTCAACATCATTACCGTCAGGGTAGGAGGGAGGATGAAGATTGCTTACATAATCAAATTTATTTGTATTGTTTTTATAATAATTAATTACTTTAGTTATTACCAAAGGATCAATCAATGGGCAGTCAGAAGGAATTTTAACAATAGCATCTGCATTAAATTTTAAACCTGCTTTATAATGTCTTTCAAGAAGATCGTTGGTACTTCCTCTGAAAACAGGAATATTTATTTCATCACAAAACTGAGCAATAATATCATCAGAGGGATCATCAGGTGCTGCAATTACAATAGTACCGGAAGTATCAGATAACTTAACTCTTTCGTACATTCTGTAAAGAAGAGGCTTGCCTGCAAGAGGAAGGAAAATTTTGTTTGGTAGTCTTGAAGAACCGACTCTTGCCTGTATTACAGTGACAATATTAATATTCTCATTCAAGAAATAATTCCTTCAGGATTTAACATTTGCCCACTTTCTTTGTTTAATTTTCTGCAGAACCTTATTTATACCAAAAACATTTTTCTTCTTTAGAGGAATAAAAACACCCGCAGGTTCCGTAATTAATTCTTCTGCAAGCTGTGCAATATTTTTTGCTGAAGTACCATTATTCTGTATCGGCATCAGTTTTCTTAGTTCATTAATATTAAAATCAGAATAAACTTCTTTTCCCAAAGCGAGTCCTACATAAACAACACTTGAGTATCTTGTAATAAGAACATCACAATTAGCAATCATCTCTTCAGTTTTTCCGGAAGAATAAACAAGTGAACCAGGTGCATATCTATTAATTTCTTCAGTTGCTCTTTCAACAAGTTCATTGGGATGAAGTTTAAAAATGAGCTGTCTGCCATTGGCAATCTTTACAGCTTTCTTAATAAATTTTTTTCTGTTCTCATATTTATAAGTTTCCCTCATATCAGAAGTTGCTACAAGTACAAAGTTTTTATGAGGAAAATTATTATTCAGGTATTCTTTGCAGTTATCAAAATTTGGAATACCGGTAACTACAATTTTTTCAGATTTAACTCCCTTCCTGATAAACAATTCTTTATAACCTTCAGATGCCACACAAAATTTATCATAACAATCGGATAAACCTGTAGTGGATGTACTTGCAAGCCAGCGGGGCAGACCAAGACCTTTCACAAGGTAATACATAAAATTTTCAGGATCAGTCATTCCTTCCTGGATAAGTATAACTTTTGTGTTAAGAATATTTTCAGGAACAACGAGATCGCTGCATGTAAAAACAAGATCGTAATTATTTCTGACGCCTCCAAAATCAATATTTAGATTATTTTCTTTAAGATATTGAATTGTTCTTTCTCTGAATTGTCCACCTAATACAGAAAAATCGAGCAGATGAGTTTGTGCAAGTTTTCCAACAAATCCATCAGCATAATATGGAGAGAACCATGATTCATAAGCCGGAAGCTGCTTTGATACTTTGTGCATCATAGTGGTCTGATTCATCGATCCGCAAATGTAGAGAATCTTCTTGCTGCTCATAAAGTATTCTTTTAATGCTTAAAACTAATATTGATATGTTAAAATATTATTAAGCTGATGTTAAGTAATAATAAAGAACAATGCTTTAAACTTTATTTATCTGCCCGAAATCAATATATTTTAAGCAATTATAAAAAACAACTTCAATTGATTTATGTCAATTAAGTACCGCTTGTAACAGTAGTACAGGTTGGTTAAATTATACTTTAATTTTAAATTATTTCATTATGCGAATAGTAAAACCTTCCAGATTAAAAAAAGGGGATACAATAGGAATCATTTCACCTGCGTCTGCACCATCAGATCTTTTCAAAATAGAAAAAGGAGCTTCATATCTCGAAAGTCTTGGTTATAAAGTTAAGATTGGAAAAAATGCAGGCAATTCACATGGTTATCTTGCAGGAAAAGATGAGGAGCGCTTGCAGGATTTACATGAAATGTTTGGTGATAAATCTGTAAAAGCTATTATTTGCTCAAGAGGTGGATATGGTACACCCCGGCTTGTAGATAAAATTGATTACAAACTTATTGCAAGGCACCCAAAAATATTTGTTGGATACAGCGATATTACAGCATTGCAACTGGCAATATTTGAAAAAACAGGTTTAGTTACTTTTGCCGGTCCTATGCTTGCCGTTGATTTTTTTGATTCAATTTCTCCTTTCACGGAGGAGATGTTCTGGCAGCTCATAACATCAAATAAAAAGTTTGGTAAAATAGAATTACCGGAAAATGAAAAAATCTTTTCTGTCGTAAAAGGAATAGCAAAAGGCAGGCTAATTGGAGGTAATCTGGCAACATTAGCATCCCTGGCTGGCAGTAAGTATATGCCTGATATGAAAAATAAAATCCTTATTCTTGAAGAGATTGGTGAAGCTCCATACAGGGTTGACAGATTATTGAATCAATTAAGATTAATCGGAGTGTTTAATAAAATATCCGGATTAATTCTGGGAGCATTTACCGATTGTATTGAGTCTGATCCGGAGAAGAAAACATTAACTACCGGTGAAGTGATTGCTGATTATGTTGATAACTTAAAGGTACCTGTAGTTTATAATTTCAGTCATGGACATATTAAGAACAACATAACAATTCCGTTTGGGATATCTGTTAAATTGAATGCTACAAAAGGAAACATCGAAATAACTGAAAGTGCAGTGGTTTAATATAATTATAAATCAATAAGTTATAGGAATAATTTAATACTTTATCAAGGTTTTTGAATCCAGGTAAAATAAGATTCACTTAATTCATCTTTTATCACTTCTGCTGTTTTATCATCTTCATAAAAAGAAAAGAATGTTGAACCACTACCCGACATTAAAGTAAGCAGTGCTCCCGAATTTATAAGCTGTTTTTTTAGTTCGGCAATTTCCGGAAAATTTTGTGTCACAATTTCTTCAAAGTCATTCTTAAGAAATTTATGAAGTTCAGCGGGAGCATAAAAGTGCTCCTGTGTCAAATACTCTAGTTTAAAATTGGGTTTAGAAGGAATAATATTTTCATAAGCCCATTTTGTAGAAACCTGTATACCGGGGTTAACAATAATTAAAGGGAAATTAATTTTAAAATTTCGCCGTTCCATTAATTCACCACGCGAGTAAGCATAACAGGGTTTTGGATCAAGGAAAAACGGAACATCTGAACCGAGTTTTAAAGCCAATGCTTTTAATTTATTCTCATCAATTTCAGGACTAAACAATTTACTCAGATATTTGAGAACTGCAGCGGCATCCGAACTTCCACCGCCCAGGCCTCCTCCGATTGGTATCTTCTTTTCAAGATGAATATGAACATTTATTTCTTTATTAATTTCTTTCTCCAGCAGATCTTTTGCTTTGATAATAAGATTATCTTTTGATGATAATTCTTCACAATCTGTTGTAAATAAAAATTTATCTGATTCTTTAATTGTGATTATATCTGCTAAATCAACCGGATAAAAAATAGTTTCAATGTTATGGTAACCATCATCTCTTTTTGAAACTACATTAAGGCCAAGATTAATTTTTGCAGGTGCTTTAATTTTTATTTCTTTCATCAATTAAATTTTTTATTTCTTTTATGTGAGAAGGAGAGGATCCGCAGCAGGAACCAACAAATGACGGTTTCTTTTTTAATGATGATTTAACTTGTTCCACATATTGAATTGGAGAAATACCGCATTTAATTATTTCATCTTCATAATTGCCGCTGCCGCAGTTTAAATAAAAACCCCAGTTAATGTCTTTATTAATTTTTGATAAGAGTTTTTCAAATGTTTCTGGCTTTATACAATTAAAACCAATTGCAAGAGGTTCATAATCCGGAACAATTTTAATTACATCAAATAAATATTCGCCGGAAAGAAGATGTAAATCATCTTTAACAAAAAAACTAATTACATAAGGAATACTTTTTTTATTACAATAACTGCAGATTATTTTTATTTCATCAAAATGACTTTGCGTTTCATTCAGGATAAAATCACACCCTGCATCCATTAAAAGATTAATATGTTTGTGATGATTATAAATTAATTCCTTTTTTGAAATTGTCCTTTCATCCTGGTAACAATCTTCTGCCGGTGCATTTGAACCTGCAATAAAAACAGGAAGATTCTCTCTTGCTTTCAGAGCTAATGCAACACTTTTCTTAACAAGTTTTTCAGGATTTATTTTTGAAAAATTTTTTAGTGCAGTTGGATTTGTCCTGAAAGTGTTTGTAGTAATTATATCAGCACCGGCTTTTATATAATCTTTGTGAAGCTGCAATACTTTTTCAGGTGATCGAATATTCGCATAAGACATCCACAACGAACCATTTGCTATAACTTTTAAACTCTGCAGGTAACTGCCAATTGCTCCATCAAGTATTAAAGGGCGGTTGATTCTTTTGGCTAAAGAGAAAAAATTCATTTGCTTACCGGGGATTGAATTCTCTCATAATACAAATCAACTTCTTTAACCATTCTTTCCAGATCAATCATTGATATGCACTCAAGATTATAGGGGCAAACTTTTTTCCAGCAGGGAGAGCAAAAAAGATCTTTCTGAAATAATTTAACTCCCCTGTCATATAAATCAATTTCTGTCCAGCAGCTTACACCAAACCACGCAATTACATATTTTTTTAATGCAATAGCCAGGTGCATACCAAACGAATCTCCTGTAATTACAACATCGGCGATGCTTTCATAGCAGGCGCCTTTGCGTAAACCATGAGTTGTTGGAGTATTAATTATTTCACCTTCAAAGCGTGAGTAGATTTCATTATTTCTCTCAGTATCTTCAGGACCACCGAATAATGCAATCTTATATTTATTCTTTTTTAATAATTCTTCAATTAAAATGATATGCTGATCAACCGTCATCTTTTTATTAGGATAAAGATTTGAACAGCCTGTATTAAATCCCACAACAAAATCATTATCAGCCAAACCAATTTCATTTTTATAATTTCTGATGAAATTCAGTTCATCTTGAGTGAAGTTAAAAACATATTCATCACGTTTATATTCAAGTTCAAAAGTTTCTGCAAGATAATCCTGTCCTGTTCTTTGATTTACTCTAAACTTAAAATGATCATCCATACCAAGTTTAAAATTATAATAAGCGCCTTCATTTACAGGATAAATCTTGCCATCTTCATTTAAACCAAAACCTAATTTGTTTTTAGCATTAACAGAATTCAGCAATGAGCATGATCTCAGGGATTTGTCCACATTCATTGCATAATCAAATTTAATCTGGTTTAATATGGATATTGATTCTGCATCATAAGGAAAAACATGATCAACCAGGTGATTATTAAACAGCAATGCTGTGGAGTTTTTTTCTGTAACCCAATAGATAGTTGATTCAGGAAATTTTCTTTTTAGTGCCGGGAGCTGTGCGGTGGTCATCAGAACATCACCCATTGCATCAAGGTTTATTATTAAAATCTTTGTGCCCACAGGAATATTATCTTTACATCCATCTTCCCAGCAATTATGATCGGGGAAACAAGGTTTATATCCTGAAAATCTTTTACAGGATGGGATCTCTCTTTTTAACATAATTGAATTTTTGTTTTAGCAAATATAAGAAAAGTAAAAAAGCAAGGATAGGCAGAGCAATTTATTTGTTAAACTACGAAAGCTATTCTCTTTTTAACAATGTTCCTCCAATTCTTTCAAACTCAGCCATTATTTTTTCATCGGGTAGTTCTTTCATACATTCGTGATTGTAAGGACATTCAAGTTTGTTGCAAATAATACAGAACAATTCTTCTTTCAAAACATAACCTGAATCCGGTGAATAAGGACCATGCCCGACAGGGTCTGTCGGACCAAAAATTCCCAGTACAGGTTTGCCAAGCGCTGCTGCTATATGCATAGGACCTGAATCATTTGCAATTATTATATCGCATTCATTAATAAATCCTGCCATTTGAATCAGGTTAGTATCCGGGATTAATATTGAATCATCAGGAAGATTATTATGAATATATGTTGCATCATCTTTGTCTCCCGGTCCCCATAACAAGAGAAAAACAACATTGTATTTATTAAGAATAATTCTGCAAATATCTACCCATCTTTCTTTATCAAATTTTTTAGATGGCCAGCTTCCGGCGGGAAGAATTCCTACAATTGTTTTATCGGCAGGTAAAAAATCTTTAATAAATTTTTTTGCTTCATTCTTTTCTTTCTCAGGAACAACAAATTTTATATTGTGGGAAAAAATAGGAATGTTAAGTGGTTTTAACAATTCCAGATTATGTTCAGCAGAATGATGATTAGCTCCGCGCTCTGAAGTTGCAAGAATATTGTATGCAAATTTTCTTCCCCTGTAAGCATAACCGATTCTATACTTTACACCTGACAAAAAGGAGATCATCGCACTTCTTGGATTTACCCAGGAATCAATAAGCAAATCATATTTTTCCTTTCTTATCTTAAAAGCAGTTTTTACCGGAAATTCATTCCGTTTCATTGTTAAGACTTTATTGACTTCGGGTAAATGCTCAACTGCGGGTTTAGCAAATGGCTCAGTAAGATAATCTATCTTTGCATTTTTAAAGTATGACCTGAGATTATCAAGAAGTATAGTTGATAAAACAACATCACCAATGCCCCTTGGTTTGATGATAAGTATTTTCTTTACTTTATCTTGAAGCAGAAATTTTATTTCAAATACCTTTCAATAAAAAATTCTATAAATACTATAACCAAATTATGAAAAGAGAGTATGTGTTTCCAGAAATATCTTCTTCCTATAATTATTTGGAATAATAATTGTGTATCTTAGTGTGGTTGAATAAATACTGTTTCATAATCCTGTTATACAACTAAATATGGGAATAAAAAATAGCTCCGGTATTAAACTGGTAAAGAGAAGATAAGCGATGAAAGTGCTCAGTTACCTATGATTTATATTTTAATCTTATTTCTCCTTTCCTTTAACGTTAGCCTTTTTTCTCAGCAAAGTACAGCCGACAGCCTTTCGGAAAGAATAAAACATGCTACTGGAAAAGAAAAAGTAGATCTTTTAGGTGAACTCTCTGATATTTATCAGTACATCGATTCAAAGTCTTCTACCAGGTATGCTCTTGAAGGTGTTGAGTTAGCAAAGAAGATTAATTATAAAGAAGGACTTGCAAGCTGCTATGGAAGTCTTGGTTATTCTTATATAAATCTTGATAATGAAAAAGCTCTTTACTTTACAAAAAAAGCTCTTGAGATTCGTGAAAAAATAAATGACAATGAGGGAATCGCTACATCTCTGAATGTGCTTGGCGTTATCTATTATTATAAAGGTAATTACCTCGAATCAATAGATTATCATATAAAGGCTCTCCGGTTAAGAGAAGAAATAGGGGATGATAACAAAACCGCAACTTCATACAATAACATTGCTCTTGTTTACCTGGCACTCGAAGATTATGAAACTGCATTAGAATACCTGGATAAAGCGTTACAAATAAGAATTAAAGAAAATAATCTGAGAGGTATTGGAGTAATTAAAGATAATATCGGTACTATTTACAGAAGATTAAAAAAATATGAAGAAGCATTTGATTATCTTTTTGATGCATTGGCTGTAAATGAAAAACTTGGTAATATAAAATCGCTTGCAAGTAATCATTTCGGAATTGCAAAAAATTATGAGGCATTAAATGTTTTTGATAAAGCACTTGAGCATTATAATACTGCACTTGAGCTTTATAAAGGGTTAAATGAAAAACATGGCATTACAATATCTGAAAATGGTATTGCATCTGTTTATAAAAAGCAGAATCAGATTCCTCTTGCTATTGAACACGCTCATATTGCACTTGAATATGCTGAGTCTGTAAGCTCACTTGAGAATATTGTAACTGCAGCAGATATTCTGCATTCAGGTTATTATGAAATGGGAGATTACGAAAACGGGTACAAATATCTTTTACTTCTTAAATCTGCCAGCGATAGTCTTAAGATTACAGATAAAATAAAAAGATTAGCACGTTTAGAATTTGAGAATAAAGTTAAGAAGTTGGAAGAAGAACAGATTTCAAAGATAAATTTAAGGAATAATTTAATTACAATTTTAAGTATATCTCTTTTCTTTGTGATTGTTATAGGAGGTCTGCTTATTAAAGGTTACGGCAATAAGAAAAGAATGAATGTCAAATTAAATGAGTTAAACAATAAACTAAATGAAACTAATACAGCAAAAGACAGGTTCTTTTCTATTATTGCTCATGATTTACGAGGACCTTTTCATGGTATGCTCTCATATTCTGATTTTCTTGCTTCAGATATAGATAATCTTTCTAAAGAAGAGATAAGGGAATACAGTAAAGAGCTTCATTCAATTATTAAAAATCAATATGAATTATTGAACGATCTTCTTAACTGGTCAAAATTCCAGAGTGGAAAGTTCATTATGCATCTTCAGAAAATTCCATTGAGAAAGGAAGTATGCAGTGTTTTTGAATCAATGCTTTTCGCAGCAGAACAAAAAGGAATAAGTTTTATTAATGAGGTTGAAGAAGATTTTATAGTTTATGCTGATAAGAATATGCTCTTATTAATTATAAGAAATTTAGTTTCGAACGGAATTAAGTTTACCGGACAAAATGGTTACATTAAAATATCTGCCATTAAGAAGAGCGGTTTTGATGAGATAACAGTAGAAGATAACGGCACCGGGATATCTTTAGATGATCAAAAAAAACTTTTTAAGATCGACACTCATCATTCAAGCAAAGGTACTGCGGGAGAAACAGGAACAGGCATTGGATTAATTTTATGTAAAGAAATTGCCGAGATACATTCGGGTACAATCACTATCGATAGTAAACCCGGAAAGGGAAGCAGGTTTTCTTTTACATTAAAATCTTTTCAGAAAAATTAATGAGCATCAAGCCAGTTATCACCAATACCTGTATCAACAACAACCGGAACATTTAAAGGAAGAGCATTCTCCATTAATTCTTTTATTAATGGTCTTATTTCATCAAGTTCATCTTTATGTGCATCAAAAACTAATTCATCGTGTACCTGAAGAACCATTTTGGTTTTCATTTTTCTTCTTTCCAGTTCTTTATGAATATTAATCATTGCAAGCTTTATCATATCAGCAGCTGTACCCTGTACTCTCATATTTATTGCAACTCTCTCTTCAAATTGTCTTACAACCCTGTTGCTGCTATTAATATTTCTAAGGAATCTTCTTCTGCCGTAAATTGTTTCAGCAAAACCTTTCTCCTTTGCACGAAGAATTGAATCATCCATAAAATCTTTTACACGTTTGAATGTTTTGAAATAAGTATCAATTATTTCCTTGGCGTGAGTTTGTGTTACTCCCAATCTTGTCTTTAAACCAAAAGGCCCGATACCATAAAGAATTCCGAAGTTTACTTCTTTAGCTTTTCTTCTCATATCAGGAGTAACATCTTCGGGCTTAACCATAAAAACTAAAGCAGCAGTACTTCTGTGTATATCTTCATTTTCTTTAAAAGCTTTGGATAAATTTTCATCACCGGAAATATGAGCCATAATTCTTAATTCAATCTGGCTGTAATCTGCACTAAGAATTACATGATTTTTATCTTTAGGAACAAATGCTCTTCTTATTTCTTTTCCGAGTTCTGTTCTTATAGGAATATTCTGAAGATTAGGATCATTGCTCGATAGTCTTCCTGTCGAAGCAACCGTTTGATTAAAGCTTGTATGTATTCTTCCTGTTTTAGGATTTATAAGATTTGGCAATGCATCTGCATAAGTTGATTTGAGTTTGGATACAACCCTGTATTCAAGAAGAAGATCAATTACTTCATGTTGACCACGGAGATTTTCAAGTGATCTTGCATCTGTAGAAAAACCTGTTTTTGTTTTTCGTCCTGATTTTAATCCAAGCTTTGTAAACAAAACTTCCTGGAGCTGCTTTGTAGAATTAATATTGAATTCAACTCCGCAGCATTTGTAAATCTCTTCTGTGTATTCATTAAGTTTTTTTTGAAGATCATCACTTAAACTATGAAGTGCATCTACATCAATATTTACTCCTGTTCTTTCCATATCTTCAAGAACAGGAATGAGAGGGAATTCTATTTCATAAGCAATCTTTGTAAGATTTTCTTTGTGAAGTTCCTTATCGAGAATTTTGTAAAGCCTGTAGGTTATATCAGCATCTTCACTTGCATACTGGCACAATGGTCCGCAGTCAACTTTGAAAATTGCGGAAGGATCAGGTTTAGGTCCGAGCAGTTCTGAAATAGGAATAGGTTTGTATTTTAAATATTTAACCGAAAGATCATTTAAACCGTGCTTTTGGTCAGGGTCAAGAACATAACTTGCAAGCATAGTATCGAAATAAAAATTTTTAACTTTGATACCGAGATTAACCATGCATCCGATATCAAACTTTGCATTCTGGCAAACCTTTTTAATCTTCTCATTCTCAAAAACTTTCTGAAAGATTCTTTTAAATTCTTCTTTTGTAAATCTCTCATCCGGGTTTGAAATTTCACCTTCATAACCCTCATCAGGTTTTAGTGCAATAAAAAAACCTTCTTTCTCTTTTGTTGAGAATGAAACTCCCGCAAGAAAAAGTTTATAATGATCGAGACTGTCTGTTTCAGTATCAAATACAAATAATTCTTTCGAGTTAAGATATTCTGCAAGCTCTTCAGCTTCCTTTAAAGTTTTAATTTGCTTATAAGTTACTTTTGATTTATCAAACTGCTCTATTTCTTCATCGACAGTTTCTGTGAGTTTTGCATCAGCACCATTTGTATCATAAATAGCGAGCATCCTGTTATATATATCTTTAAACTCAAGCTCTACTATTATTTTCCGCAAAGCTTCAAAATCCGGTTTTTGAAATTTTGCTTTTTCAAAATCAAACTCTAAAGGAACTTCACAATGAATTGTTGCAAGGTCTTTAGAGATGAATGCATTTGTTTGACCAATCACTAATTTATTTTTCAGTGCAGGTTTATCAATTTCATCAATATGTTTGTAGAGATTTTCAATCGTACCATATTTTTGAATTAAAGGAATTGCAGTTTTAGGTCCGACTCCCGCAACACCGGGAATGTCATCGGATGAATCACCAATTAAAGCCAGATAATCAATCATCTGTTTTGGTTCAAAGCCGAATTCCTCTTTTACTCTTGCAGTATCATAAACAACAATTTCATCACCCGATTTACCGCCGGGCTTAATTACTTTTACTTTATCATTTATAAGCTGAGTGAAATCTTTATCAGGAGTAATTATATAAGTTTCGAGTCCGTAATCTTCGGCTTTGCATGCAGCGGTTCCTATAATATCATCAGCTTCATAACCTGGTATGATATAAATAGGAATATTCATTACATCAATTAATTGTTTAATTCTCTCAAGCTGGGGCATCATATCATCGGGCATTTTTGCTCGTGATGATTTATATCCTTCATACTTATCATGCCTGAAAGTTCTTTCCTGCGAATCAAATGCAACAGCAATGTAATCGGGTTTATTATCAGAAAATATTTTTATTAACTGGCTGAGAAACCCATAAACGGCAGAAGTGGGTTCACCTTTTTTTGTTACGAGAGGTCTGTTTATAAAAGCAAAATATGCCCGGTAGGCAATTGCCATTGCATCAATAATTACAAATTTTTTATTCATTAAATGTCCCGTGCGATTAAAGCCTGTGAATTGAAACGGTAGTTCTTTTATGCAAAAATAAAGATAAGTTGGGGAAGTTGAAATGGAGGGAGAAAGGGATGAGGTTAATTATAAATTTAAAATTATAAAGTATAATCTAATTCAAATTTATATCCTTGCTGATTAGCAATATAATTTCCTTTCCCTGCAATACCTTTTAATTCATCAGTTCCTGAATCAGGAATGATATGCAGCTCTGAACTTGCGGTTCCATTCTCATATTTACCATGGTCTTCCATTATGAAACTGCCATTCTTACCATTCAATAAACCAACAAACCGGATTAATCCTATATAAATTGCTGTTGAGTTATGTTTGTCTTCAGATTTAATATTTTTGTAAAAAGTTAAATACTCAACAGATAACTTCCCGCTTAAATCCCCGGTCAATTCAAATTCAACTGATGCTTTTGATAACTCCTGGCTAGGAGGAATTTTTTCATAAGTTTTCTCATCCCATTTCTTAACAGTGTATGTTGATTGAGCTTTCATTAATTCCTCTGTTTAATTGCGGATTCAATAAATGAAAAATAAAATTTCTGATTATTAATTTCACCTTTTGTAATAATATTTCAAATCTTTTGATTCATTAATTCTATATTGATTTTCTTATATTTACAACAAAAATAATCTCACTAAGAATTATTAAATGATTAAAATAAAAGATTTTGAAGCAGGTAATAAAAATCCTTTTTTTCTTATTGCAGGTCCCTGTGTTGTAGAAAACAAAAAGATTGCCTTTGATACTGCAGAGGAGCTAAAAAAAATTACCACTAAATTAAATATCCCGTTCGTTTATAAATCTAGTTACAGGAAAGCAAACAGGACAAGTCTTAGTTCATTTACAGGCCTGGGAGATGAAGAAGCAATAAAGATTCTTTCAGAAGTAAGAAAAGAATTTGATGTACCTGTATTAACTGATTTCCATTCACCGGATGAAATTAATCTTTTAAATGATGCAGTTGATATTCTGCAGATACCCGCATTCTTATGCAGACAAACAGATTTACTTCTTGCAGCAGGAAAGAGCGGTAAAATTGTTAATATAAAAAAAGGACAGTTTCTTGCTCCTGAAGATATGAAACATGCTGCAGATAAAGTTGCTTCTACAGGAAATAAAAATATTCTTCTTACTGAAAGAGGTACTACATTCGGTTACCATAATCTTGTTGTTGATATGCGTTCATTAATCATTATGAAAAAAATTGGTTACCCGGTAATAATGGACGCAACTCATTCTGTACAACTGCCGTCTGCGGGAAATCAGTCAGGCGGACAGCCTGAGTTTATTAAGCCGCTTGCACGCGCTGCTGCTGCTGTTGGAATCAGCGGTTTGTTCCTTGAAGTTCATCCTGAACCAGAAAAAGCATTAAGCGATGCTGCAAGTCAGTTTCCTTTAAGAGAATTAAAAGAGCTTCTTTTAATTATTAAAGAGATAGATTCTTTAGTTAAAGGTTTATAATCAAATGAATAACGGAAGAACATTCCCGCGCAATCTTACCCCGATTGAAAAGATGCTCTTGTTTTCACTTCTTCCGGAAAATAAACCTGGTTATAAATCTTACAGGGAAAAAATTAATTCTATGTTTGTTATCGGGGCGGGAAGATTTGGAAATGGAAATTTCATTTTAGGAAATGAAAATACTAAGGTTGATTTGTCTCTTCCCTCTGCTCCTGTATTTGCATCAGGAATAAACATATATAAAGAAGAAAGATTTGATATAATTATTCATGAAGAAACTGATAGTGAAATTGAATATGATATCTCATCATTAAAAGAAGTTAATAATTATGAGCCTGATAAATTGAATGAAATTAAGAAATGGAATTATTCTGAATGGAACCCCGGAGATAAAGCACCTGGTGATAATTCGTTTGTAAAAGAAATAGAAATTATTAATTCAAAATACTTACTTGCCATTGCTCCTTCACATAAAAAAATCTGGCTGCACGAGTACAAAAGCGGGGTAAATTATCTTATTCCTGTTACTAATTTTTACAATGAACTTATGAGAGTTTGTGCAGTTAAAGATTCCAAGGTTGCATTAAATCCTTCATCATTTTTTGATACTTTAAATAATTTTAATGATGATGAACTTAAAATGGCATTCATGAGTTATAACAGGTATCTTAAAAGAGTAAGCATTGATGAAACAATTTCATTAAAACCAGTTAAACAAAAAAGAAAAAATTTGTTAAACATTTTCCGGAAAGGCAGAAATTGACTAAAGAAGAAATCATTAAAAAAGGAAAAGAAGTAATTGCGATTGAAGCTGAAGCAGTTAAAAATCTTATATCTAGTATTGATGATGAATTTGTAAAAGCGGTTGAAGAATTATATAAGTGCCAGGGCAGGGTAGTTTTAACAGGTATGGGTAAGTCTGGACTTATTGCCAGAAAAATTGTTGCTACTCTAAATTCAACAGGGACTGCTTCCATTTATCTTCACCCGACCGATGCACTGCATGGTGATTTAGGTATGGTAAGAAAAGAAGATGTCGTTATTCTTATTTCAAAAAGTGGTGCAACCGAGGAACTAGCCAATCTCATTCCAATGTTAAAAAGATTAAAAGTAAAAATGATTGCAATGAGCGGCACGAGAAACAGCCGACTTGAATCTGAATGTGATATTTTTCTTGACATAAGTGTAAAGGAAGAAGCTTGTCCTTTTGATTTGGCACCTACATCATCAACTACTGCCGCACTTGTAATGGGTGATGCTCTTGCAGTTACACTTCTGCAAATGCGTGAGTTTACTAAAGAAGATTTTGCTATGCTGCATCCGGGGGGAAGCCTTGGTAAACGTTTGTCGCTTTCAATAAAAGAAATTATGCATAAGGATGATAAAGTTCCGATTGTTAAAGAAGATACACCAATTAAAGATGTAATATTTGAGATAACCTCAAAGAGACTCGGAACCACAACTGTGGTTGATGAGAATGGATTTCTGAAAGGTGTTATAACCGATGGAGATTTAAGAAGACTTCTTGAAAGAACACTCGATATTAAAAATCTTATAGCAAGAGATATTATGACAAAAAATCCAAAAGTAATGAGAGACCATTACCTTGCTTCTTTTGCTTTGCAGACGATGGAGAATTATAAAATTACCACACTTATCATTGTTGATGAAGTAAATAAACCTATTGGTATTATTCATCTTCACGACCTTGTTAACCTTGGTTTAAGACAAAGATGAAAAAAATAATTTTTCTCTTTTTAATTTTGCTTATATCCTGTTCCGATAGAAAAGTAAAACCTTCTGTTAATCCTGCCCTTGATGTTCAGGAACTTCCTGCACAGGAAAGCTGGAATGCAGTGGTTTATTTTTCAGATTCAGGAAGAACTACTGCAATACTTAACGCAGGTCATCTTCGTGTATTTTCTGAAAAACAGGAAACTCTTCTTGATGATGGTGTTAAAGTAGACTTTTATGATGAGAATGAAATTAAAACTACAACACTTACTTCACTAAGAGGCAGGGTAGATGATGCTTCAAAAGATTTGTATGCAATAGATAGTGTGGTTGTTGAAAATGATAGTGTAACAATTAAAACCGATGAACTTAAATGGAGAAACTCGGATAAAAAAATTGTATCGGATAAATTTGTTACAATAATTTCTCCCAAAGAAAAAATTCAGGGGTATGGTTTTGAATCGGACCAGCATTTGCAGAATTATGTTATTTATAACATTACTTATATAACAAGAAGGGATTCATTATAAATTCATTCCAATTATATTCCTTTAAGATGCAATTATTAATTGCAATATTGTTTTTATTTATTTTGCAAAACTCTTTTGCACAGCAGAATGATTATATAACTGTAGTTGGTGATAGTCTCGTTGGAAGAATAATTAATGGTGAATCAGTCCGTGAAGTTTACGGTAATGTTGTTTTAACACAGGGCGATGTTATAATCACTTGCAACAAAGCAGTTCAATATCTTGCAAGGAATGAAGCAGAACTTATAGGTAATGTTGTTGCCAAACAGGACAGCCTTACAATTACAACAGAAGCTGCACATTATTCAGGAACAGAAAGGAAGGCAACAAGCACATCAGGTGTTAAGCTCGATGATAAAAAAGTAATCCTTACTGCAGATTCAGGTGATTATTATTTTGATGAGGATAAAGCTGTTTTTGTTAACAATGTAAAATTGTATGATACTACTGCAACTTTAACTTCACACAGATTAATATATTTTAAAGAAGAAAACAGGATGATAGCAGTTGATGATGTAATAATTATACAGGAAGGGAATATTATAAAAGCAGATAGTCTTGATTATTTCAGAGATACGCGGATTACTTTTGCATCAAATAATGTTTCAATATTTAATCCTGAAAATAATGTTCATATATTTGGTGATCATCTTGAGGATTATGCAGAGAAGAATTACACTTTAGTTGATAAGAATCCGCTCCTGATTCAGATAGATACTACTTATTCAACTTCGGTGGATACCATGGTTCCTGGCTATGTTGATACTGTTACCTCAGTAAATATAGATACACTTGTAATTAAATCTTTAAAGATGGAAGCCTGGAGAGATACAATTAATTTTTTCAAAGCAACTGATTCAGTCAGAATTGTAAGAGATGGTTTTGCAAGTATTAACGATTTAACTATTTACGAAAGAGATGAAGGAAGGATTGTGACATATAAAATTAATCAGTCGGCAAACCAACCTGTACTCTGGTATGAAAATTCACAACTGACGGGTGATTCTGTAGCAATTTACCTGAGAGAAAATAAAATAAAATTACTCGAAGTATTTAATAACGCATTTATACTTTCCCAAAATGAAAAGTATTCATTAAGATTTGATCAGACAAGCGGGCAAAGAATTAATATGAATTTTGAAGATGGAATTCTGCAATCAATAGAAATTTTTGGTGGAGTACTGAGCATTTATTATATGTATGAAGATGAAAAACCAAATGGTCTTACAAGATCATCTTCACAGAATGCAAAAATAGTTTTTGAAAATCAGGAAGTAAGCGAAGTAAGATTATATGGTTCACCTGTCAGCGAATTCTATCCTGAAAAACAGGTAAGAGGAAATGAAAAATCTTATACATTACCTTTGTTTAAATTTTTTAATAATCGTCCTGAAAAGGATGAACTATTACAAATTACAGGAATTGAAAATTAATTTATGAAAACTTTACGAAGCCAGGATTTAGTTAAAATCTATAAGAAAAGAAAAGTTGTAAACAAAGCCTCGATTCAGGTTTCAAAAGGGGAGATTGTTGGACTGCTTGGACCCAATGGTGCAGGCAAAACAACTACATTTTATATGATAGTTGGTATGATAATACCGAACGAAGGAAAAGTTTTTTTAGATGACCAGGATATAACTGATGTTCCAATGTACAAAAGAGCAAGAATGGGAATAGGATACCTTCCGCAGGAAGCTTCAGTCTTCAGAAGATTAACTGTTGAAGAAAATATTCTTGCCGTACTTGAAATGATGAAACTTGATGCAAAAGAGAGAAAAGAGAAATGTGAAAAACTTCTTGAAGATTTAAGTATTACACACATAAGAAAAAGTCTTGGCTACCAGTTAAGCGGCGGTGAAAGAAGAAGAACCGAAATTGCACGGGCACTTGCAACAGATCCAAGTTTCATTTTACTTGATGAGCCTTTTGCCGGGGTTGATCCGATTGCAGTGGAAGATATAATGAACATAGTTGCCAACCTAAAAAACAGGGGAATTGGAGTTTTAATCACTGATCATAATGTGCATGAAACATTAAGCATAGTAGATAAAGCATATATTTTAATTAATGGTGTAATATTTAAACAGGGAGGGGCAGAAGACCTGGCAAACGATGAAGAGGTTAGAAAATTATATTTAGGGGAGAAGTTTAAACTTGACAGATATTAAGATTTGATTAAACAAAACATTTTATAAAGCCTGCCATATTTTTATTTCAATTATTTTAAATTAAAATTAAATTTATAATTTCTCTGGAAATTTCTTTGCCAAAGATTTTTGCAGAAAAACTTGTTGCTTTTACCGGGTTGAAAAATAATTCCTAATTCAAAAGTAAAAAGGAAAGTCAGCAGTTGATGAATCTTCCTTTTTTTATAAAAACAACTACCAATAATAGTTTAAAATCCAAAAAGAATTTTGATCCTGCTCAAAATATGTGGATTGCTTTTAAATTACTTTTCATCTGCAAATTATCAATTGATAGAGGTACATTTCCTTTATTATCCTCAGTGTTATTACCTGAAAATTTAATTCTCACCAGAATTCAGGTTGGGTTACAATAAAACAAGGAAGAAACAAACATGAAAAAAAATATTAACAGGATTATTGTAGCATTTTTAGCAATAACTCTTTCAATATTAACATTTAATTGCACAAAAGAAGATTCTGCTTCTGATAATAAAAAAGACAGGATTGAATTATTGAATGTTTCTTATGATCCGACGAGAGAATTATATCAGGAATTCAATAAAGAGTTTGCTAAATACTGGAAAGAAAAAACAGGGCAGGATGTTGTAATAAATCAATCACATGGCGGGGCAGGAAAACAGGCACGCGCAGTTATAGATGGACTTGAGGCAGATGTTGTTACTCTTGCTCTCGCTTACGACATTGATGAAATGAGCAGGAAAGGAAATCTTCTTAATCCTGATTGGCAAAAAGAATTTCCTAACAATAGCTCTCCTTATATATCAACTATGGTGTTTATTGTAAGAAAGGGTAATCCAAAAAACATTAAAGACTGGGATGACCTGATTCGTAAAGATGTTGAAGTAATAACGCCAAATCCTAAGACATCAGGTGGTGCAAGATGGAATTACCTTGCAGCCTGGACATATGCTTCCCGCAGGTTCAATAATGATGAAAAAAAGGTTAGAGAATTTATTTCAAAGATGTTAAAAAATGTTCCGGTATGGGATACAGGTGCAAGAGGCTCTACAAATACCTTTGTTCAAAGAGAAGTTGGTGATGTCCTCATCAACTGGGAAAATGAAGCTTTACTGATAACTGAAAAATTAAGCAAGGGAGAATTTGAAATTGTTTATCCTTCAATAAGTATTATTGCAGAACCTCCGGTTGCTGTAATTGATAAAGTTGTCGATAAGAAAGGAACAAGAGATGTTGCTGTAGAATACTTAAATTATCTTTATTCAGATGTAGGGCAGGAATTAGCTGCTAAATATTTTTATCGCCCGGTAAATCAAAGTATTTTATCGAAATATAAATCTCAATTCCCTGATATTGAACTTGTAACTATAGATGAAGAATTTGGCGGCTGGCAGGCAGCACAGAAAAAGCATTTTTCAGATGGCGGTACATTCGATCAGCTATATACAAAATAAAAGATATTTATCAGAATCATTAATTAAATCTTTTTTGAAAAATGTATTTTAAAAATAATTCAGAATGAAAACATCAGCAGCAATAAGTTATTCTGTTAAGAGAAAAAAAATCCTGCCGGGTTTTGGATTAACCATGGGGTTTACGCTGCTTTATCTGAGTATCTTTTTATTTCTTCCTGTATCAACAATTTTCATCGAAAGTTTCAGTTTAAGCTTTAGTGAGTTCTGGGAAATAGTGACAGATCCGCGTGTTGTTGAATCATATAAATTAAGTTATGGTGCTTCTTTTATAGCAGCAATGATAGATTGTATATTCGGATTTATTGCCGCCTGGGTTTTGGTTAAATATGATTTCCCCGGTAAAAAAATTATTGATGCTGTTGTTGATCTTCCATTTGCATTACCAACTGCAATTGCAGGAATAAGTTTAACTGCAGTCTTTGCAAAGAATGGATGGATTGGAAGTTATTTAAATGATATTGGTATCAAAGCAGTTTTTTCTGAACTTGGGATTATCATTGCATTAACTTTTATTGGTTTACCTTTTGTAATACGAACAATACAACCTGTTCTTCAGGACCTTGATAAAGAGATTGAGGAAGCTGCTGCTACTTTAAGTGCAAACAGGTTTCAGATTTTCTTTAAAATTATCTTACCATCAGTAAGACCGGCAGTTATAACCGGAACAACCCTGGCATTTGCAAGAGCTTTAGGTGAGTATGGTTCCGTGGTTTTTATTTCAGGCAACCTGCCTTATAAAACTGAGATAACTGCAGTATTAATTATGTCAAAGCTCGAACAATATGATTATTCGGGTGCCACAGCAATATCTGTCGTTATGCTGCTCACTTCTTTCCTGATTTTGTTTACAATTAATTTTATACAATGGAAAAGCAGTAAGAATAAATAATTATGAACCGGGCAAATACAAAAATACCTGAGTTAACAGAGTCGGCTCCTGTAAGATGGGTTTTAACTTTTATTGCAATCTCATTTTTGATTTTATTCCTGGTTCTTCCTCTCGCAGTAATATTTAAAGAAGCATTTGCACAGGGAATTAATTTTTACCTTAATTCAATTAGTGAACCTGAAGCCTTAAATGCAATAAAGTTATCTTTAATTACTGCAGGTTCTTCTATCATACTTAATCTTATATTTGGTGTTTGTGCAGCATGGGCAATAACAAAATTCGATTTTAAAGGAAAGAATTTCATTTTAACAATTCTCGATCTTCCTTTAACCACTTCACCGGTAATATCAGGAATGATGTTCATTTTACTTTTTGGTGCACACAGTTTAATAGGTTCATTCCTTAACCAGTTTGAAATAAAAATTATTTTTGCAATTCCAGGATTAATCCTTGCAACCACATTTGTTACTATGCCATATATAGTTCGTGAACTCATTCCACAAATGAATGAGATGGGAAGGGAGGAAGAGGAAGCAGCTTATTCTTTAGGCGCAAACGGCTGGCAGATATTTTTTAAAGTCACTCTCCCAAATATTAAGTGGAGTTTATTCTATGGACTTGTATTGTGTAATGCAAGAGCAATGGGAGAGTTTGGTGCAGTATCTGTAGTTTCAGGTCACATACGTGGTTATACAAATACTCTTCCTCTTCATATAGAAATTTTATATAATGAATATAATTTTTCTGCTGCTTTTGCAGTTGCAACTCTCCTGACAGTTCTGGCATTAGTTACTCTTATTCTTAAAACAATTATCACCAGAAAATTTTAATGAGCATTAAAGTTGAAAACATAATTAAGACATTTGGTAAATACAGAGCCTTAAAAGAAATAAACCTGGAAATAAATACAGGAGAACTTATTGCTCTTCTTGGTCCCTCAGGGTGTGGTAAAACTACTCTCCTCAGAATCATTGCAGGACTTGAAATACAGGATTCAGGAAAAGTATTTATTCATAATGAAGATATGTCGGGTAAAAGTGTTAAGGATAGAAAAGTTGGATTTGTATTTCAGCATTATGCTTTATTCCGTCATATGAATGTTTTTAAGAATGTTGCATTTGGTTTAAATGTCCGGAGAAGAAAAAATAAACTTCCCCGAAACGTTATCGAACAAAAAGTAAAAGAAAAAATTAATCTTGTTCAATTGAACTGGGCAATAAAAAGATATCCTCATCAGCTTTCGGGAGGAGAAAGACAAAGGGTTGCACTTGCCAGAGCGCTTGCAATTGAACCTGAAGTACTTCTGCTTGATGAACCATTTGGTGCACTTGATGCAAAGGTGAGAAGAGAATTAAGAAAATGGCTCAGACATTTACACAACCAGATACATACTACAACAGTATTTGTTACTCACGACCAGGAAGAAGCTTTGGAAATTGCCGACAGGGTAGTGATAATGAATAAAGGAAGAATTGAACAGGTTGGTTCACCATTGGAAGTATTTGATAATCCGGCAAATAAATTTGTTTATAACTTCCTCGGAAATATTAATGAACTCAGGGCAGGAACAAATGAAAATAGTGAGTCGGAGTTTGCGAGAGTTTATGAGATCAAAATCGTTAAGGAAAATAATTATCCTGAAGCAAAACCTGCAGTAGTTACAAGAGTTTATAAATATGGTGCTTCAGCAAGAATTGAATTAAAAGAGGAAACTTCAGAAAATTATATTGATTCAGCTTTGCCAATAGATGAGTTTGAGCAATTAAAAATTAGCGAAGGCGATAGAGTTTTTTATTACGTACAAAACTCAAGAAAATTTTAAATGTTGTTAAACTACTAAACTCATTAGTACTAAGATGCATAAGCCATTCTTAGTTTCTCTACATTCAGAGATATTGAAGTATAAATATCTTCGACACTCAATCCTTCATCATCAGGTACATAATATTTTTCTGCACTATCGTTGTATGATTCAAGTTTAACTTTTTCGTTGGCAAGTATTTCAAGATTCTCGACAATTATATTATTGGAATTATCAGTATCAATTCTTCCTTCAACAATATATGGTCCCATTGAAAGAGTTTTTTCTGCAAACTTATTATAAGTGCGGGGAAAAATTACTGCTTCATAAGTGCCGTGCAAATCTTCAAGAGATAAGAACTTCATTATATCTCCTTTTTTTGTTCTTATTCTTTTGGATGACATATACCAGCCGATCATCTTAACCTTCTTCCCTTTATATTTTTCCATTTCGTCTGAATGAAGCAGGTTCAGTTCTTCATCATATTCAGTAAAAAACTCAAGAGGATGTTTTGTTACCATATAGTCAAATGCTTCATACTCTGCAATACATTTTTCTTCAATTGAAAAATCTTTATCTGTTACAACCGCTTTCTCAAGCTCGAATGATTCATTCATAAAAAGATCATTATATCCTTCCTGGAGCATTTTAAATTTGTTGTAATAAACATCGGCTAATCTTAAGAGAGTGCAGCGGGTTTTACCAAAGCAATCCATTGCACCGCATTTTATAAGAAGCTGAGTTTCTTTCGGTCCGAGTTTGGTGCGCACAATAAAATCTGCGAGAGAAACATACCTGCCGTATTTTTTTCTCTGCTCAATTATTGTTTTTATAGATGAAGAGGAGAGATGTTTTATTGCCATAAGTCCGATGCGGATCTCTTTATCTCTTCCTTTATATTCATATTCACTTTCATTTATGCAGGGAAGAAGAATCTTTATTCCAAAGCGTTTTGCTTCCTGTATGTAAACAGCGCTTGCATAAAAACCTCCGCCGTTGTTAAGTACGCAGGCCATAAACTCGGCAGGGAAGTGTGCTTTGAGAAAAGCAACCTGGTAAGAGAGCAACGCAAAGCTTGCACTGTGTGCTTTGCAGAAAGAATATCCTGCAAAAGATTCAATCTGCCTCCAGAGTTCCTTGGTGATTTCATAAGGAATACCTTTAGTTTTGCAGGATTCAAAAAATCTGTCTGTTATTAATTGCATTGCTTTGTGAGAACGCATCTTTCCGCTCATTGCCCTTCGCAGAACATCGGCTTCTTCAAGTGTTAACCCGGCAACGTGGTGTGCAACTTTTATTACATCTTCCTGGTAAATCATAACGCCGTAAGTTTCACCGAGCACCTCTTCCATTTCAGGCAAAAGATATTTTCTTCTCGAAGGATCTTTGTGGCGTGCAATGTACTCCTGCATCATTCCGCTTTCCGCAACACCAGGACGAATAATTGAACTTGCTGCAGTAAGCATTTCAAAAGTTTCAACATCGAGCCGTTTTAACAAAGCACGCATTCCGGGGGATTCAATATAAAAGCAGCCGATTGTTAAACCATTCTTGATTAATCTTTTGGTTTCGGGATCATTGCAGAGGAAATCATAATCATAAATATCAAAAGGAATCCCTCTCTCCTTCTTTGGAATTTCCGGAAAAATATGAATCGGAAGAGAAGGAATGTTGTACGAGTAAGTTAAATCTTTTTCTGTAAGAGAAATATCAAAGGTATTCATAATCATTCGTTTATGTCTGCCTTCCGGCAGGTTCAGATATAAATTAATCAAATTAAAGAAATAACCAAATGAAGAAACAAGTTTTGGTAATTTAATTACGTATGGTCACCTGTTTGCTCTTGCTTTTAAAATTTATTTTTCCTTTGAAGCTATAAATTTTGTTTTTCGTCTTAGCTTATTCTATATTTCGGTACAAAAACATATAGAATGGCATCACGGAAAAAAGTTAAGTATATATTCGTAACAGGCGGTGTAGTTTCTTCATTAGGAAAAGGAATAACTGCCTCCTCTCTTGGTCTTCTCTTAAAACAGCGCGGTTTCAAAGTAACAATTCAAAAATTCGATCCTTACATTAATGTTGATCCCGGAACTATGAATCCGTTTCAGCATGGTGA
>Ga0079224_100000545_pt1 | contig 37459 bp, 35 predicted proteins | sample Stecom2015_FD_80414 | JGI IMG/M metagenome (GOLD analysis project Ga0079224, IMG submission 80414) | Agricultural soil microbial communities from Utah to study Nitrogen management - Steer compost 2015 | ecosystem: Environmental > Terrestrial > Soil > Agricultural land | place: USA: Utah... | reverse complement strand
GCTTCGAGGACGAGGACGGCTGCCCCGAGCCGGACAACGACCGCGATCGCATCCCGGACGTCAAGGACCGCTGCCCGAACGAGCCCGAGACGTACAACGGCTTCGAGGACGAGGACGGCTGCCCCGACAAGGGCAAGGTCATCATCGAGGGCAGCGACATCCTGATCCTCGAGAAGGTGCAGTTCGAGACGGGCAGCGCCAAGATCCTGCCGCAGTCGAACGCAATCCTCGACGCGGTGGCGGCCACGCTGAAGGGCCACCCGGAATTCCTGATCGTCGAGGTCGGTGGCCACGCCGACGAACGCGCGAGCGACGAGTACAACCTCCGCCTCACGCGGGCGCGCGCGGCGAGCGTGATGCAAGCGCTCCGGGCTCGGGGCATCAGCCCGAACCGCCTCATCTCTCAGGGTTACGGCGAGTACTGTCCGCTCGACGAGGCCTCGAACCCGGTTGCGTGGGAGAAGAACCGCCGCGTCGAGTTCAAGGTCGTGCGCACCGAAGAAGGCGACACCGGCGTCAAGCGCGGCTGCGAGCGCGCTCGTGCCGCGGGCGTATACCCGCCGAAGCCCCCCGGGGACTGAGCCGCGCGCCGCGTTTCGAACCTTGCGAACGCAAGCTCCCAGCGGGGGCGTAGCCCCCGCTCCGCGGGAGTGATTCCGGCAAGGCCTACTCCCAGGTTTTGGGACCCCAACTCCAAAACGTATCGCGGCTTCGCCGAGGTGCTGCTCCGAAGCACCGGCACTCTCTCTTTCCCAGCGGGGGCACAGCCCCCGCTCCGCCGCAGTGAGCCCGGCGGAGCCGCATCTAGCGTGAAGGCCTAGCGCTCGGCTCGGACGACGTGCCAGTGCTTCTTGCCGCGGCGAATGAGGAGCAGCTCGCCGTGAAGCAGGGAGTCGCGGGTGACCGTCGTTTCGAGCGTGCCGCGTTCGCCGTTGACGAGGATGGCGCCCGACGACAACAGCTCGCGCGCCTCACGCTTGCTCTTCACGACCTCGGCGGAGACGAGCACGTCGACCAGCGGGACACCCGTGGCGAGCGACGCGGCCGAGAGCACCGCCGAGGGCACGTTCTGGAACGCCTCCTCGAGGGCGCGCAGGGGAAGAGCGCGAACGTCTCCGGAAAAGAGCGCCTCGGTCGTCGCTTCGGCCTGGGCGCGCGCGGTCGGCCCGTGGACGAGCTCGGTGACGTGGGCGGCGAGCGTGCGCTGCGCGAGGCGTTTGCCGGGATCGCGGGCTTGCTCCTCGCAGAGCGCGCGAATGCGCTCGACCTCGAGGAACGTGAAAGTGAGCAGGTAGCGTTCGACGTCGGCGTCCGCCGTGTTCAGCCAGAACTTGTAGAACGCGTAGGGAGACGTGCGCTCGGGCGTCAGCCACACGGCGCCGGATTCCGTCTTTCCGAACTTGCCGCCGTCGGCCTTGGTGAGCAGCGGCGAGGTGAGCCCGAACACCTCGACCCGGCGCGTCCGGCGCACGAGATCCACGCCGGCGACGATGTTGCCCCACTGGTCGGACCCTGCGACCTGGAGCGTGACGCCCCGTGTGTCGAACAGGTGTCGGAAATCCATGGCCTGGAGCAGGAGATAGCTGAACTCCGTGTAGCTGATCCCTTGCTCGCGGTTCTCGAGCCGCTCCCGCACCGACTCCTTCTGGATCATCATGTTGACCGAGAAGTGTTTGCCGACGTCGCGGAGGACCTCGAGGAAGGTGAGCTCGCCGAGCCAGTCCGCGTTGTTCACGACGGTGGCGGCATACGAGCCGGAGAAATCGAGCACGCGCTCGAAGATCGGGCGGAGGGCTTCCACGTTCGCGCCGACTTCTTCGCGCGAGAGAAACGGCCGCTCGGAGCTCTTGCCCGAGGGATCGCCGATGAGCGCCGTCGCGCCGCCGACCAGAGCGACGGGTCGGTGCCCGGCGCGCTGGAAGCGAGCCAGCACGAGCATCGGCACGAGGTGCCCGACGGTGAGAGACGGCGCCGTCGGATCGAACCCGCAGTAGAGCGAGCGCGACGCGCCGAGGTGCTCGCGGAGCCCGGCCGCGTTGGTCTGCTGGTACGCGAGGTTCCGCCGCTCGAGCTCGGAGAGAACGTCCATGGTCCGCGGTATCTTGAGCCTCGCGCGGGCCGCCGGTCTCGGACCGCTCACCGCGTTGACCGCGTGCCCGGCTCGGCGAGGAGGCCAGGGCCGGGAACCGCGCGGCGCGGCCCCGGCCCGAGGCAGGTGGGGCTCAGAGCCCCTTCTTGATCATGTGAGTGAGCAGGTCGACGCAGCGGTTCGAGTAGCCCCACTCGTTGTCGTACCAGCTCACGAGCTTGAAGAAGTTGCTGTTGAGCTCGATCGACGAGCCGGCATCGTAGATGCTCGAACGCGCGTCGTGGATGAAGTCGGCGGAGACGACCTGCTCCTCCGTGTAGCCGAGGATGCCGCGGAGGTAGCTCTCGCTCGCCGCCTTCATCGCGGCGTTGATCTCCTTGAGGCTCGTCGCCTTCTCGGTCTTGAAGGTGAGGTCCACCACCGAGACGGTCGGCGTCGGCACGCGGAACGACATGCCGGTGAGCTTGCCCTTCACCTGCGGCAGCACGAGGCCCACGGCCTTCGCCGCGCCCGTAGACGAGGGGATGATGTTGATGGCGGCGCTGCGCCCGCCCTTCCAGTCCTTCTTCGACGGGCCGTCGACGGTCTTCTGCGTCGCCGTGTAGGCGTGCACCGTCGTCATCAGGCCCTCGGCCAGGCCGAAGCCTTCCTTGAGCAGCACGTGCACGACCGGCGCGAGACAGTTCGTGGTGCAGCTCGCGTTCGACACGATGTGGTGCTTGGCCGGGTCGTAGCTCTCGTGGTTGACGCCCATCACCACGGTGATGTCCTCGTTCTTGCCGGGGGCCGAGATCATCACCTTCTTCGCGCCGGCCGCGAGATGGCCGCTGGCCTTCTCCTTGTCGACGAACAGGCCCGTGCACTCCAGCACCACGTCGACGCCGAGGTCCTTCCACGGAAGCTCGGCCGGCGTCTTCGCGCTGACGACGCGGATTTCCTTGCCGTCGATCACCAAAACGTCGGGGTCCGAGCGATCCGCCGACGACTTCTTCGAGTCGACGCTGCCCTCGAACTTGCCCTGCGTGGAATCGTACTTGAGGAGGTACGCCAGATTGTCCGCCGGCACGATGTCGCCGACCGCGACGACGTCGATGTCCTTCCCGAAGCGCCCCTGGGTGTAGAGGGCGCGGAAGACCAATCGACCGATTCTTCCAAACCCGTTGATCGCAATCCGAGTCGCCATTTCCTAATCGTCCGTTCGCTCCATGCGTCCGGCACCGCGCCGGGCGGGCGTGCGTTCTCTAGCACACGTCGGGTCCCCTTGGCGCAAGGCTCATCGCGGCAATTTCCAGAACAGCGGGCCGCGCGCGAGCTCGTGCGCCGTCGCTGCCCGCGTCGCGGTGAGCACCGCGCCCGAGAGCGCGACCGCGAGCACGGGGCCGGGAGCGCTGCCGAGCACCCGTCCCTTTTCGAGATCGACGACGACGGGGCTCACGTGGACCATTCGGCCGGTCGCTGTCACGTCCGCGAAACGCTCGAGTTTTCCTGGAAGCGCGCGCAGGGCTGCAGTGTCTGCATCGAACAGGAACAGGTTCCGCCCACGGCGGACGAGCGCGTGCGCTCCCCTCCAGCCGAGCACCTGATCGCGCCGCTCGAGCCAGTGCAGCGCTTGCTGCTCCGTGTCGAAGAGCACGGTGTCGGCTCCGGGATAGAGCGGCACGAGACGTTCCTGCCGTCGCGCCGGCTCGTCGAGCGCGAGGTCCGCGACGTCGATGTCGAGCGAGCGCCGCTCGGTTTGGGTGACGAGCTCGACACCGAGTCGCAGCGGGCGCTTCGGGATCGCGCAGCCGAGCAGGAAGAGCTCGTGGAACGGATCGGTGAGGACGAGCCGTCCCTTGCACGCAGCATCCGCGAGCTTTCGAGTCGTGCTCCCGTCATCCACGAAGAGCGCGCCGTCGGCGCTTCGGCGCACGAGGCTCGTCCCGAAGACGACGGCCAGATCGTCGAGACGGCGAGGGCTCCCTCCGTCGCGCGGTACGACGACGTGAATCGTCGGATCCGATTTCGCGCGCGCCGCCGCCACCGTCGTGATCGGGCCGCCGCACGGAAGCGGATCGGCGCTCGGGGGAAACGCCCAGTCGAAGCGGCCGTTCCCGTTGCGATCGGGGCCGGCGAGCTCGACGACATCGACGGCCCCGAAGGCGTCCGCGGTCACGCGCACGACGGGTTCGCGAGCCGAGTACACGACGCGCTCCGTCCCCGTCTCGAGCGAGCGCTCGACGACGACGTGCTCGCGACCGCGCTCGCGCACGTACAGGAGCGCGCCGTCTCGGAATACCAGAGTTCTGTGCGCGGTGCGGGTGGGCTCGGTGCGCCGCGCATCGACGCCGTCGTCCAACGCGAGCAGCGCCCCTTCACTGGTATCGAAAAGCTCCACTGCGTTCGCACGACGCACGACCACCCAGCGGCCGTCGGCAGACGTCGCGAGCAGATCGTCGATCGGCAGGACCCTCCCGTTCGACAGCCGGAGCGAGCGTTCGAGCCGATCGCCGCGGAGCTCCCCGCGAGGTCCCACGCTGATCGCGAGCCGCCCGTTGCCGTCGGTGTCCCGACTTGCCTCGCAGACGGCGACCCAGCTCCCGTCCGGTGCGGCCCCCTCCACGATGACGGGCGCGTCCAACGTGGTGACCGGCCCGAGCTGCGGCGCAGTGCGTTGCTCCGCCCCGAGCCGCGCTTTTTCGCCAGCTTTCCTCGGAGCTTCTTGGGGCGTCGGAGTCCGGGACGGGCCCTCGGCGGGTCGCTCGCGCACGGGGCCTCCCGCGCACGCCGTCGCGGTCACGGCGAGCGCGAGCAGGGCGGTGCGGTGTCCGAATCCGACGATCCCGGCGAACGACATCCCGCGTCCTTAACCTAGATTTCGTCCTTCCTAGAACGGCGATCAGTTCGACCGATCGGCGTTCTAGCCTTGTTTCGTAGGGGCGGCTCGCGCCGCCCCTCCCCGCCGAAGTGAATCTAAGTGAATTCGGCGGGGCCCCTCCCCACGCGGGCACTCTGCGCGACGCTGTTTTCCCCATATTTCGGCGCGTTCCCAACCGTTCGTCGCTCTAGAACGCGGATCGGGCGGGAGTCGATCCCCTGTCGACGTTTTGGGCCGAGGGACTAATCTCGGGAGAGTGCGCCCGCTCCTCATCGCGGCTCTGCTCCTCGTCGGCGCCGGCTCCGGCTGTGGCAGCAAGGGGGCCGTCTCGCTGAGCGCGCGTGTCGAGGCGGTCGAGCTCACCGTCGATGACGGCCCGTTCGGCGCCTCGCTCTCCGGGACCTTCGATTTGGTTCTCGACCTCGGCGGCGCCGCTCCCGAAGCCACGACGGTCTCGCTCGGCAGCTTCGGAGTGCGGAATGCGGACGGATCGGTCGTGGACGCGTTCTCCCTGGACGCGACGCCGAGCTTTCCCCTCGACCTGTCTCCGGGGGATTCGGTGCGGGTCGAGCTTGCCATCGCCGAGCCGCCGTTGCTCGACGAGGCGGAGGCGGAGCTCGTTTGTTCCGGCGACGTCTGGATTTCGGGCAGCGTCTCCGATACCTCGAACGCCGGCCGCCCCACGCCTGCAGCGAGCGGCCGCTTCTCCGCGACGTGTCCGTGAACGACGACGAAAAGCCGAAGCGCTCCCGCAAGTTCGAGACGTGGAGCGGCATCGAGGTGCCCGCCGTGCTGGGGCCAGAGGACGTGACCGTCGATCCAGCCCTCGATCTCGGCGAGCCGGGAGCGTTTCCCTTCACGCGGGGGCCCTACGCGGACATGTACCGCGGCAAGCCGTGGACGATGCGCATGTTCGCGGGCTTCGGCACGCCCGAGGACACGAACCGGCGCTTCCGTTTCTTGCTCGAGCAAGGGCAGACGGGGCTCTCGACCGCTTTCGATTTCCCCACGCTGATGGGGTACGACTCCGATTCGTCGCGCGCGCGCGGTGAAGTGGGCGTGTGCGGCGTCGCCGTCGACAGCTTGCGCGATTTCGAGACGCTCTTTTCGGGGATCCCTCTCGACCGCGTCACCACGTCGATGACGATCAACGGGCCGGCGCTGGTGCTCCTCGCGTTCTACGTCGCGCTCGCCGACGTGCGCGGCGTTCCGCGCGCCGCCCTCGGCGGGACGATCCAGAACGACTGCCTCAAGGAGTTCATCGCGCAGCACGCGTGGCTCGTGCCGCCCCGCCCGGCGCTGCGCATGGTCACCGACACCATCGAGTTCTGCGCGCGCGAGATGCCACGCTACCACCCGGTGTCCATCAGCGGGTACCACATGCGCGAGGCGGGCGCGACGGCGGCCGAGGAGCTCGCGTTCACGCTGGCGAACGGGCTCACCTACGTGGAGGCGTGCCTCGAGCGCGGGCTCGCGGTGGACGCGTTCGCGCCCCGCCTCAGCTTCTTCTTCGACGTTCACAACGACTTCTTCGAGGAGATCGCGAAATTTCGGGCTGCGAGGCGGCTTTGGGCGCGCCTCGTGCGCGAGCGCTACTCGCCGCGGCTCGAGGCGAGCCTGCGTCTGCGCATGCACGCGCAGACGGCAGGGGTCTCGCTCACCGCGCAGCAACCGTACAACAACATCGCTCGCGTCGCGATCCAGGCGCTCGCGGCGGTGCTCGGCGGAACGCAGTCGCTGCACACGAACTCGCTCGACGAGACGTACGCGCTCCCCACCGAGGAAGCGGCGACGATCGCGCTGCGCACGCAGCAGATCCTCCTCCACGAAACGGGCGTCGCGAACACCGTCGACCCTCTCGCCGGCTCCTACACCGTGGAGTGGCTCACGAACCGCCTCGAGGCGGAGGCGCGGGAGATCCTCCGCAGCGTCGAGGCCATGGGCGGCATGGTCGCGGCGATCGAGAACGGTTATCCGCAGCGGCGCATCGCGAACAGCGCGTACGAGTTCGAGCGGAAGCTCGCGAACGGGGAGCGGACGGTGGTGGGGGTCACCGCCTATCGCGCCGCCGAGCAGACGCGCATTCCGACCTTGCGCATCGATCCCGAGGTCGCCAAAAAGAAGCTCGAGGACCTCGCGGCGCTCAAGGCCGGGCGCAGCGCGACCGCCGTCAACGCCGCGCTCGCGGACGTGCGCCGCGCCGCCGAGCGCGGCGAGAACCTCGTGCCCAGCGTGGTGGCCGCGGCGCGCGTCTACGCGACGGAGCAGGAAATCTGCGACGTCCTCCGCGACGTCTTCGGCTCCTACTCGGACCCCGCCGAGGTCTGACGCCGCCTCGCGCAGAGGCGTCGCGCGCCACGTGTCTCCCCGGCGTGAACCCGGCGAGGCCCCTGACGCGCACCCAGACGCGCACGCGCCCTCGAGGGGGGCTTTCTACCTAGTCCCCGAGCGCTTGGAGCACGCTCTCGACGACGTCGTTCGTCTCTTCGACGCCGACGGAGAGGCGGATCAGCGCGGGGTCGATCTCGAGCGCGCGGAGCTGCTCGTCCGTGAGCTCGAAGTAGCTCATGATCGCGGGCTGCTCGATCAGCGTCTCGAGCCCGCCGAACGACGCCGCGATCTTCGCGATCCGGCAGCGGTCGACGACGCGCGCCGCCTCCTCGCGGCTGCCGTTCACGATGAAGCTCACCATCCCGCCACCGCCCTGCATCTGTGCCTTCGCGATCGCGTGCGACGGATGGCTCTCGAGGAAGGGATAGAAGACGCGCCGCACCTTCGGGTGACCCTCGAGAGCACGCGCCACGGCCAGCGCCGTCGCGTTCTGGCGCTCGATGCGGAGCCCGAGCGTCTTGAGACCGCGCACGATCAGGAACGCGGCGTGGGGATCGAGCACGGCTCCGAGCACGCCGCGCGCCTCGCGGAGCAGCCCCACGAGATGGCTCGGGCCGGCGACGACGCCGCCCAGCACGTCGTTGTGCCCCGAGAGGTACTTGGTCGCGCTGTGCAGGACGAGATCGGCGCCGAGCGCGAGCGGGCGCACGTTGACCGGCGTTGCCAGCGTCGCGTCCACGAGCACGCGGATGCGCCCGTGGGCGCGCACGATCTGCGAGAGGCGATCGAGCTCCGCGCAATACAAGAACGGATTCGTCGGAGACTCGCTGATCACCATGCGCGTGGAATCCCGGAGCGCACGTTCCATCGCTCCGAGGTCGCCGGGCGGCACCACGGTGTGCTCCACGCCGAAGCGCGGCAACAGCTGCGTGACGAGCTGCCGCGTGCGCCGGTAGCAGTCACGGAACAAGACGATGTGGTCGCCGGCCTTGAGCAGCGTGAAGACCACCGACGTCGTCGCGGCCATGCCGCTCGAGAAGGCCACCGCGTCGTCGGCGCCCTCGAGCTCCGCGACGCGCTGTTCGAGCTCGCGCACGGTCGGGTTTCCGTAGCGACCGTACTCCTCGCGGTGCGTATCGGGATCTTCACCGCGCATGTACCGTTCGAGCTCGGCCGTGTTCGCGAAGGTGTAGGTCGCGGTCTGAGCGACTTCGTGGGCGAGCGCGTGATGTGGCCGCTCGCGGGGAGCGCCCGCGTGGACGGCATCGGTGGAGCTCGCGAAACGCCTCGGAGTGTTCGACATGCGGGGATGGCTCGGGGACGGAACGAAAGGCCGAGACTCTATGTCCCGGTCGGGATCCCGGCCAGTCCATCGACCCGCACGCACGGGACGGGGCGCCCGCGGTCCGGACCTTCGTCCCGAAAAGAGACGCCCGGCCTCGAGTCGCCGGCCCCTCCCAGAACGCCGAACCGTTCGACTGATCGGGCGTTCCCGACCGTTTGTCCCTCCAGCTCTTCGAGCGGTTTCCCGGTCCTGGATCCATTTCCCCGTCCCGGCGGGCGTGCTGCGGAGCGGTAGCCAACGAAAAATCCTGACATTTCCGATGGTTTATCACGAGCGGATCGATTCCCGACTTGTCGCACCGGAAAATGCGGTAAAACCCCGCACGACCGAAATTCGGATAGGGTCCCACGGCGGAGCACGTTCGCGATGACTGAGAGCACTTGGAAGCAGGCCCTGGCGGGAAAGATTCGCGAGGACTGGGCGCGCGAGATCGACATCTACGAGACGCAACTCGAGCTTCGGAAGAAGGGGAAGGTCGAGGAGAAGCTGTTCGCGGAGACGCGGCTACGTCGCGGCGTCTACGGACAGCGCTACGACAACGGCCAGCGACACGACGGTGAGAAGTCGCAGAAGCTCGACTACCCGTCCGGTGAGCTGACCAAAGGCCCCGAGACGATGTGGGACGCGCCCGGCATGCAGCGCATCAAGATCCCGATGGGGAAGCTGAGCGCCGAGCAGCTCGACACGCTCTGCGAGCTCGCCGAGGAGTACTCCGATCAGATCCTCCACGTCACGACCCGCCAGGACATCCAGCTTCACTTCGTGCACATCGAGGACACGCCCGATCTGATGCGGCGCCTGGCTGCCGTCGGGCTGACCACTCGCGAAGCGTGCGGAAACTCCGTGCGGAACGTCACCGCCTGCCCGCTGACCGGCGTGTGCAACGAGGAGGCGTTCGACGTCACCCCGTACGCCAACGCGATGATGTTCTTCATGCTCGGCCACGAAGACACCATGAGCTTCGGGCGGAAGTTCAAGATCGCGTTCTCCGGCTGCAAGGACAACCCCTGCGCGCTCACCAACTTCCACGACGTCGGCTGCATCGCCGCGACCCGCGTCGTCGACGGCGAGGTCCGTCGCGGCTTCGAGTACTACGTGGGCGGCGGCCTCGGCGCGGTCCCCTACATGGCGCAGCTCCTCGACGAGTTCGTCACCGAGGAGGAGCTCCTCCCGCTCACGCAGGCCGTCGCGCGCGTGTTCGCCCGCCTGGGTGAGAAGGAGAACCGCTCGCGCGCGCGCTTCAAGTTCGTGGTGAAGAAGCTCGGGATGGACGAGCTCCGGCGCGTGGTGGCCGAGGAGCGCGCGAAGCTCCGCCCCGATCCACGCTGGACGGCGTTCCTCTCCGAGCTGCACGCGACCGACGAGAAGCCGCTCAAGCCTCCGTCCAAGCTCGGGCCCGGCCCGCACCCGCCGGGGTTCGACGAGTGGCGGCGCACGAACGTGCGGCCCCAACGTCAGGAGGGGTACGTCGTGGCCGCCGTGACGCTGCCCCTCGGAGACTTCACGCCCGTGCAAGGGCGTGCGGTGGCGGACATGGTGCGCCGCTATACCGGTCACTACCTCCGGACCACCGTCGATCAGAACCTCCTGTTCCGGTGGGTGACCGAGGCCGATCTGCCGGCCCTCTACGCCGAGCTCGCCGCGATCGGGCTCGGGGAGCCGGGTGCCGACACGATCGGCGACGTCACGGCGTGTCCGGGCACGGACACCTGCAAGCTCGGCATCTCGTCCTCGCGCGGGCTCGCGGGCGAGCTGCGCCGACGCCTCGCGGTCCAGCCCGGGCCGGCAGCGGCCGAGGGCCTGCACATCAAGTGCAGCGGCTGCTTCAACTCCTGCGGGCAGCACCACGTGGCCGACCTCGGGTTCTTGGGCGTCAGCCGCAACGTGAACGGTCGCCGGGTGCCGCACTTCCAGCTCGTGGTGGGCGGTGAGCTCAGGCAGAACGCTGCCTCGTACGGCCTGGCCATCGGGGCGATCCCCTCGAAGCGCGTTCCCGATGCGGTGGCGCGGCTCACGCGCGCGTACGCCGAGCGCAAGCAGAACGGGGAGACGTTCAAGGCTTTCGTCGATCGCGTCGGCAAGAAGGAGATCAAGTCGTTGATCGAGGAGCTCACCCAGGTGCCTCCCTACGAGCAGGACCCGAGCTTCTATTCGGACTGGGGCGATCCGCGCGAGTACACGATCGGCGACGTCACGACGGGCGAGTGCGCCGGCGAGATCGTGCCCATGGTTCAGTTCGGGCTCGCGGACAGCGAGCGCGAGGTGTTCGAGGCGCAGGTGTTGCTCGACGAGGGCAAGGCCCAGGACGCCGCCCGACGCGCCTACAGCGCGATGCTCAAGGCGGCGCGCGCGCTCACCCGTGAGAAGAACCAGAACCTCGGCGAGGATCCGGCGGAGATCGTCGAGGAGTTCAAGCAACGCCTGGTCGAGCCGAAGATCTTCTGGGATCCGTTCATGGGCGGCAAGTTCGCCCACTTCCTGTTCCGCGCGCACGAGGAAGGGGTCAGCGAAAAGGATCACTCGAAGGAGAGCGCGCACCAGCTCGTCGAAGAGGCCCAGCTGTTCGTGGATGCCGCCCATCAGGTCCAGGCCCGGCTGACCTCGGTCCCCTCGTGACGGCGTGACGGCGCGGAGAGAAACACGATGCTGCCCAAGATTCAGATCAAGCTGTTCACGACCGAGGACGTCCCCGTCGAAGGCTACGTGCCCGTGTTCCATCGCTGGATTCGCGAGCGCGTCCTCAACGAGCTTCTGATCGACGTCGTCGACTACTCACACGTTCCGGACGGTCCCCACGTCGTGGTGATCGGCCACGAGGCGGACTACGTGCTCGATCGCGGGAACGGTCGCCTCGGCTTGCTCTACGCGCACAAGCGCGGGCCGCGACCCGAGAACCTGCTCGCGGCGCTGCGGCGCACGCTCGAGGTCGCGAAGCGCCTCGAAGGGGAGGCCGTGTCCGAGCCACTCCGCTTCCGCACGGATCGGGTCCTCGTCCGCGTCGCGGATCGACTCGCCGCGCCCGCGGACGACGCGACGTACGCCCGACTGATCCCGGCGTTTCGGGCCGAGCTCGAGCGAATCTACGAAAAGCCCGAGGTGGTCCGCGTGGGAAACGCGCGCGAGCTCGTCACCGTCGAGGCGCGCGTGCCCACGGCGCCGGGCCTCGACGAGCTACTTCAGCGGCTGAACGGCGCCGGCGCCTGACGCGGGCGGTGCCTCGTGCGCCCCGGCTCCCGAGTACGAGCCCTGGGGCGCACGGCCCGGCTCGGTGGGGGTCTCGAGCGCGCCCTCGAGCGGGCGGAGCGTGTGATCGCCGGTGACGGAGAGCGTGTCGAGCCGCACCCGGTCCTCACGGGAACCGAGCTCGACCTCGATGAGCTGCTGGCCGATTTGGATGCGGTCTCCCGGGTAGAGCGGGTGCTGCCCGGTCACCAAAGCTCGGTTCACGCGCGTTCCGTTTCGGCTGCCGAGGTCTTCGATGTAGAGCCCGTCGCGGGTGACGTGGACGACCGCGTGCTGTCTCGACACGAGATTGTCGTTGAGGACGATCGAGCAATAGGGGCTCCTGCCGAGCAGCGTCTCTCCGAGCCGCAGCGGAAAGCGCATGTCGTGAAGCTTCAGCCAGTACGTGCTCATGTCTCGAGGAGCTCTTCTCGGCGGGGCGGGCCCTGCTTCTGGTCGTGAGCGCCGCGTTCGGGGCCGAAACGTGCGCTGCTGGGGCGCCGTGCAGCGCCGCCGAGCGACCTTGCAGGACTCGACTGCACGTGTTGCCCATGACTTTAGCATGGTCGCTCGGGAATTCGACATTTGGCGGATCCCGCTGCGGGATTCGGGGTGCCGAGTCACGCAGGCTGGCACCGGTTCCACTCCATGTGCCTACATGGGCGCGTTCACCGCGCCCGGAAAATACGGCACCCGGCCGGAGTCGATGTCGGGACGCGCGGCAGGAGAGGCGCGAGCGCGCGCCATCACCCTTCGGAGTCGGACTCGGCTCCTCGAGCGAGCGCTCGGGCCACGAGATCCCGCGCGAGGGCGGGGAGCTCGAGGGTGAGGGCCAGCTCTCGCGCGCGCGGGGACATCTTGCGCCACGTCTTCTGCAGGATCGCGATCGTCTTTTCCGGCTCGTGCTCGGACGCGAACGGAGCGAGCTCGTGCTCGAGGAACGACAAGCAGAGTGCGTCCTCCATCGTCTGCACGTCGGCATCGAGCCGCAGGTTGCGCTTGAGGTTGATGCGCTCGACCGCCGCTATCGTCGCCTCGTCGTAGCCCACCTGGGTGAGCACGGCGCGCGCGGTCGCGGCGTGGCGCTTCGCGAGATCGGTGCGCCAGCGCAGATAGCCCACGCGCCCTTCCGGGTACGTCGAGCGCGGCACGCGATAGCGTCCGACGTGCTGGCTGAAGGCGGCGAGCCGCAGGGCCTCGGACGCCTCGGGTGAAAGGCGAGCGATCCACGCGACCAAGCGCTCTGTCTGCACGAGCTCCCGCGGGCGGGAAACCCCGTTTACCATCTCCTGATTGGGATCCGCGGCGCTGACCGCCGAGAGCGCGGCGACGGCTTGCTCGAAGCGGGATTGAATCATCGGACCCGTGCTAGCATGCCCCGCCGCGTCGGCGGGTGCCGACGCGTTTTCGGGAAGTGAAGGACCTCATGCAGTATCGGCCTCTCGGCAGGACTGGATTCGACGTTTCCGTGGTGGGTTTCGGCGCGTGGGCGATCGGCGGCGGCTCGTGGGGCCCAACGGACGACGCGACGTCCATGGCGACGCTGCATCGCGCGCTGGATCGAGGCGTCAACCTGTTCGACACGGCCGACGTGTACGGGGACGGGCACAGCGAGCGCCTGATCGCGCGACTGCGCCGCGAGCGCAGCGAGCGCTTCTACGTGGCGACGAAGGTCGGCAGACGATCGAATCCCCACGTCGCGAGCGCCTACCGCAAGGCCACGCTCGCGCCCTACGTCGAGCGCTGCCTCCGGAACCTCGAAGTCGAGTCGCTGGATCTCGTCCAGCTCCACTGCCCGCCCACCGACGTCTACTACATGCCCGAGGTGTTCGACGGCCTCGACGAGCTCGCCCGCGAGGGGAAGATCCGATACTACGGCGTGAGCGTGGAGCGCGTGGAGGAAGCGCTGAAGGCGATCGAGTACCCGAACGTGCAGAGCGTTCAGATCATCTTCAACGTCTTTCGCCAGCGCCCGCTCGAGCTCTTTTTCCCCGAGGCGCTCCGTCGCCGCGTGGGCATCCTCGCGCGCTTGCCGCTCTCCTCGGGCCTGCTCGGCGGCAAGATGCGCCGGGACACCGCGTTCGCGCCTGGCGATCACCGGCGGGAAAACCGAGAAGGTCAGCTGTTCGACAAGGGGGAGACGTTCTCGGGGATTCCGTACGAGCTCGGCCTCGAGCTCGTCGAAGAGCTGCGGGCGCTGGTCCCGCCGGGGCGCACGCTCGCGGAGCTCGCGCTCGCCTGGATTTTGGGGCACGAGGCGGTCACGACCGTGATTCCGGGTGGGCGTCGCCCCGAGCAGGTCGAGGAGAACGCGAAGGCGGCCGATTTCCCGCCGCTCTCCCCGGAGACGCGCCAGAAGCTCACCGAGCTCTACGAGCAGCGCGTGCGCCCGCTCGTTCACCATCGTTGGTGAGCGCGCGGCGCCGGCATCGCCTCGGGCGCGAGGGCAGGGGACGTCGCGAGCATTTCACGGCGCGCCGCGGCCGATGCCGTCGAGCCAGCGCCGGAGGATCGCGCGGCCCTCGTCGAGGCTCGCGAGGCCCGTCCACTCGTTCCGCTGATGGGCCTGCGCCTGCACGCCGGGTCCGAAGTTCACGGCGGCGATGCCCCGCTCGGCGAAACGCGCGACGTCCGTCCACGCCTGCTTCGGCTCGACGTCGCGAACGCCCGACGCCGCGAGCGCGCGGATCAGCGGGTGGTCGCGGAGCGGGGGCGCCGCGGGCGAGCGATCCACGATCTCGACCTCGGCGTCCGCGCCCGCGAGCTCGCGGACGGCACGCTCCGAGTCCTCGAGGCGGGTGCTCGGGCCGAAGCGGTGGTTCACGTTGAGCTCGAACCGATCCGGCACGATGTTCCGAGCGCGTCCGCCCTGCGCGAGCGTCGCGCTCATCACGTCGTGGTACACGAGCCCGTCCACGGTGTCCGCGCGCGCGGGGCGCTCCGCGAGGCGCGCGAGCACGAAGCGCGCTTTGTGGATCGCGTTGTCACCCTGCCAGGGGCGTGCGCTGTGCGCCGTCTTGCCGTGGAACCGCAGCGTCGCGTGGAGCGAGCCGCCGCACCCGAGCTGGAGCTTGTTGTCGCTCGGCTCGAGCATCACGGCGATGTCGGCCCCGTGGACCTCCGGATCGTCTTCGAGCACGCGCCCGAGCTCGTTCTCGGCGTACGGGCCCTCTTCTCGCGCATAGAAGACGAGCGTGAGGTCGACCGCGCTCGCCGGTGGATCGAGGGCGAGATCCATCATCAGGGAGAGCCCGCTCTTCATGTCCGCGGCTCCGGGGGCATAAAGCCGGTCGCCGTCGATGCGCGGCGGGCCGTCGTGCTCGGTGCGCACGACGTCGATGTGCCCACCGAGCACCACGTGCGGCCCCGAGCTGCCGCGCGTCAGCGGCACGACGAGCGAGTCGCCGTGCCGGCGCAGCGGCGCCGCGTGGGGCGCCGCCGAGAGGCGGGCCTCGAGCGCGTCGGCGAGCGCCCGCTCCTCCCCGATGGGTGAAGGGATCTCACACAGCCAGAGCAAGAGCTCCGGGAGCTCGGCGGGATGCTTCGAGGTCACAGGGGCACGCCGAAATCGCGGAGCGCCGCGTTCAGGCTCGTCTTCTTGTCCGTGCTCTCCTTGCGTTTCCCGATGATCAACGCACAGGGAACCTGGTACTCGCCGGCGGGGAACTGCTTCGGCCGCGTTCCGGGGATCACGACGCTGCGCGCCGGGACGCGCCCGCGGAACTCGACCGGCTCGGGACCCGTGACATCGACGATCGGCGTCGATGCGGTGAGCGTGACGCCCGCGCCGATGACCGCCTCGCGTTCGATCAAGGTGCCTTCCACGATGATCGCGCGCGAGCCGATGAAGCAGCCATCCTCGACGATGACGGGCCGCGCGCCGGGCGGCTCGAGCACCCCACCGATCCCGACGCCGCCGGAGAGGTGGCAGTCGCGTCCGATCTGCGCGCAGGAGCCGACGGTCGCCCAGGTGTCCACCATGGTCCCGCTGCCCACGTACGCGCCGATGTTCACGTAGGCCGGCATCACGATCGCGCCCGGCTCGAGGAACGCGCCGTAGCGCACCGTGCCCGGAGGCACCACGCGGACGCCGAACGCTTCGAGGTTCTGCTTGAGCGGGATCTTGTCGAAGAACTCGAGCGGGCCGGCCTCGGTCCGCTCCATCGGACGGAGCGCGAAATAGAGGAGCACCGCCTGCTTGATCCAGGCATGCGTGGTCCACTCACCGGGGGCATCCTCGGTCGCGACACGGAGCTTTCCGGAATCCAAGAGCTCGAGCGTTTCGAGGACGGCGGCGCGGACGTCCGCCTCCGAGAGGCGGCTCCGATCCGAGAACGCCGCTTCCACGTGCGTTTTCAGCTGGGATACATCCATGCCCGAAGGCGTAGGTGCACCGCGGCGAGGGGGCAAGCGGCGAGCTACGCGGTCTCGCTGCAGCGAGCGCCGCTCTCGTTCGGGTAGCTCACCGAGAACGTCGAGCTCGCTTCGTTCCACTCGAGGTGCCCGCCGCTGAGCTCTGCCGCTGCGCGCAGGCAGGGCACGGTCGGCTTGATCACGCCGCGGCTCGTCAAGAGCAACGGCTCCCCGGTGGCGAGCGGCTTGCGCTTGATGCGGATGGTGCAGACGGGCAAGCCGTACCCCGTGATCGACAAGTTCGGCTCACCACTGCCGGCTCGGCGCCCCACGAGCTCGATGCCGAGCGTGATGAGCGTCATCGCCATACGCGGATTGATGTCGATTTCCTCACCGAAATCGTGGCTCGACAGCATCGCGCACACGACCTCGCGGCCTTCGGCGTGCACGCTGGGCGGCCGCGCGAACGCACGAACGAGGTCGCACGGATCGACGCGGATCGTTCGCCCGAACGCGGCGTCCTCGAGCATCTGCAGGAGCTCGCGGCCCGCGTCGAACTCGAACGAGCTCTGCAGGACCACCTCCTCGAGCTTCAGGCGCGCCGCCGCCCCGAGCGGTCGCTTCACGGCTTCGGCGAGCGCCGACTCGAGCTCTTCCAGACGCGGTGAGAAGAACGCCTCGAGCGCTGCACGCGCGGGCACCACCGTGCTGCTCGTTCCGAGAGCGTCGAGCAGCGTCCACGCCGAGATGCGCATGGGCCCGCACGCCTCGAGCGCATCGGGCAACACCGAAGCGAGCGACTTCGGCGCGACCATGCGCGACTGCAGGAGCTGAGCCAAGTTGCGCAGGGCTCCCAGCGCATCACGGAGCGTGCCGTGCGCGTTGGTCATCAAGTCCGCGAGAGGCGGATCGATGCCGGGCGCGGTCTGGCGGTCGCTGAACATCTCCCTCGAAGACGCATCCTACTCCCGGTTCTAGACACCGTCTAGAGCGACAAACGGTTGGGAACGCGCCGAAATCGACCGGACTTGGGCAGTCGTCTCGAAGTGAGATGAGGGCCGATTTCGGTACTACTCGCCTGTTCAGTGCAGTCGCCGAGCTCCCATCATGCGGGGATCGAAGCGCGCCGTCTGCTCCGCGCGGCGCGGGCGTTCACCGCAAGAGATCGACGCCCGCGAAGAAGTAGGCGCACTCGATCCGGCCGTTTTCCTCGGAGTCCGAGCCATGGACGGCGTTCTCGCCGACGCTCGCGCCGAACTGCTTTCGGATCGTTCCCTCGTCCGCCTTGGCTGGATCGGTCGCACCGATCACACGGCGCCAGTGCTCGACCGCGTTGTCGCGCTCGAGCGCGGCGACCACCACCGGGCCCCGGCTCATGAACGTGCAGAGCTCGTCGAAGAACGGCCGTTCGCGGTGGACGGCGTAGAAGCCTTCGGCCTGCAGACGCGAGAGCCGGAGCTGGCGGAGTCCCAACACCCGAAAGCCCTCGCGCTGCACGCGGTCCAGGATTTGCCCCGTCGCGCCCTTTTCCACGGCGTCGGGTTTGATGATGCACAGGGTGCGCTGGCTTGCCATTGGATTTCCGACGCGCGCCTATATCAGCTTTCGGTGGCGGGACAAGGCGCATTCACGCGCGGCGTCAACCGAGCAGGCTCTTCAGCGTCGAGCCCATCTCGGCAGGCGAGGGCGCGACCTTCACGCCCGCAGCCTCGAGGGCGGCGATTTTGTCCTTCGCCGTGCCCTTGCCGCCCGAGATGATGGCGCCCGCGTGGCCCATGCGCTTGCCGGGCGGGGCGGTGGTGCCCGCGATGAAGGCCGCGACCGGCTTCTTCATTTCGCGCTTGATGTACTCCGCGGCGCGCTCCTCGGCGTTGCCGCCGATCTCGCCCATCATCATCACGGCGCTCGTGCCCGGATCCCGATTGAACAGCTCGAGCACGTCGACGAAGTCCAGGCCGCCCACGGGGTCGCCCCCGATCCCGATGCACGTCGACTGCCCGAGGCCGAGCGCGGTGAGCTGCGCCACCGCCTCGTAGGTGAGCGTTCCCGAGCGGGAAACGACGCCGACCGGACCCGAGCGGTGGATGTGACCCGGCATGATGCCGATCTTGCATGCGTCCGGCGTGATGATGCCCGGGCAGTTCGGCCCGATGAGACGCACGGGACCGCCCTCGAGGGCGCGCCGCACGCGGATCATATCCATCACGGGGATCCCTTCCGTGATGCACACGACGAGGGCCACGCCGGCATCCGCGGCTTCGAGGATGGCGTCCGCCGCGAAGAGCGCGGGAACGAAGATGCACGCCGCGTTCGCGCGCGTCTTCTTCACCGCTTCGTGCACGGTGTCGAACACCGGCACGTTCACGGCCTTCTTGTCCGGACCTTCGGCGGTGAAGGTCTCTCCGCCGCGACCCGGCGTGCAGCCCGCGACGACCTGCGTTCCGTACGCGATGCATTGTCGCGCATGGAAGGAGCCCGCCGAGCCCGTGATGCCCTGAACGACGACGCGCGTGTCTTTGTCAACCAACACAGACATGAATGAGTCTCCTTCGGATCAGGCGCGAACCGCGGCCACGATCTTGCGCGCGCCGTCGGCCATGCCGTCGGCGGCTTGAATGGCGAGGCCGCTCTCGCTCAGGATGCGCTTCCCCGCCTCGACGTTGGTCCCTTCGAGCCGCACCACGAGCGGCACTTCGAGGCCGAGCTCCCGGGTCGCGGCGACGACGCCCTCGGCGATCACGTCGCACTTCATGATCCCGCCGAAGATGTTGACGAAGATCCCCTTCACCTTGGGGCTCGAGAGGATCATCTTGAACGCCTTCTCCACCTGATCCTTGCTCGCCCCGCCCCCCACGTCGAGGAAGTTCGCGGGGTTGCCGCCGTGGTGCTTGATGATGTCCATCGTGGCCATGGCGAGGCCGGCGCCGTTGACGAGGCAACCGATGTCGCCGTCGAGCGACACGTAGCTGAGGCCCGCTTCCTTCGCCTCGAGCTCGACGGGATCCTCCTCGTCGCGATCCATGAGCTCTGCCCAGTCCGGGTGACGTCCGGCGGCGTTCTCGTCGAAGTTGATCTTCGAGTCGAGCGCCAGGATCTTGCCCGCCTTGGTGACGACGAGGGGGTTGATCTCGCAGAGCGAGCAGTCTTCCTTCTCGAACAGCGAAACCAGCGCGGAGAGCGTGCGCGAGAACTCGGCGAAGGTCTCCTTCGGAGCCGGGCTCCCCCGCGAGATTTCGAGCCCGAAGGCGAGCTTGCGCGCTTGATAGGCGCCGAGCCCGACGACGGGATCCACGTGCTCCATCAGGATCTTCTCGGGCGTCTCCTCGGCGACCTTCTCGATCTCGACGCCGCCCTCGGTCGAAGCCATGAGCGCGATCCGCCGGCGCTCTCGATCGACGACGAGCCCGAGGTAGAGCTCGCGTGCGATGTCGAGGCCCTGCTCGACGTACAGCCGGCGCACGAGCTGCCCGTCGGGGCCCGTCTGATGCGTGACGAGGCGCTTTCCGAGCAGGCCCTCGGCAGCCTTTCGCGCCTCGGCCGCGCCCTTCACGACCTTGACGCCGCCGCCTTTGCCGCGGCCGCCGGCGTGAATCTGCGCTTTCACGACGACGACCTCGTTCTTCGTCTCGTCGATCAGCCGGCGCGCCGCCGCCTCTGCCTCGTCGGCGTTGAAGCACACCTCGCCCCGGGGGACCGAGATGCCGTAGCGGCGGAAGATCTGCTTGCCTTGATACTCGTGAATCTTCATCGCTCGTTTTCCTTGGTGTCTCGCGCACCCGCCCTCGCCGGAGCACCCCGGCGGGGACGCGCCCCCGTTCTCTCGAGGCGAGTCGCGCTCGCCGCGGCTCCGTTCCGCCGGCTCTGCGCGCCCAAAACCAACCCGAGGGACGGGGGCACTCTGTCTCTCGCTCGAACCGACCTCAGCCGGCGGCCTTCACGACGTCGACGACCTTCTGCACGCTGTCCGCGCTCTTCTTGAGCATCGCGCGCTCTTCGTCGTCGAGCTCGATCGTCACGATCTTCTCGACGCCACCCGCGCCGATCACGACGGGGACGCCCATGTAGAGATCGGTGTACCCGTACTCGCCTTCGAGGTACGCCGCGGCGGGCAAGAGGCGCTTCTGATCGCCGAGGTAGGCCTCGGCCATCGCGATGGCGCTCACGGCAGGGGCGTAGTAGGCGCTCGTGCCCATCAGGCCCACGATTTCACCGCCGCCCTTGCGCGTGCGCTCGACGATCTTGGCGAGCTGCTCCTTGCCGAGGAGCTGCCGCACGGGGACGCCGTTGATCGTGCAGTAGTTGAGCACGGGGACCATGTCGTCCCCGTGGCCGCCGAGCACCATCGCTCGGACGTCCTTGATGCTCGCGCCGGTCTCGCGCGCGAGAAAGAGCGCGAAGCGGGCGCTGTCGAGCACGCCGGCCATGCCGACGACCTTCTCGCGCGGCGCGCCGGTGCGGCGCTTGAACTCGTACACCATCGCATCGAGCGGGTTCGAGATCACGATCACGAACGCGTTCGGGCAATGCTTCTTCGCGTTGTCCGCGACGTCGCGGATGATGGGGAGGTTCGTCGCCACCAGGTCGTCGCGGGACTGGCCGGGCTTGCGGGGAATGCCGGCCGTCACGATCAGGACGTCGGCACCGGCGACGTCCTCCCAACGACTCGTTCCGATGACCCGCCCGTCCGCGCCGGTCAGCGAGGTTGCCTGCTCGAGGTCGAGCGCCTTGCCCTTCGCGAAGTTCTCCTTCGCCGGGATGTCGAAGAGCACGACGTCGCCGAGCTGCCTGCTCAAAGCGAGATTCGCGAGCTCACCGCCGATGTTGCCTGCACCGATCAGACCGATTTTCTTCCTAGCCATGCTCTTCGCTCCTCACATGTGCTCGATCACGGCGCGCCCGAACTCGGAGCACTTCACTTCTCGCGCGCCTTCCATCAGGCGCGCAAAGTCGTACGTCACCGTCTTTTGCCCGATGGCGCCGTCCATGCCGCGGATGACGAGGTCCGCGGCCTCGTTCCAGCCCATGTACCGCAGCATCATCTCGCCGCTCAAGGTCACCGAACCGGGGTTCACGCGATCGAGGTTCGCGTACTTCGGCGCGGTGCCGTGCGTGGCCTCGAACACGGCGTGCCCGGTCGCGTAGTTGATGTTCCCGCCCGGCGCGATGCCGATGCCGCCCACCTGCGCGGCGAGCGCATCGCTCAGGTAGTCGCCGTTCAGGTTCAAGGTGGCGATCACGTCGAAGTCCTTGGGACGCGTCAGCACCTGCTGGAGCGTGATGTCGGCGATGGAGTCGCGAACGCGCAGGAGGCTCTTCCACTTGCCGTCACCGTGGGTCGGCCGGAGCGCGAGCGCGGCTTCGACCTCGCGGCGCAGCTCCGCCTGCGCCTCGGCCGGCGCCATCTCGTACCCGGGCTCGATGAGGCGCGCGTTCTCTTCGACGGTGAGGTTCGGCTTCTCCTCGACGTTGCCGAGGATCCACGCTTCGCGCTCGGTGACGACCTGGTTCCGGAACTCGCGGGTCGCGAGCGCGTATCCCCAGTCGCGGAAGGCGCCCTCGGTGAACTTCATGATGTTGCCCTTGTGAACGAGCGTCACGCTCTTTCGCCCGTTCGTGAGCGCGTACTGGATCGCCGCGCGGACGAGCCGCTCCGTTCCTTCTTGCGAGACGGGCTTGATGCCGATTCCGGACGTCTCCGGGAAGCGGATCTTCTTCACGCCCATTTCCTTCTGCAGGAACTCGACGACACGCTTCACTTCGGGCGTGCCCGCGGCCCACTCGATGCCCGCGTAGATGTCCTCCGTGTTCTCGCGGAAGATCACCATGTTGACGTCCCCGGGCCGCTTCACCGGGCTCGGGACGTTGGTGAACCAGCGGACGGGACGCAGGCAGACGTACAGGTCGAGCTGCTGCCGGAGCGCGACGTTGAGGGAGCGGATGCCCTTGCCCACCGGCGTGGTGAGCGGGCCTTTGATGCCGACCAGGTACTTCCGGTACGCCTCGACGGTCTCGTCGGGCAGCCAGCTATCGAAGCGCTTCTTGGCCTTTTCGCCCGCGTACACCTCGTACCAGGCGATCTGGCGCTTGCCCTGGTAGGCCTTCTCGACGGCCGCATCCAAGATCGCGCGGGAGGCACGCCAAATGTCGGGTCCCGTGCCGTCGCCCTCGATGAACGGGACGATGGGGCGATCGGGAACGTCCAGCTTGCCGGCCTTCATGCTGATGGGGTCGCCGGCCTTCGGTTCTTCGAACACTGCCATACTGGGCCTCGCTGCCGGCGGGGAGACGTCGCCGGGCGAGTGCGAAGTAGTCCAGCGGCGCGGGCATGGCAACCGCCGCAATTTCGGCGCGGCGCTGGCGTTCGTTTCCGCAGAGGAGTGCCCCCGACGGATCGAGTCCGGCCGCGGTTCCGAGCTGGACGTTCGTGGAGTATTTTTGCGCGGCACAGTGCGCATGCCGTCCGGCTGGAGGTTTTGTTTCGGTTTCGCTACGCGATGAGCTCGACGCACCTTCTGTTCGTCTACGGAACGCTTCGGCGCGGATTCCGCCACCACGGGCAGCTCCGCGGTGCGCGGTTTCTCGGCGTCGTTCGCACGCGGCCCGGCTACGCGCTCGTCGATTTCGGACCGTACCCCGGTCTCGTCGAGGGGGCGCGAGCCATCGTGGGGGAGCTCTATGCGGTGCCGAGCGCGCTCGTGCCGGCGCTCGACGCGTTCGAAGGCGACGAGTACGCGCGCGGGGACGTGGTGCTCGAAGACGGGCGCGTCGCGGAGGCGTACCTCGTGCGCCCCGAGCACCGGCATCGCGCGCGGCCGCTCGCCGTCGACTCCTGGTCTCCGAAGTAGGCGTTCAGCCGGCGGCGCCGTCGCGCGCGGCCAGCTCCGCGCGGAGCGCGTCGAGCTCGCGCTCGTGCTCGTCGAGGATCGCCTTCAGGAACGCGTCCTGCTCGGCCATCAGCGCCTTCTTGAACTCGGCGGCAGCGCGGCGTTGATCCTCGAGTTGTCGTTCCAGCGCTTCGATCCGTTTCCGTGCGCGCTCGAAGCGCGCCCGCTCTTCCGCGAGCTGCTGGTAGAGGCGCTCGACTTCCTCGGGCACGCGTCGGCTCACCTCCATGGCCTGCTTCACGCTCGCGCTCAGAAAGCTCACGGTGCGCTCGAGCGAAAAGAGGCTCGCGTCCGCGCGCCGGCTGAGGCCGAGCGCGTCGTCCTCCTCGATCTGATGACGGAGAGGGGAGGAACCGATTTCGAACGCGCTCGAGACCGGCGCGTCGGCGTCCCACACGAGCGGCTCCGACGTCTCTCCCTCGAGCTCGAGGTTCACGAGTCGCGGTGCCGCATCTCCCGTAGACGACGCCATGAGCTTCGGATCTTGCCCCTTCGTCGCGAGCAGAACAAGTTTTCGGAGCTCAGCTCAGGCCGGGGACGAGTGCGGCGAGGTAGCGATCGGTGAGCTTCGTGAACGCGTCGTCGGCGATGTCCCCGTAAATTTCCGCGAAGCTCGTGCCCGATCGGATGGCGCGGGTCGAGGGCACTTGCCAGACCGAGGTCCGGAACCGGTGGGGCTCCGAGTCGTTCGGGATCTGGAAGCTGACGTCGAACAGCACGCTGATCCCGGTGTAGGTGGCGCGGGGCTTCCGGGACAGATACGCCCCTTTCATCTCCGTGCGGTGCGTGACGAGGAGGGTCGGCACGGCCACCTTCGGGAGCTCCTCGTCGGACTCGGGGAGCGCGGGGGCCGCCTCGAAGCTGAGGACGTCCTTCGGGAAGAGCTGCGAGAGCCGCGTGAGGAACGCCTCGAGCACGCGCTTCTCACGGGGCTCGGCGTGCTCGGCGTCGAAGTACTGCGCGGGCAGCGACGCCTCCCCGGCGAACAACCGGCTCTTCTTGAGCTGCTTTTCGGCGCGCTCGACGGAGCTGCCGAGCGCGCGCCGGAAGCGGATCTCGACGCGCGGACCGTGCTGGTCGGCGTACACGAGCAGGCGTCGGAACAGCTCGAGGACCTCGCTACGCGGCTTCGCCACCTTGGCGAACTGAGCGAGCATCCGGGCTCGGTGCGCCTCGACGGCACGCCCGACCGCGTCCGCGACGAGCGCGTGCGCTCCGTACCGCTCCTGGAACGCGCGCAATGCGGAGCGGGTGCCCGCGCGCTCGGCGTTGGCGAGCTCGGTGAGCAGCGCCGTGCGGAGCGCCGCCTCGATTTCCGGCCAAATCGGCGACTTTTCGCGCCCCTTGGCGAACGCCTGGAGGGCGGGGAGCGATCGCTTCGCGACGACCTCGGCGAGCTCGGCGCGCGGCAAGAGGATCTCCGTGACCTCGCTCCGGTCCCCGCCTCGCGCCACGTACTCGCGATAGGCCGCGAGCGTGTGCTCTGCGCGCGCCGCGCGGTACAGGGCGTCCTTGGCGAGCGTGTTGCGCGCGAGGAAGAACCCGTAGCCGAAGGCGATGCCGCTCGCGATGGCGATCACGGGCGCGAGCAGCCGAAGGCGCGCGCGGGGGCGCCGGAGCGGCTCGGGCGGCGAGAACGGATTGCTGAACCCGTTGTCTTGCAGTGGATCCAGCGCGGCCACGTCGCGGACGCTGACCGGACCGGACTCGCCGGCGAGCCGGGCGCGGTACTCGTTGACGGAACGCTCGATTTCCTCGGCACGCGCGCGGCTCGGCACGGAGAACGTGAAGGTCATCCCGTCCGAAAATCGGACCGAGACCGAGCGATTGCCGGCGCTCACGCCTTGGAGCTCGCCGAGCGGCCGCACGACGAGCTGCTTGCCCCGCGTGTCGATCACACCCGACGGAAAGAGGTAGACGGCCGCCGGGAACGGGATGCCTTTCGCCTCGAGCTGGGCCGCGATCGCGCGGAGCGCCGCGAACGAGCCGAGCGCCCCCAAGATCGCGTAGGCCGCGATCGTCGCGGAGGGTTGCAGCGCAAACGAGCTCCGGACGTCGCCGTATCCCGTCGACGCGAGCGCGATGGCTGCGAGCCCGAACGCCGCGGCCGCTGCCGACCAGCCGAGCACGGCCCGCGAAAGGAACGAGCGCTTGACGGCCAGGGGAATCGGCGGCGCCGTCCCCAGGGCAGATGCGACGAAGCGCTCTTGAATCGGTCGGTCGAGCTCGAAGAAGTCGATACGCTGCATCCGGGTGCGGCAGGGCGGGAGGTGGAGGCGCGGCCGGGCACACCTTAGCTCAGATTTCGGGCTTCCTAGAACGCCGATCGGTTTGACTGATCGGCGTTCTAGCCTTGCTTTGGAGGGGCGGCTCGCGCCGCCCCTCCCCGCCGCAGTGAATTCGGCGGGGCCCCTCCCCACGCGGGCACTCTGCTCGACGCTGTTTGCCGCGTATTTCGGTCGCTAGCCGTTTGTCGCTCTAGCCGAGGGCGGCCGATCGCCAGCCCGAAATCCGAGCTTGGCCCCGATCCCGCGGCAGCGTGGCCACTCCTCGGCCAGCGGGGCGATCCATGTACTATCGTCCGCACCGCGTTCTGGACACTCATGACGGCGTTCGACTACATCGTGATTGGAGGAGGCAGCGCCGGAGTGGCTTCGGCGCGGCGCGCGCGCACCTACGGCGCACGGGTGGCCCTCGTCGAGTCGGGAGCCCTCGGGGGCACCTGCGTCAACCTCGGGTGTATCCCGAAGAAGATCCTCTGGAATGCCGCCGACCTCGCGGAGCGGCTCGAGGATTTGGCCGACTACGGCATCGAGATCGAGGGCGACCACCGCTTCGACTACTCGGTGCTGCGCGAGGCGAGCCGCGCCCACGTGGCGAAGCTCAATGCCCGCTTCGCCGAGCACCTCGTGCGCGAGGGCGTTCACCTGTTCACTGGCACGGCGACATTCTCCGAGCGCGGAACGGTCCTCGTCGGTGGGGTCGAGCTCACCGCCAAGGCGATCGCCATCGCCACCGGCGCGCGGCCCTCCGTGCCGCCTCTGCCCGGCGCCGAGCTCGGCATGACCTCGGACGACTGGTTCGCGCAGGCGTCCCTCCCTCGGCGGCTCCTGATCGTCGGAGGCGGGTACATCGGTGTGGAGTTCTCGGGTATCGCGCGCGCGCTCGGCAGTGAGGTCACGTTCGCGTTCCGCAGAGAAGCGCCGCTCGTGCGCTTCGATCGGTTGATTCGCGAGGTGCTCAGCGAGGAGCTCGCGCGCATGGGCATTCGCCTCGAGCCGCGCTGGACGGCCGCGGCGCTCGAGCGGCGCGCGGACGGGCTCCTGGGTGCCCGCGGCGACGACGGCCGGGATTTATCGGGGTTCGACGCCGTGCTCTGGGCGACGGGGCGCTCGCCCAACGTCGAGAGCTTGGGGCTCGAGCGAGTGGGCGTCGTCACGGACACCGCGGGGTTCATCGTCACCGACGAGTACCAGCGCACGAGCTCGCCCGGCATTCACGCCATCGGCGACGTCACCGGGCGCATTCAGCTCACGCCCGTGGCGATCGCCGCGGGTCGACGGCTCGCCGATCGGCTCTTCGGCGGCCAGCCCGAGGCGCGCATCGACTACGAGAACGTGCCGACCGTCGTGTTCAGTCACCCGCCGATCGGCAGCGTCGGCCTCGACGAAGACACGGCGCGCGAGGTGTACGGCGATGCCGTGCGCGTCTACACCACGCGCTTTACCGGCTTGTATCACGCGGTCACCCGCAGAAAGCCGCGCACCGCGATGAAGCTCGTCGTCACCGGGCCCGAAGAGCGCGTCGTCGGCGTGCACGCGATCGGGCTCGGCGCCGACGAGCTTTTGCAGGGGTTCGCGGTCGCGCTCCGCATGGGGGCGACGAAGGCGGACCTCGACCGCACGATCGCGATTCACCCGACCGCGGCCGAAGAGCTCGTCACGCTGCGCTGAGCGAGCGCATCGATCAGCTCGTCGCGCTGCGCTGAGCGAGCGCACCGACCGGCTCTTCGCCGATCAGCTTCAAGTACACGTAGGCGAGCGCGAGCGCGGAAACGGGCGCGCTGATCAAGAGCACTCCCACGCAGCACGCGAGCACACCCGCGATCCCGAGGAGCAGGATCAGGAGCGAGAGCACGAAGAGATTCATCTTGTGCCCGCGCGTCAGGTTGAAGCTCTCCTTCAGCGCATCGACCGGAGCCATACCGCGGTCGACCACGAGGAACCCGTAGAAGCCGGCGCCGAGCGCGACCACGACCCCGGGAACGATGCACGCGATCACACCGATCGTGACGGCGATCGAGTACAAAAAGTGCGCGAGCAGCATGGGCCCGAAGAACCGCCCTCCCGAGAATACCTCGTTGAACGCGGGAGCTCGGCCGCGCAGAACGCCGAGCGAGAAGTGGAACACGCCCCCCAAGATGAAGGCGTTCACGACGAGATTGACGACGTACGAGACGGGAGCCACGACGTACGCGAGCGCCTCGCCCTCGACGGCCTGCTGCATTGCCGCTGAAGATGGAGTTGACGATCGCGCTCACGAACGTTGCTGCAGCGATCGGAAGGCCGATGTTGGCGTAGTCGCGCAGCACCGTGTCCCAGCCGTAGGACATGGCGGCCATCGGCTGCCATTCCCGCGCCGGTCCGCCCGGTCCGCCCGCGCCCGGACCCGCCGGACCGAACCAGGGTGGCGGAGCGCCTCCGGGCGGCGCTCCGCCGGGCGGCGCTCCGCCGGGGGGCGGCGTGAAGCCACCGGGCGGCGACCCGGGCGGCGGTGTGAAGCCACCGGGCGGCGGCGGCGCCCCCGGTCCCATCCCTCCAGGTCCACCTCCGTAGCCCGATCCACCACTGATATCGCTCATCTCCGGTGTGTGTCTCCGTTGGGGACGGTACACGACGTGTCCTGGCACCGCTACCCCTTGCCAAGTTCCGGGGGCGTGAACACCTTGGCGTGCGTGCTGGTCCGATAGCTCCTCCGAGCGTCGGTCACGGCCTTTCGGGTACTCGGAGCCGACGGCTTTCGCCGTCGTCCGCTCGTGCCCTGTCGTGGAGGATCGCAATGCTCACGCACTGGAATGATTTCGGTAGTTTGGGTTTTCACCGACGGCGGAGCCCTGGCCTCGCCTTCGACGTGTTCGACGGGCTCCGGCGCGACATGGAACGGCTCTTTGCGGCCTACGGGCGCGCCGAGACCACACCGTTTCGGCCGCGCTTCTCCCTCGAGGACACCGGTGAAGCGCTCGTCGTGCGGGCAGAGGTTCCGGGCCTCGAGCAGAAGGATCTCGAGCTCTCCCTCGAGGCGGACACGGTCACGCTGAAAGGAGAGCGCAAGGAGGTCGTGCCCGAGGGCTATACGCCGCGCCGCCGCGAGTGCCTTTCGTATCGATTCACGCGCACGCTGCCCCTGCCCACGAAGGTCGACGTCGAGAAGGCGGAGGCCGTGCTGGCGCACGGCGTCCTGACGCTCACGCTGCCCAAGGTGAAGGAAGCGCAGCCGCGCAGGATCCCGGTCCGCACCGGATCGAGCGAACAGTGATGTGGAGGAACCAATGAGCGAACAGAACACTGCCGTCGAGACGGCCGAGGCCACGCCGCGCGGTCCCACGCGTCGTGCGACGCCGCCCGTCGATGTCTTCGAGAACGACGAGGGCTTCCTGATCGTGGCCGACCTGCCCGGCGTCTCCCCGGAGGCGCTCGAGGTGGAGTTCGAGCCGCCGGAGCTCCGCGTGAGCGGTCGCGCCCCCGGCCCTGACGGAGACGAGGTCGTCTACGAACGCCGCTTCGAGCTCGGCGCCTCGCTGGACGCGAGCTCGATCTCGGCCGAGCTCACCAACGGGGTGCTGCGGATCGAGATCAAGAAGAGCGCGGCGTTGCGCCCGCGGCGCATCGACGTCCGCGCGGCGTGAGCCAGGGCTCCGCGTCCGATCCGCCCGACGAAATGCATCGACCCCGCCGGACGGGAACCGGCGGGGTCGATGAGCACCGAGCGCGGGCTCGGGCGCTTCAGGCGACGGTGACCTCTTTGCAGAGGTACACGTCCTGAATCGCGTGGAGCAGCTTCGCGCCCTCGTCCATCGGGCGCTGGAACGCCTTACGTCCGCTGATGAGACCCATGCCGCCCGCGCGCTTGTTGATCACCGCGGTCGCGACCGCCTCGGCGAAGTCGTTCTTGCCCGATGCGCCGCCGCTGTTGATCAGGCCCGCGCGACCCATGAAGCAGTTGGCGACCTGGTACCGGCAGAGATCGATCGGGTGAGGCGAGGTGAGCTCGGTGTAGATGCGCTCGTCGAGCTTGCCGTACGACGACTCACCGGTGTTCAGCGCCTTGTAGCCGCCGTTCACCTCCGGGAGCTTCTGCTTGATGATGTCGGCGTTCAGCGTCACGCCGAGGTGATTCGCCTGCCCGGTGAGATCCGCCGACACGTGGTGGTCGACGCCGCCCACCTTGAACGCCTTGTTGCGCAGGTAGCACCAGAGGATCGTCGCCATCCCGAGCTCGTGAGCCTGCTGGAACAGCTGGCCCACCTCGACGATCTCTCGCGTGGCGTCCGCGGAGCCGAAGTACACGGTGGCGCCGACGGCGACCGCGCCCATGTCCCACGCCTGCTTGATCGTGCCCCACGTGATCTGCTCCGCCTTGTTCGGATAGGTGAGCAGCTCGTTGTGGTTGAACTTCACGATGAAGGGGATCTTGTGGGCGTACTTGCGCGCCACGCTGCCCAGCACGCCGAACGTGCTCGCCACCGCGTTGCAGCCGCCCTCGATCGCGAGCTTCACGATGTTTTCCGGGTCGAAGTACGCCGGGTTCTTGGCGAACGAGGCGCCGGCCGAGTGCTCGATGCCCTGATCCACCGGGAGGATCGAGAGATAGCCGGTGCCCGCGAGGCGACCCGAGCCGAACAACGACTGCAGGTTGCGCAGCGTCTGCGGGTTGCGGTCGGAAAGGGCGAAGACGCGGTCGATGAAGTCGGGGCCCGGCAGGTGGAGCCGTTCGCGGGCGATGGTCTTGCTCTGGTGCTCGAGCAGGTCCTTCGCCTTGTCTCCGAGGAGCGTCTGGATTTGCTTGAAGTCGGGTGTGTCGCTCATGAACTGACTCTCCGTTTTGCGAAACCGGCGCCTCGCCCGTCGGTGGGGCGGCCGCGAAGCGCGCGGAGCATACTCGCTCTCGCCTGAAAGGCGAGTGCGACACTGTTTCGGCTCGTTGCGTTCTCCCGGACGGGAGCTCGGTCCTGGACGTCCGGTTGAATCAGCGTGATACGGGCGGGATTCGAGCCGCGGCGGCACGCGGTCGGGTCCCGAAGGCCCACAAGCAAGAATGCGTCCAGCCCGTTTTCCGCACGGGGGCGCGCTATCCTCTCGCCCCGTCTCTCGCCCGCCCAGGCCGCCTCTCGACTGCAAGGAGGCGCGATCCCTCATGAATTCGAGTCCGACTCCGCTCGCCAAAGTCATCGATCACGCGCTGCTCCGTCCGGAGCTCGATACGCCTGCGCTCGAGGCGGGGTGTCGCCTCGCCGCCGAGCTCGGCGTGGCGAGTGTCTGCATCGTGCCCCACTTCGTCGCGCGCGCTCGGGAGCTCCTCGCCGGGAGCGGCGTGCTCACCGGAACCACCGTTGGTTTCCCGCACGGCACGCAGAGCACCGCTGCCAAGCTCGCCGAAGCCGAAGACGCGCTCGCCAACGGCGCCGAGGAGCTCGACATGGTCGTGAACGTCGGGCGCGTGCTGAGTCTCGACGCGGCGTACGTTCGTGCCGAAATCGCGAGCATCCTCGACGCGGCGCACGCGCGCGCCGTTCCGGTCAAGGTGATTTTCGAGACGTGCTATCTCGAGGAGCGCCACAAGCGAGCGCTGGCCGAGCTCTGTGCCGAGCTCGGTGCCGACTGGGTGAAGACCTCGACGGGCTTCGGCCCCGCCGGCGCCAGTCTGGCCGACGTTCGCCTGCTCCGGAGGGCCGTGCCCGCATCCGTCGGGGTGAAGGCGTCAGGCGGCATCCGCACCCTCGAACAGGTGCTCGAGCTCTTACCCTACGTGACCCGTATCGGAACGAGCCACACGCGCGCGATCCTGGAGGCGCACCGCCGGGAGCCGGTGCCCGGGGGTTGATGCAGCGCGCGTCGGCCGGGGCGCCGGAGATGTCGCTCTGGCCTTTGTCGCGCGACCGGTCCGGTGCAGGATTCCGCCGTGCCGAGCGCGAACGCCCCCCTGCTCCGCGAGCGCGTCGAGCGCCTTGCCGCGCGGTCGGGCGAGATCGGTCGTGGCCCGCTCGCCGTACGACGCGAGATCGCGCGCGAGCTCGGCGCGCTGCGGACCGTCTATCGAAGCAACTCGGCAGCCTTCTCGGCCGACCTCGTCCGCATGCTGAAGAGCGTATCGGCGGCGCTCGCCGAGCCGGTGGATCGCAGCGTGCTCGATCGCGCCCTCAAAGACACGTTCGGGTACGACGCGTTTCGGCCCGGGCAGCTCCCCATCATCGAGGCCGTGCTCCAGGGCCGTGACTGCCTCGGCATCATGCCGACCGGCGCGGGCAAATCGCTCACCTACCAGCTGCCCGCCCACGTCCTCGGGCGCCTCACCCTCGTCATCTCTCCGCTCATCGCCCTCATGAAGGATCAGGTGGACGCGCTGAACGAGCTCGGCATGCCCGCCACCTTCCTCAACTCGTCGCTCTCCCTGGAAGAGCGGCGCGATCGCATTCAGCGCCTCAAGAACGGCGAGTTCGACATCGTGTATGCGGCGCCCGAAGGGCTCGAGGCCTCCGTCGGTCGCATCGTTTCGGAGCTCGACATCGGCCTCATCGCCGTGGACGAAGCCCACTGCATCAGCCAGTGGGGACACGATTTTCGCCCGGCGTATCGCAACCTCCTCGGCATCAAGCGCAAGTTCCCGAAGACCCCCGTTCTGGCGCTCACGGCCACCGCCACGCCCGAGGTCACCCTCGACATCGTCGAACAGCTCGGCATGCGCTCGCCCGACATCTTCCGGGGCTCGTTTTATCGGAAGAATCTCCGCATCACGGCGATCGCGAAGGGTGAGGTCCCGTATTCGACCCGCGAGGCCATTCGGGCCTTCGTCGAGCACCGACGGGGCCAGGCCGGCATCGTCTATTGCTTGTCACGGCGCTCGACGGAATCCGTCGCGGATTCGTTGCGCAGCGCCGGTCTCCGCGCTGCCCACTATCACGCCGGGATGGAGCCCGCCGAGCGCGCTCGCGTGCAGGACGCGTTCCGGGTGGGCGACCTCGACGTGGTCGTCGCGACCATCGCGTTCGGCATGGGCATCGACAAGCCCGACGTCCGCTTCGTCGTGCACTACGACCTGCCGCGCTCCGTCGAGGGCTACTATCAAGAGATCGGGCGCGCCGGTCGCGACGGTCTGCCGAGCGACTGCGTCCTCTTCTACTCCTGGGCCGACGTGAAGGCGTACGAGCGCCTCGCCAGCCAAAACGAGGACCCTGAGGCGGCCACGCGTCTCGTGGCGCAGGCTCGCGAGGTCTTCCGCCTTGCCGAAGCCGACGGCTGCCGCCATCAAAATCTCGTCGGCTACTTCGAGGAGCGCATCGCGCCCTGTGGGGAGTCCTGCGATCACTGCAGCGATACCGGCGTTCGGAGGATCTCCACCGCGCGGCGGTCGCGCTCGGGACGGAAAGAGCGCTCCGCGCCCGAGCAGCGGGCCGCGTCGTTGTCGGGGCTCGACGCCTCCGCGGAGGACTTGCTCTCCCGCTTGAAGCAGGAGCGTCGGCGCATCGCGGACGCGCTCCGCGTGCCCGCCTACGTGGTGTTCACCGACGCCACCTTGATCGAGATGGCCGCGCGCCGTCCTTCGAGCCATGCCGAGCTCCTCACCGTCAGCGGTGTCGGGCAGCGCAAGCTCGCGAGCTATGGCGACCGCTTCTTGGCCGTTCTCAGGGGAGAATGACGATGGAGCTCCGCTCTCGGACCTCTCGGCTGCGCGCGCTCCTCGCGCGTCCCGGCGCCGTGCTCATGCCCTGTTGCTTCGACGCGCTCTCGGCGCGGCTCGTCGAGCTCGCCGGGTTCGAGCTCACGTTCATGAGCGGCTTCGGCGTCTCGGCGGCGCGCATTGGCGCGCCCGATACGGGGCTGATCTCCTACGGAGAAATGCTCGATCAAGGGCGCAACGTGTGCGCGGCGGTGGAGCTGCCCGTGATCGGCGACGCCGACACGGGCTACGGCAACGCCCTGAACGTCCAGCGCACCGTCCGCGGTTATGCCCAGGCCGGCTTTGCGGGGGTGATGATCGAAGATCAGATCGCCCCCAAGCGGTGCGGTCATACCGAGGGCAAGCAAGTCGTCGATCGCGGTGAGGCCGTGATGCGGATCCGCGCGGCGGTCGAGGCCCGCGACGCGGGGGCGGACATCGTGATCGTGGCGCGCACGGACGCGCGCGCCACGCACGGCCTCGACGAGGCGCTGTGGCGTGCTCAGGCGTTCGCCGACCTCGGTGCGGACGTCGTTTTCGTCGAGGCGCTCCTCGACCGGGACGAGATGTGGAAGGCCTGCCGCGCCGTCAATCGCCCCCTGCTCGCGAACATGCTCGAGGGGGGCAAGACACCCGTGCTCGCCCCCGCCGAGCTCGAGGCGATCGGCTTCAAGCTCGTGGCCTATCCGCTCACGTTGCTCTCGTCGGCCATCGCCGCCATGCGCGACGCGCTGCTGGCGCTTTCGGAGGGAAGAACGCCGGAACGGATGCTCGAGTTCGCGGAGCTGCGGCGCGTGCTTGGGTTCGACGAGTACGACGAGCGGGCGCGAAGGCTCGGGGGCTGACCGAGGCGCGGGGCGCCTCACTCGCGACTCACCCAACGAGCTTCTGAATTTAGTAGGGTCCTGATACGACCGCCTGATACCCGTCAGGGGCCGGCGAACGCTCGAGACGCGCGTGCGTCGATCAGTTGCAGCGCGTGTCTCCTGCCAGCTGCGTGTTCAGGAAGCTGTCCATGAAGTCGAACCCGCAGTTCGGACCGTTCGGGCCTTGCGCGGCGCCCCAGGTATTGCAGACGAAGTCGAACTCCTCGGGGGCCATGGAGTGGCAGCTGGCACAGGTTTGTCCCATGCCGGTCTTGATCTCCGTCGTGCCCCGCTCCTGGATGGTGACCTCTCCTTGAGCGCCGAGCTGGAGGACGAAGAACTCCCAGTCCCTGGTCTCGGGCGAGAAGCCCGCCCGACGCTTGACCATCGCTTCGGTCGGCAGGTGCTGGATCACCGTGCCGACGGGATAGGTGCCGGTCCCGCTCTCGGCGACGGCGAGGGCCTCGTCGAGGTGTCCGAGGAGGTTCGTGATGCGGAAGCCGAGGACCTGGTCCCAATCGGCGATGCACGTGAAGTCCTCGGGCTTCATGTCGATGTCTTCGTCGCCAGCGCTTCCGCTGCTGCCTGCGGTGCCGCCGTCTGCGCCGCCCGAACCGGCGCCGCCGAGCGTTCCGCCCATGCCGCCGTCACTCGGTCCGGTGCCAGCAGTGCCGCCTGCACCCGCGTCGGTGCCCGCCGTGCCCGCAGCGCCGCCGCCGGCACTTCCAGCGGTGCCGCCGCCGCTCGTGCCAGCGTCGCTTCCGCCCGCATCGCCGCCGACGCCGCCGCCGCTCGTGCCGCCAGCGAGCATGCCTCCCGTGCTCGTGTCGCCGGCGCTCGCGCCGCCCGTGCTCGGGCTCGCGCCGCCAGCGCTCGTGCCCCCCGCGCTCATGCCGCTCACGCCAGCGCCGCCCGTGCTCCCGCCGGTCGTGCCGCCCGTTCCGGGATTCGAAGTGCCGACGTCGCCGCCGCTGCCAGCAGGGGTGTTCGGCTCCCCACTCCCCGAACATCCCGCGAGACCGGAGGCGGTCCCCGTCGCCACGACCAAGACGGCGAGGCGAGACCAAAGGAAACGAGGACAAACCATTACCGCGCTGTTTCGCATGACCACGGCGGGTACTTGCCACAGATCGTCCCCCGACAGAAGGCAGGCCCCCCGAATTCAGCGAGAGGGAATCGTTGCGCCACGCCGAGTCTCGGCTGCTACTGCGAGTCTTGGCTGCTACTGCAATTTCTCCGCTCGCGGCCTTGGCGATCTTCTGTCTGCGCTCGACGACTCGTGCTCGAACCGCCACGCTCGCCGGAAGCGCATCGTCAGCGCCGCTGCTCCACGCGTTCGATGAAGGCGCTCATCGATGCCGCGCATTCGGCCGAAGCGGCTTCGAGCTTCACGAGCATTTCGTCGAGGACGTCCGCTCACGAGCGCTCCGGCTTTGGGTCTCCGGAGACGACGAAGTGCCGTGAAAAACCGAAACGTCGATGAACGCCGGGGGGCTCGGAGAGGAACGGGATCCGCCGCTGCGGCCGAGACAGGAGCCGAACGCTCCAGACGGTGTCGCCGATGAAGCGAAACTGAATGGTGTCGGGTTCGATCAGAGTGAGCGAGGAGAACGTACCCGTGGAGTAGGGGCCGCCGATGCGCGCGCTGTCGAGCTCTTGGAGGTCTCGATCGAGGAGCACGATCGTCAATTGATCCTCGAAGGGCACGTCGTCCGTGGTGAAGAGGACGCGGAAGGAGTTCCACTGGACGGCGCCCTCGAGGACCGCGCCGGCGACGTGCTTTCCAGTCGGCACACCATCGACGAGGATCTGGCTCTTGGGCGGCTCATCCTCGTGGGACCGGGGGAGCCTCTCAATCGTGATGCGATCGTCGAGGCGCATGGGCCCGTCTAGAAGAAGAGATCCACGCCGAAGGCCGCGAGCGCCCCGCCGACGAAGGCGCCGACGGTGACGCAGACCGGCGCGCCCGGGCCACACGCGAGGCCCGCCAAGGCACCGCCCGCGACGCCGCCAGCGATGCCCGCACCCGTGACGGCGAGCTCGCGCACGGCGACCTGCGCCTTGTCCTCGGCGGTCGCGACGGAGTACGCGGATATCGCGATCGAAACCACGAGCAGGCCACGACCGGCGCGCGAGAGCCGGCGCATGGTCGTCGTGACCTCGGGATTGGCCTTGGCCGCCGATTTGACGATTTCGGCATAGACGCGGTTCTGAGCGGAGGAGGGGAGTTGCGTGAACTGGGCGTTGGGACCGAACAACTGGATGGTCTTTCGCGCGATCAGCTCGTTGAGCGTTTTTCCCTCGCTCTTCAGACGCTGTGCGATCGCGCGGCCCACCGGGGTACTGCGACCCCGTATCGCGTTCATGATGGCGTTGCGCGTCTCCTGCGCCTGGGACGCGGCCTGGGCCCAGGTGAGCTCCCCACGCGCGACCTGGGCACGCAGCTCGGCGGCCATGGCCCGGACTTGCCGCACGTAAGCCTCCCGAGCTCCCGCGTCGATCGTGACATGAACGCCCGCGTTCGCGAGCTCCGCCTCGAGCGCCTGAATGGCGCTTTCGAAAGCCGTGCGATCATCGGATTCCGACATGGGTCCTCCTTCTCGAGTCTGGGCGGGTCGAGGCCGGTCCGCGATATCCTCGGCTTCCACCGAGCCCGCCGATTTCGGGTTTGAGCTTGCGCCTGGGCCGAGGTATCCCCGAGCGTCGCGCGGCCTGGCTTGCGAGGGATCCGCACGCGACACGAGACCCGGAAACCGACCCACCACTTGCCACGCTCGTCGTATGCCAGAACGAGCGGGTTCCGGCAAGGCCTGGAGCTGCATGGGAGCGTCCGACTCGTACGGCGACGTCACCGCTCCTCGTCAGGCCGAGCCCTCGCGTTTTTCCGCCGCCTTCGCGCCCGTCGTGCTCGCGATAGCGCTGCTATCGCTGCGCGCGCCGAACGCGAATTCGTCTTCCAAATCCGCTTCGGGCTCGACCCTCCCCTCCGGCGTCAGCCCGAAATCTAGGCTGAGGTCTGCGGCCGCACGCGCCATCGCTTCGACTTGGAGTTTGGACGATGCGCCTTGAGCTGCAACCGTTCCCCGGTCGCGAGCAAGACGAGTGCGACGTGACGATCGAGCTGTTCCGAGTGGGCGCCGGCGTCGTCGATCCCGCCTTCGGCGAGGGCGGGGTGTTTCGCACCACGCAGACTCGTAGAATCAACTTCACCTCGATACCACGACCGAAAGAGTAGCGCTCGAGCAACGGCGGACTCGCGACGTCGTTCGCTCCTCGTCGGTGCGGCGCTTCCTTCGCGACGCGCTGGTCATCCTCCTCCAGCTCCCGCGCGTGCGAGCTCCGGGGCTCGGGCACCGCGTTCGGACCTTGCCGGTTTCTTGGGATCGCGGCGCGCACCGGTCTACTGTCGCACCATGCCCACCATAACGTTCGAGAACGTCCGGGACGTGACGCCCTACTACAGTTGCGATCCCCGGGTCTTGCTCGGCGTGAACGCCGTACCGAACACCTCGTACGCGCACAAGGCCAATACCATCAAGGACATTCTCGAACACTCGGATCGAATCGCGATGTTCGTGG
>Ga0079224_100000544_pt1 | contig 37462 bp, 28 predicted proteins | sample Stecom2015_FD_80414 | JGI IMG/M metagenome (GOLD analysis project Ga0079224, IMG submission 80414) | Agricultural soil microbial communities from Utah to study Nitrogen management - Steer compost 2015 | ecosystem: Environmental > Terrestrial > Soil > Agricultural land | place: USA: Utah... | reverse complement strand
TCGATCCTACCACCGGCAAATATGGCATCAAGTTCGATAAAGGTTACGAGGGCAAAGGCGGCGGTGGTGATGACGATAAGGGCGGCCCGCCTGCTGGCAAAGGCCCGAAGAAGGCGCGCATCGTCAATCCTTATCGTCCCCGTATGGTGAATTACGTGGAAGAGCGCGAGATCGTGCTGACCCTTACCGGTCGGGTGGACTTTGTGGAGTATGTCGAAGTGACCACCAAAGCCGGCAAGGAGGTCTCAACCGGCACCATTACCGTCCCGCAGCCTGGGGTCTCTAACGACCAGACCTGCTAGTACGCAATCAGTTTTGTTTGGAGGTCAGGCAGGGGGTTCCGGCCCCTTGCCTGCCCCGGTAGATGTCACATACCTTGACGGGTAATCAAGAGAGACACAGCAGAAAGGAAAAGCAGCCTGCACTGCTGCATCTGCATGGCCCAGAAACAACATCTGTCACGTCAGCAAAAATCAGACTTCCCCATTTTTGAATACCTCGACATGGTGATGCCGCACCGGCTCATTGCCCGGTGGCTGGAACTGCCGCGTCATTACCGCTGGCTGATTATCTCCATCCTCGCGTCGGCGGTAATCCTGTGGATTTTCCTGAAAGTCGTGGTTGGTGGTCTGTACGCCTACATCGATTCGCAGATTCCGCGCGGGTACGATGCGCTGTACCTGCCGTATGCATTGGAAACACGCGCACTGCCCGAACTGCCGGAAACCATCTCTGAGGATACGCTGTTCGTGGTGCTGCCGGAAACCATCGCAGAAACCTACGCGCTGCAAATTCCGCTGTCGCAGGAAGAAATGGAAGCCGCCAACGCTGCCGAACTGGAAGCCTTCCTCGCACTTTCGACCCCGGTTGAACAAGGGCTGGTCGCGCTTCAGGAATCGCTGGCGAAGGTGCTGGAAGAACGCGCTGCGGCGATCACCGAAACCCAGGCTGCCAGCACTGAAGCGGCTGCGCTGGAGGCAGATGTCACTGCCGCGCCGACCCTGGCCCCGACGGTGGACACGGTGCAGTTGCAGGCGACGGCAGTCAACATTGCTCTGGCCGAACTCAGCGCGCTCAGCATGGCCCTGGCCGACTCCGATTCGATCCAGCCGGTTTTCGACACCCTGCCCAAACTGCGCGAGGCGATGGCTGGACTGATACCCACAGGCGTAACGCTGCTCAGTCTGGATCCGTTCATTGCCCGGCTGGATGAACTGGCAGAGATCAAACCGCCGGCGGTCTATAAAGTCAGTGACTGCCTGGTCAGCAGTAAAATGGTCGTGCGCCGCGCCGATATGGTGGCCCAGACCTGCCCCATCGACCAGACAGCAACCTTTGTCGAATGGGGCGACTATCAGCACAACGACACGATCTTTAACGTGGTGGTGGCGGAGTACCCGGATCACGATACGGCGACCAGGGCAGTGAAGCAGGTGTTCCAATATGCTCGCACCATTGGCAGCACAGGCAATTTTTCGCTGGGGCCAATCGAATACGACTATGCCTTCAGCCATGCCGATAGCCTGTATACCTTCACGTGGTCACACGAAAACTGGGTTTACAGCATCACGACGGACAACTTTGCCGAACTGGAAAATCTGGTGAAGGTTTTCCCCTACTGAACCACCCCAACGGGCCGGGGCAGTTATTGTCTCGGCCCGGTTTTTTCAGCGGCGCATACTGGCTGAAAATTATTTTGCAAATCAGTTTGTGACATTCACGAACGTTAAACGGTAGTTAAAGTGTGCACACATTATCAGGCTGGCTCAATCATTCGTTCATTTTAGAAGGGATCGCCTAATGGACCTGCACACTTACAAAATCGGTTTTCGGGAGATAATTGCCGCCGCACTGGCGTTCATTCTGGCGCTGAGCGTCATTGCGCCGCTGGCGGCCCAGGAAGAAGCGGAATCGCTTGACGACCTCACGGAAGATGATGCCGCTGTCGTGATCGGCGAATATGGCTACAACGAACATGGCGACATCATCGTGACTACCACCGATGAAGAGACCGGCGAAACAGTCGCCTACATTATTGCCCCGGCTGGCGCGTTTACGCCTTCGTCGGTCCAGGAAGGGGACATGGTTATCATCATTGGCCGTCTGCTGCCGGATGGCGTCACGGTTCAGGCTATGACCTTCGAGTTCTTCGTCGAAGAAGAGCCAGAAGCGACCGAAGAACCGGAAATGACCCCGGAGCCGGAAGCCACTGAAGAACCGGAAATGACACCCGAGCCAGAAGCCACTGAAGAACCGGAGATGACACCCGAACCGGAAGCTACCGAAGAACCGGTAGTGGCGACCTGCGGCAATGCCAATCACCCGGTTGCTGCCCGCCTGGCCGAAGAATTTGGCATGAGCCAGGACGAGATTATGGCGATGCACTGCCAGGGCAACGGCTTTGGCAATATCGCGCGGGCGCTGCTGCTGGCGCGCGCGGCTGAAGATGGCAATACGGCTCAGGATTATCTGGATCGTCATCATGCGGGTGAAGGCTGGGGGCACATCGTCCGCGAAAGCGGGATGCATCCGTCCGAACTTGCGCCGGGCCGCATCGGCAAAGGCCGCAGCGCCTCGACCGAAGACAGCACCCAGATAACCACCCGTCCCGGCAATGCCAATCGCAACAATGGCAACAATGGCAACAACGGCAACCGGGGCGGCAACGGTGGTGGTAATCGAGGTGGCGGCAGAAACAGGTAATTCCCTGGCTGTCTCTTGACAGATACCCGTCAGGCATGGCCCCTCCTACCGAGGGGTCATGTCATTTATCGCAGTCGCGCAGCGGCAGCCACACGCGAAATACTGCGCCCTGACCGGGCTGGCTGGTGACCGATATGCGGCCCCCATACGCTTCAACATGCTGCCGGACAATGGTCAGCCCCAACCCCGTTCCGACAACATGCTGCGCGTTTCTGGCCCGGAAAAACGAATCGAAGATGCGTATCTGTTCGTCTTTCGGGATGCCGATGCCTTCATCCTCAACCTGAAGGACGAGATCGCCGGCTTCGACAGCAGCAGCCAGCCGGATGCGGCTGCCTGCCGGCGAATACTTGATGGCATTCGACATCAGATTGGTGAGGATGCGATTGAGGAAGCGAAGATCAGCCGCAATCTGCCCGGGTGGCAGGACACCTTCAAATACGATGTCATGCTGCTTGTCGTCGGTGCGCCGGAAATACTCGACAAGTGACTGGCAGAACCCCGCGATATCCGCCGGTTCGGGGTGAAAATCCAGCGTGCCGGCACGCGTTGCATCGAGCGCCAGCACGTCATCGAGCAGGCCAGTCGCCAGATCGACCTGCCCGATGATGCGGGCGAGATGCTCCTCGACTTTTGCCTTTGACATGCGTTCGCCGTAGTGCAGCAGCATATCGGCTGACGCTTTGATTACCGACAACGGATTGCGAAATTCGTGCGATATGGTCGAAATAAAGCGATTTTTCAGTTCATTGGCCTCGCGTTCGGCGGTCAGTTCGGCTTCCAGCGCCGCTGTGCGGACGCGCTGCTCTTCCAGCCGCTTCAGTTCGGTAATATCGTGTCCGACTGCCTGTATCTCGACGACCTGCCCATGCTCATCGACAACGCCATGATCGACCCACTGAATCCAGCGGATGTCGCCATCCGGCATGACCACGTTGTAGATCGCGATTTCCGGGCCGGGGTTGCGCAGCACCGCCGTGATGCGCCGGTGAATACGTTCGTGCTGTTCCTGAGGATTCAGGATCAGGAAACTGCGGCCCAGCAGTTCGTCGCGGCTTTTCTGGAAGAATTTGCAGTAGGCATCGTTGACGAAGGTGAGGACGGTATCCGGCGTATAGCGGCAGATAAGATCGATCTGGCTCTGGACAATGGCCTGATAGCGGGTTTCGCTCTTGTGAAGGCGGCGCAGAACATCCTGATCGTCGTCTGCATTGAGCCACATGCGGATGAGGTCTTCGACAGAGCTGCCTTCGGCCTGAGCCTTTGTCTTCAGGGCGGCGGCGAGGTCATCGGGCAGGGAGTAGGGCATAACCGTTCCAGATCAAGGTAGCAGTTTACAAGCCGGTCCTATTGCAGATATTAACCTTAATTCCTGAAAAATACGAAATAAATGTCATGAATAATACATCAGACATGGCGAGCAGATGCTTTTCCGCCGGATGTAGACTATAATGCCGCGCCGGAAGGGGATGGATAGGGATGCTGCGCACTCGCCAATCAACACTGATGCTGACGGCGCTTATCGCTGGTTCACTGTTGTGGACCCTGCTGCGCAGCGGCCCGCTGCATGGCAGTATCGTGGCGCTGGTGATGGCTGTGGCGGCTCAGGTGTATCTGCCGGGCTATGTGCTGGCACGTGTGCTGGGCAAGACCCGCCTGCCGCACCCGATTGCACGCTTTGCCTGGGTGCTGGTCTGCGGGCTGGCACTGACGATCACGCTGGGGGGCGCGGCGCGGTTGTTCAGTGTGCCGGTGGCGGTCTATCTGCTGGCGCTGCATGGCCTGCTGCTGGTGCTGGCCTGGCTGCCGGCCGGTGCGTCAGCAGATGCGGACTCGTGGTGCTGGTCGTGGCGCCGGCTGCCGCTGTATGGGATGGTGCTGGCGGCCTGTGTGGTGGTGGTGGGTCTCAGCTACGGCAGCCGCTACCGCTTCTTCGGCTTTGAAGATCAGGTGCTGTTCGCCTCACAGGCGGGCTGGCTGGCGACCAACACTACCGAGACGCCGACCGGCGGACCGCTGCGCGCGCGGCAGATCGGGGTGCTGACGGGGGATACCCGCTTCGATACCGACGGCTGGACGTACAATCACGCGTCCTGGTCCTGGGCCAGTGGGGTCAGTACGGCGCAGATCATCTGGTTCGACCTCAATCCACTGTTCCTGTGGACGGTTCCGCTGGCGGTCTTTGCGCTGGCTTACGAGGTCACCCGGCGCGAGGAAGCCGCAGCCTGGAGCGTCGCCGCGCTGGTGCTGGTGAGCCTGCTGACGCTGGATAACATCGTCTATAACCCGATCTATACCGCTTACGGGCGGCTGGGTGTGCTGCAAATCAACACGCTGCGCCAGTTTTCGCTGGCGCTGATGCTGCCGCTGACACTGATGGTTGGTTTCACCTATCTGCGCACGCAGCAGACGCGCGATCTGCTGCTGCTGGTGCTGGCGGGGGCCGCGCTGGCGCTGCTGCACCCGTTTCAGATCACGCTGTTCGCCCTCAGCATCGGCGTGACTGCCGGGCTGCGCTGGCTGCTGACGCCGGGCCGCCGCGCCGGGCTGGTGCGCCTGATGCCGCTACTGCTAGCGCTGGCGGTGGTGCTGGCGCTGCCCTTCGTCCAGCGGCTGAACCGGAGTGGGCTGGGCGCTGCCGATACGCTCATCGACGCGACAGTCGTTGAGGCAGCGGAGGCCACCCTTGCGCGGGGCGAGTTTCTGATCCTGCCGAACCTGCCGTTGGTCGGGGCGACCTATATCCGCAACCCGGCGCGCGTGTTCTATCATCCGGTCATCGTGCTGGTGGTGGCGCTGGGCCTGCTGTATGGTCTGCGGCTGCGGCGTTCGCTGGCTGCGCCCTATATCTTCGGCACAACGGCGGTGTTTCTGCTGATCAGCTTCCTGCCCGGCCTGACCGAATTGTTCAACCAGTTTGCGTCGAGTGTTGGTCTGCTGACGACGTTGTTCCTGCTGCCTGTGCCGCTGGTGCTGGGTCTCAGCCTCGATCACCTGCTGCGCGGGCTGGCGGCGCGGCTGAAGGTTTATCCGGCGTGGCCGGTGAGCGTGCTGCTGCTGGGGTTCGGGGCGCCGCTGTTGTTCGAGCCGCTTCCGATTGAGGCCAGCGCCCGCGACCAGCTTCATGCGTTCAACGAGATGCAGGCCAGCCGGCGGCTGCGTCCTGGGCAGCGCGCCCTGACCGAACGGCTGCGGGAGGTGCTGCCCGCTGACCGGACGACGATCCTGATGACCCCGGCAGACAGCGCCAGCGTGGTCATCGAGGACCTGCCGCGTACGCTCATCACCGGGGGGCGTGAAGGTTATAACCGCGCCCGCGACGGCGATAATCGCTTCTACAACCAGAGGGATTTCGCCGCGCCCTGGCTGGACAGCGCCGACCTGATCTACATGGCCGAATGGGGCGTGACGCATATCGTCAGCCGGGCCGATCATACCCGGCTGCCGCAGCTTGCCTTGCAGCCGGAGTGTTTTCCGCTGCTCGATACGGTGGCCGGGCAGATGATCTTCGCGCGTGCGGACGCGGGTGAGCCGGACGCTATCGACGCCCTGTTTGCCCGCATGAACGCGGCCTACCGCGAAACGCCCTTGCCCCGCTGGACGCCGCAGGGGTTTGAGATGGTGCGCCCCGGCCGGCCGGAAAGCTGGCTGCCGCTGGTGGCTGCGTGGCGTCGCCGGCTGGACGAGCAGCCGGACGAGGATCGGGCGCGGCTGGGGCTGGCCTTTGCCTATTTGATGGCCGGTGAGGATGCGCAGGCGCTGCCGCTGTGGCAGGTGCTTCAGGCAGCGCACCCTGAACTGGCGCTGCTCAACGACGCGCTGGCTCATACGCACGCGGCGCTGGGTGATGCGCCGGCCGGGGCGGCGGTGCTGCTGGCGGCGCTGGCACACGATGCGCCTGACGTGCGGGTGCTGGCGGCACGCAGCCTGTTGAGCGAGACGTTCTTCTACCTGCTCGATGCCGAGGGGCTGGATCGGCTGCTGGCGGTTACGGAAGCCGAGGCGGTGACGTGGGATTATCTGGCGGTGCTGGATCGCCCTGACGAAATCCGGCAGCAGGCCGCGCTGTGGCTGAGCGTCGGGCGCTGGGACACGGCCATTGCCTGGCTTGATCGGCTGCCGGCGATGATGGTGACGCCGCGCGATCTGACGGCGCAGGCGGTCGCGGCGCTGGCGCAGGGGGATGTGGCCGCCGCGCTGGAGCGTCTACAGCCCGCCACTGACCCCGGCTGGCGGGCAGCCAAAGCCTTCTGGGGGCCGGATCGCTGGGCCGAGAATCACGCTGAGCGCATGTACTACCTGCTGGCGGGCGACCTGGCGCTGCGCGAAGGGCGTTACGCTGAGGCTGAGCGGGCGTATCAGCAGGCTGTTGAGTTGGGCGCTGGGCTGGCCGGACAGTATGGGCTGGCGCAGACATTGGAGCAGGCGGGTCAGGCGGAGCTAGCCGCGCCGGTGCGCGCCGCATATGAAGCCGGCCGGCCGGCGAATGTGGCTGCGTTTGTGCCGCTGCTGGCACTGGCCGAGAGCGGGAATCCTTATGTGATGCAGCCGGCGGTGGAGCAGCAAGAGGCGGACAACAGCCTGACCATCACGGCGACCTATGGCGATTTCCAGCCGCAGCGAGGCTACCCGGTGCAGTTCTGGCGCATCGAAGTAATCAGCCCGGACGCGGCGGCGGTGTATGCCCGCGCCGACGTGCCCGCGGTGCGTGTCGAAAATGCGCTGGTTCGGACTTCAACCACACTCACCTTGCCGGAAGACCTCGACGAACTGACTCCCGCGCTGGTGGTCATCACCCCGGCGCACAACAACGCCGTGACGTATCCGCCTGCCGTCGTGCCGGTGACGCTCAATCGTCCGGCCAGCGCCGCTGTGCCTGCCGCTGCTGAGCCGGTGGGCCGGCAGTTCGGGGATGCGATCACGCTGGACAGCTTCACGCTGGATACCAGCGGCGGCGCCATCGACCTGACGCTGTACTGGTGGGCTGATGCGCTGCTGCCGGAAGATTATCAGGTGTTTGTGCATGTGCTGGATGCCGAAGGCGCGATGCTGGCGCAGGATGACAGTGCCCCGCTGCAGGGCCGCTACCCGACCAGCCAGTGGCGCAGCGGCGTGCTTATTGCTGATCCGCACCACATCGCGCTCGACCCGCTGCCAGAGGCGTTTGGGGTGCGTGTGGGTCTCTACCGCCTGCCGGATGGTGCACGCCTGCCGGTCACGCCGGCTGATGCGCGGGTGGCAGACGACAGCGTGCTGATCTATGAACGGTAGCCCTGGACCTTAGCTGACGCCCACGAGAATGAATATACGGTTGCGTTTGTACGGCAGGAGGAGCGCCGCGCACCCAACCACCGAATGCGCGGCGGGTGAATCAGTTAGGATTTTGGCGCGGTCAGTTCCAGTTGAATATTGTCCGGGTCGCGGAAGGCCAGCACGTAGATCGGCAGGCCATATTCGCCCAGATCATTGATGCTCCCATGTGGGATGCCGTTTTCATCGAACAGCCTGACGGCTGCTTCCAGATCGTCCCGGCTGGCGACAGAAAAGCTGAGATGGTCGAGGCCGACGCGATGCTCGGTGAAATGGTCATTTGCCAGCGCCTGATTCGGATCAGGCGGCGGATTGACCGCCAGAATCAAGGCGCCATTGCCCATAATCACCTTTGATCCTAAATCCATTATGTGGTTGAAGCCCAGATATTTGGTGTAGAATTCCCGTGACCGCGCCGTATCGGTCACGGTGAGCGCCAGATGATGGACCCCGCCGGTTGAAATATTCATCACTTCCTCCAGACGCTTTTGCGATATGCTCATTCTATAGCAAACGTTCCAGCGCGGCTATGCGCCCGGTTGGGGTGCTGTATCAGGCTGCGCGCGCTATAATTGTGACGAATTGCACAGCTAGCTCGCAAAGGATGTCTGATGGCTGAACCATTTGTGCTGGGGGTAAATTACTGGCCGCGCCGCAAGGCTATGTACTGGTGGTCGGATTTCGATGCCGGCGAAGTGCGTGAGGAGTTCAGCATCATCAGGGATATCGGCCTGAACGTTGTGCGGCTGTTCCTGCTGTGGGATGACTGGCAGCCGACGCCCGATACGGTTTCGGCAACGGCGCTGGCGAACCTGACTACCGTCTGCGATATTGCCGCCGAATACGGCCTCGGCCTCGATGTGACCTTTTTCACCGGCCACATGAGTGGTCCTAGCTGGGCGCCCGGCTGGCTGCTGGAAGGTCCGCCGATTCCCTGGGTGCGCCAGGTGGTCAGCGGGGGCAGAGTGGTCGAAAGTGGCTACCGCGACTACTTTACCGATGCAACCGCCCGTGAAGCCCAGCGGTTGCAGTTGCGCACCGTTGTTGGCGCACTCAAGGATCACCCGGCGATCTGGATGTGGAATCTGGGCAACGAGCCGGACCTGTTCGCGCGCGCGCCGGATCGGGAAACCGGGCGCGGCTGGGTACAGGAAATGGTCGATCTCATCAAATCCATTGATCCGCAGCACCCGGTTACCTGCGGCCTGCACGTCGCCAGTCTGGGGACGAAACACGCGCTGCGCATCGACGATACATTCAGTATCTGCGACGTAGCCGTGATGCACTCCTACCCGATGTATACATCCTTCGTCCGCAGCCCGCTCGACCCCGACTTTGTGCCCTATACCTGTGCCCTGACGACGGCGCTGTGCGGCAAGCCCACACTCATGGAGGAATTTGGCGGCTGCACCGCTGCGCCCGGCGCGGAGTCGTATGTCTGGAAATGGACCGCCTACGGCCAGCCGCGTGAGCAGTTTATGGCATCTGAAGAGGACCTGGCGGACTACATCCGCGCTGTACTGCCCAAACTGGTCGAGGTCGGCGCCACTGGAGCGATGGTATGGTGCTATGCTGATTACATCGAGTCGTTGTGGGACAAGCCACCCTGTTCGGAATCGCGTCACGAACGCTTTTTCGGCTTTGTCCGGCCCGATGGCACACTCAAGCCGCACGCAAAGGTATTGCAGGATTTCGCCGCTACCAAGCCGACAGTGCAGCCTGCGACGCGCACGCTCGAACTGGATGTCACGCCGGATAAATACTATGCCGACCCGGCGCACCACTACCCGCGCCTGTATCAGAAGTACGTTGGAGCGGAGTAGTTTCGGGGTGTTCGGCTTCAGCCCGGCGGGTGACGGGCTGCGCGACGCGCTGGACCCGCGCTAGACCTGCACGATTTTCTGCGGCGTGAAGCGCAGCACGATGATATCGAGATCGGCCCAGTCGGCTACATCCTGTTCCGCTTTCTCCGGCGGCTCGTACTGGTAGCACAGCCGGCGCACCCACACGTCGTCTGGGTCCTCCTCGATGCGAAACACACCCTTGAGCAGGTAGCCACCGCCGTCGCCTGAATCACCACCGACGGTGATGCAGCCTTTCGGATTGGCCTTGATATGCCCGACCTTGCGTGTATCGCGCACGGCGATAATCGCGATTTCGTCGCCATCCAGCAGGAACCATACCGGCACGGTATGCGGGTAGCCGTCCGGGTCGATGGTGGACATACGCGCTAGCAGCGGCTTTTGCAGCAGGGCGCGGGCCTTGTCGTCCAACATGGGCTATGCTCCTTTTTTCACAATCAAGGAGATTATAACAGCACAGCGCGCTGCCTGCCTAAAGTCAGTGATGGTCGTTTTGTTGATACTATTTGAAAGAGGGGGAACAACACAGTTCCAGACAGCTCTGGAATGTCCCCTCTCAAGTTTGAGAGGGGATTTAGGGGTGAGGTAAAGCCACAAACTTCCGACTGCCTGTGAACTAATAGCAGAGGTTAGTTCTACATATCGTTATATCTCGATTATATTGCCAAAAAGGATCGCCCTATGGCAAGCATGAGCGCAAAGAATATACTGGCAAGGCTCTTAACAAAATCGGGTGTCTGATACTCTTCCTTTACCCATGTGACAAGTGAAGCTATACCTAATGCAAGATATGAAAAGCTGTAGATAATGGAGAATAATGTCCGCCATTCTTCTGTTGAACTCGGCAAGACGGCCGCTCCGACTGCTTCAAGAATGTCTTGCTGAGGTAATTGGTCCAAAGATTGTTCTATACCCTCTTCCGCAAGAGCCGCTTCAATTACTGCCTCTGGCAGTTGTTGATTGAAGCCTGCTGCAACCAGTGCTCCTACTAAGCCAGCCAACGCAGTTGCAACGTAAACATATCTTTCACCAAATTTTGGTGGGTTGGCAGGGTTTCGCCAAGTTTGGAACAGAGCAGACGCATAAAGGTAAATGAATAAGATGATTATCACCGTAGAGATAAGTATGCTACCTATTAGACTTATATCATCTGGCATACTAGTACTCCCTATATGAACATGTAGGAAATTAAGTAAGGATATTTTACTAACTATTATATACTTTCTGTAAAAAATATCAAATTTTAAAGGGTGTATTCGGAATCTGGGGCAGTATGGCTGGCTGCCTGACGCCACACCTCCGTCTCGCGGTGGGCGACGGTCTGCGCCCCAAAGCGCAGGCTGATCCCCAGCGCCAGCATATAGGCCAGCACCCCGACACTGAACACCGCCGCGAAACCAACCTGAATCGCCAGCAGGGTCGCCAGCACGGAGCCGACCACCGACAGCGTGCCGTTGGCTGCCCACAGCCAGGGCATCATGCTGCCGGCGCCAATCGCCTCGACATGGCGCAGACCCAGCGGAAAGGGCCGCCCCATCAGCAGGCCGGCGGGCATCAGCAGCAGCACCACGACGAGCGCCCGCAGTTCGATGCGCAGGCCCTGTGTGGCGTTCAGTACAGCGGGCAGGGCGAGGGCGTAGAGCAGGATCAGCGCGATGAGCACAACCAGCCCGGCGCGCAGATTCGGCACAATGCGCTCGACCTGCACCCGCTGCGACCAAAAGCTGCCAACGCCGCTGAACAGCAGCAGCGAGAACAGGATCACCACCAGCGCGTAGGTCGGGTTGCCGAGGTACAGGCTCATCTTTTGCAGCATGGGAATCTCGATCAGAATGAACCCCAACCCCAGCAGAGCATAATAGCCCAGATAGGCGCTGCCGCCGCGCTGCCAGCGTGCCCGTCCGCGCCCGATTGCCAGCGGCAGAATCACCAGCAGGGCCGACAGCACTATGGCGACGCCAAGCGTAACCAGCAGGGTGCGGGTCGCTTCTGCGCCGAAGCCATAGATGGCACTGCGCACGAATTCCGGCTTGTTCAGGTCGCCCAGCCGCACCACACTGAAGAAGAAGGGGCGATTATCCGTCGCCGGGCTGATGTCCAGCGGGTAGCCTTCGATAACAGCCTGCCGGTCATCGGCCAGCACAAAGGCCGCGACTGGTCCGGCTTCCGCTGTAGTGATGCCCGGCGCATACAGCACCTCGAATTCCAGCCGCTGCGCTTCGGCCAGCACTGTGTCGATTTCGTCCTGCGTGAAGGGAGATTTTTTCAGCAGCATCCCAGCCAGGCCCTCATCCTGAATCCGATCCGGTATGAGGTTTGCCAGCACGATGATATGGTCTGGTGGGCGCTCGACCCCGCGCTTTTCCCATGCTGCCAGTGCCACTGAAATCAGCCGCAGGGTTTCTGCCGGCCCGGCGGCATAATACCAGCGCGAGAAATTCACCAGGCCGTCATCGGTCAGGTGATCGTAATATTCCTCGAATGCTTCCACCGTGTAGATGCCGTTTTCCGACAGCGCGAACGCCCCGGCGGAGGTCGCGGCGAAGGTGTCGATCAGCGACGCCTGAATGATGTCGAATCGGCCTTCGTTGGCGGCCAGATAGGTGCGGGCATCATCCACGTAAATTTCGACGTTGGGGCGGTGGTAGATATTGCCGGTGTAATCAGCGAAACGGCCTTTGACCAGATCAACGATGATCGGGTTGAGTTCCACCCCGGTCACGTGGTGCGCATCGAACAGCAGTGCCGTCAGCACGTCGCGCCCGCCGCCGGGGCCGATGATGAACACCTCCGCTTCCGGGCGCAGGTAATAGGGCAGGGCGGTGATGTCATAGGCCAGAAAATCCACCGTGTCCCAGTCGTCCACGCCGTTTTCGACCACATGCCGCTGGATTGGTGTCCCGGCCTTCTCGTCGATCAGGACGGTGTAATGGCCGGGATCGGGTCGTTCCTGGCGGTAAAATACCTGACTGATGCCCCAGCCAAACGGAATCAGCCAGGTGTCGTCATAGACCGAAATGCGCGAAAACGTGTTCCAGCCGACATGTACCGGTTCGGCGTTGTTGTACGTTCGGTGCAGGCGCAGGTGCAGCCAGGGGGCACTGATCTGCGCGGCCAGCCCGACAGCCGCCAGCGCGAGAACACCCCCGGTGATGATCTGTGTCAGGCGAGGTGCGCCGCCCAGCGCCAGCAAAAAGGCTGCCAGCGCCCCCAGCGCCGAAGTCAGTACCAGCGCGCCGGGACCATCGAGCAGGCTCAGCGCGGCCACACTCACCAGACAGCCGAGACTGGCCCCCACCAGATCAGCGAAGTACAGCCGCCCGGCCTGCGCCTGATAATGCCGCAGCGCCAGCGCCACTGTCGCCCCGGCGAAGATGAACGGTACGGTCAGTTCGGCGTACATGAAGGCCAGCCAGCCAACTTCGACGGCGCTGATGCCATCGCGCAGATTATCGACATGCAGCGGAATCTGCTGGTAAATAATGTAGGCTGCGAGGTTGGTGATGGCATAGCCGAGGGCCAGCCAGGGCAGCATCTTCGGTGCGCGTTCTCCGGCGAACGGCCCCGGCAGCAGATAGAGCCAGACGCCCGCCGCGCCGCTGCCCAGCAGCGCCAGCGAAATCACCAGAAAAGCGAAGTGATACCACAGCGTCACGGAGAAGATGCGCGTGAGGGCGATCTCCGTTGCCAGTACCGCCATTGTAATGCAGCCGATGCCCAGCATGGTCACAAAACGTGCTTGTTTCATGGCCTATCGCTCGTTCGATTGTGAAACCCGACGGCGGCAAGTTTACCGATTCCGGGGTGGAAAGGCGATAGATTTCAGCCGTGTGCTGTTAGGAAAGCCACCAGAGGTGCTGTTGGCGAACTCATCTTTGAGCGTATTTTTCCGCAACACCCCCACCCGGCCTCCCCCGCCCCACAGGGACGCTGCGCAGAATTCGGGGGAGGTGGCTGCCGCAGGCAGACGGAGGGGGTTAAATTGCGCGATAGGGGTAGTGTAGATTAATTCGCCAACATCATCACCAGACGAACAGCCATCGCCTGTGCGATAATGAGTTCCATCTCGGTACGGGTACTCTCTCAGGAGCGATGTCCATGAAATACGCAGTTGATCTCCCCAACTTTGGCCCGTTTGGCGATGCTCGTGTGCTGGCTGATCTGGCGCAGGCGGCGGAAGACGCCGGTTGGGATGGTTTCTTCATCTGGGATCATGTTTACTGGGGCGCTGTGCCGCATGTCGATCCCTGGGTGGCGCTGGCGGCAGTTGCTCTCCAGACACAGCGCATCCGCATCGGCACGATGATTACGCCTATCCCTCGCCGTCGCCCGCACAAACTGGCTCGCGAAACAGTGTCCATTGATCACCTGTCCGGCGGGCGTTTGATTCTGGGGGTGGGCAGCGGCGGCGGTGAAGCTGAATACGACCTTCTTGGTGAGGCCGACACGGCGCAGATGCGCGGCGCGCTGCTCGATGAAGGGTTGGAAATTCTCACCGGCCTGTGGAGCGGCGAGACGGTGCATTACCAGGGTCGTTATCTCAAAGCTATTGGCCCACAGTTCCAGCCAACGCCCGTACAGAAGCCCCGTATTCCGATCTGGGTGGCAGGGATGTGGCCCAACAAAAAGCCCATGCAGCGGGGCGCGCGCTACGATGGTATCTTCCCGTTGACTCTGGCTGCCGGTCTCGATGGCATGGTCACTGTCGATGAAATGCGGGCTGCCATTGATTATGTGGCGAAACGGCGTGGAAATCGCGCTTTCGACGTTGCGCACGCCGGACGATCAACGGGCGACCCGGCGCAGGATCGCGCCATCATCGAGCCGTATGCAGCAATTGGCGTGACGTGGTGGCTCGAAAACACCAATCCCTGGGCTTTCGGCTGGTCAGGGCAGGGTGACTGGCCGGTTGATGCCATGCGTGCGCGCATCGAGCAGGGGCCGCCGCGTCTCTAAACCAGCAGTGCCAGAAAGCGTTCAAGATCATATGTCGCCGCGTGGAAGGCCGGTGCAATGCGCTGGGCATACAGATCGAGGCCGTGATCGGTATCCGGCAGTTCGATGTACACCGCCGGGACACCGGCAGCACACAGCGCCTGCTGCAAACGGCGGCCCATCGCGGGTTTCATGGCGATATCGTGCGCGCCGTTGATAAGCAGCGTCGGCGGGCAGTGCGGCCCCACGTGGGTGATCGGTGAAGCCTGCCGGTAGACATCCGGGATGTCGTCCGGCGTGCCGCCGAGGACCCGCGCCAGCATCTGCGCCGGACTGAGCAGGCCAACTTCATCCAGCCGCAGACGGCCATCTCCCCGAAGATGCCGTTCGTATGCCCGCAGCAGATACAGCGTCAGCTTCATGCTCAGCCGGCTGTTGACCGAACGCCCCGACCATAGATCGCCAAAGTGGGCGCGGGTGTAGCGGTAATAAAATTCGGCATCTGCCGGACCGTAGTACGACACCACCCCCCGCACCGATGTATCCGCAGCCTGAAGATCAGTTGGCGTCCATTCTGGCTGGTGGGGTGTATAGGCTGCCAGCAGCGCCAGATGTCCGCCTGCTGATGCGCCTACCAGCACCACTCGTTCCGGGTTAAGTGCATGCTCGGCAGCGTGCGTTTTCAGCCAGACGACGGCGCGCTTCACGTCACCGACCATCGTGGGCAGGGTGATTCCCGGCGCGAGGCTGTAGGCCAGATCAAGGACGAGGTGGCCCTGCCCGGCCAGATGACGGAAGAACAGGCGCGTGCCAAAATCCTTGTCGGCATAGTGCCAGCCGCTGCCATGCAGATAGATGATCGCCAGCCCTGTGGGCTGAATCCACGCCGGCGGCTTCCACAGGTCAGCTAGCAGTGCTTTGCCGGTTTCTGGCGTAGTGCCAATCACAACGTCACGCAGGTGGATGACCGGTGGCGGTTCGGGGAAGGGCAGGGTATAGCGGCGCGGCAGCATCCGCTGATGTAGTTCCGGCGCGATGCGCGCTCGCCAGCCATCACCAAAGGTCTGCTCGAAGGCGTCATGCGGCGCGGTCACCCGGACGATATGCCGGACAGCCAGCCCGCCACCGATCAGCCCGGTCAGCAGCGCCAGCCGATCCTTGCGCCACAGGCCGAACAGCGCCGCTGCCCCGCCCAGCCCTGCGTTGACCAGTGCAATCGACCCGGCGGCAACCTTCAGCACGAACAGTGCCAACTGCGACTTGCGCGTGATTTCGATGAGGTTCAGCCAGCCCATCACCAGCGAGAACAGGCCGAACAGCCTTGCAAGAGTGCGAAGCATTGACGCGCCTTTCTGCCCGGAGAAATGGATGTCTTATAGTGTATCTGCTACCCGCCAGCCGCCAAAGATGCGCTCCAGTTCGGCGGCGACAGCCAGCGCGGTTTCATCCTCGCCCGGCGCGGCGACTACCTGCACCGCCAGCGGCAGCCCGTAGCGCGACCAGCGCACCGGAACCGTGACCGCCGGGAAGCCAAGCGCATTGAACATCATGGTGTATGGGAGCGAAACCGGCAGCCGCCACGTCCAGCCGTGCCGGGGTGGGGCGGTCACAAATACCGGGCACAGCAGCACACCGTCGGGGGTCATCGCCCGGAGGAATGCCTCGCGGCTGCGTTCGAGACCTTCCAATTTGCCGAAGCCGAACAGGTTGACCACGCTGCCAATCGCGGCAATCAGGGCGTGGAAGAACAGCACCTCCAGCGAGATTCGTCCCTGCCGCCGCAGGTGAGCGCGCGCTTCCAGCAGGTAATCGAACATTTGCCCCCCGCCGACCTCCCGGCGTGTTTTGTGGATCGCGCCTTGCGAGTACAGCCCGCCAGCGAACTGGAACCCGGTCTTGAGCATGGGTGGGCGGGGATGATCGACGACTTCCATACCGGCGCTGCGCAGCGCCCCGGCAGCCATCGCCACTGTATCTGCAACCGTATTGGTCACAGGGTACAGGGGGTTGCGAATATAAACCAGCACGCGGCGCTCTTTCAGGTCGATCTGGCGGTAGTTGCGCACCGGCGTTTCTGACAGGACCTCCAGTGCCAGCGCCAGGTCTTCGATGCGGCGAGCCAGCGGTCCCACCCGGTTCCAGTCCGCGATTGGTTCCGGGGGGGTGGGGATATGCCCGTCGGTCGAAACGCGCCCGGCAGTTGGCATCAGGCTGACCGTGCCACAGGCCGCCGCCGGGAGGCGCAAACTGCCGGCGAGATCGGACCCCAGCCCGAGCGGCGAACCGCCCGCCCCGATAACAGCGCCTTCACCGCCAGAACTGCCGCCGACGGTATGGTGCGGATTCCAGGGGTTGCGCGTGCGCCCAAAGACCGGGTTGACGGTCTCGCCCAGCCAGCACATATCCGGCACGTTGGTTTTGCCGAGGATGATCGCTCCGGCATCGCGCAGCTTTCTGACCGCTGTGGCATCCGAGTCGGCGATGACATCACGCCGGTATGACGATCCGATAACGTAGGGCGCTCCGGCAAGGGCGAAGCTGTCTTTGATCGTCACCGGCACACCAAACAGCGGCGGCAGGCTATCCGTCCCGTTGCCAGATACACGGTTAGCGGCCTGCTGCGCCTGTTCGCGGGCCTGATCGAACAGCGGCACGACCACAGCGTTGATGTGTGGGTTAACCTGTTCGATGCGCCGGATATGCGCTTCAACCACCTCCACCGGGCTTATTTCGCGGGTACGAATCCGGCGGGCCAGTTCCGCCGCGCCGATTGTAAGCAGTTCGTCCATTGTGATTTTCCTGGTTTTCCATGTCGTTTGGTTAAAGAGGGTATCAGACCCTCGTTTGCAATCCCATCAGCTTTATCTGAATCTTAAACTGCTTCGCGTCTGGCTGTCAAAAGCCACCGCGCTTGTGAAAAGCGCAACAATGCTTGCATTGTTAAGTAAATTTAATATATACTTAAAACACTCTTAAATTTTTGGGCTGACACACGATGCTACCGGTAAACCTGCTTCTGATAATTGGTTTGGGCATCCTCTATGGCTACATGAACGGCGTGCATGGTTCGGCCAGTGTGGTGGCGACCGTGATTTCGTCGCGGGCGCTGAGGCCGCGTGCTGCTTTGGCTCTGGCTGCGGTGGGGATCGGAGCAGGTCCATTTCTGCTGGGTGTAGCTGTCGCCAACACGCTTGGCGCGGAACTGCTCAGCCCGCATGTTGCTACGGTACAGGTCATTGTGGCGGCGCTGATGGGCGCAATTGTATGGAGCGTGCTCACTTTGCGCCTGAAGCTGCCTTCGAGCGTTTCGCACGCGCTGATCGGTGGTCTGGTGGGCGCGGGCATCGCCGCTGCCGGGCCGGCGGGGGTGCAGTTTGGCGGGTTGAACAAGGTTCTGATCGCGCTATTTCTGTCCCCTGTGCTTGGCCTGCTGGCCGCTTATGCGCTGGTGCGCCTGATTTACCTGCTGGCGGCGAACGCATCCCCGGCGATCAACGACTGGTTTCGGAGGGTGCAGATCGTGCTGTCGCTGCTGGTGGCTGTCGCCTTTGGGGCTAATGCCGGTCAGAAGATCGTCGCGGTGATAGTACTCGGACTGGTGGCAACGGGCCTGATGGATTCATTCACTGTGCCGGTATGGGTGGTGGCTCTCAGTGCTGTGACCACTGCGCTGGGGGCTTTGGTCGGCGGATGGGGCATTATTCAGACGCTGAGCGGAAGTTTCTACAAAATTCGCCCGGTGCATGGTTTCAGCGCGCAGATGGCTTCCGGCGTCATTATACTCGGCGCGGGGCTGTTTGGCGGGCCGGTGAGCGGATCGCAGGTGGTAACGTCGTCGATCCTCGGTTCGGGCAGCGCCGACCGCATCCATAAGGTGCGCTGGGGGGTTGCTCAGCAGATTCTCATTAGCTGGCTGCTGACGATTCCACTTTCGGGTCTGATGAGTTTCGCGGTTTATACGGCCTTTCTCTCATGATTCTGGAAGTGTGCGCGCACTATGTTCAGCGGGTGTTCGGACACAAGCCGAACCCTTTTTTGATGCGTCTGCGGGAACAGTCGGAGTTGGTGCTGTGCGGCACGAACGCGCTGATTCACTATATGCAGGAACCGAACAAGAAGAACGCGGCGCGGGTGCGCATCTACGAAAAAAAGGCCGATGACGTGCGCCGGGCGCTCATCAATGAACTGAATCACACGTTTGTCACGCCCATCGATCGCGAGGATTTGTTCGCCCTGTCGCGCTCGATTGATGACATCCTCGATTATGCCTACACCACGATTTACGAAGTCGATATTCTTAACGTCAAACCCAACGACTATCTGCTTCAGATGGTCGAGATACTCCACACCAGCGCCACCGAGATTCATCTGGCGATGGAGCAGCTTGAGCAGGACCCACGCGCGGCGGATCGTCATGCCCTGCGTGCCAAATCACTGGAAAACCGGATGGAGGCGCTGTATACCCGCGCTCTGGCCGATCTGTTCAATTCGCCCGATAATCTCGATGATGTAGTGGAGATGCTCAAGCTGCGCGAAATCTACCGCCATCTGTTCCACGCCATGCAAAGCACCGAACGCGCTGCCAACAGCATCAGCGACATTGTGATGAAGTTCTACTAAAGCCGGTAACCTCCAGTCCACAGCCAATTAGCAAAAGATCGAGGTAATTTTGCGGGATGTGCCCCAAGCCTGAGCGTTCCGTTCTGATTCAGGATACCAGGGCATTGAGGCGCGCCAGAACCGAAAATCGAAATTCGCAAACGTTTGCAAAACTGCGTTAGCCCGAATATAATCGCTGTCATCGAAGCCGATACGGTCGGTGTGGCAGGGCAATCTGCGGTGTGTGGCTGCGCAGATTTCAACTGGCAGGACATTCGGCTCAGCTATACGGGGTATGGCGTGAGGCGACCAACTTGCTGATTTTTCCTGTTTTTAGGCAAGAGCCAGGCGTTTTGCGTATATAATACAGCAGTGTGGCAAATTCGCAGGAACAGGGCAGGACTGCTGCGGCCTTCCGTATCAGCAGATACGCAGGTAATGAAAAGTTTATCCTGTGATCGGGTGGGTAACGGATGTCTGGCCGTCTCTCCACCAGCATGAGCCGCACCTGGGTGCGCGCTCCACGAAGCAATCCGGGCAGCTTCTGAGTCCGGTCAAGGGGGCCGGCAGGCTGAAAGTTTGGAAGCCTGGCAAGAGGAGTTAGTAGAGGAGGTTTACACAATCAAAAAGCGGCTCCGGGTTGGGTGCTGGGAGGCTTTAAGCGCGGAGACTTCCGTATAACTTTCCAGATATTTGTTTGAAGAATGAGCTATTCAGGAGACAAACGTTATGAATCAGAAGTCCATGAGCCGTAGGGATTTCCTGCGTGCAGCCGCCGGCACAGGGGCTGCCCTGAGTGCGGTAGGGGGCATGGCCGCCTTTGCGCAGGAAGAGGAGCTGGATCTGCCAGAAGGCGCCGCCGGTAAACTGACGGTTATTCACCGCACGGAATACTTTGAGGAAGCGCAGACGACCTTCCGCGAAATCGTTCAGGATTTTGCGGATGCCAACAATGCTGAACTCGACATCTCCACCGCCAATTCCGAATCCTTTGGCGATTTCCTCGGCAAGATGCAGGCGGCTGTCGCGGCCGGCAATCCACCGGACTTTGCCTATCAGTCCAACATCAGTAATCAGCAGATGCATCTGCTGGGCCTGCTGGAAGATGTGACCGATGTGGTTGATGAAGCGGTCAGCCGCTACGGTGCGATCATGCGCGGCACCAATGCCGAAGCGGGCGGCAGAATTGATGGCATGTGGGTCGCTGTGCCGTTTATTTCCAATACCACCGGCTACTTTATGCGGGGTGACAAACTCGAAGAACTCGGCCTTGACCCGGCTACTGATCTCGTCACGTGGGATCAGCGCCGCGAAGCCTGTCTGGCGATGTCGAATGCAGATGAAGAATTCTGGGGTTGGGGCCTGACTGCCAATCAGAGCGGTGATGGTCACGGTTTCCTGATGCTGGTGATTAACTCGTTTGGCGGTCACTACACCGATGAAACGGGTACAATCGTTCAGTTCGACTCGCCCGAAACGCTGGCGGCGGTAGAATGGCTGGCGGAAACATTTGACCGGAATGGTCGCTATGGCCCAATGCTGCCGCCCGGCATCGAAAGCTGGACGGACATCAGCAACAACGAAGTTTATCTGGCGGGCAACATTGGCTACACACACAACGCCTTCAGCGTGTATGCCCAGGCCAAGCGAGATGGAAACCCGGTATTCCCCAATACAATCATTCTGCGCGCACCGCAGGGGCCATCGGGGATGAATCATGACGGCGGCGGTATCGGCGGCTGGATCAACATCTTCCGCGGTGCGACCAATGTTGATCTGGCGAAGGAACTGACCCTGGCGCTGCTGGATCCGACCAACTTCAACCGGATGTCGGCGGTGGCGGGTGGCCTGTTCAACCCGGCTTACGAGAACCTGTGGACGGAAGAACTGCTCGCGGCTGATCCCAACTTTGCCATCATCTATGAACAGGTCAATGTGGAAGACCCCTGGATGGGCAGCTCCTGGCCGGCCGAGCCGAATGCGGCTATTGATGCCATCCGCGCCGCTTCGATCCCGGAACAGATGATGGCGAATGTCATCTCCGGGCGGATGACTCCGGCGGAAGCGGTGACCAATGCGCATAACCAGATCGTCGAAATCTTCGAGGAAGGCGGCATCATGCAGTAACTCGAAGAGCATGATCGCGAGGGCGGCTGCGGCTGCCCTCACGGTATATGCGATATGCACCATATAAATAGATCATCGTATTGAGTTTGAAAGAGATGGCTTATGGATAATCAGGCCGGTTTAAGGGCACAGACGTTTCCGCTTCCAGCTTACAGGCGGTCCAGACGTATAGAAAAGATACTGGGGCGGGACTGGAAGGTGGCGCTGCCATTTGTCTTGCCTATGGTGGTGATTATGCTGGGGTTGATACTGTACCCCTTTATCAACGCCATTATCCTCAGCACCACTTCCCTGAATTTTCTGACAGGCGCGACGGTGAATGTCGGCTTCAGGAATTATGAACGGCTGCTGACCAACAGCGATTACCTGCTGTCGATGAGCAATACCATCCGGTTCACTATCTGGTCGCTGAGTGTCAAATTTGTCACCGGTATGACCATCGCGCTGCTGCTCAACAGCCGGTTGCCATTCCGCAATATTCTGACCGGTCTGATGCTGCTGCCGTGGATCGTGCCGGAAATTGTGACGGCGCTGGCCTGGAAAAGCATTTATGATCCCATCTTCGGCGGTCTCAATCCCATTCTGATGAATCTGGGTCTCATCAACCAGCCGCTGGGCTGGCTTTCTGATCCCAATATGGCAATGCCCAGCGTCATTGCCGTGAATGTCTGGAAAGGGATTCCGTTCTATACGATGCTGCTGCTGGCCGGGCTGAAGGCCATTGACCGCGATTTACTGGAAGCTGCCGAAGTGGATGGGGCGAATGTGGTCAAGCGGTTCCGGCATGTCACGCTGCCGGGGATGCGTTACGTGATTGTGGTGACGCTACTGCTGTCGTTTATTTCAACCTTCAACTCGTTCGGCCTCATCTTCCTGATGACGGGCGGCGGCCCCGGTGGTGCGACCCGCGTCTATTCAATTCTGGCGTGGGAGAAAGCGATTCGATCGCTGCAATATGGGCCGGGCGTGGCGATTGCCTTCAGTGTCGCCCCGCTGATGATCGTGTTGATCTGGCTGCTGGCGCGCTTTATGCGGGCAGACGATGGACGGGCTGTCAGCGACCGCAAACCCAACATTGGTGATCGGCTGATGCGCCAGGTCGGGAATGTTGTGGGGCTGACGCTGGATCTGGTCTTCCTGCCGTTTGAACTGGTTATCAAGGGTTTGGAGCGCCTGTCCAAAGAGTTGGCGAAGGCAGTCAACGCCGGGAAAGAACAGCCGCTGCTCAAGCAGTCGGAACGAGAGCGCGTGAATCTGGTGCTGCGTGTGCTGCTGCTGATCCCGATTCTGCTCTTTGTCTTGTTCCCGTTCTACTGGGTGTTTATCACCTCGTTCAAGAGTACGCCGCAGATATTTGAGCGCACTTCTATCTTCTGGCCGCAGCCCTGGACGCTCGATCAGTATACGACTCTGCTTCAGAACACGCCGTTCCTGACCTGGTTCCGCAATACGCTTATTGTGGCGGTAAGCAGCACAATCATTTCGGTCACGCTGGCAGCTTTGTCGGCCTATGCGCTGTCGCGGCTGAAGTTTCTGGGCGCGGGGATACTCACGGCCTTCCTGCTGATTACCTATCTGCTGCCGGGGTCGATGCTGTTTATCCCGCTGTACCAGACTCTGACCGATCTGGGCCTCATCAATACCTATGGCGCGCTGATTGCGACGTATCCGACCTTCCTGCTGCCGTTTGCGACATGGGTGATGATCGGCTACTTCCGCTCGATTCCAGTAGACCTTGAGGAAGCGGCGATGATCGACGGGTCCAGCCGGCTGGGCGCGTTCTGGCGCATCACGCTGCCGCTGGCGCTGCCGGGGCTGCTGTCGGTCACGCTGATCGCTTTTACCAGTGCCTGGAACGAGTTCCTGTTCGCGTTTGTGTTTATCACCAGCGAATCGCTGCGAACGCTGCCGGTAGGTTTGCAGTCGCTGGTTGTGGGCGACATCTTGCCGTGGGGTCAGTTGATGTCAGCGTCGCTGCTGATGGCGATCCCGGTGATGGTGCTTTACATCTATGCCCAGCGGTATCTGGTCGAAGGTCTGACCATCGGTGGCGTGAAGGGTTAAGTCCAGGCGCACAGGTTCTCTGGGGTGCTGAGGCTGATTTCTTGCTCTAATACTCAGCACTCAGTACCTTTTTTTCAATAGTTATACTGCTTAATAAACCTCTCCCTGACCCTCCCCGAATTCGGGGAGGGAACCGTATCACCAGCAGCATACCCTCCCCTGAATTCGGGGGAGGTGGTGCGCAGCGCCGGAGGGGGTCAAAAATAATGCTTTCAGCACTTGTTGGACTGTACTGAAAGTGGAACGGCGACTGTAGAATGGGGTATGCTTGAGGCCGTTTGATCGACTGCACTCAGGAGATACCCCTTAATGAAACTGCTCACGATTAAACCTGACCTGCGGCTGGGCATTCAAACCGACGCAGGCATTGTTGATGTATCAGCAGCCGGACTCAGCGCCGCGCCCAAAACGGTTGATGCGCTGTTTGCCGGGGGCGATTCCGCCCTGGATGCGCTGCGGGAACTGGCGGTCAGTGCGCCGGCCGAAGCGCTGCTGCCGCAGGACAGTGTTGGCATTGGGCCATGTGTTCCCAACCCCGGCAAGATCATCTGTGTTGGCCTCAACTACGCCCGCCACGCGGCAGAATCCGGCGCGGCCACACCCGAAACCCCGGTGCTCTTTTCCAAGTTTAACAACACGATTGCCGGGCCGGATGATGAAGTGCCGCTGCCTGATTCCGCTGTAGAGTACGACTATGAAGTTGAGCTGGTAGCCGTGATCGGCCGGCGCGCCCGCGACGTAGCGGTAGATAATGCGCTCGATTACGTCTTTGGTTACTGCACCGGCAACGACCTCAGCGCCCGCGATCTGCAAATGCGCACCAGCCAGTGGCTGCTGGGCAAGACGCTGGATAAGTTCATGCCTATCGGGCCGTATCTGGTGACAGCGGACGAAGTAGGCGACCCGCAGACACTCAACCTCAAGTGCTGGCTGAACGGCGAGCTGCGTCAGAATTCCAACACGTCGGACATGATCTTTTCGGTAGCGGAGATCGTCAGCTATGCCAGCCGTTATATGACGCTGGAACCCGGCGACATCATTTCCACCGGCACGCCAGAAGGTGTGATCCTCGGTATGAACTCGAAGGTGTGGATGCGGGCCGGCGATTCCGTCACGGTTGAGGTGGAGAAGCTGGGTCAGTTGACCAACCGGATGGTGTGACGGCTGCTGACAGACTCGCCTTACGCCATGCCGGAGCGACATGCCCTCCCGGATATGGCCCTGTCCAATCCGGTTGCTGGCGTGCCTCCGCACAGGCTATGATCGGATGATTTATCGAACACATACGCAAAAGGAAGCCTCATGACCGCGATAACGCCCGATGTGCTGGCAAAACTGCGCACCTTCGATACGCCTACCATCTGCAACGTGATCGAGTTGTTCGAGGTGCGCCCGCGCAACGCCGGTTTTATGGACAAGACGATCAGGGCGGCTTTCCCGGAGATGCCGCCGATGGTCGGTTTTGCGGCGACGGTGACCTGCCGCACGGCCTTCGACGCGCAGATGGGCAAAGCCTATGCCATCGACGAGCAGGTGGCGCGTTTTGGCGAACTATCTGGCCCGCCGGTGATGGTCTTTCAGGACCTGGACAATCCCCCGTTGGCGGCGACCTTTGGCGAGATTATGTGCACCACCTACAAGACCTTTGGCGCGGTAGGGCTTATCACCAATGGGCCGGGGCGCGATCTCGATCAGGTGCGGGCGCTTGATTTTCCGGTGTTCACGGATGGGGCAGTGTGTTCGCACGGTTACATCCGCATGTTCGACTATCACATTCCGGTGCATGTTGGCGGCCTTGCGGTTTTCCCCGACGATCTGCTTCATGGCGACGTGAACGGGGTGACGACCATTCCGCGGGACATCGCGGCTGAGGTGGCGGACATTGGTGATGAATTCGTGGCGGCTGAAAAAGTCATCCTCGATGCGCTGCAACAGCCCGGCGTGACGGTGGCGCAGTTGACCGAGGCGCGGCGCGAATCGAGGGCGCAGATCGAGGCGCTGACGAAACGGGTTTCGCGCAACCCTGAGCGCCGGTAAAAAAAGAGACAGGGGGCCTGAACCCCCTGTCTGGCACAACTGCGTTGTGTAACCTCAGTAAAGGTTATGCTCTAGCTGACCGGTTCCAGCCCCAGCAGCACGAGCAGCCAGGTACGATGCCAGTAGGCGCTGTTGATGTAGGGATTTTCCTCAGTCGGCCAGTTCGTCCAGTAAGTCTCGTTGTGCGGGATGCGGTGGAACCACTGCACCAGCGGGATTGCCGGCAGTTCCGCGAGGAAAATGTCCATTGCATCGTGATACATATCAATCAGCGCCGGGTCATCCGGTGCAACGGTCGCCATTGTGTCCACAATCGCGTCGAAATCGGCATTCGCCCAGCGCCAGAATGTGCCTGATGACGCCGTGCCGGTGGGGGTAACGAATTTGCTGGTGTAGTTGTTGAGCGTCTTCCAGGGGTCAAAGACACTGCCGCCATTGCCGAACATGAAGGCTGGCGCTTCGCCTGTGCTCATGCGCGAGAACGAATCCGACTGCATACGGAAGCTGACATCGAAGCCGCCGTTGCGAAGCTGCTGCACCAGCACCGGTGCGATGTCCTGGAAGATGCTAAAGATTTCGATGGTGAAGGTCAGACGTTCGCCATCCTTTGTCCAGAAACCGTCGCTGTCCTTCTCCCATCCCTTGCTGGTCATAATCTCTTCGGTGCGGGCCGGGTTGAATTCATCAACCGGATACTTCTCCAGCAGGTCGGCAATCGCATCCTGATAGACTTGCAGCGGCGGGAAAGCGGGGAAGGGGACCAGTGTCTTTTCGCCCGCGCCCTGATAGCCGATAGCAACGAGCTGGTCACGGTCTATCGCGTGGTTGATGGCCCAGCGGATTTCCGGGTCGCTGAAGGGTTCTTCCAGGTTGTTGAAGCCGAGCGAAATCGGCCACCAGTCGCGGTAACCATAGGGCAGGTCACGGCCGGCGAAGGTCGAAACATTGGGGTTGGCGTCCAGCACGGCTTTGATATTGGTCGGGCGCAGGTCGAGCGACGAGTCGATCTCGTTGGTCACCAGACTTTGCACGCGCTTGTTCTCATCAAAGTACGGCAGATAAATCACCCGTTCGACTTTGGGCAGCTCGTGGAAACCGATCTTGGCGGCCCACCAGTCTTCGCGCAAATCCCATACACGCTGCTGCGGCGAAGACAGTGTCAGTGTGTACGGTCCGGTGTAGACCGGCCAGCCCTGTTCCTCATCGTAGAAGGTGAAGGTGGTCGGGTCTTTGCCTTCCCAGATATGTGCCGGCATGATCGGCACGCCGTTGTCAAAGTTATGCGTGAAATATTCAAAAATAAAGCGTGGGTTGGGGGCATTCAGCGTGATCTGCGCCGTCAGATCATCGATTGCTACCGCTTCAGCCACCTGATTCTGCATATCGACTGAGAACGTTAGGTCCGGCGCGTTGTCCTTCAGCATGTTGATAGTGAAGACCAGATCGTTGGCTGTCCAGGGTGTGCCATCGCTCCATTCCACGCCCTCGCGGATATTCACCGTCACCTGGGTGAAATCATCATTATAAGTGTGGCCGGTAGCGATCCAGGGGATGATGGCCTCGTCGGGGTTGAGCGAATAGGCATTATAGAAGTACAGCGGTTCCAGCATGAAGTTATAGCCAGTGCGCGCTGCCGCGCCACCGCCCGGAATGTAAGGATTGAAGGCGTTCCAGTCCAGCATCTGGCCGGCGCAGGTCCCGCTTTCCGCGCAGTCCAGAATCAGCGTCCGGTTGCGGGGTACGTCGGGCAGTTCCTGGCTGAGGGCCGGGGCGGCCAGTACCAGCGCCATCAGCGCCAGCATCAGTAACAAGGAAATATGTGGCCTGTTCACGTGCAGCTCCTTTTACAACAGCGATCAAACATTCTATTTGCCGTCAGGTGGTTCTGTTATCAACGGCTGTGCATCACCCCCTTTCGGTTTCCATTTTACAGCTTTTGGCTTACTGCCGAAAATCCGGCCTTCTGTGAAGTGTATCCGTCAGGTTATCGCCCGTCAGCGCAGGTGTCTCGTCGTACAGATAGCAGGCCGCCACCTGTCCCTGACCAACCTGATACAGCGGCGGCTGATTCTGGCGGCAGCGTTCCATGACGTGTGGGCAGCGCGTGGCGTACTTGCAGCCCTTGCTGACCTGGTGCATGACATTATCGACGGCTTCTGTCCCCATGCTGTCGTCGCTGGCAATCCAGTTCTGGCCCAGGCTCGGCATCGGGATCGAATTGACCAGTTCCTGAGTATACGGATGCTGGGGATTCTTTATCACGGCTTCGATGTCGCCGGCTTCAGCCACGATGCCCCGGTACAGGATCACGATGCTATCACTCACCTGATAGGCGGTGGTCAGATCGTGCGTGATGTACAGGAACGATATGCCATAGTCCTGATGAACCTTGTACATACTTTCCAGAATCGTTGCCCGCAGCGATGCATCGACCATCGACACCGGCTCGTCAGCGATCACCAGCCGGGGCCGCAGCAGCAGGGTCCGCGCCACCGTGATGCGCTGGCGCTGGCCGCCGGAAAGCTGGTGCGGGTAGCGTCCGAGGGTATCTTCCGGGCGCAGGCCCACCGTTGCCAGCGCCTCCAGAATCATGTTTTCGGCTTCCTTGCGCGAACTGGCGAGGTTGAACTTGCGAATCGGCGTATGCAGAATGTGGTCGATCCGGTAAAACGGGTTGTAGACTGCGAACGGGTCCTGGAATACGGCCTGCACTTCCTGACGAAACTGCTTCTGGCTGTCCGCATTCAGGTGGTGAATATTCTGTCCCCGGTACAGCACCTCGCCGCTGGTGGGCCGGGTGAAGCCCAGCAGCATCTGAGCCAGCGTGGTTTTGCCGCTGCCGCTTTCCCCGGCGATGGCGATAAACACGGGGTCGTCACCGCCGATGGTGAACGAGAAGTTATCCAGCGCCACATTTTCATCTGGCCGGCTGAAGAACCCGCTGCGTTTGGTGTAGACCTTGCGCAGGTTGCGTGCCTCAAGAAGCGGCGGTGTCATCAACGACCTCCCTCTGTGCGGCGGGCGTCAGTTCTTCGTCATAGAGCAGGCACAGCACCTTGCGTCCCGGCGTCACCTCGATTTCGCGCGGGACGATCTGCGAACAATGGGCCATCGCCTGCGGGCAGCGGGGGTGAAAAAGGCAGCCCGACGGCGGCTCGTGCAGCGACAGCGGCATCCCCGGTATTGTCTGGAAGTTGCGCTTGCGGTGCAGCGATGGAATGCTGGAAATGAGAAGCTGTGTGTAGGGGTGCTTGGGGTCGGTGAAGATTTCTTCGACTGTGCCCACTTCTACCAGCTTGCCGCCGTACATCACGCCCAGCCGGTCTACAAACTGCGCCATCAGGCCCATATCATGACCTACCAGAATCACCGCCGCGCCCAATTGTTCCTGAAGCGTGCGCAGGGTCTGCATGATGCGCCGCTGCACCACCACATCGAGCGCGCTGGTCGGCTCGTCTGCCAGAATCACCTGCGGGCGCATCGAGATTGCCATCGCAATGCACACGCGCTGCTTCATGCCGCCGCTGAGTTCGTGCGGGTACAGATTCGCCACATTGGGCTGCAAGCCTACTGAAGCGAGCAGGCCCTCGACCCGCTTGAGCATGTGCCCGTTCGAGCCTTCCGCGCCGTGAGTCCGCATCGTCAGGATCATCTGCTCTTTGATGCGAAGGACGGGGTTGAGCGAGTTCATCGCCCCCTGCGGGATCATGGCGATGCGTTTGAGGCGCACCTGACGCATTTGCTCATCGGTCAGCGAGAGCAGATCAATGTCGTTGTCGAGGATGACGCGCCCGCCGACGATTCGGCCCGGTGGTTTAATCATGCGCAGGATCGCCAGCGCGGTTGTGGTCTTGCCGCTGCCGCTTTCACCCACTAGTCCGAACCGTTCGCCGGGGTAAAGCTGTAAATTGATGCCATCCGCCGCCTTGACTATGCCCCGGCGGGTATTGAAGTAGACGCGCAAATCCTGGAGTTCGAGTACGGGCTTAGTCACGCGACCCTCCTCAGTCTGGGGTTGGCGATCTGATCCAGTCCGGCAGAGATCAGGAACAGACTGACGAACAGGAACACGATAAAGAAGATGGGCACACCCCACCACCACCATAAACCACGAATCAGGGAATTGAACTGGATCGACCAGTAGATGGTCATGCCGACTGTCGGTTCGTTCTGCGGGCCGAGGCCAATTGCTTCCAGCCCGATGGATGCCAGAATGGCTGCTGATACCGAACCAACAAAGCTCACGGCCAGATATGGCAGCAGGTTAGGCATCAGTTCGCGCCAAATAATCTCCCACGTGCCCACGCCGTTGAGCTTCGCCATCTGCACGTAGGGTTGTTCGCGCATACTCAATACCTGAGCGCGGATGGTGCGCGTCGGCCACATCCACGCCAGCAGCGCCACCACCAGCGCCATAATCTCGACACTGATCGCCTCGCGGATGATAGACGCAATCGAAATCAGCACCACCAGACCGGGTACGGTCAGCAGTGTATCGACTGTGCCCCGGATAAGGGTATCCACCCGGCCACCGAGATACCCGCTCAAAAAGCCGAGAATTGTACCCACACCGACCCCTACTGCGCCGGCGATCAGGCCCACACGCAGCGTCATCGGCACGCCGACCACCGCCGCCGCGAACAGGTTGCGGCCCTGATCGTCCGTACCGAAGGGATAATCCGGCCCCGGTGGCTGGCTGGGGAAGGTCGAAAGCGGTCTCGCCTGCCGGACATCCACCATCATCGGCCCCAGCAGCATGAACAGCACGATCAACGAGAACATCACCAGCCCGGCGGTCAGGCGCAGGTTGGTGCGCAGGTGATAAAAAATATTCCCGATCACCTGACTCACTCCTTCTTCCCGGTGCGGATTCGAGGATCAAGCAGCGGGTAAATCAGGTCGATCAACATGGTAGCGATACCAATCGACAGGATTATCATAAATACGATGCCGTAGATCAGGAAGAAGTCCGACCCCTGAATGCCCTGAAACAGCAGGGTTCCAATGCCGGGGTAGGCGAATACCACCTCTACCAGCACCGAACCAGACACGATGAAACCAAGCGACAGCGCCAGCGCCGTAGACTGCGGCAGGATGGCATTGCGGACACCGTAGCGCAGGAAAATATCGCGCCCCTTCAGGCCGTTGGCTTCGGCCAGCGTCACGTAATCCTGACCCAGGGTGGTAATCATCATGCCCCACATGCTCAACCCCCAGAAGCCGATGCCCGACAGCACAATCGACATGGCTGGCAGGATGGCGTGGTGGATAAGCGTGCTGATAAGTTCTACGTTGAAACCGGGCGTGACCCCCAGCGCATAGCCGCCAAACAGCGGGAAGACTCTCAACTGCACGCCCAGCACGTACAGCAGCAGCAGCCCCAGCAGATAGTAGGGGATGGCTGAAAGCGTCATGAACAGCACGATCATGTACTTCATGAACCCCGGCGACCCCGGCCAGGCGGTCAGCGCGCCCAGCAGCGTGCCAACGGTGAATGACAGCAGTGTGGCGATGATCAGCAAGCCGAGCGTCCAGGGCAGGGCCAGCGCGATCAGGTCAGTAACGCGCGCCGGGTAGTTCGACAGCGAATAGCCGAAATCAAGCTGCAGTACATCTGACATATAGTTGATGTACTGCTCCCAGATCGGTTTATCGAGGCCAAACCGGGCCTGATAAGCCCGCACCATCTCTTCAATGCCTTCAGCATTAAGGCCGCCGGTTGCGGCAAGCTGGCCTAGTCGTTCGCGGATTGGGTCACGCGTGGGGGACAGGCGCGGGATGAAAAAATTGAGGGTCGCGGCAGCCCAGACTACCAGCAGCAGCAGGCCGATCCGCCGGACGATATAACCTAAACTCATGAAAACACCTCGAATAAAGCTGGCTCGTATTTTTAGCTATCATGGTGGTCAGCTTTTGGCGGCACGCCAGCGTGAACAGCGGTGGCAGTAAATACTTCATCTAATACATGAACCCGAAACTCTGACCATCACACGGCGCGAATTTCTATTTTTAACCTATCAGCCACTACCGTCTCCGAATCTGGTTCTCCAGCTTAAAAAGTATAACGCAGAATATGACTGCTGCCATTCATTCAGCCCGGAATTTACGCAGGAAGGTTCTCTGCTGACCAGAGCTGGCGGCGCGGCTGCTTCTCCCACCGGCTTTGCGATCCGTGTTACAATCTGGCTGATATTCGCCCGCGTGCCACCGGTTTAGTTCGATGCTGCGCTACCTCACCCAACGCCTGATCGCCTTTATTCCCACGCTCATCGGCATTTCGATTCTGGTATTCGGCGCGATCCGTCTCATCCCCGGCGACATCATCACGGCCACCCTTGGCACAGAAGCCGGGATGCTGACCACAGCGCAGCGCGAGGCGCTCGAACGTTACTACGGGCTGGATAAACCGCCGCTGGAGCAGTACTTTATCTGGATGGGCGAGGCAGTGCAGGGCAATCTCGGTCACAGCGTTCGGCATGGCCGGCCGGTGCTGGAACTCATCATCGAACGTTTTCCGCTCACGCTTGAACTGGCGGTGCTGGCTGTGTTGATCGCGCTGTCGGTGGGTATCCCCTTTGGCCTGATCTCCGCCCTGCGCCACAACACATGGATCGACTTCGCTGGCCGCCTGTTCGCGCTGATCGGGCTGGCTGTGCCCAATTTCCTGCTCGGCACGCTGATAATCTATGCGCTGTCGGTGTTCTTCGGGGTGCTGCCCACTGCCGGCAATTATGTCGGCTTTACTGAAGACCCGGCTCGTAATCTGGGGCAGATGATTTTCCCGGCTATTACGCTGGGATTCGCCTTCGCCGCGTCGGTCATGCGCATGACGCGCTCGTCGATGCTGGAAGTGCTGGGCGAGGATTATGTGCGTACCGCCCGCAGTAAGGGTCTGCGCGAACGCGCCGTGATCGCCCGCCACAGCCTGCGCAACGCTCTGATCCCGGTGGTGACGCTGGTGGGCATCGAGATGGGCTACCTGCTGGGCGGCACGTTCATCGTCGAGCAGATTTTCGCGCTGCCGGGCATTGGGCGGCTGCTGATTAACGCCATTTCGCAGCGGGAATATGCGCTGGTGCAGGGCACAGTGCTGTTTATCGCGCTCAATTTCGTCGTCATTAACCTGCTGGTCGATCTGGTCTACGCGCTGATCGACCCCCGCATCAGCTATGGCGATTGAAGCCGTTCCGCTTGCCCTCGATCACCCGGCGCGGGGGCCGGGCGTGCTGCGCCGTTTGCTCGGCAACATCAGCGGCGCGGCAGGTCTGCTGCTGATCGTGCTGTTCCTCATCGTGGCTCTGATGGGCGCGGCGGGGCTGACTCCCTTTCCCTCGGATCGACAGTTTCCGGTGGATCGCCTCAAGCCGCCGGACGGGCAGTATCTGATGGGCACGGATTTGTTTGGGCGCGATGTCGCCAGCCGGGTGATGAGCGGCGCGGCCAATTCACTGCGGGTGGGGCTGGTGTCGGTGGCGCTGTCGGGATTCATCGGCACGGCGCTGGGGGTGATCGCCGGATTTGTCGGTGGTTGGGTTGACAATGCCATTATGCGGGTGATGGATGTGCTGTTCGCCTTCCCGGCGCTGCTGCTGGCGCTGGTGGTGGTAACGGTGCTGGGGCCTGGTCTGAACAACGCCACGCTGGCGATTGCGGTGGTGTATACGCCGATTTTTGCGCGGGTGGCGCGCGGGCCGGTGCTGTCGGTCAAGGAAATGGAATTTGTGCTGGCAGCGCGCTGTCTGGGGCAGCGGCCCCCTGTCGTATTGCTGACTCATGTGCTGCCGAACACCCTCGCCCCGCTGATCGTGCAGGTGAGCCTGGCGCTGTCGTGGGCGCTGCTGACCGAAGCGGCGTTGAGCTTTCTCGGATTGGGCACACAGCCGCCTGCCGCCTCGTGGGGCGTGATGCTCAGCGAGAGCCGGGGCATTGCCGAACGTGCACCCTGGCTGATGATCTACCCGGGTATTGCGATTATGCTCGGTGTGCTCGGTTTCAACCTGCTCGGTGATGGCCTGCGCGATGTGCTCGACCCACGAATGCGGCGGTGAGGGGGCGGGGATGAAGCATGAGCGAAAGTATTCTCTATGAAGAAGCTGGATAGTGTATGACTCTTATGCACCCTATCGAAATCATCCAACTTACCCCTGACGACTGGCAGGCGTACAGGGCGATCCGGTTGGAAGCCCTGCAAACCGAGCCGCAGGCCTTTGGCTCCGCCTATGCCACTAATTTGCAGCATCCGGAGTCGTTCTGGCGTGGGCGGCTGGAAGAAGCGGCGGCAGGTCAGCGCGGCTGGCTGCTGTTTGCGCGGGCACAGGACCGGCTGGTCGGCATGATCGGCGCGTACATCACCGATGACCCGGCGGTGGTCGAAATAATTTCGACGTATGTCACGCCGGAATATCGCGGGCAGGGCGTCGGCAGGGCGCTCATGAACGCGATCCTGCACGCGGTCAGCGCACACAGCACCTTTCAGACGGCCCGGCTTAGTGTCAATGTCGATCAGATGGCGGCGCTGCGGCTCTACGAAAGTTCTGGTTTCCAGATTATCGGAACCGAGCAGGTGATGATGGGCGACGGGCGGGTACACGATCAATATATTATGACAAAATCCCTGCGTTGAGCGCGTTCGCAATGCGCAGCCGGCGCAGCGAAGCGACCATTTCTGCCCCGCATGAGCTGCCTGCAATGTTATCATCGGATCATCTGCTGGCTGTCGAGAATCCACCCGTAATCATCGTCCTTGATCGTTTAACGATCATTTGCCTGATTTTTTGATGATACAGCCTGAAAAATCATGAGAGGCTTTGCAAATTTGCGCTGCCTATGCTAGTCTATAGTTGGCAATGTTACCTAATATAAAGAAAGGAGTTGAAATCGCCAGAGCCTGGACACTAACTTTCTATTTTCATAGTTATTAACGAAAGTAATTTTCATGGAGCAGACAATGAATAAGAAACTCTGGCCTGTTCTTCTTGTGATGCTGGTAGCATCACTGGCCGTTATGTTGTCGGTGCGGGTCGTTTTTGCGCAGGGCCTGGAAGACATCCCGCGCGAAGAAACCGTCATCTTCGATATTGACGGCGGTCGTGTAGTAGACCCCGAATTGTGGAATCCGTTTGTGCCCGGCAACCGCCGTGATCACGGCTTCCATCAGGCGCTGCTTGAACCATTGTTCATTCTGAATTACGAAACCGGCGAATATGTCCCCTGGCTGGCCGAGAGTATGACTTCCAACGATACGCTGGATGTGTGGACTCTCAAGCTGCGTGATGGGGTTAAGTGGAGCGACGGCGAAGCCTTTAATGCAGATGATGTGGTCTTCACCATCAACCTGCTGCTCCAGCCGGAAAACACGACGCTGAGTGATGCCGCCGCGATGCAGCAGTGGGTGGCAAATGTCGAAAAGATCGATGACCTGACGGTAGAGTTCACCCTGACTGCACCCAATCCACGCTTCCAGTTGGATTACTTCGCGGTGCGTATCTGGGGTAGCGTCAATATCCTGCCGGAACATATCTGGAACGGGCAGGACCCGATGACCTTCCAGAATTATGACCCCGAGCAGGGCTGGCCGGTCTTTACCGGGCCGTATCGGCTGGTCTCCGTCAGCGAGACTGAATTCATTTATGACCGTCGTGACGACTGGTGGGGCGCTGAGACTGGCTTCATGGACTTGCCGGCACCGCGCCGCCTGATCTGGACGTGGGCCGGGCCGGAAGAAGCCCGCGCGGCGCTGATGGCCGACAATGGCCTCGACAGCCTGATGGACATCACCAAAGGCACATACGAGGCGCTGGTGGCCCAGAACCCGAATGTCCACGCCTGGACGGATACGCTGCCCTATGCGACACTCGATCCCTGCTCGCGCACCTTCGAGTTCAACACCGCTGTCGCCCCCTGGGATACAGCAGAAATGCGGCAGGCCGTGAACCGTGCCATTGACCGTGACCAGATCGTGGAGATTGCCTACGAAGGCACGACTGTGGCTTCGCGCACGTTCTTCCCCGCCTACGCGCCGTTGAATCGCTATACCGACATGCTCGATTTTGAGGCGCATCCGGTGTGGAACTTTAACCCGGATGAGGCCAAAGCCATGATCGAGGGCCTGGGCTGGACGCTCGGCAGCGATGGCTACTACACCAAGGACGGCGAACAGCTTGATATGGACATCACCACCCACGAGGCGTTCATCGAGAAGCAGCGTATCGCCGCTGTGCTGGTGGAGCAGTTCCAGAATATCGGCATCAATGCCAGCACCCGCAACGAAGCTGGCGGCACCTGGGGTGATAACCACGCCTTCGGCACGTTCGATACCCGCATGGGCTGGCAAAACTGTGGTTCGGTGAACGAACCCTGGAACTCGATGGATACGCTGAATGTTCGCTGGCTGACCCCGATTGGCGAACGTGCCAGCCGTAACCAGTGGCGCTGGTCAGGCGAGGCTGCTGAGGAGTACAGTGCTCTGGTCGATCAGATCGGTGTGCTGCCGCTGGGTGACCCTGCTATCGACCCGCTGTTTGTCGAGGCGATGCATATCTACCTCGATAACCTGCCCACCATCCCCATCACCCAGGCGCGCAAGCTGATCCCGCACAACTGGACTTACTGGACGAACTGGCCGACGGCAGAGAACAACTACACCTCGGCCTGGACCTGGTGGCAGAGCACGCATCTCATTATTCATGAGCTGCAGCCGGCCAGCAGTTAACGGTTGAGCGCGGATTTCTGATGGTTTTGGCAGGGGTTTAAGCAGGTTCACAAGATGATCGGGTAACTAACACAGCTACCTCACCCCCGGTTTCCTCTCCATCCAATGGAGAAAGGGAAAGACAGCCGTAGGCTGGCAGGGGGTGAGGTATGTGAAACAAAGTTATATAATCCCAATTACTGTGTTCATGATCCTTAGCCCCCTGTCTGCCTGACGTTACTGCTGCGATCAATCTTCTCTGTTTGATGACGCTCACCCCGCTGCTGCGACAGGGCGGGGTGGGAATCAAATGGCAATCCGTGCGGGACAGTTATCAAGCGACTAATGCGATTTATTTAGGATTCATTTGATGAGAGGTTTAACTACCGGATACATAATCCAGCGTGTCGGGATGTTCTTCCTGACAATCTGGATTGGCGCAACATTGATTTATATTATCCCTCGCATGATGCCGGGCGATCCTGTCGCCGGCGTCATTAGCCGGATGGTCGCGCAGTCCGGCATGGTGGAAAATCAGGCGGAACTGATTGCCGCCTGGCGCGAAAAATTCGGGTTGGATGATCCACCGTTGGTGCAGTACTTCCGTTATGTGACCAATATTCTGACCTTTGACCTGGATTATTCGCTGGCATGGTTCCCGGCGCGGGTGACCGATCTGATTGTGCGCGGCCTGCCTTGGACCATCAGCCTGTTGTTTATTGCCACAATTATTTCATTTATCGCCGGGAATGTGATCGGCGCGCTGCTGGGCTGGCGGCGCACGCCGCGCTGGCTCAAGTCGCTGCTGCCGCTGACGCTGGTGTTTACCTCAGTGCCGTTCTTCATGCTCGGCATGTTGTTCATTTACTTCTTTGCCTATATCCTGCGCGTGTTACCGCCGACCGGCGCGTTCGGGCGCGGCCTTGTACCCGGCCTGAACTGGGCGTTTATATCCTCTGTGGTTCAGCACGGAATCATGCCTGCGCTGGCGATTGTGGTGGCGTCGATGGGGTTCTGGGCGTTGGGGATGCGCGGCATGATGATTACTACCGACGGCGAGGATTATATGATTCTGGCGCAGGCCAAAGGGCTGAACCCGCGCCGAATCTTCTTCCGCTATTCGGTGCGCAACGCC
>Ga0079224_100000543_pt1 | contig 37472 bp, 40 predicted proteins | sample Stecom2015_FD_80414 | JGI IMG/M metagenome (GOLD analysis project Ga0079224, IMG submission 80414) | Agricultural soil microbial communities from Utah to study Nitrogen management - Steer compost 2015 | ecosystem: Environmental > Terrestrial > Soil > Agricultural land | place: USA: Utah... | reverse complement strand
CAGGCCGGTCACCCCGGCGCCGCCGAGCAGGAACGCCCCGAACACGGCCGCCGCGATCACCAGCGCCGTGAACACCGCGGACTCCAGTCCCAGCGAGAAGCCGGAGAGCACCACCGTGGCGGCACCGGTGCGGGAGGTCGCGGCGACCTGCCGCACGGGCCGGTCCTCGGTCGAGGTGTAGTAGCCGGTGAGGTACAGGATCGCGATGCCGAGGGCGATGCCGATCACGACGGCGCCGGCCGCGACGATCCGCGGGTCGTCGATCACGGCGGAGGCGTCCTCGATGCCGAGCGCGGAGAAGCTCGCGGGCAGGTGCACGAAGGCCGCGATCGTGCACAGCACGGCGGAGACGATCGCGGAGAGCAGGAAGGAGCGGCGGATGGTGGTCAGCGCGCTCTGGCCCTTCTTCGGTGTGGTGAGGTAGATGCCGATCAGCGCGGTGATCACGCCGATCGCGGGGACGATCAGGGGGAAGACCATCCCGGCCTCGCCGAGCGCGGCCCGGCCCAGGATGAGCGCAGCGACCAGCGTGACCGCGTAGGACTCGAAGAGGTCCGCGGCCATGCCCGCGCAGTCCCCGACGTTGTCGCCCACGTTGTCGGCGATGGTCGCGGCGTTGCGGGGGTCGTCCTCGGGGATGTTCTGCTCGACCTTGCCCACGAGGTCGGCGCCGACGTCGGCCGCCTTGGTGAAGATGCCGCCGCCGACGCGCATGAACATCGCGACCATCGCGGCGCCGAAGCCGAAGCCCTCGAGCACGAGAGCGGCGTCCCCGCGGAAGAGCAGCACGACGGCCCCGGCGCCGAGGAGGCCGAAGCCGATCGTCGCCATGCCGACGCAGGCGCCGGTGCGCACCGCGATCAGCATCGCGGGGTCGCGGCCGGTCTCGTGCGCGGCGGCGGCCACGCGCACGTTCGCCCGGACCGCGAGCCACATGCCGAGATAGCCGATCAGACCGGAGAACGCTGCGCCGACGAGGAAGGCGACCGAGCGGGCGCCGCGCAGCAGCATCCCCTCCGTGCCCTCGGCGCCGTGGGTGGGCAGCAGGAGCAGCAGCAGGAAGGCGATGACGGCGAAGATGCCGAGGGTGCGCAGCTGGCGGCGCAGATAGGCGGCCGCGCCCTCCTGCACGGCGCCGGCGACCTCGTCCATCGCCTCGGTGCCGGTGCGGGCCCGCAGCACCTCGGCGCGGAAGCGCAGCGCCATCGCGATCGCGATCAGGGCGATCACCACGATCACCCCCACCGTGGTGAGACTGCCCAGGGAGAGCGAGATGGGATCGGGGTTCATGAGGTCCTCCGCACGTCGTCGTGTTCCGGGGTCCTTCCAGGTGCCGGAACACTAGCCCGTCGCCGGGCCGACGTACAGACCCGTGGGTAGGGAGGGGGCCGGCCCCGGCAGGCGGGCCTCAGCCCCGCAGCCCCGCGGCGACCTCCTCGAGCGCGGCGGCGCTCGCGCGCAGCTTCTCCAGCTCCTCGGCCGAGAACGGCGTCTCCCGGATCGGCCGGGCGCCGGCGGAGCCGACGACGCTCGGGACCGACAGGGCGACGCCGTCGATGCCGTGGAAGTCGGAGAGCACGGTGGCGACGTTCAGCACGGCGTTCTCGTCCGCCAGGATCGCCTCGACGATGCGGGCGCTGGAGAGCCCGATCGCGTAGTTGGTCGCGCCCTTGCCCTGGATCACCTTGTAGGCGGCCTCGCGCACATCCACGGCGATGCGGTCGAGCTCCTCGAGGGTGAACAGGGGCGCCCCGTCCTCCCCGCGCCACTCGAGGATCGGGACGGTGCTGATGCGGGCGTCGGACCACAGCGGGAACTCGGTGTCGCCGTGCTCGCCGACGATCTGGGCGTGGACGGAGGTGGGCGCCACCCCCGTGCGGCGCGCGATCTCCCAGCGCAGGCGCGAGGTGTCCAGCACCGTGCCGGAGGCGAACACCCGCTCGGGCGGCAGCCCCGAGGCCTCGTGGGCGAGCATGGTGAGCACGTCGCAGGGATTGGTGACGATGACGATGATCGCGTGCGGGGCGACCTCGAGGACGTCCCGCACGATCGCGCCGACGATCTTCGCGTTGGTCGCGGCGAGCTCGATGCGCGTCTGACCGGGCTTCTGCTTGGCGCCGGCGGTGATCACCACGACGTGGGAACCCTCGGCGACGCCGATGTCGGCGCCGCCGATGACGTCGCTGGCGCGGGTGAACAGGGTGCCGTGGGCGAGGTCGAGCACCTCGGCCTCGGTCTTCGCGGCGTCGATGTCGTACAGGGCGACGTGGCGGGCGGAGCCGCGGATGAGCGAGGCGTAGGCGACGCTCGAACCGACGGCGCCGGCCCCGACGACGGTGAGCTTCGAGTTCTCGATCATGCGGTCGTCGGTTCCACGCCGAGCTCCTCGGCATGGGTGCTGATGGTCCCGGCGAGTGCGAGGTCGCGGGAGGTCACCCCGCCCACGTCGTGGCTCGAGAGGGTCAACGTGACCTCGGGATAGGTGAGGAGGATGTCGGGATGGTGATTCGCCGCCTCGGCGGAGACGCCCACGCGGTTCACGAACGCGAGCCCGGTCGCGAAGTCGCCGGTGTCGAAGCGGGCGGTGAGGGCTTCTCCCTCCTGGTGCCAGCCGGTGAGTCCGGCGTCGGCGATCTGCTCGGGGGTCAGGGTCTGCTTCGGATCAGCCATGGCCCCATCGTGCCCCCGTCGGCGCCGTACGGCCAGGGGCGGGCGAGCCCGGTCCGGCCCTCGTACCCGGCGTCCATGATCGTCCGCGCAACGCGGCACACCGGCGCGGACGGCAGACTGGGGGCATGGACGACCTGCTCGTGGCCCCGGGACCGGGCGCACCCCGCGGCCTGCGCATCCCCGCCGCAGAGCTGGTCGAGCAGTTCTCCCATGCCTCCGGGCCGGGCGGTCAGGGAGTGAACACCGCCGACTCGCGGGTGCAGTTGAGCCTGGACCTCGCCGCCACCTCGGCCCTGGACGAGGTCCAGCGTGCCCGCGTGCTCGAACGTCTCGCGACCCGCACCGCCGGCACGGTCCTCACCGTCACCGCCTCCGAGCAGCGCTCGCAGCACCGGAACCGTCGGGCGGCGCGCGAGCGGCTCGCCGCGCTGCTTCGCGAGGCTGTCGCCCCGGAGGTGCCGCGTCGGGCGACCCGGCCGACGGCCGGCTCCCGCCGCCGACGCCTCGCCGCCAAGCGTCGCCGCGCCGACCTCAAGCAGACCCGCAGGCCGCCGCGGGGCGAATGAGCGGCAGGCGAGCCCTGTGGGCCGGGCCCCGACCGCACGACGGGTCCTTCGCTCGCCGACCGATCAGCCCGGACATGGGCATTCGCACGTCCGCGCCCCGGTCAGCGCATACCCTCGCACCATGATCCGTCAGCTCATCGCACGCCTGTTCTGGGCGGTGTCGCCCTGGAGGCTCGTCGTCGAGCGCGTCCCGGACCGGCCCACGCTCTTCATCGGCGCCCCGCACACCTCCAACTGGGACTTCGTGCTCATGCTGGGGATCGCCTGGCGGCTGCGGATCAAACTGCGCTGGCTGGGCAAGCACGACCTGTTCACCGGCTGGAAGGGACCGGTGATGCGAACGCTCGGCGGCATCCCGGTGGACCGCCGTGACCCCGCCAAGGTGGTCGACGAGGTCATCGCGCTGGTCCGCACCGGCACGGTGTTCGGACTGGTCATCACCCCGGACGGCACGCGCGGGGCGCACACGCACTGGAAGTCCGGCTTCTACCGGATCGCGCGCGCGACGGGGCTCCCGCTCACCCTCGGCTACGTGGACCGCACCACCATGACCAGCGGCCTCGGCCCGATCATGGAGGTCACCGGGGACGTGCGCGCCGACATGGACCGCATCCGGGCCTTCTTCGCCGACAAGGCCGGCTACGCCCCCGAGCGGCGGGTCGAGCCGAGGCTGCGCGAGGAGGACCTGCCCGAGGCGGACTGAGCGGCGGCGCCTGCTACGCGGGCAGCCAGATCCAGCCCTCGACCAGGGCGGTCTCCCGCAGCGGGTCCGGCGGCGGGACGGCACGGCCGCGGGCGACCTCCCGGGCCATCAGCGCGGCGATCACCGCGTCCAGGACGTCGTCCTCCTCCACGCAGGCGGCGTCGTGGCCGGCCCAGTCCAGGCCGGGGAACCGCCCGCCGAGCGCCTCGACCAGTCCGCGGCGCGCCGCGCGCCCGTCGGCGCCCTTGTAGCCGCGGTGCGGCAGGCCCCACCGCCGCAGCGTCGCCGCGGGATACACCTCGCAGATCCGCCCGGACCCGTCGCGGGCGACGTCGATCCCCTCCTCCCGCAGCCGCGCCTCGATCCCGGCCCAGCGCAGCGCGGGATGGGCGATGCGGTCCGTGGAGACGCTCAGCGGGGTCAGGCCCGTGCGGGCGTGGACGGCACGGTCGGTCTCCCGCATCGCCAGTCCTCGACGCCACTCGTCCCCGGTCGACCCGGGTGGCGCGAGGGTCCCGGTCGCCTGGGCGGCGAGCAGCTCGACGAAGCCGCGCGGCCAGCCGACCGGCACATCGACCCCGACCTTCCCGGCGCCGCGCCCCCTCTGCGCGATGAGGGCGTCGTCCGCCCCGGTGCGCGCCTCCTCGAGCACGAGCGCGCCGGAGGCGGGATCCTCCTCGCGCAGCACCGCGAGCCCGGTGCGACGGTCCTGGGCGGCCAGATCGAGGCCGACATAGCGCGTGGGCATCCGCCCAGGATAGGGAGCTCGCCCGTACTCTCGAGGGGTGACCGAGCCCACGCCGCACCGCCCCGTCCTCCGCCTGACGAGGCGGGGTCGCCTCGTGCGCACAGCGCTCGTGCTGCTGGTCGTGATCGCGCTGGTGCTGCTGCTCGTCTCGCTCGTGCGCGGGGCGGGCACGCCGTCGGAGCAGCAGCAGGGCAGCACCGCCGCGGAGACCGCGGCCCCGGAGCACGAGGAGACGCCCGCCGCCTCGGACGAGGGCGGCACGACCTCGGCCGAGAACGGCACCCCCGCAGCGGAGCCGACCGGCGAAGGGACCCCCGGCGAGGAGGCGACGCCGACCGACGACGCGGCGGAGGGGACCCCCGAGGCGGAGTCCCCGGAGGCGGGCGGTGACGTGGAGATGGTGCGCAGCGGGACCGTCGGCGCCGGGACCTGGACCGTCGCCGCCGCGGCGGGGGACGCGCCGACCGAGGGCGTGCTGCGCACCTACGCGGTGCGGGTCGAGGACGGGATTGGCGTCGATGCCGAGGAGGCCGCGGAGGAGATCGCCGCCGTGCTCGCCGACGAGCGCGGCTGGCAGGGCCCTGCCGACGTCGTCTTCCACCGGGTCGCAGACCCGGCGGAGGCGGAGTTCACGATCTCGATCGGCTCCCCGCCCACGGTCGACGAGCTGTGCCTTCCGGCGAAGACCGGCGGGCTGTGGAGCTGCCGGATCGGCCCCGAGGTGGCACTGAATTCCGACCGCTGGCTGCACGCGACCCCCACCTACGACGACCTCGCCGAGTACCGCGCGTACATGATCAACCACGAGGTGGGTCACTTCCTCGGCCACGGCCACGCGAGCTGCCCGGCCGAGGGCGCACCGGCCCCGGTCATGCTCCAGCAGTCCATCGACCTGCAGGGATGCACGCCGAACGCCTGGCCCGCCGGCGAGCAGGGCTGACAGGACCGGGCCACAGCCGCCGGACTCGGGAGCTGCGGAACCGTCCCCGCCGCCCGGCGCACGAGCGGGAATCCCGCGCCGAGGACGGGGGCCAGCCCCAGTGCCGAGAGGCCGCGGCCGCGCCTAACCTCGATCCCATGAACTCCTTCTTCGCGACCCTCCGCGGCTTCCGCTTCCGCCGCGGCCCCCAGCGCATCCTCGGCGGCATCGCCGGTGGTCTCGCCGAGCTCATCGGACTGAACGTGTGGCTCATGCGCCTGTTTGTGCTCGTCTTTTTCCTGCTGCCCGTGCTCGGCGTCGGCGCGTATCTCGCGGTGTGGCTGCTGACTCCCTGGCAGGACGGCACGATCCCGCTCGAGCGTCTGCTCGACCGCGGCTGATCACCGGGGAGCGTCGCTGGCTACGATGAGCGCACCGCGCCCCAGGGCGCCCTGCTCCGGAAGGTCCCCGATGCCCGATCGCTCCCGTTCCCTGCGCCGCCTCGGCTTCCTCACCATCGGCCTGTTCGATCCGGCCGATCCCGCGGTCGGGCACGAGTCGACCCTGTCGCTCATCGAGCTCGGCGAGGAGCTCGGCCTCGACAGTGCCTGGCTGCGCCACCGACACCTGCAGTTCGGGATCTCCTCCCCGATCGCGGTGATGGCCGCGGCGAGCCAGCGCACCTCCCGCATCGAGCTGGGCACCGCGGTGACGCCGCTGGGCTGGGAGAACCCGCTGCGCCTCGCGGAGGACCTCGCGACCGTCGACGTGCTCTCCGGCGGCCGGATCAATCCCGGCGTCAGCGTCGGCACCCCGATGCAGTACGACACCGTCAAGGACGCCCTCTACCCGGCCACCGCCGAGGTCGAGGACTTCTCGAAGACCAGGGTGGAGCGTCTCGCGGGCCTGCTCGCCGGCGAGCGGGTGCGGGAGCTGGAGGGGAAGCAGGGCGTGGTCGAGGAGTACTCCTCCCGCGTCGAGCCCCACTCCCCCGGTCTGCGAGAGCGGCTCTGGTACGGCGCCGGGTCCCTCGACTCCGCTGTCTGGGCCGGGGAGCACGGCCTGCACCTGCTCTCCTCCAGCGTCCTCTTCCCCGGCCCCGACGAGGAGCCGGACTTCGCCGCGGTCCAGGCCGCACAGATCCGCGCCTTCCGTGCCGCGGGCGGCACCCGCGCCTCGCAGGGCCTGGTCGTGATCCCCACCGACTCGGCCTCGGCCGCCCAGGCGGAGCGCTACCGCGCCTATGCCGCAGAGCGCCTCCCGCGCACCCGCACCCCGCAGGGTCCGCGCCGGATGATGTTCGCCCCGGACCTGGTGGGCACGAGCGAGGAGATCGCCGAGCAGCTGTGGGCGCACGAGGGCTTCCGCGAGGTCGACGAGGTCGCCTTCGCGCTCCCCTTCAGCTTCGCCCACGAGGACTACGTGCAGATCCTCACCGACATCGCCACTCGGCTCGGTCCGGCGCTCGGCTGGACCCCGGCGAGCGCCTGAGGGCCGACGAGCCCGATGGCACGCCGCACCGCGTCCCGTCGGCCGCTCCTCCGGTCGCCTCGGCCCGCCGCCGGCCCTCCGGCTCAGTCCCCGGTCCCGCAGAGCTGCTCGGCGAGCATGACCAGGATCCCGCTCGGGCCGCGCAGGTAGGTCAGGCGGTAGACGTCCTCGTAGGTCGCCACGCCCCGGAGGGGATGGCAGCCGTGGCGCGCCGCGATCTCGAGCGCCGCGTCGAGGTCTTCGACCCGGAAGGCGACGCGGTGCATGCCGATCTCGTGCGGCTGCGTCGGGTCGCTCTCGATCGCCTCGGGGTGGAGGTACTCGAACAGCTCCAGCTGCCCGCTCCCGTCGGGCACGCCGAGCAGCGCGATCCGGGCGTGGTTGTCGTCCAGCCCCACGGCGGTCGACGCCCACTCGCCGCGGACGGTGTCCTTCCCGAGCACGGTCAGGCCCAGGTCGGTGAAGAAGGCGATCGCCTCCTCGAGATCGCGCACCGCGATCCCGACGTTCTCCATGTGGATGCTCATGCCGTGGACAGTAGACCCGCCCCGCCGCGGAGGACAGACCCCGCAGTGCGCAGGATCGGACCTACCTGCACCGGCGACACGGCTCTACTGTGAGCGCACGACGGGCCGCCGGCCCGCACCGAACCGCAGTAACGACACTGCAGGAGGACAGCCCCATGACCACCATCGGCACCTGTCTCTGGTTCGACGGCCGCATCGACGAGGCCGCCGAGTTCTACGTCTCCCTCGTCGAGGACTCCCGGATCCTCCAGCGCACCGTCTACGAGGCCGGCGGCGGCCCGCCCGACGGTCCCGACATGACCGGGCAGGCGCTCACCGTCGACCTGGTGCTCGGCGGCGTGCCGTACACGCTGCTGAACGGCGGGCCCGCCTTCCCGCTGTCGGAGGCGGTCTCGATCATGCTCACGGTCGAGTCGCAGGAGGAGGTCGACCGGCTGTGGGAGGCGCTGATCGCCGACGGCGGCGCGGAGTCGCAGTGCGGCTGGTGCCGTGACCGCTTCGGCCTGTCCTGGCAGGTGATCCCGCAGCGGCTGAACGAGCTGCTGCAGGGCCCGCACGCCGAGGCGGTGACGCGCGAGATGATGACGCAGACGAAGCTCGACGTCGCCCGGCTCGAGGCCGCCGCCGGCTGAGCGGACCGCACCGCCCGACAGCAGGCGGGACGCCCGCGCCGCCCGGCGGCAGGGCGTTCCGACCTGCGGGCGGGCCGGCCGAGCCGTGAGATCCGCGCCGGCGTTTCGTCCTCGCGTCCGACGGAGGAGCACGATGGAGACATGCCCTCCCCCGTCGCCCCCGCCGCACCGTCCCGCCCGGCGCTGCCCTGGCTCGCCGCCGCCGCGGTGATGCTGCTGTGGGCCTCCTCCTTCATCGTCATCCGCTTCTCCGGTGCGCACCTCTCCCCCGGGGCGATGACGCTGCTGCGGATGGTGACCGCGGCGGCGGTGATGCTCCCGCTCGTGCTGACCGGGCGGGTGCGGACGCCGCGGAGCGGCAGGATGTGGGCCGGGGTGCTCGCCTGGGGCGTGACCTGGTTCTGCGTGTACTCGGTGGTGCTCAACGCCTCGGAGCTGTTCCTGGATCCCGCGACCGCCGCGATGCTCGTGAACCTCGCGCCGCTGATCGTGGCCGTCGCCTCCGGCGTGCTGCTCGGCGAGGGGCTGTCCCCGCGGCTGCTCGTCGGCGTCGTGATCGCGCTGTGCGGGATCGGGCTGATCACCCTGGCCACCTCGACCGGGCACGTGGAGGGGCCGGGGCTCGTGCTCGGGCTGCTCGCGGCCGTGCTCTACGCTGGCAGCGTGCTGGGGCAGAAGCCGCTGCTGGCTCACATCGACTCGACCTCGATGACCGTCGTCGGGATGACGGCGGGGATGCTGGCCTGCCTGCCCTTCGCCCCGCAGCTCGTCGCGGAGCTGGGCAGCGCCCCGGCCTCGGCGATCGGGGCGGTCGTGTACATGGGCGTGCTGCCCACCGCGGCCGCCTTCCTGCTGTGGGGCTACGCCCTCACCCACACGCCGGCCGGGGTGCTCACCTCCTCGTCCCTGATCGTCCCCGCGATCACGGTGGTGCTGGCCTGGACGCTCCTCGGCGAGGTGCCGCCGCCGCTCGCGGCCGTCGGCGGGGTGCTGTGCCTGGCCGGCGCCGCGGTCGCGATCCTGCCCGCGATGCTCGCCTCCCTGCGCTCCCGGACGTGAGCGCGGCCACCCTCCTCACCGGCCCGACGGCGCGCGCGGGCCGGGGAGCGCACGGACATCGCAGGACGACGGAGTCCACGTGCCGCCTCACTGCGCAGGTCAGGGCGATCCCGGGCCGATCCCGGCAATCCCGCGCAGCTGCCTGACTGGTTCCTCACGAATCGTCCCGGGAACTGGAGCATCCGACAATCTGTTCCTAGTGTCGAGAGCGGTCGGCGGCCAGGGACAGCGTCCGCGCAGGAGCAGCGGTCCTCGCTCGCCGAGCCTGATCTCCCCGCCCGATCGCTCGTGCCGCGAGCGGTCCTGTCCCCAGCGTCGACCGAGAGGATCGTGATGGCCGAGGCCCCGCCCGCCCCCAGCGCACAGAAGGAGGGAGGTGCTCGGCCCGCGCACTCCCGCGTGAACCTGCCGGTCTTCGTCGGCACCTCCGTGATCATCGTGGCGTTCGTGCTGTTCGCCGCGATCTGGCCCGGAGCCGCCGAGACCGCGATCTTCGGCTCGATGGCCTGGATCGCGACGAACTTCGGCTGGTACTACGTCCTGACCGCCACGATCGTGGTCGTCTTCGTGCTGCTCGTGGCGCTCTCCCGCGTGGGCCGCACCCGGATGGGCCCGGATCATTCCGTGCCGAAGTACAACCTCTTCACCTGGGCGGCGATGCTCTTCGCGGCCGGCATCGGCGTGGACCTGATGTTCTTCGGCATCTCGGGCCCGGCCACGAACATCCTCACCCCGCCCGATGCGCCGCCGGGCTCCGACGAGGCCGCCCGGATGGCGACGATCTGGACGATCTTCCACTACGGCATCCCCGGCTGGGCGATGTACGCCCTGATGGGCATGGCCTTCGGCCTGTTCGCCTATCGCTACCACCTGCCGCTGTCGATCCGCTCGGCGCTCGCGCCGATCTTCGGCCGGCGCATCCACGGCGCCGTCGGCCATGTCGCCGAGATCGGCTCGACGATCGGCACGATCTTCGGGATCTCCGTCTCCCTCGGCATCGGCGTGGTGTTCCTGAACTACGGGCTCTCCGCCCTGTTCGGGATCCCGAACTCGATCGCGGTGCAGATCGCTCTGATGGCGCTCGCGGTCGGCATCACGATCGTCTCGACCGTCTCCGGCGTCGACAAGGGCATCCGTCGCCTCTCCGAGCTCAACGTGCTGCTGGCGATCGCACTGATGCTGTGGGTGCTCTTCTCCGGGCAGACTCACCAGCTGCTCAACGCCCTCGTCCAGAACATCGGCGACTTCTTCTCCCGCTTCCCCGGGATGATGATGAACACCTTCGCCTACACCGACGGCGCCGCCGACTACCCCTCCGACCAGTGGATGGCGGACTGGACCCTGTTCTTCTGGGCGTGGTGGATCGCCTGGGCGCCCTTCGTGAGCCTGTTCCTGGCGCGCATCTCCCGTGGCCGCACCCTTCGCGAGTTCGTCGTCGGCGTGCTGCTGATCCCCTTCTCGTTCATCCTGCTGTGGGTGTCGATCTTCGGGAACGCCGCGCTGAGCTTCGCAGGTGACGGAGACTTCCTCGACCTCGCCGTGAACCAGCCCGAGTCCGGCTTCTTCAACCTGCTCGAGCAGTACCCGGGCGCGCTCTTCACCGTCTCGCTCGCCGTGGTGACGGGATTGTTCTTCTACGTCACCTCCGCGGACTCCGGCTCGCTGGTGATGGCGAACATGACCTCGAAGGCCTCCACCACGGACGCCGACGGCCCGCCCTGGCTGCGGATCGTATGGGCCGTGATCACCGGCGCGCTCACCCTCGTGATGCTCTTCATCGACGGGGTGTACACCCTCCAGGCCGCGACCGTGGTGGTGGGCCTGCCGCTGTCGATCCTGGTGTACCTGGTGATGTTCAGCCTGTGGAAGGTGCTGCGCACCGAGCAGATGGACCTCGACGCCCGCACCGCGGCCCTGCCCGGCGTGCTCACCTCCCGGGTGCGCGGCGGCGAGTCCCACGACCGCGTCCCGTGGCAGCAGCGCCTGCGGGGCCGCATGTCCTACGCCGACGAGGGCAGGGCCCGCGCCTTCGTGGCGGAGGTCGCGACCCCCGCCGTCGAGGAGGTCGCCTCGGAGCTGCGCGCCCTCGGCGCGGACGTCTCCTGCCATCGCGGCGAGCATCCCGACCACGGCGTGCCGTACATCGACCTGGTCGTCTCGTTCCCGCATGCCGAGGACTTCAAGTACCAGGCCTACCCGGTCGCGTACTCGGTGCCGAGCTTCGCCGCGAACCTCTCCACCGTGCGGGACGTCTACTACCGCATCGAGATCTTCTCGCGCACCGGCTCCCGCGGACGCGACATCATGGGGTACACGAAGGAGCAGGTCATCAGCGACGTCCTGGACGCCTACGACGCTCACATCATGTACCTGACGATGAGCGACGAGATCGGCACCGCCACCGGCACGATCCCTGTCACCGCCCCGGACACCTGGGACGACGCCGACCACGTCGACGCCGAGCCCGAAGGCGCCCAGGGCGAGGACCACCGGTCCGATGCGACCCAGCCCGACCAGCCCACAGACCCCGCCACCGCGCGGACGACGAAGGAGAACCATGACTGAGAGCCCCGCGACCCTGTTCATCGACGGCGCCTGGGTGCCGTCCTCCACCGGTGAGACCCGCACGATCACCTGTCCGGCCGACGGCACCGAGGTGGGCGTGGTCTCCGAGGCCGGCGCCGAGGACGTCGAGCGCGCGATCCTCGCCGCCCGCGCCGCCTTCGAGCGCGGCGAGTGGTCCGGCACCCCGGCCGCCCAGCGCGGCGACTTCCTGCTGCGCGTCGCGGACCGCCTGGCCGAGCGGAAGGACGAGTTCGCCCGCGCCGAGGCGCAGGACACCGGCAAGCGCCTGGTCGAGGCCGAGGGCGACATGGACGACATCGCCTCCTGCTTCCGCTACTTCGGGAAGATCGCCGACCAGGACCCGGGCCGTCTGGTCGACGCGGGCGATGCCGCGGTGATCTCCCGCGTGGTCCGCGAGCCCGTCGGCGTGTGCGGCATGATCACGCCGTGGAACTTCCCGCTGCTGCAGGGAGCGTGGAAGATCGCGCCCGCCCTCGCGGCCGGCAACGCCTTCGTGATCAAGCCCGCCGAGCTCACCCCGCACACCACGATGCTGATGATGGAGGTGCTCGACGAGCTCGGGCTCCCGAAGGGCGTGGCGAACCTGGTGCTCGGCGACGGCGGCACCGTCGGCGCCCCGCTGTCCTCCCACCCGGAGATCGACCTGGTCTCCTTCACGGGCGGCCTGGTCACCGGGCGGAAGATCGCCGAGTCCGCCGCGAAGGGGATCAAGAAGGTCGCCCTCGAGCTCGGCGGGAAGAACCCCAACGTCGTCTTCGCCGACGCGGACTACGAGGCGGCGCTCGACAACGCGCTGAACGCCGGCTTCCTCGACTCGGGCCTGGTGTGCTCGGCGGGCACGCGTCTGATCATCCACGAGTCCATCGCCGAGCGGTTCGTCGACGACCTCGTCGCCCGCGCCGAGGGCATCGTCATGGGCGGCCCCTTCGACGAGAGCGCGGAGACCGGTCCGCTGATCTCGAAGGCCCACCGCGAGAAGGTCACCGACTACGTGGAGCGCGGCGTCGAGGCCGGGGCGCGGCTGCGCACCGGCGGGCACTGGGGCGGACCCGAGCACGAGAAGGGCTTCTTCTACGCCCCGACCGTGCTGGACCGGTGCACCGCCGAGAACCCGGCCGTGATCGAGGAGGGCTTCGGCCCGGTGATCACGGTGGAGACCTTCTCCACCGAGCAGGAGGCGATCGAGATCGCCAACCACACCGAGTACGGCCTGGCCGGCGCCGTGTGGACCTCCGACGCGGGCACCGCGAACCGGGTCTCGCGCGCGCTGCGCCACGGCACGATCTGGATCAACGACTACCACCCCTACCTGCCGCAGGCGGAGTGGGGCGGCTTCAAGATGTCCGGGTTCGGGCGCGAGCTCGGCCCCACCGGCCTCGAGGAGTACACCGAGGCCAAGCACATCTACCAGAACACCGAGCCGGCCGTCTCCGGCTGGTTCCCCCGCAAGGGCTGACCGCCTCCGTGCACGCTCCCGCGCACCCCGCTCCGGTGGGCGCGGGAGCGTGCGCCCCCTCGCACGTCCCCACCGTCCCCTTCATCAGGAAGCAGGAGAGATGACCAGCAAGGACCTCACGTCCGAGAACCCCATCGCCGAGTACGACTACATCGTGGTCGGCGGCGGCTCCGCCGGAGCCGTCGTCGCCGCCCGCCTGAGCGAGGACCCGAGCCTCGAGGTGGCCCTGCTCGAGGCCGGCCCGCACGACCTCGACCACGAGGAGGTGCTGCAGCTGAAGCGCTGGCCCGAGCTGCTGGAGTCCGGGCTGGACTGGGACTACCCGATCGAGCCGCAGGAGAACGGCAACTCCTTCATGCGCCACGCCCGGGCCAAGGTGCTGGGCGGCTGCTCCTCCCACAACTCCTGCATCGCCTTCCACCCGCCGGCGGAGGACATGGACCTGTGGGAGCAGATGGGTGCCGAGGGCTGGGGCGCGAAGGACATGCTCCCCCTCATCGAGCGCCTGGAGAACAACCGCGACCGCGAGGGCGCCGGCCACGGCAGCGAGGGCCCCGTCGAGCTGATGGACGCCCCGGCCGACGACAAGCTCGGCATCGCCCTGCTCGACGCGTGCGAGCAGGCCGGCATCCCCCGCGCCCGCTTCAACGACTTCTCCACCGTCGTCAACGGCGCGAACTGGTTCCAGGTCAACCGGCAGGCCGACGGCACCCGCGCCTCCTCCTCCGTCTCCTACCTCCACCCGATCCGGGACCGGGCGAACCTGCACGTCCTCACCGGGCACCAGGTCATGCAGGTCCTCTTCGACGAGGACCGGCGGGCCACGGGCGTGGAGTACATCGACAACTCCTTCGACCGCTCCTCGATCATGAACGCCCGCAAGGAGGTCATCCTCTCCGCCGGCGCGATCGACTCGCCGAAGCTGCTGATGCTCTCCGGTATCGGCCCCGCCGATCACCTGCACGAGGTGGGCATCGAGGTGCGCGTGGACTCCCCCGGCGTCGGCTCGAACCTGCAGGACCACCCCGAGGCGGTCATCTCCTGGGAGTCGACGCAGAAGATGACGCGCGAGTCCACCCAGTGGTGGGAGATCGGGATCTTCACCCCCACCGAGGAGGGCCTGGACCTGCCGGACCTGATGATGCACTACGGCTCGGTGCCCTTCGACATGCACACCCGCCGCCAGGGCTACCCCACCTCCCCGGAATCCTTCGCCCTGACCCCGAACGTCACCCACGCGCGCTCCCGCGGCACGGTGCGACTGCGCTCGATCGACTACCGCGACAAGCCGAAGGTCGATCCGCGCTACTTCACCGACGAGGAGGGCCACGACATGCGTGTGGCCGTCGCGGGCATCCGCAAGGCCCGCGAGATCGTCGCCCAGTCCGGGATGGACGCCTACCGCGGCCGGGAGCTGTTCCCGGGCGAGGACGTGCAGAGCGACGAGGAGATCGCCGACTACGTCTCGAAGACCCACAACACCGTCTACCACCCGGCCGGGACGGTGCGGATGGGCGCCGCCGACGACGAGATGTCGCCGCTGGACCCGCAGCTGCGGGTCAAGGGCGTCAAGGGCCTGCGGGTCGTGGACGGCTCGGTCATGCCGCAGCTGGTCGCTGTGAACCCCAACATCACCACGATGCTGATCGGCGAGCGCGCCTCCGATCTCATCCGGGGTGCGCAGGGCTGACCCGCCCCCGCGGGGCCTGATCTGCGCACCCCGACACCGTGGCCCGCGACAGAGCCGGGCAAGGCCGTCCATCGGCACTGCCCGGCTTCGCGGCATCCGCAGCCCGATTCGCCTCCCCTCGAGAACGGAGCCTATGTGAACACCGAGGACGACCCCCGCCAGAGCACGGAGCGCCCTGACCGCCCCGTGCCGCGACGACGAGCCGGCCGCCGCTCGGACAAGCTGGCGACCTTCGACTACGCACGCCCCAAGTACCCCCACAACATCCACCCGGCCCTGGTGCCCGGCATCGCCGTCGACGAGCAGCGCCGCCGCTACAGCATCGACAAGTTCGTCCTCGCCGTGGCCGGAGTCCTCGCCGTCGCATTCGTGATCTGGGGCATCGTCGCCACCGACAGCGTCAGCGTGGTCGCGAACGCGGCCTACGGCTGGGTGATGGAGCACCTGGGATGGCTGTTCAACGCCGTCGCCAGCATCGTGCTGGTGACCATGCTGGTCCTGGCCTTCACCCGCTACGGCAAGATCCCGCTGGGCAAGGACGAGGAGCGCCCCGAGTTCTCGACCTTCAGCTGGGTCGCGATGCTGTTCGCCGCCGGGCTCGGCATCGGCGTGATGTTCTGGGGCCCCTCGGAGCCGCTGACGTACTTCCTGTCCCCGCCGCCGCTGACGAATGAGCCGGAGTCCACCGAGGCCATGCACCGGGCCCTGGCGCAGACCTACTTCCACTGGGGCTTCCACGCCTGGGCGATCTACGCGCTGGTGGGCGGCGCGGTCGCCTATTCCGCGTACCGACGCGGCCGCACCCTGCTGATGTCCTCCGTGTTCGAGCGCCTCTTCGGCAAGAGCCGCTCCGAGGGCTGGGCCGGTCAGCTGGTGGACATCTTCGCGATCATCGCCACCCTGTTCGGCACCGCCGCGGCCCTGGGCATCGCCGCCCTGCAGATCGGCGAGGGCGTCGTCGTCGTCTCGGGCGTCTCCGAGCTGACCAACACGGTGCTGGTGCTGATCATCGCCGTGCTCTCGATCGGCTTCGTGGTCTCGGCGGTCTCGGGGGTCTCCCGCGGCATCCGCTACCTCTCCAACATCAACATCGTGCTCACCATCGGCTTCGCCGGGCTGATCTTCCTGCTCGGCCCCACGCTGCTGCTGCTGAACCTGGTGCCCTCCGGGGTCATGGAGTACTTCAACTCGATGCTGGAGATGATGGGCCGCTCGGCCTCCTGGGGCCAGGACACGCTCGACTTCCAGTCCGCCTGGACCGTCTACTACTGGGCCTGGTGGATCTCCTGGTCGCCCTTCGTCGGCATCTTCATCGCCCGCATCTCCCGCGGGCGCACGATCCGCCAGTTCATCCTGGGCGTCATCTTCATCCCCTCCGCCCTGCTGTTCGTGGCCTACGGCGTGATGGGCGGCACCGCCATCTCCATGTACCGCGATGGGAAGCTCGGGGAGATCGAGACCGTGAACCCGGCCCAGGTGCTGTTCGACATGGTGGAGAACCTGCCGTTCTCGCAGTTCATGCCGGTACTGATCATGGCGATCCTGGCGATCTTCTTCATCACCGCCGCGGACTCCGCCTCGGTGGTGATGGGGATCCTCACCACGCGCGGCAGCCAGAACCCGCCCAAGCTGGTGGTGGTGTTCTGGGGCATGGTGATGGGCGGCATCGCCCTGGTGATGCTGCTGCTGGGCGACGAGACCGCGCTGGAGGGCCTGCAGTCGCTGGTGATCATCACCGCGGTGCCCTTCGCGATCATCGTGCTGCTGCTGATCATCGCCTGGTTCCGGGAGCTGAACACCGATCCCCGCACGCTGCGCGAGAAGTACGCGGACACCGCCCTGCGCAACGCCATCGTGACGGGCGTGGACAAGTACGACGACGACTTCGAGCTCCACGTGGTCCCCTCCGAGCCCGGGACCGGTGCCGGAGCGGGCGTCGAGTCCACGCATTCCGACTACACCGACTGGTACCAGCGCACCGACGAGGACGGCGAGCCCGTGGGCTACGACTTCAAGACCGACACCTGGGCCGACGGCTGGGAGCCGGAGGACGCCGACGACGGCGGCGCAGACACCGGTGGCGCGGACGCCGACAGCGCCGGCTCCGACCCCACGGACCCCGACGACACCGCCGCCGGCGACGGCGGCACCGACACGAGGAGGAGTGAGTCATGACATCGACCCGACCGAACATCGTCCTGATCCAGGCGGACCAGATGGCCGCGCAGGCCCTCGGCGCCTACGGCGATCACGCCGCCCGCACCCCGCACATGGACCGGCTGGCCGCCGAGGGGGCCGTGTACGACCGGGCGTACTGCAACACCCCGCTGTGCTCCCCCTCCCGGGCCTCCATGATGACCGGGCAGATGCCCTCGGACCTGGGCTGCTACGACAATGGCGACGACTTCGCCGCGTCCGTCCCCACGTTCGCGCACCGTCTGCGCACCGCCGGGTACCACACCGCCCTGGTGGGCCGGATGCACTTCATCGGCCCCGATCAGCACCATGGCTTCGAGCAGCGCCTGACCACCGACGTGTACCCGGCGGACCTCGACATGGTGCCCGACTGGGAGCGGGACCTCGCAGATCGCCTGCAGTGGTACCACGACGCCGATTCGGTCTACTCCGCCGGGATCTCCACCGCGACGGTCCAGCTGGACTTCGACGAGGAGGTGGAGTTCCGCACCCTGCGCCACCTCAACGACCGGGTGCGGGCGAACCAGGCCGCCGGGGAGGAGCTCCCCTTCCTGATGGTCACCAGCTTCATCCACCCCCACGATCCCTATGAGCCGCCCCAGGAGCATTGGGACCGCTTCGAGGGGGTCGACATCCCGGCCCCGCTGCACCCTGAGGTGCCGTCGGTCGAGGCGGATCCGCACACCCACCGGCTGCGGCGGATGAGCGGCTTCGACCGCCGGGATCCGACCGCCGAGGAGGTGGCGCGGGCCCGCCGCTCCTACTACGCCGCGGTGAGCTACATCGACGACAAGGTGGGACGGATCCGGGAGCGGCTCGCGGAGCTGGGCCTCGCGGAGAACACGGTCATCATCGTGACCAGCGACCACGGCGACATGCTGGGCGAGAAGGGCCTGTGGTACAAGATGTCGCCGTACGAGGAGTCCGCCCGGGTGCCGCTGATCATCCACGGCCCCGAGCACCTGGTGCCGCGGGGGCGCCATGCCACCCCGGTCTCGCTGCTGGACCTGATGCCGACCCTGCTGGAGCTCTCCGGCGCCACCCCCGCCGCGGCCGACGGCTCCGCGGGTCGCGGCCGCTCGCTGCTGGAGACGGCCCGGCGGGAGGCCGCGGGTGAGCTGCGCCCCGAGGACCGCGACGTGATCATCGAGTACCTCGCCGAGGGCACCCACCGCCCGCACCTGACCCTGGTGCGGGGGCAGTACAAGTACATCCACTGCCCCGGGGACCCCGATCAGCTGTTCGACCTCGAGGCGGATCCGCACGAGCTGCGCAACCTCGCCGCCGAGCCGGAGCACCGCGAGATCGTCCGGCAGCTGCATCAGGAGCTGACCACCTGCTACGACCTGCCCGCCCTGGAGCAGGACGTGCTGGCCAGCCAGTCCCGTCGGCGTCTGGTGGCCGAGGCCCTGCAGCACGGCACCACCCGTCCGTGGGACTTCGCCCCGGATCCCGAGCAGCGCTACGTGCGCGGGGACTTCTGGAACGCGCTGGCCTACGGGCAGATCCGCCCCGACGCCAGGGTGCCCACCGACCCCGCCGCCGGCTGACGGCGCCTTCCGCACAGCGGGTCGCAGGGGCACCGGGGACTCCGCTCCGCCGACGGCGCGAGCGAGGACGTGCTGACCTCCGTGCGCGACGCATGAACCGGGCTCCCGAGCCCGGCACGGGGCCGACGGCGATCTCGCCGTCGGCCCCGTGTCATCTCCCGAAGGCCCACAGTCGCGTCGCCGCGTAGCCGCGGTACGGGCTCCAGGAGGCGATCCGCGCGGGGCCGACCCACGGGTCGAGCGCGGCGAGGGTGCGGCGCAGCACCGCATCGCCCACCGGATAGGCGTCCGCATCGGTCCCGGCGCGCAGCGCGAGGTGGTCCAGGGTCCAGGCGCCGATGCCGTGCACCGCCTGCAGTGCGTCCCGGGGCGGCAGCATCGCGCCCCCGCCCTGGTCCGCGCACAGCACCGCGGCCTCGTGCACGGTGCGGGCGCGGGAGCCGGTCAGGCCGATCGTGGCCCGCAGCTCCGCCGGCGGGACCGCGGCCAGCGCGGACGGGACAGGGAATGCGCGCAGCGGCGCCGCCTCACCCGCGCCCGTCGGCCCGGCACCGGACCTCGTCGGCCCCGCGCTCTCCTCCGTCGGCTCCGCGGTCTCCCCCGTCGGCTCCGCGGTCTCCCCCGTCGCGTCCGTGCCCGTCGGCCCTCGCTCGTCGCCGCGCGGGAGCGTGCCGTAGGCGGCGACGAGCCGCGCGGCGAACAGCCGGCCGGCGGCGAGGGAGACCTGCTGGCCGAGGACGGTGCAGACCACCGCCTCGAAGGGCTGGCGGAAGCGGGTGATCCGCAGTCCCGGCCGCTCCCGCACCTGCGCGGCGAACAGCGGGTCCGCGCCGAGATGGGCGTCGACGGGTCCGAGGTCCGCGCCGAGGTCGAACCAGCGCGCGGTCAGGTCCGCGAGCGCGTCGAGGACCGCGGGGTCCCCCGACGGGGTCTCGAGGCTCACCCCTCCCGTCTCGAGCCGCGTGGTGACCAGGTGCTGGGCGCCCTCGACCTGCACCCACCGGCTGAACGTCCCGGTCTCGAGGTCCAGGTGGTGGAGCCCGTCGACAGCGTGCGCGGCGAGGGTCGCGAGCGCGGCCCGGTGGTCGAAGGGCCCTGCCGCTTCGACGCGGCGCCGGGACCACGCGGCCGTATCAGGACCTGTCATGTGCGTCTCCTCGCCGCTCAGAACAGCCGCTCGGCGCTGCGCTCGTCAGGCTCCTCGAGCTCGAGCAGGGCGCGCTTGCGCTCGAGGCCGCCCGCGTACCCGGTGAGGGAGCCGTCGGCACCGACCACGCGGTGGCAGGGCACGACGATGCTCAGCGGGTTCCGACCCACGCACTGGCCGACGCGCTGGGCGAGGCCGCGAGAGCCGAGCTGCGCGGCGAGCGCGCCGTAGGTGGTCGTCTCCCCGTAGGGGATCTCCCTCAGCAGCGCCCACACGCGTTCGGAGAACTCGTCGCCGCCGGTGCGCAGCGGCAGGTCGAACTCCTGCCGCTCGCCGGCGAGGTACTCCTCGAGCTGCTCGCGGGCGCGGACCAGCAGCGGTTCGGCGTCCGCCTCGATCGCGGCGCCTAGCCGTTCGGCGCTCGGCGGATGCCAGTGCCCGGGGAAGTACAGCCCGGTCAGCGCCTCCCCGTCGGCCGAGACAGTGAGGTCTCCGAGACGTGTGCGGAGGGTGGTGTGGCGTGGTCCGTCCATGAGGGCCTCCTCTGCTCTCTCACCACGTAGACGTCCCGGGAGGCGCGGAGGTGAGGTCCCGGCCCCGAGATGCCGAGGTTCCACCGAACGGCGGCGCAGCGCCGGTGCGGCACAGCGACGGCACGGCGCCCGGAGCGCTTCCGCCTCGCCGTGGTGCACCCGCTCCCCTCGGGCGCGAGAATCGTCCCATGGAGTTCACGGTCGTCCTCGCCATCGCCCAGCCCCGGCATCGCGTGATCGAGCTGCTCTCGGATCCCGCCCACCATCCCTCCTGGCTGCGGGGACTCGTCGCCCACGAGCTGGTCGAGGGGCGGGATGGGCACGTCGGCGCCGTCTCCCGCGTCGAGATGCGCTCCGGATCGAGCACGATGGAGGCGCGGGAGACGATCACCCGGCGCGATCCCGAGCAGCTCGAGGATCTCCCGGCCGACGTGGTGGTCCACTACGAGCGGGAGCTCCTGACCGAAGGCATGTGGTCCGCGGCGAAGGAGCATCTGCACGACCTCGGCGACGGGACCACGCTGTGGGAGAGCGAGAACGAGTACCGCTTCTCCGCGCTGCCGATGCGGCTGCTCGCCCCGCTGATGCGCGGCGCCTTCCGGAAGCAGACCCTCGCCCACATGGAGGACTTCCGGGCCTTCGCCGAGCACGGCACGAACGTGCGCGAGAGCGGGGAGGGCTGACGACCTCGGCCGTGCGGCGTCCGCGCCGCGGACGCGCGGCCCGCTCCCGGCGAGTCGCGCGGCACTCGTCCGCTCACCCCCGGCGGACGAGGGCCCGCGTGGTGATCAGCAGCCCCGCGACCGTCCACAGGCTCAGCACCGCGAGGTCGCGGCCCTGGGCGGTGAAGTCCTCCGAGGCGATCCCTGCCCGCAGCAGCTCGGCGGCCGGCTGGATCGGGAGGAGACGGTGCACCGCCTGGAACCACTCCGGCAGCTGGCTCGCGGGGAAGGTGATCGGGGAGAACAGGAGCACGAAGAACACCAGCACCTGGGAGATGAGCTGGGCGAGCATCGCCGGGAAGAGGACCGCGATCGCGTAGCCCACGGCGGTGGCCGTGGTGGTCACCAGGAGCGAGGCGAGCACGAGCAGCGCCCAGTCGAAGGAGTAGCTCAGGTCGTAGCGCAGCCAGGCCACGAGGAGGCCGATCGCCACCCCGGGCAGTGCGATCAGTGACCACACCACGAGGTCGACCAGGAGCAGCAGGGGTCTGGAGACCGGCAGCGCGCGCTGGAAGTCGAGCGCCCCGGAGGCACGGGCCCTGGACACGCCCTGCGGCACGATGACCAGCCCGACGGTGAGCAGCAGGATCGTCGGCGCCCCGGTGGACAGGAACAGCGCGCTGTCCGGGGTGATGTCGGGGATCAGGAACCCGAAGCCGATGACGATCCCGGCGGCGAGCGCGGCCTGGATCACGACGATGAGCGGGAGCATCGCCCCGATGGAGGCGAGCGACCATCGCAGCAGGGCACGGAAGCTGCTCCAGAGGCCGACCTGCACCGAGGCCGGAGAGGGCGCCGTCGGGGCGGGCGACGGGACGCCGGGGGCGGGGATCTCATGCATCCCGGGACTCCTCGGGGAGCGGGACGTCTCCTGCGAGCGCGTCGGCGGCGGGATCGGAGGGCGTGGTGAGGGCGAGATAGGCGTCCTCGAGGGTCGCCGGGGCGAGCGAGAACCCCTCGATCCTGCCCTCGGCGTGCTGGGAGGCGGCCCAGGCGACGACGACGTCCGCGTCCCCGGCGCCGACGACGAGCAGGGTCCGCCGTCCGGTGCGCACGCGTCGCCGGACGGGCAGGGCGGGCGCCTGCGCGCTCGGGTCCTCCCCCTGGGGCGGCAGCTGCAGCTCGAGGCGCAGGTCGCTGTCCTGCGTCCCCCGCAGGCGTGCGGGCGATCCCTGCGCGACGGCCATGCCGTGATCGAGCACGACGAGCTCGTCGACGATCCTCTCGGCCTCCGCGACGTTGTGAGTCACGAGCAGCACGCCGCTGCCGCGATCCCCGCGCCGGCGCACGGCGTCCCAGAGCAGGCGCCGACGGGACGCGTCGATGTCGTTGGTGGGCTCGTCCAGGATGAGCAGCGGGGTCGGTGCCGCGACCGCCATGGCGAACCCTGTCAGCCTGCGGATCCCGCCCGAGAGCCCTCCGCCCTCCGGCAGGGCGCGACGGTCGAGCCAGGGCCCGAGGTCGAGCTCCTCGGCCAGGTCGGTCGCCGCGGCGCGCGAGTCGCGCGTCGAGAGGCCGCGGAGCCGGCCAGCGATCTCGATCGCGGCGCGCGGGGTGAGCCCGTCGATGGGCGCCTGGGCCTGGGGCTGCAGGGCGACATGGCGGCGCCCTGCGGCGGGCTCGCGCACCGCGTCCACCCCGCCCACGCGGATCTCTCCCGCATCGGGCCGGAGCAGGCCGACCACCTGGGAGACCAGCGTGGTCTTCCCCGCGCCGTTGTGCCCCAGCAGGCCGACGACCTCTCCGGGTCGGACGCCGAGGCTGATGTCGTCATTGGCCAGGACGCGGCCGAAGCGGCGGCTGAGCCCGGTGATGCGAAGTACGTCGGCGTCCACGCCGCCCCCTCGGATACTGGTGGCATGTGGATACCGACAGTATTCGGATACTGAAGGTACGTCAATGGTCGGGGCGACCTATCCTGGAGAGGTGATCGAGCAGCCCGGCCCTCTCTCCCGCCACGACCGACAGCAGCGGACGCGCGAGGCGCTGATCGACGCGGCGCGCGACGTGTTCGCCGAGGACGGCTACCACGCGGCGAGCCTGGATCGGATCGCCCGCGTGGCAGGCCGCTCGAAGGGCGCCGTGTACTCGAACTTCGCGAGCAAGTCCGCGCTGTTCATGGCCGTGATGGATCACAACCTGGAGCTCTCGCGCGGTGATCTGCGCGATCCGTTCGCGGAACCTGCGAACCCCGCCTCGACCGGCCGGGACCTCGCGGCCCGGGAGGGCTACCCGCAGTCCGCGACGCAAGGCTTCGCACTGGCGACATTGGAGTTCATCGCCCGCGCGGCCCGCGACGAGGAGCTCGCCCCGCAGCTCCATGAGAGGCTCTCCGCCGTCCTCGCCCGCTATGAGGCGATGGCCCGGCAGGCCCGCCCCGAGGGCGAGGACCTCGAGGCCTCGGACGTGGGCGCGCTGCTGGCGGCGCTCGACCAGGGGGCCGGTCTCATCCTGCTGGCAGGCGACGTCCTGCCCGACCGCGAGGTGTTCACCGCGGGGATGCGGCGTCTGCTCGATCCCGCTCGTGCGGCGCGCGAGGACGGTGGCCGCTCCCCGGAGCGGCAGCGATGATCACCCGTCGGACGTGCCCGGGGTGTCCTGGCTGAAGGTGTTCCACCAGCGGCCCTCGCGGCGCTGCCACAGCGAGGAGATGTAGAAGCGCTCTTCGTGCACCGCGCCCGGGGCGCGGGCGTCGGCCCGGTAGCTCAGCAGCACGGCGTCCTGCCCCACCCGCAGCAGCCGCGCCTCGGACAGCGCGAAGTCCGCGGTGATCGGCCCGTCGGCCAGCTGGGCGAGATGGCGCTCCAGGTCGTTGACCCCATCGGTGTCCACGCCGAGGAAGTCCGGAGGCAGCAGCTCCCGCTCGGCCGCGACATCCCCCGTGACCTGCGCCTGCCAGACCTGCTCCTCGAGGGCGAGGAAGAACTGCACGTCGTCGGGTTCCATGCGCACATCGTGCCATCGCCCCGGGGCGTACGCTCGCACCGGCGGCTCGCGGGGACGGCGCAGCGCTGCAGGACCGAGATGACGCAGAGGGGCGAGGATGGCACGAGCAGATGTGCAGCGGCACTGGGACGAGTTCCACCGCACCGGGATGGTCACGGTGGCGGCCAGCCCCGTCAGATGCGTGCTCATGATGCTGGGCTCCCTGGTCCTGGCGCTCTTCCCCGCGGTGATGGCCGCCGACTCCTTCCAGGAGCACGGCGCGGCCTCGCTCAAGGGCTGGGGCTGCGTGCTCGCGACCCTGCTCTTCCTCGTGACCGCCGTCCTCGCCGTGCGACCGCTGGTGCGAGGCAGCCGGCTGACCCTGAGCCGGCACGGGCTCGCGATCTCCGCGCGCCGGCGGGGCGGGCGGGCCCGCGAGACGGGGCTGCGCTGGGAGGAGATGACGCACGTCGAGCGCTTCTCCAGCCCCGCCGGGGGATCCTCCAGCACCGACGTCAGGATCCACCTCGCCCCCGGTGCCGGGCAGAACGTGCAGGGGGACGTCAGCCGCGGCTACGTCAACCTTCCCGACGGCTTCGCGATGTCGAAGCGGGATCTCGCCGAGCTGCTGGAGGCGATCCGGGCCTACCGGGCGGCACAGGGATAGCTCGGCGCACTCGCCACCCGTCGGACCAGCCCCTCAGCTCTCCGTCGCGCGATCGGCGAAGGCGAGGATCTCCTGCACGACGTCGTCGCGGGTGGTGGGCTCGTTGTGGACCTCGTGGCGGACGCCCGGGTAGACGCGGGTGCGCACGTCGGTGCGGCCGGCCTCGTGCAGGCGGTTGGCGACGTGGAGCGCACCCTCGCCGTAGTTCGCCACCGGGTCCTGGTCGCCGGCGAGGATCAGCACGGGCAGTCCCGCGGGCAGGTCGGAGTAGAACGCCTCGGAGTTCGCCCGGTCGTAGACGTCCACGAAGCCCTGGAGGAAGCGGGCGCTCATCGGGGCGCCGAAGTTGTTGAGGGGGTCGCGGCCGTGGTCGGCGACGACGTCCTCGTCGAGCGCGACCCAGGCGGTGGGTCCGGCGCCCTCGCCGCAGCGGTCGAGGAACCCGTCGAAGAGCTGGCCGACGAACTCCTCGGGGACCGGCTCGGCCCGCTGCGCACCGGTGGCGAGGGCGGCGAGCGCCTCGCGGTCGATGCTCGCCTCGATCCCTCGCATCTGCGCCGCGATCCCGCCGAGCACCAGGCCGGCGAGCTGCGCCTGCGGTGCGGTCGCGACGACGCGCGCGATCATGGAGCCCCAGCTGTGGCCGTAGAGGACGTGCGGCAGACCCGGCAGGATCTCGCGGGCACGAGCCTGGAGCGCGAGCTCGTCCTCGACGACGACGCGCGCCGCCTCGTCCCCGGCGTCCGCCCAGATCCCCGAGCGCATCGCGGTCGCGCCGTGGCCGGCGTGGTCGCCCGCGAGGACGGCGAAGCCCTCGTCGACGAGAGCGCTGATCATATGCAGGTAGCGCCGGGAGTGCTCGCCGAGCCCGTGCACGATCTGCACGATCCCGCGCGGTGCGGCGGCGGGCACGTGCAGCAATGCCTGGATCTCGTCGCGACCGTTCGCGGAGGGGAGTGTGATCTCGTGCAGGGCCATGGGGTCTCCTCGTGCCGGGGCGCCGCGCCTCTGCGCACGGCCGCGGTCAGCCTAGCCGTGGGGCGCATCCGCGCCCTCGTCAGTTGATGATCTCGGCGTCGCTCTCGCGCATCGCGGCGAGCCGCTCGCGCCAGAGATCGAGCTCCGCGGGGGTCAGCCGTGTCCAGTCGCCGACCTCCTCGAGGATCCGCAGCGGCTCCGTCGAGCGGTAGGACAGGGTGGGGTTGCCGGGGAACTTCTTGTCGGTGACGTTGGGGTCGTCCTCGAAGGGGCCGGTCGGCTCGACGCGGTAGACGTGGGGCTCCGCGTCCTCGGGTCCGAGCAGCGCCGCGATCTCGGCGGCCAGTCCCCCGCCGTCGCGGCGGGCGGTGAAGTAGACGTGGTTCATGACCACGTCGTCGCGGTAGTTCGAGCGGTGGCCCGCGGTGATCAGGTCCCCCGGCCGCAGCGTCGCGCGCGTGCCGTGGAAGTACTGGGGGTGCTGAGGCTCGTCGGTGCTCTCCACAGGCGGAGTGTCCCACGTGATCCCCCGACGCGCCCCTCTCTCCGGCGCACGCACGGTCCCCCCGGGGCTCGGCATCGCGGCCCCGCGGCGAGGACGACGAGGGCCGACGAGGGGCTCCGCACGCGCCGCCGTCATCCGCCCGAGTGGCTGCGCAGGCGGGCGCCCGCGCAGCCGTCGCCGTCATCCTCCCAGGTGGCGGCGCAGGTGGCCGCCCGTGAGGCTGTCGTCGTCGGCGGCGATCTGCTCGGGGGTGCCGCGGGCGACGAGGCGGCCGCCCGCGGCGCCGCCGCCCGGTCCCATGTCGATCACCCAGTCGGCGTTGGCGATCAGGTCGAGGTCGTGCTCGATGGCCAGGACGGTCGCGCCGTTGGCGACGAGCCGGTCCAGGACGTGCACGAGGGTGCGCACGTCCAGCGGGTGCAGGCCGACGCTCGGCTCGTCGAAGACGAACACGGCGTCGCGCTGGGTGCGGCCCATCTGCCCGGCGAGCTTGAGGCGCTGCGCCTCGCCGCCCGAGAGTGCCGGGGTGTCCTCGCCCAGGGTGAGATAGCCGAGCCCGAGGTCGACCAGGGTCTCGAGGGTGCGGCGGACGGCGCGGACGTCGCCGACCAGCTCGATCGCCTCGGCGACGGTGGCGGAGAGCAGGCCGGGCAGGGTCACGTCCCCTCGCCGGATCTCCGAGGCCTCAGGGGCGTAGCGGCTCCCCTCGCAGTCGGGGCAGTCGATGTCGACGTCGGGCAGGAACTGCACGTCGAGCTCGACGCGGCCCGTGCCCTCGCAGCGGGGACAGCGCAGGGAGCCGGTGTTGTAGGAGAAGGCGCCCATGGTCAGTCCGCGCTCCTGCGCGGCCGGGGTGCGGGCGAACTCGCGGCGCAGGGGGTCCAGCACGCCCGAGTAGGTGGCGACGGTCGAGCGGACGTTCACGCCGATCGGGGTCGCGTCGATGCGGTGGACGTGCTCGACCCCGTCGGCCGCGAGCGAGTGCACGTGGCCGGGCAGTTCGCGGCCGTCGCCCCTCGCGCGCAGCGCGGGCACGAGCGTCTCGAGCACCAGGGTGGTCTTGCCCGAGCCGGAGACACCGGTGACGGCGGTGAGCCGGCCTCGGGGGACGCGGACGTCGAGCTCCCTGACGGTGTGCAGCGGGGCGCTCTCCAGGCGGATCGCGCCGTGTACGAAGATGTCCGCCTCCGCGGCGCGCTCGCGGACGACGATCTCCGCGCGGCCGTCGAGGAACGGGCCGAGCCGGGAGGCGGCGTCGGCGATGATCTCCTCGACGCTCCCCTGGGCGATGACGGTGCCGCCGTCGCCGCCCGCGCCGGGGCCGATCTCGAGGATCTCCTCGGCCTCGCGCAGCAGCTGCACGTCGTGGTCGACGACGAGCACGGAGTTCCCGTCAGCGAGCAGGTCGCCGATCAGCTCGACGAGCCCGTCGATGTTCGAGGGGTGCATGCCGATGCTGGGCTCGTCGAGCACGTAGAGCACGCCGGTGGTGCGGTTGCGGACGGCGCGGGCGAGCTGGGCGCGCTGGCGCTCCCCTGTCGAGAGGGTGGAGCCGGCCCGGTCCAGGGAGAGATAGCCGAGGCCGAGGTGGACGAGACGCTCCGCCATCTGCAGGAACTGGTCCACGAGCCCGCGCGCCATCGGATGCATCTCGGACGGTAGGGGCTCGATGATCCTCGGCGCCCAGTCCAGGAGCTCGTCGAGCGTCATCGCGGAGGCGGCGGCGAGGTCCTTCCCGTCGATCTCGGGTTCCCGCGCCGCGGGCGAGAGCCGCGTGCCCTCGCAGGCGGGGCAGGTGCGCTCGACCAGGAAGCGGGAGACGCGGGCGAGCCGCCTCTCGTCGTGGGCGCGCCGCAGCTCCTCGGTGACGGTGAGGCGGGCGTTGCGGAAGGTGAAGTCGAGGTCGTGGGCGCCCTTCTTCGAGCGGACCGTGATCGCCTTCTTCTCCTCGGGGCCGTCCAGGACGATGTCCTTCTCCCAGTCCTCGAGGTCCCGCCAGGGCACGTCGGTGCGCACCCCGAACTCGCGGGCGATGTCCGGCTGCACCTTCCAGCCGAACATGTTCCAGGGCTTCACGGCGCCCTCGTCGAGGGTCTTCGACGGGTCCGGGACCAGGGCGTCGTCGTCGACCTCGCGCTCGATCCCGGTGCCCTCGCAGGCGGGGCAGGCGCCCTCGGAGTTGAAGGCGAGCGCCTCGGCGCCGGGCGGGTCCACGTCCGCTCCGCACTCCGGGCAGGGATAGGGCTCCTCGGCGGCGACGAGCAGCGAGGGCGGTACGCGGTGCCCGTTCGGGCAGAGGTGGGAGGCCAGGCGCGAGTACATCAGGCGCAGCACGTTCAGCAGCTCGGTGGAGGTGCCGAAGGTGGAGCGGACGCTCGGCACCCCGGGCCGCTGGCGCAGCGCGAGCGCGGCGGGGACGTGCACGACCTCGTCGACGTCCGCGCGCGGGGCCTGCGCCATGCGACGGCGGGTGTAGGTCGACAGCGCCTCGACGTAGCGGCGGGAGCCCTCGGCGTAGACCACTCCCATGGCGAGGGAGGACTTGCCGGAGCCGGAGACGCCGGCGATCGCGACCAGGCGGTCCAGCGGGATGTCGACGTCGAGGCCGCGGAGGTTGTGCACGCGCGCTCCGCGCACTGCGATGTGGTCGGGTCGCTGCGGCCTCGCTCTGCTCATGGCCCCACGGTAGTCACGGGCTGCGGGGACGACGCCAGGGCGGGGCGGTGACCGCCGGGCTCGCCCGGAGTTCATCGTCGGGCCATGCCCTCGTCACCCGGGCGGAGTTCACTGCCGGCATGGACAGCTTCCGCTCCCCTGCCCGTCGCACCCTCCTCAAGGGCGCTGCCGCGGCCTCCCTCGCCGCCGCGGTCCCCGCCATCACCCCGCCCGCCGCCTCCGCCGCGCCCGCTCGTCCCGCTCCTTCCCGCCCCGGCGCCGCTCGCCTGACCCTGCCCTCCGGCCTGCAGACCGGGGACGTCACCATGGACTCCGCCGTGCTCTGGTCCCGCGCCTCGGGCGAGGGCCGGCTCCACGCCGTCCTGCACGCCCTGGACCGTGAGGGCCGTCGCCTCACCTCCTCCTCGAGGGGCCGCGGGAAGGGCCGCGGCCAGGACAGCGAGCCGATCGTGCTGCGCGGCCCCTGGGCCACCGAGCGGACCGACTACACCGCCCGGATCAGCGCGACGGACCTCCCCTCCGACACGCAGTACGAGGTCGAGCTGTTCTTCGAGGACGAGAACGGGAAGCGGGGCGAGGTCGGCGTCGGCCGCTTCGGGACCGCGCCCGGGCACCGCTCCGACGGGGCGCAGTCCTTCGTCTGGACGGCCGACACCGCCGGCCAGGGGTACGGCATCAACCCCGACGTCGGCGGCATGTTCGGCTACGAGGCGATGCGCGCCGTGGAGCCGGACTTCTTCCTCCACGCCGGGGACACGATCTACGCCGACGGCCCGATCGAGGAGAGCATCGAGGAGCCCGACGGCACGATCTGGCGCAACCTGGTCACCGACGAGGTCGCGAAGGTCGCCGAGACACTGCGGGAGTTCCGCGGCCGCCACGGCTACAACCTGAGGGACGAGAACATCCGCGCGCTGTACGCCGAGGTCCCGGTCATCGCCACCTGGGACGACCACGAGACCACCAACAACTGGTGGCCCGGCGAGGTGCTGGAGGACGACCGCTACTCCGTCGTCGACGTGGACACCCTCGCCGCCCGGGGCCGACGCGCCTGGCAGGAGTACCAGCCGATCGCCGACGTCCGCTCCCTGACCCCCGGCACCGGCTTCGAGCCGGAGCGGATCTACCGGAAGATCTCCCGCGGGCCGGCGCTGGACGTGTTCGTGCTCGACATGCGCACGCACAAGGGCGAGAACACCGACGGGCGGGAGCAGCGCGCCACGTCGATGCTCGGCGAGGAGCAGCTGCAGTGGCTGCTGAAGGGTCTGCGCAGGTCGCAGGCGACCTGGAAGGTGATCCTCGCGGACCTGCCGCTGGGGATCGTGGTGCCCGACGGCGAGGGGCAGGAGTCGATCGCCAACGCCGAGGACGGTGCGCCGCTGGGCCGTGAGCTGGAGCTCGCGCGCCTGCTGTCGGGGATCAAGTCCCAGCGCACCCGCAACGTCGTCTTCCTCACCGGCGACGTCCACTACTGCGCCGCCCACCACTACTCCCCCGAGCGGGCCGCGTTCACCGACTTCGACCCGTTCTGGGAGTTCGTGGCCGGGCCGATCAACGCCGGCTCCTTCGGCCCCAACGAGATGGACGGCACCTTCGGCCCCGAGGTCGACTTCCAGAAGGCCGGCCCCGCGATGGGCTCCCCGCGCGACGGGAAGGGCCAGTTCTTCGGCCGAGTCGAGATCGCGCCCGACGGAGAGGAGTTCACCGTGGAGCTGATCGATGCGACAGGCGAGGTGCAGTACACCCGCACGCTGACGCCGCAGCCGCGCTGACCGTCACAGGGCGGGACAGGACGGCCCAGGCTCAGCAACCGTCCCAGCCCTCCCGGTCGGCCACGGTCGCCGGCAGCTCGCGCCAGGCCAGGAAGTCCTCCACGGGCTCGAGCGGATCCGCGCCTGATGCGCCTCGAACGCGGCACGGTCCACGAACAGCTCGGAGACCGTCCGGACCAGGGGGTCCTCGGTCGGCTCGACCTCGAGGCGGAGGCATCCGGGCTCGGCGCAGGTGAGGGCGACGTGCTCGGGCAGATGCCGGCGGACCGCGGCGGCCTCGTCGAGATCGCCGCAGACCAGTCGCCCGGTGAGCTCGACGGCGCCTGTGCGGCCCTCGTCTCTCGTGCCCTCTGTCGAGATGCCGCCCATGCTGTGCCCCCTCGTCGTGCGGTTCGACCTGCCACGAGGCCGTCAGCCGCCGCTCGGGGGAGATGGATCACTCGGCGGCGTCCCCGGGCCCCTTCGCGACGGGACCCTCGCGGAACAGGTCGGCGACCTCCTCCTCGGGGCGGGGCGCGATCATCTCGTCGTCCTCGAGGTCCGGGAGCGGGGTCTCCTCCCCCGGGCCGGGCGCATGGTCATGGACGGGCTTCTGGTGCGGTGCGCTCATCACGATCCTTCCGTTGCCGTGCGACCCAGGATACGTCGCGGGGCATGCCGCGCGCCCTCACGGTCGCGACGGACCGGCTCGACGGGATCACCGCCGGACCCACCCGCCGACGGCTGCGGTCCGTCTCAGTCGAGCAGGAGAAAGGCGTCGAACACCGGGGAGATCGGGCCGCATGACCAGCGCGCGGAGCTCGGCCATCCAAGCGGCATCGGCGAGGCTGCTCGGTCGAGAGCTCCGCTGCTGTGTCACGCGACGGACCTGCCTGCACAGCTAGGCTGGAGGGATGGCGACAGTTCTCCTCGTGCGGCACGGTCGCACCACGGCCAATGCGACAGGACTGCTGGCAGGGCGGACCCCCGGTGTCGCCCTGGACGCTCACGGACGGGACCAGGCGGCGCGGACCGGCGACAGGATCGCGGCGGTGCCCGTGGTCAGCGTGGTCTCGAGCCCTCTCGAACGCTGCCGCGAGACCGCCCGGGCCATCGTCGAGCGTCAGGCGGTCGCGCCGTCCTCGGCGGTCGAGGACGAGATCACGGAGTGCGACTACGGTCGGTGGCAGGGCCGACGGCTCGACGATCTCGCGAAGGAGGATCTGTGGCGGACCGTGCAGTCGCATCCCTCCGCGGTGGTCTTCCCCGGCGGCGAGTCCATGACGGGGATGCAGGCCAGGGCGGTGGCGGCGATCAGGCGCCATGATGCGGAGATCGAGGCCGAGCACGGTCCGGGGGCGGTGTGGGTGGCGGTGAGCCATGGCGACATCATCAAGTCGGTCCTGGCCGATGCGCTCGGCATGCACCTGGACATGTTCCAGCGGCTCGAGGCGGGACCCGCCTCGGTGTCGATCGTGAGCTACGGCGCGAGCAGGCCGCGGGTCCCGGCGATCAACACCGACTCCGGCGATCTGTCCTGGCTCGCGAAGGGCGTGCACGCCGGTGATGCCGCGGTGGGCGGCGGCGCGGGAGCTCCCGCTGCCGAGGCCGCGGCGCCTAGGATCGTCACATGACCGACGTGCCCGCCCATGTTCATGAGTTCGACTGGCCGGACCGGGTCGTCATCGGGACGGTCGGGCGTCCCGGGGCCCGGACGTTCTACCTGCAGGCGCGCACAGGGGCGCAGATCGTGAGCATCGCCCTCGAGAAGGAGCAGTCGGCCCTGCTCGCGCAGAAGATCGACGAGATCCTCGACCGGCTCCGCGAGGTCGAGGGCAACCGCTGGAGCGTGCCCACCAGCACTCCCGTCGAACTTGTCGACAACGATCCGCTGGAGACCGTCCAGGAGCAGTTCCGCGCCGGCACCATCGGCATCGGCTGGGACCCCACCACGGCCCAGGTGATCATCGAGGCGCATCCTCTCCCCGCCGACGACGAGCTCGACGAGGGGTTCGCGGAGGACTCGTCCGCGGAGGACTCCTTCGCCGAGGACTCCGAGATGCTGAGGGTGAAGATGCCCGTCGGCACCGCCCGGGCGTTCACCCAGCGCACCCGCGAGGTCGTGGACGCCGGGCGTCCCCTGTGCACTCTCTGCGGCTACCCCATCGACCCCGATGGCCACACCTGCATCATCCCCGAGTCCTGATGTCCCAGGCTGACCTGGTGACCGCCGAGCTGACGCTCACCGGTCGCCTCGCGACGGCGTCGAACGCGACGTTCCTGGGCAGGATCGGCGACGATGCGGTCGTGTACAAGCCCGTGGCGGGCGAGGCCCCGCTCTGGGACTTCCCCGGCCGGACTCTGGCCCGTCGGGAAGTGGCCTCCTTCCTGGTCTCCGAGGCCCTCGGCTGGGACGTCGTGCCGCGCACCTGGCTGCGTGACGGCCCGTTCGGGGAGGGGATGGTGCAGCTCTGGCAGGAGCGGGACCTCGATCAGAGCCCCGTGGACCTCGTCGCGGCGGACCAGGTGCCCGACACCGGCTGGCGGGCCGTCCTCGAGGGCGAGGACCAGGACGGACAGCGGATCGTCCTGGTCCACGAGGACACGCCCGCGCTGCGGCGCATGGCGGTGTTCGACGTGATCGTCAACAACGCCGACCGCAAGGGCGACCACGTCCTCGCCATGGAGGGCGGGCACCGCTACGGCGTCGATCACGGCCTCACCTTCCACCACGACGACAAGCTGCGCACCGTCCTGTGGGGCTGGCTGGGCGAGCCCTTGACCGCCGAGGAGCTGGGAGGCGTCGGCCGCGTCGCCGACGAGCTGGACGGCGAGCTCGGCGAGCGTCTTGCGGAGCTGCTCAGCGCCGACGAGCTCGCAGCCCTCGCAGCGCGATGCGCCCGGCTGCAGGAGGACGGGCTCTTCCCGGCCCCGGGCGGCGAGATGCCGGCGGTGCCGTGGCCGCTGTTCTGAGCGCGGCCACACTCTCCGACGACACCCCCTGGCGGCGGGCGACTGCACCGACCGCATGTCACGCAGCCGGCGTCATCACCTCGACACGATTGCCGAAGCCGTCGCGCGCATGGAAGCGGACGTACCCCTCGAAGGTGTCGCGCTCCGCCCAGGAGAGCTCATAGCCAGCGTGTTCGATGCGTGCAGCCGTCGCCTCGAGCTCGTCGAGCGTGTCGAGGACGAGACCCGGATGGGCCTTCTCGGCCGGACGGAACGGCTCCTCCACGCCGAGATGGAGCTCGGCGGTGATCACGTCACCGTCGAAGGCACGGAACCAGCATCCGCCCCGGCCTGTGAGCGACGGCGGCTTCGACACCTCCTGCAGCCCGAGCGCCTCACCGTAGAAGCGGCGAGCGTCATCCTCCCCGTCGCGCGCGATGGAGATCTGAACGTGGTGGAGCCTCATCGCCGCCCCCTTTTTATCTTGACGTCAAGACAACTCTAGCATCCAGGCCATAACCGACCGGGTCCGACGCGAGACCGATCGCTCGGCTGCCCGATGAGTCTCCTCTCCGCGGACCGCCCGCGCGGCGCGGTGAGGCGCCGGACGTGACGCGCACCCCGCGGACTGGGGTTCTGCACGTTGACGCGGGACTCCACCATGCGCACACGCCGAGAGTCATCGTCGTCGATGACACCTCACCGCACGCCGAGCCCTGTGACGAGAAGATCCGCAACCTCGTCGGCAGTCCGCTCGCCTGTGTCGATCTCCGCCACGGCATCGGACCACGCCGCACAGTCGGAACGCCCGCGCTGCACGTCCGCCCAGGTCGGTTCGCCGACATGCGCGAGCCCTCGATCCCTGCCATGGAGCCTCCGTCGATGCTCCTGCGCATCCGAGATCAGGAGGTGCACGAACTCGATGTCTGCACCTGTTCGTGCCGCGGCAGCACGCCAGGTCTGCCGGGCCTCGTCGCTGTCGTCCACCGCGTCGACGACGACATCGTGGCCGAGCCCAAGGTTCAGCTCGGCCATCGCACGCGTCGCCTCGTAGGCAGCGACCCCGACCACCCAGCCTCGCGGCAGACCGCAGGCGAGCATCGAGTCCTCGACCGCGTCGACGGACAGGTGGACCGACCCTGTGCGCGCAGCGACGATCTCGGCGATGCTCGTCTTCCCGACTCCCGGGAGACCGGAGAGCACGACCAGGCGAGCCCACGGTGGAACCAGGAGATCTGCCTCGGTGGACTACTACCCCGGATCGAGAAGGGCGAGCTGACCGGGGTCTCCGACACCTCCGCGCCGAACCCGGCATCCTTCGTCTTCCTCGCCCCCCCCGCCGCCAGGTTCTACGACGACCTCGACGGAGCCGCCGCCACCTGCGTGAAGATCCTGCGCGCCCAGGCCGGAGCGACGCCGCACGACAAGCAGCTCAGTCAGCTCGTCGGCGAGCTGACCACCCGCAGCGAGGACTTCAGCGCCCGGTGGGCCGCTCACGACGTCGGCGTCCACCGCGCCGGGACGAAGATCCTCCACCACCACGAGGTCGGGGAGCCCACCCTCGGCTTCGAGGAGCTCGCACTGGACTCCGCGCCGTCGATCGCCCTGTCCGCCTACATCGCAGAGCCCACCGCCCCGACGGCGGAGAGACTGCAGCTGCTGGCGGCGTGGAACGCCGCCGATGCGACAGAGCTGCGCAGGATCTGACGTCAGCACGGGCACTGGCGGCACCAGTGCCGGGACATCGTCTCGAAGCCCACTGAGATCCTGCACCGCCAGCCGATTCATGGGCCGGTGACGCGACCGCAATGGGTCAGTTCAGGACGAGCGTCTCGACAGGCTGACCGGTGACCTCCGCGATGAGATCGAAGTCCTTGTCGACGGCCAGGACTGTCAACCCCGCTTTCTCCGCCGTCGCGGCGATGAGCAGATCCGGGATGGACGGAGGGCGGTGCCGGCCACGATCGGCGAGGAGCATCTGCACCTCGAAGGCGCGATCCTCCATCGCGGGCGTGAGGTGCTCGATCGGCATGAGCGACAGCGGAGGCAGCCCGAACGCCTCGCGCCCCACTTCACCCGAGCGGACGGAGAAGCCGAGTTCGAGCCGCGTCACCGTCGAAAGACGCATCAGCCCGCGCTCAATGCGCGAGTTCCACTCGGAGAGGCTCGCCGCCTGCCCGGCCTGCATCCGCACGTATGCCGATTTGTCGACCAGCCAGTTCGTCACCGCCACGCGGCATCCATCACGTCAGGGTCAGCAAGATCCCTGAAAGCCTCCGCTGAGCGCCTCCAGTCATCAGCATCGACCGTGGCCGCTGCTGGAGGCGGGGCATCTTGCTCCAAGCGCCGACGCAGGTACTCGTTGCGCGAGAGCCCCAGGGCCGCCGCCTCAGCATCGATGCGCTCGACGGCAGACTCACTCAGACCACGGATCAGCACGTTCGTCATCACGACCACCTCCCCCAAAACGATATCGTGATATCACACTTGCGTCGAGGGCCGCTCGGCTCTGACTGCGGCACACGCGCGAAGATGCCTGCCTACACGTTGAAGCGGAACTCGACTGAGTTCCGGCACGGACAACCATCTGCGTCAACTGCCCGCCACGGACCTCAAGAGTGGTCGGCGACCAACCTCCCAAGCACGTCGAGATCGTGGCGGTCCTCCGGCCGGAGGTCGTAACCGAGCCTCAGCGCCATGAGTCGCGCGGCGCACGCGACAACTACCGAGCGATCTCCGATCACTCCGACCGCGCGCTCGCGCACTCGGTGGACGAACGAGTCTTCACCGAAGCCCTGCTGGACCCCGTCACCGACACAGTCCACGTCCATCGATGTCGACCGCCCTGTCGCCGGCGCGCAGCTCAACTCGGATCGGACGCCAGTCCTCCACGATGCTGTATCCGCGACCGAGCAACCATTCCATGAGGGCGTCGACCGTCGTCGAGTCGACGAACACATCCAGATCACCATGCGATCTGGTCTGGGAACCGTGCAGAGCGTCAACGGCCCATCCGCCGTTGACCTGGTAGACGACTGATCGCTCCTCGAGCCAGCCAACGACTCGGACTACCTCAGCGGCGTCCATCCCACTGAAGGTCATGCGGATTGCAGCGGCACGATGGCGTCGATCTGCTCAGCCGCGCGATCCTCTGCGAGGTCGAGGTCGTAGAGCGTCTGCAGGTTCAGCCAGAACTGTGCGGTGGTGCCGAAGAGCTTGCCGAGCCGGAGCGCGGTGTCCGCCGTGATCCCCCGCTTGCCATGCACGATCTCGTTGATCCGCCGAGGCGGGACGCCGATCGACACGGCGAGCTTGTTCTGCGTGATCCCGAAGCCCTCGATGAAGTCCTCCATGAGGACCTCCCCAGGGTGGATCGGGGCAATCTTTTCAGTGGTAGTCAACGATCTCCACCTCCTCCGGTCCTGCGTCGGTCCGCACGAACCAGATCCGCCACTCGTCGTTGATCCTGATGCTGTGCTGCCCGGCGCGGTCGCCCTTCAGCGCTTCGAGCCGGTTGCCCGGCGGGACCCGAAGATCCTCGATGGACTCCGCCGATCCCACCTGACGAAGCTTGCGCAGTGCGACCCGATGGATCCGATGATCGATCGAGCGCACTCGCTCACGACGCCACAATCGTTCGGGACTGATGCGCGAACAGGTGACAGCTGGGGTTAGGCCGCGAGGCTGACGGTCGGGTTCATGATGGTGTCGTACTCGATGGGGGTCAATCGGCCCAGACGAGCCTGTCGGCGACGACGGTGGTAGGTGCGTTCGATCCAGGTGATGATCGCGATGCGCAGCTCTTCTCGGGTCCGCCACCTCT
>Ga0079224_100000542_pt1 | contig 37502 bp, 35 predicted proteins | sample Stecom2015_FD_80414 | JGI IMG/M metagenome (GOLD analysis project Ga0079224, IMG submission 80414) | Agricultural soil microbial communities from Utah to study Nitrogen management - Steer compost 2015 | ecosystem: Environmental > Terrestrial > Soil > Agricultural land | place: USA: Utah... | reverse complement strand
TCGGTCGCTTGTAGCGACACGGGCTGCGTGGGCGGCTTCTTCACGAGGTTCTGAATGCGCCTGGCTCCGAACGACCCTGGCCGTGCCCGCCTTCTGCCGTTCGTGCTCGCGCCCGTGATGCTCGTTGCGGGCTGCAACAGCGGCATTCCCGACGATCTCGAAGGGCTCGCCTGCGACGCCGACGGGCGCTGCGCCGACGGGTTCGTGTGCGACCGGAAGACGAACCGCTGCGTTCGCGGGCTGCCCGAGAGCGACGCCTCGGGCGCAAACGAGCCGGGCAACGCTCCGCTCGAGCCCTCGCCTTCGGTGCCAGAGGAGTGCGCCGAAGGCGAGGTGGACTGCGCTTCGGGGTGCGCGCTCCTCGACCAGGATCCAGAGAATTGCGGAGGGTGCGGGGCCCGGTGCACGGCGCCCGAGCACGGGATCCCGGTTTGCGTCGGCGGCGCCTGCAGCTTTGCGTGTGCGGACGGGTTCACGCCTTGTGGCGCGGCCTGTACGGATCTGCTCTCGGACCCGCGAAACTGCGGCGCGTGCGGCGCCGCGTGCCAGAAGCCCGACGGGGGTCGAGTCCGCTGCGACGGCGGGGTCTGCCGGATGGCGTGCGACGCCCCGAAGGTGGCGTGCGACGGCGCCTGCGTGGACACGGCGTCGGATCCGAGCCACTGCGGCGAATGCGAGAACTCGTGCGCCGACGGCGAAGTGTGCTCGGACGGCGAATGCGTCAGCGCGTGTCCCGGGGGCACGAGCGACTGCAACGGCGCCTGCGTGGCGCTCGCGAGCTCCGCCGAGCACTGTGGGGCGTGCGGCGAGGCGTGCCCCGAGCCGGAGCACGGGCGCGCAGCGTGCGCGAAAGGAAAGTGCACGTTCCAGTGCGACGACGGCTACACCGCCTGCGACGGAAGCTGCGTCGACACCGACCGCGACCGCAATCACTGCGGAGAGTGTGGGATCGTCTGCGACGCGCCGGCGTTCGGCCGCGCCTTCTGCGCCGACGGCGTTTGCGGGATCGAGTGCGAGCCGGGGACCGTGCGCTGCGGCGACGCCTGCGTGGAGCTGAGTCGCGACCTCGCGAACTGCGGAGCGTGCGGACGTCGTTGTGGCGAGCGGGAGGTGTGCGTCGAGGGCGAGTGCATCACCGATTGCCCATCGGGGCAGGAGGGGTGCAACGGCACGTGCGTCGACGTGCGCACCGATCCCGCGAACTGCGGGGCCTGCGGCAAGCGCTGTCCGAGCGTCCCGCGCGGGGCTGGCGTGTGCAGGGACGGAGCGTGCGCGATCCGCTGCGAGGGAGAGCTCGAGCTCTGTTCGGGCGCCTGCGTGGATCTCGCGACGGATCCGGGCCACTGCGGCCAGTGCGAACGAGCCTGCGCGAGCCCCGAGCTCGGTCGCGCAACCTGCAGCGGCGGCGCCTGCGGCATCGTCTGCGACGCGGGGCTCTCGAGCTGTGACGGCGCTTGCGTCGACCTCACGAGCGACGCGCGGCACTGCGGGGCGTGCGGCGTCGCGTGCGCGAGCGGCGAGGTGTGCACCGCGGGGGTCTGTGAGGTGCTCTGCCCCGCGGGGACGCTCGAGTGCAACGAGGCCTGCGTGGACCCGAACACGGATCCCCGCAACTGCGGGGCGTGCGGCGCGGTGTGCACGGCGCCGGAGCACGCGACGGCCGCCTGCAACCGGGGGCGCTGCGAGTTCGTGTGCGAGGCGGGCCGGAGCGCCTGCGACGGCGCTTGCGTCGAGCTCGCCAGCGATCCGAACCATTGCGGCCGCTGCGGGCGCGCGTGCTCGTCGCGCACCGGCAAGGCGCGGTGCACGAACGGCTCGTGCGAGATCGTGTGCGAACAGGGGCAATCGCTCTGCGGGAACGAGTGCGTCGAGACGTTCCTCGACCCCGAGCACTGCGGGCAATGCAACAACCGGTGCCGCGGCAACGACGTGTGCCTCTTCGGCTTCTGCCTGTAGCCGGGTCTGCCCGCGTGGTCCCGCGCGTGCTAGCCTGCGCGGCCGCGGCCGTGCGGCCGCGCGGAAGTCCATGGAAAACACGGTTGGAACGTTCGAGGAGGCCGTGCGCCGGTCGGAGGCGATCTGGCGCGACCTCCCCGTGAACCCTCAGAAGTACCGGGTCCTGACCGGCGACCGACCGACCGGCGCCCTGCACATCGGCCACTACTTCGGCTCGCTGCAGAATCGCGTGAAGCTCCAGGGCCTCGGCGTCGAGTGCTTCATCGTCATCGCCGACTATCAGGTGCTCACCGATCGCGACACGGCTCCGCGGATTCCGGAAAACGTTCGCGACCTGGTGCTCGACTATCTCTCCGTCGGGCTCGATCCGGAGGGGCACCGCACCTACATCTTCGCGCACAGCCACGTGCCGGCGCTCAACCAGATGCTCTTGCCGTTCCTGACGCTGGTGGGCATGGGCGAGCTCGATCGCAATCCGACCGTCAAGGAGGAGATCGAGGCCGCGGGGCTCACGACGGTGAACGCCGCGATGTACACCTATCCCGTGCATCAGGCGGCGGACATCCTGTTCTGCAAGGGGAACCTCGTTCCCGTCGGCAAAGATCAGCTGCCCCACCTCGAGCTCTCCAGGAAGATCGCGCGGCGCTTCAACCAGCGCTACGCGCGGGGCAAGGAGCCGCTCTTGCCGGAGCCGATGGCGCTCTTGTCGGAGGCGCCCAAGATCCTCGGCCTCGACGGCTCGCAGAAGATGAGCAAGAGCCGCAACAACGCGATCCTCCTCAAGGCGACCGCCGACGAGACCGCGGCGCTCATCCGCTCGGCCAAGACCGACGCGGACCGGCGCATCACCTACGAGCCCGAACGACGGCCGGAGGTGAGCAACCTCGTGCTCTTGATCTCGCTCTGTACGGGAGAGAAGCCGGAGGCAGTGGCGGAGCGCCTCGGCGACGCGGGGGGATTCGCGCTGAAGCAAGAGCTCACGCGCGTGCTCAACGACACGCTCGCGCCCGTGCGTGCGCGCCGGGCGGAGCTCGAGCGCGACGCCGACGAGGTGGTGCGCCGCGTGCTCCGGCACGGGATCGAGGAGGCCAATCGACGCGCGAACGCGACGCTCGCCGAAATGCGAGTGGCGATGAACATGGACTACGGGCTCTCCTGACAAGAGCCGAGGGGTCATTTGGAGTCGTTCCCGGCCGATCGAAGACAAGCGCTCGCCCCGCAGACGCACAGCTTCTACGCGGCGGCTTTCGTCGAAAATCTGTCCCTGAAAGAGCTCGCCGGGGTGTATCCCGAGGCGCGCCGGACCGCGCGGTACCTGCGCTTTCGGACGCAGGAGGGCGGCGAGGTCTTCATCTACCCGTTCGGCGCCGCGGTCTTCTTCGACGTGCGGCCGAGCGCGCGCGACGAGGAGCTCGAGCGGCTCCGGAAGGCACGGCCGGATCTCACCTGGCCGACGGTGATCAACGAGGAGTTCTCGGTGCGCACCGATCCCCAGGCGCTCGCCGACGTCGACGACGGCGTGCTGGTGCTCGATCAGCTCACGCCGGGACGGGTGAGCGTCGTCGCGCTCACCGTCGCGCAGAGCGCGGCGATGGAATACTACGAGCGCATCGCCGAGGAGATGTTCGCCCGCACCGATCGCATGGTGCACCGGCTCGAGAAGCGCGGGACGGTGGCCTGGAGCACGCGCCCGCTCCACCGCTTCATCGGGGCTGCCGTGGGGACGCGCAACCAGGTCCTCTCGGTGTTGCACTTGCTCGACAAGCCCGACGAGGCTTGGGACGACCCGGTGATCGATCGCATCTACGATCGACTCCGCGCCGAGTTCGATCTCACCGATCGCTACCAGTCTCTCGAGATGAAGCTCCGGAGCATCCAGGAAGCGCTCGAGCTCGTGCTCGACACCGCGCGTGATCGACGGCTCGTGCTGCTCGAGCTCGCCATCGTGCTCCTCATCGTGTTCGACATCGTGCTGAGCTTCATCCCCGGCGCCCACTGAGCCCCGGTACGGAGCGCGGCGCGCTCTCGTCCACTCGCGCCACAGCGGGGCGGTTCGCGACACCCGGGCGAGCGCTGCGCCTGCACGGCCGTCGTGAGGCCGGCACGCTGGATGCAGCGAGGCAGTCGTCGATGCGCGGTCACCGATTCCACGCCGATTCCCCACCGGGTTGGGACTACAACCCGTCCGCGTGGTCCCAACGCCTGCCGATCATCGCGCTGGCCGTGGTGGGGTTCGTGCTCGCGGGCTATCTCGCGCTCTACCAGCTCGGCCTGTTCCCGACGGTGTTCGAGCCGTTCTTCGGTGACGGCAGCCGCATCATCCTCAACTCGTGGGTCTCGGAGCTCTTGCCGATCTCCGACGCGGCGCTCGGCGCGCTCGGCTACCTCGCGGACGGCGTTTCCGGCGCCATCGGCGGCCGCCGGCGCTACGCGACCCTCCCCTGGATGGTGGTGCTGTTCGGCGTATTCGTCGGCCCGCTCGGCGGCGTGAGCGTGCTGCTCGTCATTCTGCAACCCGTCCTGTTCGACGCGTGGTGCACGATCTGTCTCGCGACGGCGTTGATCTCGGTGCTGATGATCGGCCCCGCGATGGACGAGGTGCTCGCGAGCCTGCAGCACGTCAAGAACGCGAGAGCCCGCGGCGAGTCCCCCTGGCGCGCCTTCTTCGGGCTCGAGCCGAGCGCGCACCGAGGCCTCGTGCCCGGGGAGGTGTGAGGTGTGGGCGCAGCTCGCGACGGCCGCGATCGGAATCTGGCTCATGGCGGCGCCGGCGGTGCTCGGCTACTCGGGGCCCGCGGAAGACACGGCTCACGTGCTCGGGCCGATCATCGCCACGTTCGCGCTCGTCGCCGCGTGGGAGGCGACGCGGGGCGTGCGCTGGGTCAACGTGGTGGCCGGCGGCGTGCTCGCGGTGGTCTCGCTCGCGCTCGGCTACGAGGCGCGCGCCGCCGTGAACGGCGTGATCGCCGGTGTCGTCGTGGCGGGGCTGTCGCTCGTGCCGCACGAACGACGGCGACGAATCGGCGGCGGATGGGGAGCGCTGTTCGGCTCGAGCGACTCGAGCCCGCGCGTCGCCGGACGACCGGCGCGGCCCCGATGAGGCATCCCGCCAATGCCGAGCGCATTCGGCGGCAAGGAGCGAAGGGAAGGAGGAAACGAAATGGCAAGACTGGTGAAGGAAGTCATGACGACGAACCCGATTCGGCTCTCGAGCTCGGCTCCGGTGATCGAAGCCGCGAAGCAGATGCGCAACGCGGATGTCGGCGCCATCATCGTCGAAGACGGGGGACGGCTCTCCGGGATCATCACGGACCGCGACATTGCCATCCGCGCCGTGGCGGTGGGGAAGGACCCGGAGAAGACGCCGGTCTCGGAGATCGTGAGCCGAGATCTCGCGACGTTGTCCCCGAACGACGAGGTGGATCGGGCCGTGAAGCTCATGCGCGAGAAGGCCGTCCGCAGGATCCCGGTGATCGAGGGAGACCGCGCCGTCGGCATCGTGTCCCTGGGCGACCTCGCGATCGAGCGCGACGCGAGCTCCGCCCTCGGTCAGATCAGTGCGGCGCCTCCGAACCAGTGACGTCCGAGCTCCGCGCGGGACCGCCGTGGCCCAACAGATCCTCGCGGGGAGGACGCCACGGCGGAACCGCCGGAGGGCATTGGCCGGCGGAGCCCGCGTCGAACGAGAGCTCGGCGAAATCGAGCCGCGCGTCTCGATCGTACCGGAGATCGCCGACCACCCAGCGATCGCCCTCCAGGCGGTAGAACGGGATGCGCACGAAGCGCATCAGGGCGTGGACGCGGCAGTCCTCCCGTGCGAGCCGCGCGAGCTCCGCCGTGCGGCCTTCCCAGCTTCCGACGAGCCGGACCGCCCGCGTCGACGGACTCCGAGCGGGCTCGAGCCGAGCCGTGCTCGTCCCGAGCTCGGTATCGAAGCCCGTTGGGCACGACGTGGCCGGGAAGAGCCCGGGCGCCGCGGAGACCTGCGCCGTGCGCAGCCAGTACTGCTCCGCACGCGTGCCGAGCAGCGTCGCATTGAAGCAGAAGGGGTGCCCCGGGAACGGCGTCGTGACGACGTCGAGGACGGCGCCCTCTTCGGGCCGCATCGCAGCCATCGCGTTGGCTCGGGCGCGTGCGGACGTGACGGCGAAGAGCGCCGTGACGCTCGCCCACGCCGCGAGGGCCACCGTGAACCGTTGCGGGTCCTTCAGGCGAAACGCGAGGGCGGTGAGGGCAATCGCCGTGAAGGCGAGCGCGAGCGAAAGCCCAAGCGGCACGACCGGGACGATGAACGCGAGCCCGATGCAGAGCGCGAACAACAGGCCGAGCAGCGCGCGCACGACGCCGCGCGTGCTCGCGATCAGCGCCGGAAACGCGGCGACCCAGAGCCACGGCTCGACGATGAACACGGCGTCGCCATAAAACCAGCGATTGTCGAACGGCCAGAACGGATGGACACCGTAGTTGTTCGAGAAGTCCATCGCGATGTGCAGGACCGGCCCGAGGAGCGTGAGCCCGAGCAGCGCGCGCCGGTCGAACGCCGTCGGGCTCCCGCGGGCGAGCAGCGCGCGGGCGCCGGCGTACAAGAGCCCGGCGAGCACGAGCGCGACCGGGAGCGTGTGGGTGTGTCCGCGGTGATGCAGGAGGTAGCCGAGCTTGCCCGGCGTGATGCCGGCATACAGAAAATCGAAGTCAGGCAGGTTCTGGGCGAGCGCGGAGGCCGTCACCAGCACCACGCGAGCTCGGCGTGTCGCTTCCGGGAGCGCGCGCGGGCGATACGCGAGGACGGCCTTTCCGAGGAGGAGCCCAGCGAGCGTATGTGACAGATTGTCCATGAAGCGACGGTCGAGGCCGCGCGCTTCGCGCGAGCGCACGGATTCGAGTCGAATATCACAACGGAGGTGGACGAGTGCCAAGGATTCGCGTCGGGATATCGGGCTTCCGCTACGCCGCGTTCCGTGGCGTGTTCTACCCGAAGGGCCTGCCCGCGCGCCGCGAGCTCGCCTACGCCGCCGAGCGCTTCGACACGATCGAGCTCAACGGTCCTTTCTACTCGCTGCAGCGCCCCCACACGTACGCGAGCTTTCGGGACGAGACGCCGGACGACTTCGTGTTTGCCGTCAAGGGGAGCCGCTTCATCACGCACATGAAGAAGCTGCGAGACGTCACGACGGCGCTCGCCAATTTCTTCGCGTCCGGCGTGCTCTGTCTCGAGCGAAAGCTCGGTCCCATCTTGTGGCAGCTTCCCCCGAATCTCGGCTTCTCGCGAGACCGCTTCGAGGCGTTCTTCGAGCTCTTGCCGCGCGACACGGACGCAGCCGTCGCGCTCGCACGGCATCACGACGCGCGCGTGGAAGGGCGGAGCGCCGTCGCGACCGACGCGCGGCGGCGCATTCGGCACGCGCTCGAGGTGCGGAGCCCCTCCGCGGCGACCCCGGAGCTCGTCGAGCTCCTCCGCCGACACCACATCGCGCTCGTGGTGTCCGACACGGGGGGACGCTTTCCGTACCTCGAGGACGTGACGGCCGACTTCATGTACGTCCGCCTGCACGGAGACGTCGAGCTGTACGCGAGCGGCTACTCGCGCTCGAAGATCCGAAAGTGGGCGCGCCGAATCGAAGCCTGGCACGCCGGAAAGGAACCGGCTGACGCCGTGCGCGTCACCGAGCCCAGCCCGCCTCGGCGCGCGGGGCGTGACGTGTACGTTTACTTCGACAACGACGCCAAGGTGCACGCCCCGTTCGACGCGCTCGCGCTCGCGCGGGAGCTCGGAAAGCAGGCGCCGCTTCAGCGCCGCGCCGGGTGAGGCCTCCGTCCGCGTCCGCGTCCGAGGCGACCGCAGCCGTGCTGCCATGGGGCCGCGTGGCACGTGACTTGCTGACTCGTTCCAGCATGCGCAGGCACTGGAAAGGCATGGTCGGATTGTTCGCCGTCACCGTCGTCGCGTTTACGGCGGCGCTGCTGATGGATGCCCTCTTCCTCGCGCTCGGCTTCTTCGTGCTCGGGCTGGTGCTCGCGTTCGTGATGGCCATCGCCTGGTCGCGCCCGGAGGGCCACCCGACCGAGCACCACGCGCCGAGCGACCGGATCGTGAAGGACACGGCGCCATGAGCGAGTTGGGCGCCGGGTCGGTGCGATCCGAGAGGAGGGCGTCCGTTCAGGCGGCTCTTTCGCTCAGGACGGCACAGTGCTACGCCTCGCGAGTCCCGGAGAGGCCGGGGCGAACCGTGGAGCTTCGTGTATGAGCGGCCATTCCAAGTGGGCCACGATCAAGCGGAAGAAAGGCGCGACTGACGCGGCGCGCGGCAAGGTGTTCACCCGGCTGACGCGGGAGATCGTCACGGCGGCGCGCATGGGCGGCGGGGATCCCGACGGCAATCCTCGTTTGCGCAAGGCCATCGTCGCGGCGCGCGCGCAGCAGATGCCGGGCGAGAACATCAAGCGCGCCATTCAGCGCGGCACCGGCGAGATCGAGGGCGCGGCGTTCGAAGAAGTGCTCTACGAAGGAACGGGCCCCTCGGGCACGCTCTACCTCGTCGAGGGCATGACCGATAACCGCAACCGCACTGCCGCCGAGATCCGCAAGATCTTCGAGAAGCACAACGGGCAGATGGGCGGCTCCGGCACTGCCGGTTGGGCGTTCGAGCGACTCGGCTTGATCACGCTCGAGCGCGACGCGGCGACCGAAGAACAGCTCATGGAAGTCGCCGTCGGTGCCGGCGCGGACGACTATCGCGACGACGGGGACGTGTGGACGGTGCAGACGCCGCCCAACGATCTCGACAAGGTGACGGCGGCGCTCGAGGCTGCGAACCTCTCCGTGCAGTCGAGCAAGATCGGGTTCGTGCCGAAGGCGCGCAAGCCCGTGAGCGGTCGGGACGCCGAAGTGTGCCTGAACCTCGTGGACGCGCTCGACGACCACGACGACGTCCAGAACGTCTACGCGGACTTCGACATCTCCGACGAGGAAATGCAGCGCATCGCCGGGAGCTGAGCCTGCGCTGAGCTCCGCGCGCCTCGCCCTTGCGACGCGCACGCGTGGCGTGTACGGTCGGCCCCGCGATTCGACGCGCCCTGCGCGCTTCCCGCAGAACCTGCCGAGCCGATGTGGGCCCCCTCGAAAGCGAGCGCACCATTGGTGCTCATCCGGAGCATCGCGTTGGTCTCGCTCGTCACGAGCTGCCAGGTTCTCTTCGGCGAGTTCGAGGTGGTCGACGAGTCCGACCTCGGCGGGAACGGCGGGACCGCGGGCACGAGCGCCGAGACGGGCGGCGGGGGCGCCGGCGCGACCGGTGGCACGATCGGCTGTGCGCTCGGCGAAGCCGTGTGCCAGGGCAACCAGCTCCTCACGTGCGAGAACGGGTCGTGGGCTCAGCGACCCTGCGCGTCGGCGGCGCACTGCGATGCGACGCTCGGGCGCTGTCGGGATTGCCTGCCCGGTGAAGGGTCCTGTTTCGACGACAAGACGGTTCGCTCCTGCGACCCCGTGACGGGGCGCTTCACCGACGAGCTCTGTGGGGACGGGCTGCTCTGCGACGAGGGGCTCGTTCGTTGCGTCGCCTGTCTCTCCGGGACCGCCCGCTGCGTCGGCGACGACCTCGAAGTGTGCAACGCCGCGCAGGACGGCTGGGAGCTCCAAACGTGTCCGGACACCTGCGTGCAGGACGGTCTGCACGACTACTGTGCGGGCGGCGCCGGCGGGTCGGGCTGAGGCAGCGCCGACGTCACTGCCGGCCGGCTCACCGGTACCCCAGCGACCCGAGCACGCGCACAGGGATACGAGGGCGGGCCCACCGCGACGCGACGCCGTGGGCGCGCGCTCGAAGACACCTGCCGGGTGCCTGGCGCTGCGCACGCGCGTCATCGACGCGAAACGAGAACCGCGAAGGCAGCGTTCTCGCTCGAATTTTCTGGGATTGACGCGACGTCGTCGACGCTCCTGCTCTCACTCTGTGGGCGTACCCGCGTCGTGGTCGCGGGACGTCGACGTCCGGGTTCTGCTCTGCGTCGGTCGCGCGCCTCGGACCACCCGCGACTCCGCCAAAGACGCGCGCCCATCCGGGCGCGACCCGGTATCCTGAGCGGCGCATGCTCGACTCCATCGATGACCGTCCAGGTCGCGTGCTCTCGGGCCGTTACGAGCTCGTCGAGCCTCTCGGAAAGGGCGGAATGGCCGTGGTCTGGCGCGGGATCTCTCGTGGCGCCGACGGGTTCTCGCGGCCGGTCGCGATCAAGCGCATCGACCCCTCGTGCCGCGGGTTCGAAGAGGTCATCGAGATGTTCGTGGAAGAGGCGCGCGTCGGCGGGCTCCTCTCACATCCGAACATCGTGCAGGTCTACGACTTCGGCGTCGACGAGCGCGGCGAGCGCTATCTGGTCACCGAGCTCGTCCGCGGCGCTCACCTGCGCGACTGGGTCGCCTCGTTCACCAAAGAGAACGAGCTGCCGCCCTGGGAAATCGTCTCCGCGATCGGCGTCGAGGTGTTGCGCGCGCTCGACGCGGCCCACTGCCACGTCGACGCGAACGGGCGTCGCACGCCGATCCTCCATCGCGACGTCACGCCGACGAACATCCTGCTCGACCAGAGCGGCGTCGTGAAGCTCGCGGACTTCGGTCTCGCGCGCGCGGGCGACCGCGGTCGCATGACCCGCCCGAACATCGTAAAGGGCAAGCTCGCGTATCTCGCTCCCGAGCTCCTCGCGGGTCGGCCGCCGAGCGAGGCGAGTGATCTCTTCAGCTTGGGCGTCGTGCTCTGGGAGGCGCTCACGGGGAAGCGCCTGTTCGACGCCGAGACCGATCTCGACGTCGTCCGCAAGGTGCAACAAGGGTACGTCCCGCTCCTGAGCCGCGAACGCCCCGGGTTGCCGCTCGGTCTCGCGGAGCTCGTGCATCGCGCGCTCTCCCGCGAGCCCGAACAGCGCTTCCCGGGGGCGCGGGCGATGCTCGAGGCGTTCACGGACATCCTCCGCGTGCTGCCCCAGTCCGTCGACGCCGCGACGCTGGCGCAGAGCTTCACCCGGGTCGGGGTCCGCTCCTATCGGCCCGGACAGGCCGAGACCGCGTGAAATTGAAAACCGTTTTCAGCTGAGGTAAGCTCCGCGCATGAAGCTGGCGGAGCTTGCCGTCCGATCGCCCGCGCACGTGACCCGGGTCCTCGGGGCTGGTTCGTTTCGAAGGCGCCTCATGGAGCTCGGCGTGCTGCCGGGCACGCGCGTGGAGGTCATGGGGGTGGCGCCGCTCGGTGATCCGATCGAGCTCCTCGTGCGCGGCTCGAGCTTGTCGATCCGCCGCGCGGACGCGGAGTGCGTCGAGGTCGTGCGCCTCCTCGAGAGCGAGCTTCGGGTCGAGAGCGCCCGCGAGTCGATCGAAGAGCTCGCGGGGGTTCGGGGCGTCCGTTGACGACGCCGGGAACGGTGCCTCGAACCGAGGTCGAGCGCGTCGCTCCGCCGAGCGCCACGCTCCCCGTCGTGGTCGTCGTCGGGAACCCGAACGTCGGCAAGACGAGCCTCTTCAATCATCTCACCGGGCAGAACGCGCGCATCGGCAACTACCCGGGGGTCACGGTCGAGCGCCGTTCCGGCACGGTGCAGGTCGGCTCGCACGCCGTCGAGCTCGTGGACGTGCCCGGGGCGTACTCGCTCGCCGCGCGCTCCGCCGAAGAACAGATAGCGCTCGAGGCGATCCTCGGGACTTCCGGCAATCCGCGCCCGAGCCTGTGCGTCGTCGTCGTCGACGCCGGACAGATCGCACGCAATCTCTACCTCGTCGTCCAGCTGCTCGAGCTCGGGATCCCCGTGATCGTGGCCGTGAACATGATCGACGAGGTGCGCGAGAGCCCGCCGAATCTCGAGGCGCTTTCGCGCGCGCTCGGTGTCCCGTGCGTGCCCACGGACGGCCGGCGCGGCGTCGGCCTCCCCGCGCTGCGAGATGCCATCGCCCGGGCGCTCCGTGAGCCGCCCAGCTCGGTTCCCGCGATTCGGTACCCCAAAGACCTGCTCTCGGATCTCGACGGCATCCGCGCGGCGCTGCCCGAGGAATGGACGAGCGGTGCCGCCCGCGAGCAGGCGCTCGCGCTCTGGGCGCTGTCGAGCATCGAGCAGCACGACGAGCTCGAGGGCATTCCAGACGCCCTCCGCCGCCGGTGTCTCGAAACGCGGGAGCGTGCCGCCGGCGCGGGGCGGGATCTCGATCTCGAGATCGTCGGCAGCCGCTACGCGTTTGTGGACCGCATCCTGCCGGAGCTCTACGAGCGCGTGGAGCCGCATCCGCCGAAGCGCAAGGTCTCCGAACGCATCGACCGCGTGCTCTTGCACCCCATCCTGGGCTTCGTCGCGTTCATCGCGGTGATGCTCGTGGTGTTCCAGGCCCTGTTCTCCTGGTCCGAGCCGATGATCGGCTGGATCGAGGCGGGGTTCGGGTGGATCGCCGCGCTGCTCACCGAGCACCTGCCCGAAGGCCTCGTCCGAGACTTCCTGGTTCAGGGGGTGATCGGCGGCGTCGGCAACGTGGTCGTCTTCTTGCCGCAGATCCTGCTGCTCTTCTTCTTCATCGGTCTCTTGGAGGACAGCGGGTACATGGCGCGCATCGCCTACCTCATGGACCGGGTGATGAAGGCGCTCGGCCTGCACGGGCGCGCCTTCGTGCCGATGCTGTCGGGGTTCGCCTGCGCGGTGCCGGCCATCCTCGCCACGCGCACGATGGAGCAGAAGCGCGACCGGCTGCTCACGATGATGGTCATCCCGCTCATGACTTGCTCGGCGCGGCTGCCCGTCTACAGCCTGATCATCGCGGCCTTGTTCCCGCCGACGACGGTGCTCGGCGGCTTGCCCCTGCAAGCCACGCTGATGGTCAGCATGTACGTGTTCTCGCTGCTCACGACGCTGGTCGCGACGGGCGTGCTCGGGCGCACCGTGATTCGAGGGCGTCGCATCCCGCTCTTGCTCGAGCTCCCGCCGTACCGCATGCCGAATCTGCTCGGGACGCTGCGGCTCATGCGGGAGCGCGCGTTCGTGTTCTTGAGAGAAGCGGGGACGGTGATCCTCGCCTGTACCGTGGTGCTCTGGGCGCTGCTCTCGTTCCCCAAGCTGCCGGAGTCGGCGGATGCCGCGACGCCTTCCGTCGCGGCGGTCGAGGCGCCCTCCGCCGCGGCGACGGCGGCGAGCCCGGTGCCGGCGGAGGTCACGCCGATCGAGCACAGCATCGCCGGGCGCATCGGCAAGGCCATCGAGCCTGCGATCGAGCCGCTCGGCTTCGACTGGAAGCTCGGGATCGGCATCATCGGCGCCTTCGCGGCGCGCGAGGTCTTCGTCTCGACCATGGGCCTCGTCTTCGGCCTCGAGGAGCTGGACGACGAAGCGGTGCCGCTGCGCGAGCGCATGCGCGCGGAGGTCAACGCCGGCGGCAAGCCGACGTACACGCCGCTCGTCGGTTTGTCGCTCATGGTCTTCTTCGCGCTTTCGTGTCAGTGCATGAGCACGCTCGCCGTGGTCCGGCGTGAGACGAGGTCTCTTCGCTGGCCGCTCTTCATGTTCGCCTACATGACGGGGCTCGCGTACCTCTCGAGCCTGCTCGTCTACCAGGGCGGGCGCCTCCTCGGCCTGTGACGCTGCCCGCACCTAGAAAGCCCCTCCCGCGCTCGTTCTACGCCCGCCCCGTGCTCGTCGTTGCCCGCGAGTGCATCGGCAAGGTGCTCGTGTACGACTCGCCCGAGGGGCGCCTCGAAGGGCGAATCGTCGAGGCCGAGGCGTACAGCGGCCCGGAGGATCGCGCGGCACATTCGTTCGGCGGCCGCCGCACGGCGCGCACCGAGGCGATGTTCGGGCCGCCGGGTCACGCGTACGTATTCTTCGTGTACGGGATGCACTGGCATTTCAACCTCGTGGTCGCCGAGACCGGGGTGCCCCACGCCGTGCTGATTCGGGCCGTCGAGCCGCTCGCCGGGGTGGACCTCATGGCCGCGCGTCGGAAGCTCGCTCCGACGCGCCGCGAGCTCACCAACGGCCCGGGCAAGCTCTGCCAGGCCTTCGCCATCGACCGGGCCGTGTACGGCGCGGATCTCACGGCCGGCCCCCTGTACCTCGCCGACGGACCGGGCTGCCGGGTGGCCCGAAGTCCGCGGATCGGCGTCGATTACGCCGGTGAATGGGCCGCGAAGCCGTATCGGTTCTACGACCCGAAGAGCGCTTACGTCTCCCCCGCGCGCCCGTCGAGAATGGTACAACGGTTCCGCGAGCGATGAGCGAGGCTCCGTCCGGCGGAACTACGGCGGTGGCGCGGCGGCTGAATGGCCGTCGCATCGCGCTGTGCGTCACCGGGAGCATCGCCGCGTACAAGACGCCGGCCATCCTGCGCCTCTTGCGCAAGGAGGGTGCGGACGTCGAGGTGGTGCTGAGCCGCTCGGCGCTCGAGTTCGTCGGAGCCGCCACGTTCTCCGGGCTGAACGGCAAGCCGCCGTTGCTCACCGCGTTCGACCCGGAGATTGGCGGCGAGCTCCACGTCGAGCTCGCGACGCGGAGCGACCTCGTGCTGATAGCGCCTGCGACCGCCGATGTCCTTGCGCGCCTCGCGACCGGGCGCGCGGACGATCTCGGGACGGCGCTCGTGCTCTGCGCGCGCTGCCCCGTGCTCGTCGCGCCCGCGATGCACCCGAACATGTGGGCGAGCCCTCCGACGCAGCGGGCCGTTCGACGGCTCGCTGACGACGGCGTCCGCTTCGTGGGTCCCGTCGAGGGTGAGGTCGCTTCGGGGGACGTCGGGCTCGGGCGCATGGAGGAGCCCGAGGCGATCGTCGCGCAGGTGGTCGAGGCGCTCGCGGCGCCCGATCTCGGCGGGCGCCACGTCGTGATCACGGCGGGCCCGACTGCCGAGGCGCTCGATCCCGTGCGCACGCTCACCAATCGCTCTTCCGGAAAGATGGGCTTCGCGATCGCCGAGCGCGCCGCGCGCCGCGGTGCCCGGGTGACGCTGATCGCAGGGCCCGTGGCGCTTCCGACACCGCCTGGCGTCGAGCGCGTCGACATCGAAAGTACCGACGACCTTCGCCGCGCGCTCCGCCGCGTGCTCGGCGCGGACCTCGCCTCCGCGGACGCGCTCGTCATGGCGGCCGCCGTTGCCGACTACCGACCGAGCGCGCCGAGCACCACGAAAATTCAACGCTCGCGTGCGCCGCTCACGCTGGAGCTCGTCCCGAACCCGGATCTGCTCGCCGAGCTCGGCGAGCAGCGCACGGCACCTCGCCCGCTGCTCGTCGGCTTCGCGCTCGAAACGAGCGAGCCGGCAGCGCTCGTCGCGCGCGCGAGAGAGAAGCTCGTGAAGAAGCGCGTCGATCTGATCGTCGCCAATCACGCGAGCGAGGCGCTCGGGCGCGACGACATTCGCGTGGTGCTCGTTTCGGCCGATGCGGAAGAGGCGCTCGAGGCCATGCCGAAGGCCCGCGCGGCCGACCGCATCCTCGACTGGATTTCTCGGCGTTTGGGAGGGAAGCCCGCATGATCCGCGTGGGCCTCGCGTTCCTCGTCACCGCGATCAGCCACGCGATCGCGTTCCGTGAACCGCTCCAGGGCACGATGGCCTTCTGGATGTGGATCCTCCTTCCGGCATTGGTCCTCGCCGCGCTCGCCGTCCACACTTCTGGGACGCCGGGACGCTCGGCGAGCGCCTGCTGCCACGCTGGGGCGATCTCTCGATCGGCGCGCTCACGGCGCTCGTGCTGCTCGTCGCTTCCTGGGTGGCGCGCGGCGCGCTCTCTCCGAGCGGCACGGTGCGCCAGAGCTGGCTCTACCGCCTCTATCTTCAGCTCGGCGATCCCGAGTTCCTGCAGCACAGCGCCTGGCTGACGTCGGTCATCCTCGTCGTCGCCGCGGCGGAGGAGCTCATCTGGCGCGGCATGGTGCTCGACGTGCTCTCGTCGCGTGTGGGCGTGCGACGCGGCTGGATCGTCGCCGCGGCGCTCTACGGCTTCGCCATGGCGCCGACGCTCTACACGCTGCGCGATCCGATCGCCGGCCTGAACCCGCTCCTCGTCATCGCGGCGCTCGGCTGTGGCATCGTGTGGAGCTTCCTCGCGGCGCGCCTCGGCCGGCTCACGCCCGGCATCTTCTCGCACATGGCGTTCGCTTATTTCTCGGCCGTCCAGTTTCGCTGGCCCGGGATTTGAGCGGGAAGCGTCCCGTCCCGGACCCGTTCTCACGCGAGCGCGCGCCGATGCCTCACCTCGTCATTCGGGCGAGCGTGCGTCGTCGTCGGGTGCTCGGTGGCGTGCGCAGCGAAAGCCGACGAACATGTTGCGGTAGGCCGGGTCCCCGCCATAGCGACGCGTAGTGGTCAAGAGCTCGGGCGCGCTGCCCCAGTCTCCCCCGCGGACCATGCGCACGAGCTCGGACTCGACCTCGACGCAATCGACGCAGCTCTCCTCGTAGACGTCGCCGGAGTCGAAGATCCACTCCGCCATCGATCCGGCGAGATCGAGGTGTCCCCAACGCCCGGCGCCTGCCGGCTTCGAGCCGACGCTCGGCAGCTCGTCCGGGGAACACGTGAGGTCGTCGAGTCCGCACGCGTGTACGGCCAAACGCGACGTCGGCATCTCGAAGCCCCACGGGTACGGGCGCTGCTCGTCACCCCCCGTCGCCGCGTACTCCCACTCGACCTCGCTCGGCAGGAGCCCGCCGTCCCACACGCAGAACGCGAACGCCTCGAACCACGTGACGCAGTTCATGGGGAGCGTCGGGTTCTCGTCGGCGCTCCCGAGCGTCGAGTAGGGCATGTCCCAGCAGCTCGCGGCGGCCTCGCGCACGGCGTCCGCCGTCGGCAAGAGCGCCTGGTTCCAGCGCTCCTTCCAGCCGCGCTGGTCGTTCCGCGAGCGCTCGCCCTGTCCCGCCGCAGGGTAGCCCGCCGCGCGCCAGACGTCGTAGCTCGCGAGGAAGCGCTGGAAGCGCGCGACCGTCACCTCGTACTTGTCGAGATAGAAGCTCGACACCGACGCCGTCGATTCGGCGAACTCGCCGACGCCGAGCGTGAACACGCCCGCGGGAACGAGCTCGACCGCGCAGCAGCTCTCTCCGGAGCCGCACGTCTCGGGCAACTCGACGCACGACTGCCCGGGTTTTCCCGGGGCGAGCCCGGGCGTCGCTCCGCCGCTCGAACCCGGGTTCGAGGTGCCGGGATGGGCGGGCTGCTGTGGCGCTACTCCCGGGTCGGTGAGCTCGTCCATGCCTTCGGCGGGGAGCTCGTAGCGACCGCAGGCGGCGCCGAGCGCGAGCAGGCTGCAGGCGAGCCATCGCGATCGCGAGAGTCTGGGAGCGAAGGGTCCGGCACACATGGTTCCCTCTATGGCTTTAGAGCGCGCGCTGCCCGAGAGCTTCGCGTCGTCGTCGGCCGCGGCTGCTTCATCGTGAAAGCTCGCGCAGCCGCTGTTCGACCTCGCGTCGCCGCGAGGCGCGCTGCCCACGGAGGTACCGCTCGTACGCGGCGCGCGCCCCCGCGACGTCTCCGACCGATTCGCGGCACTGAGCGCGGAAGTACGTGGCTTCCGCGGCGCTCGCGCCTCCATGACGTTCCGCCGCCGCGTATTCGCGCTCGGCCTCGGTGCAGGATCGGAGGGCGCCTCGGTAGATGTTGCCGCGCAAGAGGTGGATCTCCCCCGCGCGTTCGCGCCCTGCAGGGGAGGTGAGCAGCGCGTCGCTCTCCGCGAGGGCTTCCGTGTGCCGCCCGACCCGGGCGAGCAGCTCGACGTGCGAGAGCGTCGCTTCCGGGTGCAGCGAGCCGCGCGGGAACCGCGAGCGATAGCGGGTGAGCGCTTCGATCGCGCCCTCGGCGTCGCCGAGCAAATCCCTGCGGAGCCGTGCGAGCTCGTAGAGCGCCATCTCCGCGGAAAGGCCCGTGCCGGCGGCCTTGCGCTCGAAGCAACGTTCCGCCTCTCGCGGGCGCCCCTCGCGGGCGAGCTGCAAACAATCCGGATCGTCGTCCTGCGCGGACGGGCGCGCCGGGCGGTTGCTCGCGGCCGACGCCGGGCTCGCCGCTGCGGTTGGGTCTGGTCGTGCCGGGCGGCGGGCGATCGACCCGGACCTCACCGCCGCGCCGGTTCCGCCCGCCGGGCGCTCGGGTCCCGCGGTGAACGCGGCGGATGCCGTGGCAAGCGGTCGCGAGCTTGGTGAGGACGTGGCCTCCCGCGGGCTGCGCGCGGACGGGGGCTCGGCGACGACGTCAGGGTGCGGCGCGGAGCGCTCGAGCCATCTTCCCGAGACGACCGCCATCGCGGCCACGACGAGCCCCACGGAGGCGAGGGCCGGCGCCGCGAGCGCCGCGCGCGTGCGACGCCTGGCCGCGTCGTTCGCCATGCGATCCGACAGCTTTCTGAACGCAGCGGCCTCGTCGAGGCCCGCCTCGAACTCGCGGTTGGCGCGGACGATCAGCGACTCGAGCTCCTCGCCGAGGGCCGGTGGGCGTTCCTCGATGGGTTCGCGCTCGGTCACACTCCCTCCTCGGGCGTCGTCTGCTCGAGAGCGCGCTTGAAGCTCTTGCGGGCGTAGTGGAGCCGGCGCCAGAGCGTTGCTTCCTTGCACCCGAGAATTTCCGCGACCTCCTTCCCGGAGAGGCCCTCCATCTCGTAGAGCACGAGCGCCGTGCGCTCGGCGGTGGAGAGGCGGGCGAGCGCCGCTTCGATCCGTCGCCGCGCCGCCTGCTCACAGAAGCCGGCCTCGGAAACGACGGCCTGCTCTGGCGCAGCGGAGAGCAGCTTCTCGAGCGCGTCACTGATTCGCCGCCGTCGCCGCACGCGTCGAGCCTGTGTGATGCACAGGCGGTACAGCCACGTTTTGAGCTCGGCCTGGCCGCGAAATCGCGGGAGGTAGCGAAACATCTGAAGGAACACCTCTTGCGAGGCGTCCTCGAGATCGCGCTCGCCGACGCCGAGCTTCCTCAGGAACGCGGCGGCAACCGGATAGTAGCGCCGGTGCAGGTGGCGCCACGCGGTGCGGTCTCCCTGGACGCAATCGAGCAGCGGCGGATCGACGTCCCCTTCGAGCTCTGTCAGCGGGCTAGCGGCGGCGCGCACCGTCCCCATTAGAGCCTCCCCGTGGGCGCGACCTTCACTGGAAGAACGCATACGCGAGCCCCACTCCCACACCGAAACGCACGGACGACGGCACGAGGACCTCTTGGTCCTGCACGAGGAAGCGGCCGCGAAGCCAAGGCAGCGGCGTATCGGCGACCGCCGAGAAGAGCAGGGCCCAGCCGCGGCCGAGGCTCGCTCGCGCACCGGCTTCGACCCCGGCCGCCCAAACGGCGCGGTAGCGGCTCTCCTGCTCGTGCGGGAGCCCGCGCACGCGCGCGCTCCGCACGCTGAGGCGCAAGGCCGGGCCGCAATAGGGCGCGAGCCGGCCGTACGTGGGGCCGAGCCCCGCGTGCAGTCGCAGCTCGAGGCTCCGCGCGGTGACGTCGACGCCCCCGACGAGATGCTCGGCCTCCTCCATCACGGGAAGCGAGAGTCCCGCCCCGACATGGACGTTCCGATTGAGCTCCCGAAGGGCATGCACGCCGACGACCGGCCCGTTCGACGTCGCCAGCACCTCTGCCCCCGCATGCAGCGCTCCGCTTTCGGCCGGACCGTCGTTCGCCGCGTTGCTATCACTGCCGGAATCGGCCGGAGGAGCGCTGCTCGAGCTCGATGAGGGGCGAGCGAGCGTGACCGAGGGATCCGTTGTGCGCTCTGCTCGCGTCCGTGCCGGCGCCGCGTGGTCGGCGAGGCTTCGGAAGTAACGATCCAGCACGAGGGCGATCACGTCGGCCATGGCCGAGCACGAATCGCTGCCGAGCGGGAGGTTGCGGGTCAGACGAACCCGGCCGTCGGGAGCGAAGAGCTCGAGCCGGACGAAGTCGCGCGGAGACCCCTCGGGCGCGTGGCCGATCGTGTACCGGGCCCTCCAGCCGCGCCCGCTCGGGACCTCGAGCGCCCCGAGTCGACGGCCAACCGCCTCTCGCGTCCGGTTCAGGTCCGGACACAGCGCATCGGGCGACCCGGTCTCGACGGACAAGCCGGGGCTCGTTGCCCGCGCCACGCCAGTGCCAAGCTCGAGTCCGAGGCCAAGAGCCACGGCGACAAGCCTCCTCATGCTCCTCGTTGTGTTTCCTCGAGGAATGCGGCCGGGCCATCGCCGACCTCCATCCACGTTCCACCTATATGGGGCGCCCTCCTCGAGCCGACAGGCGCCCCTGATCTTTCGTTGAGAACAGCGTGTGGGCGGAAGGCGCCCCTCGTCACGGATCGCATCTAGGGATGGAGCCGCTGTCAAGCCAGCCCCCTGGAACGCCGATCCGTTCGACGGATCGGCGTTCCAGCCTCTTTCGCGGGGGCGGCTCGGGCCGCCCCTCCCCGCCGAAATGAATGCCGAAGTGAAGTGGGCGGGCCCCTCCCACACGTGGGGACTCCGTTCGGCCCCGTCCTCCGCATGTTTCGGCGCGCTCCCAACCGTTTGTCGCTCTAGGCCCGGAATGTGGCGGCTCTCCGGCCGGGTCGGTCGGGCGCGTGGCCTGTCGCTCCGCTGTCTCCGTGTGCGCGGAGCTCGGAGGTTCGGGGGCGGACTCGGATCGCTTCCTGCAATGGGCGCGAGCACCTGCTCGTCATGCGAACGGCACCGTCGCCTTTTCCGTGCAATTCGAGTCTTCGCGCTGCCGGCGTTGCACACCTCGTGCAGCACGAGGAGCCCATCGTGCACGAGGTGCGCATGTTGCGCAGGGGAATGCTGCGAGTGGTCCGCGCGCGGACGCTCGTGAGCTGGGTCGTGTGAGTCGGCTCCGAGCCGACCCACCGAATGTCGAAAACCAGGAGTGAACCAAGAATGTCGTTACGCGCAGACGTCGGATTTCTCACGCTCTCGATCCTGTTCCTCGGCTGCTCCGCAGAGCTCGGCTCCCCCGAGCCCGTCGCTTCCGACGCCGAGACCATCGTTCGTGGAACGATCGACGACGAGCATCCAGCGGTGATGCTGATCGACGTGCTCACGTTCGACGGGGGAGAGACGTTCTGTTCGGCGACGCTCTATGCAGAGCGCACGCTCGTCACCGCGGCGCACTGCCTCGAGAACGCCGCGATCGTGTTCGCGTATTTCGGCAACGACTTTTTCGGCGACTTCGAACAGCTCTTCGAAGACCCCGCTACCTGGACGAACTTCCGCCTCTCGGAGAGCTGGGAGGTCCATCCGAAGTGGGACCCCGCGACGTTGAACGCGGACATCGCCGTCGTGCATCTCGACCGCGACGTTCCGTTCCGGCCGATTCCGCTCGCCAAGCGCAATATCGGACGGCCCTTCGAGGGCGAGCGCATGACCATCGTCGGCTACGGAGCCACGGGCTTCGACGAGATGGGGTTTCCCGTCGACGCGCTCGTCAAGCGGCGCGGCAAGGCGGTGTATCGAGGCAGCCCGTCCGCGAAGCCGCTGCCCCCGGACCCGCACCCGGGGCTCGGCGACAAGAAGATCCGCGATCAGTTGATGGAGCTCGACGGCTCCCCCCCGCACTCCAACGCGTGCGCGGGCGACTCAGGCGGCCCGGTCCTCGTGACGATCAAAGGCGAGGAGCAGATCGCCGGGGTGGCGTCGTGGGGTGATGCGCAGTGTAACGACTATGCGTACTACGTGCGCGTGCACGACTTTCATCCGTTCTTGAAGAAAGCCGCCAAGCACAAGTAGTGCTTCGCCGCCTGGCCGACACGCCCCACGCGTGTCGGCCAGCAGCCGGCAGCGCGTGGGCGCGCGGCGAGCCGAGCTGTGGCATCGTTCCGGTATGGCCGGCAAGCGACCCCCTTCGCGTGCACGCACCGCTCGCCGCGAGCTCGCCCGCGCCGAGGAAAAGCTCCGCATTCAGCGAGAGCGCCTGTTCCAGCTCGAGCCCGGGGGAACGCCCGAGCGCCCCATCGAGGTCGAGACGGTGGCCGTCATCGAGGTCAAGGCCGCGTCGCTCGCGTGCCCCGCGTGCGGCGGCCGTGTCCGCGTCCAGAGCCACGAAGCGCCGACGATTCGGGGGGTGCGCCTGCGCGAAGTGCGCGTGCGGTGCACCGCATGCGGTCGAGAACGCTCGCTCTGGTTTCGCCTCGTTCCGAAAGCCCTTCACTGACGAACGCGGTTCGCGTCCCGTCCACGCGGGCACGTGCCTTGCTCTTTCCACGGGGTGAGGGCGCGAGCGGCGAGCTCGCGGTTCTCCGCGTTCGCTTCGTGACGCAGCGAGGGTCGAGGGTCGTTTCATGGCCCGCATTCCGTCACGGGGCCCGAAGAGCGTTCGGACATGGCCTTCGTACGCCGAGTCTTCCTCCGTTCCGCGGCGGCGCTCGCGGTGTCCCCCGTGCTGTTGGGCAGCCGCGGCACGGGGTCACTCCCAGGGCGCGACACGCCGTTTCGACACGGGGTGGCAAGCGGCGACCCCGGTCCCGACTCGGTCCTTCTGTGGACCCGAGTCACGCCGCCTGCTGGCCTGCTCGAAATCCCCGTGCACTTCGTGGTGGCGGAAGATCCCGAGCTTTCGCGGATCGTCACCGGCGGAGCGGCGCTCGCCCGCGGGCGCGCCGATTTCACGATCAAGGTCGACGCCACGGGCCTTTCGCCGGGACGGCCCTACTACTACTGCTTCGCGGCCCTCGGCCATCGCTCTCCGATCGGCCGCACACGCACGCTCCCGCGCGGTCGACGCGCGAGGCTGCGCCTCGCCGTGGCGTCGTGCTCGAGCTATCCGCACGGCTACTTCAACGGCTATCGGGCGATCGCGGCGCGCTCGGATCTCGAGGCCGTCGTCCACCTCGGAGACTACCTGTACGAGTACGAGAACGGAAAGTTCGGCGACGGCACGGCGCTCGGCCGCGTTCCGGATCCCGATCGGGAGCTCGTGACGCTCGCGGACTACCGGCGCCGGCATGCCCAGTACAAGTCCGACCCCGATCTCCAGGAAGCGCACCGCCAACATCCGTTCATCGCGGTGTGGGACGATCACGAGATCGCGAACAACGCCTTCCGGAGCGGCGCCCAGAACCATCAACCCTGGACGGAGGGCAGCTACCGCGCGCGCCGAACGGCAGCGCTGCGCGCCTACCTCGAGTGGATGCCGGTTCGCGCTTCACTCAGCGGGGGCCACGTGCGTGCATACCGGAGCTTCTCGTTCGGAGATCTCGTGGATCTCGTCATGCTCGACACGCGGCTCGCCGGGCGAGACGCTCAGCTCGACGATCGGTGCGCGGTCGAGCGCGGCTCGAAGGCGCGCCACCTGCTCGGCGCTCGGCAAGAGCGCTGGCTGTTCGAGCGCCTCCGTCGCTCCGAGGCGCGCGGGGCCCGCTTTCGCTTGATCGGGCAACAAGTTCCTTTCGCGCCCGTGCTCGACCCGGAGAGCGAGCGCGGTTGCCCGCTCGATTCGGACGGATGGGACGGGTACCCGGCGTGTCGCGAGCGCATCCTCCGCGTGCTCGGCGGGCAGCGCCTCGACGGCGTCGTCGTGCTCACGGGAGACGCCCATTCGTCCTGGGCGAACGACGTCGCGAGCGACCCCTTCGATCGTCGCGCGTACGACCCCGATACGGGGCGGGGGAGCCGAGCCGTCGAGCTCGTCACGCCGGGGATCACGTCACCGGGCATCGGCGCGCCGGAGCGGGCGCGGACGCTTTCTGAAGCTTATCGTCGCGCGAATCCGCACGTGCGCTTCGTCGATCTCCACCGGCGGGGCTACGTGCTGCTCGACGTCACGGAGGAGCGCGCTCAAGCAGAGTGGTATCACCTCGCCACGGTTCGCGAGCGGAGCGACGAAGAGACGCTCTCGGCCGTGTTCCTCGTCGAGCCGCGAGCCAATCGGCTCGTGCAAGGCGGCGAGGCGTCCACGCCGGATCCCGACGCGCCGCTCCCCGCGCCTCGGCACGATCCGCTGAGCTGAACCGGGCCCCGGCGAGAACGTGGAGCTCCCGAGCTCTCGGCGCGTGCCCGCGCCCCATCAGCGTCGCGTTCCGTGGGCGCCGTGACCACGGGCGGGAGCTGCGCCTCGGCGCTCGGCGCGCTCTCTGCCGCCGCGAAGCTCGGTTTCGCCTTCGGGGATGGCTCGGGTTCCGTCTTCGCGGTGCCACGCGGTCGAGTCGGGGACGTACCGCGGGGGCTCGAGCTTCATCCGTTGGATCGGGTTCCGGCGCTGCCGCCGTCTGGTTGCCATGAGAGCGCGGCCTACACGGTTCGTGCCAAATGCCGCCGCGCGCTTTCGATAGTCGAAGCGCCTGCGAGACAGGACTCCTCTCACGACCGCCAGTGCGCACGCTTGTTGCCTGTTCTGCTCGCGCGCGCGGAACGCGCGCGGAAGCGGAGGAGAAGCAGCGCATGCGAGCCGTCGTTTTTCACGGAGTCGGAGACATCCGCGTCGAGAACGTGCAGGATCCAAAGATCCTCGAGCCCACCGACGCGATCGTGCGGATCACCCAGAGCGGTATCTGCGGAACGGACCTGCACCTGGTACGAGGAACGATGCCGGGAGTCGCCCCCGGAACCGTCGTCGGTCACGAGGGAGTCGGCGTCGTCGAGGAGGTCGGCAGCGAAGTCAGGAACTTCCGCCCCGGGGATCGCGTCATCATTCCATCCACGATCGCTTGCGGCACCTGCTCGTAGTGTCGCGCCGGCTATTTCTCCCAGTGCGACGCCGCGAACCCCCACGGCAAGCGAGCCGGAACGGCGTTCTTCGGGGGACCGGAGAGCGCGGGAGGGTTCCACGGCCTGCAAGCAGAGCGGGCGCGCGTGCCCTTCGCTCACGTCGGGTTGGTTCGGATCCCGGAGGACGTCAACGACGATCAGGCGATTCTGCTCTCGGACATCTTGCCGACCGCTTACTTCGCGGCGGAGCTCGCCCACCCGCACACCGGCTCCACGGTGGCCGTCTTCGGTTGCGGCCCCGTTGGCTTGCTCACCATCATGAGCCTGCACACCATGGGGGTCGGGCGCATCTTCGCCGTCGACTGCATCGAGTCGCGCCTCGAGCTCGCGCGACAGCTCGGCGCCGAGGTCATCGACTTCGACGCCGAGCACCCGGTCGAGACCATCCTGCGCCTCACGGGCAGTATCGGTGTCGATCGCGCGATCGACTGCGTCGGGATCGACGCCGTTCACGCTCACGCGGGCCCGGCGAAGCTCGAGGCCGATCAGAGGGCGGAGGAGTTCCAGCGCGAGGTGCAGGCCGTCGCTCCCGAAGCGCACCCCTCGCAGGGCAACTGGGAACCGGGCGACGCTCCGTCTCAAGCTCAGGAGTGGGCGGTGGACGCGCTCGCCAAGGCCGGCACCCTCTCGATCGCGGGCGTGTACCCGCAAACGGCGCGCTTCTTTCCGATCGGGAAGGCCATGATGAAGAACCTCACTCTGCGCATGGGCAATTGCCATCACCGAGCGTACATTCCGAAGCTGCTCCAGCTGGTGCGCGGCAACGTCCTCGAGCCCACGCGCATCCTCACCCAACGCGCTCCCGTCGACGACATCCTCGAGGCCTACCGATCCTTCGATCGCCGAGAGCCGAGCTGGGTGAAGGTCGCGTTGCGCCCGGCGGCTTGAGCCTGACGTCCGTTGCTGGGCGACGTCCCTTTGCGCGGTGACCTCAGAGGCAATCGTTCGCCCCGCGACGGCGCAGGAGCGAGCTGCGCTCGGTCGGCTCGGGGCCCTTCAGAAGAACGAAGAGGCCCAGCGCCTCCTCGAGCGCCTCGGCTTTCGTCGGACCATGGTCGAGATGACTCGCGAGAGCCCAGGCCGTCGGTAGCCCCTCCCGGACTCGAACCGGGACGCCCTTTCGGGCCGGGGATTTTAAATCCCCCGCGTCTGCCTGTTCCGCCAAGGGGCCAGCGAGCCTTGTCTACATCGATGACCGCGATTCTCGAACAGTAAAGGAAGCGACGCGTCGTCCGGGCTGCCTGCCGGGATACCGTTCTGGCCGTGAACCGCGCTCGCTGCGGGGACTCGCTGCGGGGAGAGGGGTCGAAACCAGGAGACGGGCGAAGGGCTGCCTTTGGGCGGCGAGCTACCGAGCCAGGAGTACGCGGGGGGAGGGGCAGGGTGGCACGCGTCGTGCTTCTCGCGTCGGCGCTCGGCCATGCTGGAGGAGAGTCGATGAAGCGGTGCCGTATCTCCTGGTTTTCCTTGGTTCTCGTCCTTTTGGGGTGCACGTCGACGGAGCCGGGAGCTGGCACAGCTGGCACACGGGAGACAAACGGATCCGACCCACAGGTCCCCGGAGTCCCGGGCGACGACAATCCCTCGACGGCGCCGGGCGACGATCCGACGAGTCCGAGCGATACGCCGGGCAACGACCCGAGCAATCCAGGCAGCGACCCGGGCAAATCGGGCGGTGACCCGAGCAAGCCGAGCGATACGCCAGGCAACGACCCGAGCAACCCGGGCGACACGCCGAGCAACGACCCGAGCAAGCCAGGGGACGAGCCGACGGATCCCGGAACGCCCGTTTCCGTCCCGGAATCGCCTCGACTCCAAGAAGAGCGCGCGACGATTCGTGCGGCGCTCTCCCAGGTTGCCGATCTCACGGCTCCCGACCTCATCGAGCGCCACGCGGTCCCCTTCCAGCAGGCGCCGGAGTACGATCTGGAAACCGTCGCAGGGCTGTCGACGATCCAAAGCTCGCCGCTTCCGCTCGAGGATGCGGAGCTCGCCGAGCTCGCGAAGAAGGGGTTCGTGATCTCCGGGTCGCGAGTGATGCCGAGCTTCTTGATGGGATACGCACAGCTCTACGCGGCGGATCTTCCCGTCTACATTTCGGCCGATTCGATCCTGTACTCGGTGCACGACTCGTACGACGAGATCCTGAAGACGCTGGAGCTCGAGGTGCTGAGACACGAGCTCGGGCTCTTGCTCTCGGGAATGCGGGAGCGGCTCGCGACCTGGCCCGAGAGCGAGGCGCGCGCGGACGCGGACGTGTACCTCACGGTCGCAGCGAGCCTGCTCCAGGGACAGCTGCTGACGACGGAGGCTGGCGGCGATCCGGCCCTCGTCTCCGGCCTGTACGAGAGCGCCTTGGCCGCCGAAGGACAGCGATACGTGACGTTGTTCGGCGTCGTGCGGGAGGAAGACTTCTCGCAGTTCGAGCCGCGCGGGCACTACGCGGGGCTGCCGGACCTCGAGCAGTACTTCCGCGCGATGATCTGGCTCGGTCGTACGGATTTCCGGATGCTCGAGGCGCAGCAGGACGGCACTCGGCTGTTCCGACGCAGGCAGCTCGAAGCGGCCCTGCTGCTCCGAGAGCTGATCGATGCCTCCTTGCGCCCGCGCTTCGAGCGCATCGACGGCGTCGTGACGGCGTTCGTGGGCGAGCACGACTACATGCAGCTCGGCGAGCTCGATCGCTTGCTCGAAGACTTGTCGGTGAGCTCACTCGCGGAGCTCGCGTCGGTCGACGACGCGACGATCGTCGAGGTGCTGGAGGCCAAAGGGTACGGGGCCCAGCGCATCTCGAGCCACATCATGCGAAACGGGATGCGGGAAGGCACGCTGCCGCTCTCCGCCTCCTTCGCGCTGCTCGGGCAACGCTACGCCATCGACAGTCACGTGTTCTCGAACGTCGTCTACGATCGCGTGGCCAATGGCACCGTCAAGCGGATGATGCCGAATCCGCTCGACGTCGCGTTCGCCGTTTTCGGCAACGACCAAGCGGCCTCGCTGCTCTCGCCCGAGCTCGAGCAGTACCCCTACGCCACGGAGCTCGCGAGCATGCGCGTGCTCGCGGACGCGCACCCCGAGAGCTTCTGGACCGGCAACTTGTACAACCTGTGGCTCTCGTCGATTCGCGCGCTCTCCCCGAACGCGGCGGCGATCAGCGAGCCGAGCTCCGGCCTCTTTCCGACGGCGCGTTCCGAGGCTTGGGGGCGCCGGCTGCTTTCGACGCAGCTCGCGTCGTGGGCCGAGCTCCGCCACGACACCATCTTGTACGTGAAGCAGTCGTACACCGGGGGGGTCACGTGCGAGTTCCCGGACGCCTACGTCGAGCCGTACCCCGAGTTCTTCGCGAGCGTGCGGCAGTATGCCGAGCGCGGCAAGGAGCTCGTGGCCGGCCTCGGTCTGACGCCGACGGGGGCGCTCGAAGCGGTGTCCACGTATTTCGAGGACTTGGCGATGGTGGCGGGGCGCCTCGGTGAGATGGCCGAGTACCAACGCACGGGAGCCGCGTTCACGCCGGAGATGATGGAGTTCATCAACGACGCCGTGACCGTCGAGGAGGTCTGCGGAGGCGGCTTCCTCTCGAACCTCGGCTGGTACGGGCGGCTGTTCTTCGACCCGAACGGCGCGCTCGAGTACGACCCGATCGTCGCGGACGTGCACACGCAGCCGACGGACGAGAACGGCAACCTCGTCGGGCGCGTGCTGCACGTGGGCACCGGCGTGCCGCGCGTCATGACCGTGGTGGCCGAGAACTGCAGCGGGCCGCGCGCCTACGTCGGTCTCGTGTCGTCGTACATGGAAAAGGTCACCCAGGAGTTCCAGCGATTCACGGACAAGGAATGGGCGAACCTCCTCGTGACGGAGCCTCCACCCGATCCGGCTTGGCTTTCGCCGCTCGTCACGCGCTGAGCCGACCTTCGGCGCGCCGAGGGCGCTCTTGCGGCGACGAGCGCCTCCGAGCCCTCGTCTGCTCCGGAGCTCTCTCCTCGGGATTCCCGGCTCGAGGTTGCCGGCGGGCGAGGGCTCGGCGATGATCGCGGAGTGATTGCGCGAGTGCTGATCGTTGCCGGCTCCGACTCGAGCGGCGGAGCCGGAATTCAGGCGGACATCAAGGCCGTGACGGCCCTCGGCGGCTATGCGGCGACCGCGATCACGGCGCTCACCGCCCAGAACACGCTCGGCGTCGAGGCCGTCGTCGGGAGCGACCCGGACTTCGTCGGCCAGCAGATCCGGCTGGTGCTCGACGACATCGGCGCGGACGCGATCAAGACGGGGATGCTCTACTCGGCGCGCATCATCGAGCGGGTCGCGGCGGAGCTCGAGCTCCGCGCGACGAACGTCCCCATCGTCGTGGATCCGGTAATGGTGGCGAAGGGAGGGGCGCCGCTCCTGGAGGCGGAGGCACGCGCGACGCTCGTCCGGCGGCTCCTGCCGATGTCGGCGCTCGTGACCCCGAACGTGCCCGAAGCCGAGGCGCTGACCGGCATCCGGGCGGAGAGCGCAGCGGATCTGCCTCGGCTCGCGGACGGCGTGCTCGCGCTCGGCCCCTCCGCGGTGCTCGTGAAAGGGGGACACCTCGAGGGCGACGCGGTCGTGGATTTGTTGCGCACGGCAGACGGCGCGGAGCGACGCTTCGAGAGTCCTCGCATTCGGACGCGCTCGACGCACGGCACCGGCTGCACGCTGGCGTCCGCGATCGCGACCGGAATCGCGGAAGGGTGGACCTTGGAGAGCGCTGTCGCCCGGGCGCGCGAGTACGTTCACACGGCGATTCGGACGGCCCCGGGGCTCGGCTCGGGGCACGGCCCGTTGAATCACGTCTGGCCGATCACGGAGCGGGCCGAGCGCACGCGGCAAGCGAACGGGGAGCGATGACGAGGCGCGCGCGTTTCTGGGTGACGCTCGGCGTCCTGTTCGGCCTCGGGGGCGCCTGCAAGACGGAGTACAACGCCCCCGTCGGTTCGCGCCCCAACAATCCGGGATCCGGTGGGGCCGCGACGGGCGGCATGGGAGGAAGCGCCGGCTTCACGCCGTTGCCCGGGAGCGGCGGGGCCTCGACGACGGGAGGGCGCCCGCCCGACGAGCCCCCGACGGAAGACGTGCTCACGTTCTTGAACGGTGCCGTCGACGCGGAGGCGCTGCTCGTGTGCCTCGGACACCGGGCGGAAGGAACCTTCGAGCCCGTCGGCGAGCCCTTCCCGGAAGGAGGGCTCGCCTACGGACGGGCGCTCGTGGTGGAGCCGCCCGCGGAGCTCGACCTCGAGAACGAAGCGCTCGAGGCGCGCGTCATCGCGGGCGAGCTCGAGCTCGTGGAAGGGATGGACTGCGCCGAAGCCCTCGAAGCGGCGCGCCTCGAGGAAGCAGCGGTGACCGAGGGGCAAAACGGCGAAGGCGGTGAAGGCGGCGCCGCGGGTGCCGGAGGCGCCGGGGGCGCCGGAGGCTCGGCCTCGGAAGTCGACGCGGGAGCCGGGGGAACCGCAGGCGCAGACGACGAGGACCTCGCCAGCGCTGGCGGTGCGGGCGGCGCCGAGCAGGGAACCGAAGACATCGCGGGAGGAGCCGCCGGCGAGCTCGGCAGCGGCGGCGCACCGGCGGTACCCGCGCCAAAGCCGCGTCTTCGTGCGCGGGCGCTCCCGGTGCTGCCACCCGGAACCCTCACGGGCGGGCGGAGCACGTTGCTCGTTGCCACGGGGTGCCTCGGCGGCCCGGGCTACACGCACCCGCGCGAAACGCTCGCGTGTGGCGACGCATACGCCTGGAACCGACCGACGATCGGGGCGGTGCTCGTGCGCCTGTCGCAATCGCGCGCGTTCGGCAAGCTCGGCTTGCAAACGTTGCAGGCCTCGCTGGCGACGGGAGAAGTGGACATGCGGTCCGCCCCCTTGAGCGACTCCGCCTACACGCCGATCACGATCGGCGGCCGACTCACCTACGGCGTGATCACGCCGCGGTCCGCTCGCGTGAGCCTCTCGATCGCGGAGTACAACGCGGATGCCAAGGACTGGGGGATCCAGGTGGTCGAGGCCGGCTCGGTGCTCCACGTCGAGAGCTGGGCGGAAGTGGTGGAGCATTCCTCCGTGACCCTCGAGAACGGAAGATCGTACACCCTGGTGCTGCTCGGGCCCGCCGTGGGGCTCCGCCCGAACGGCTTTTGGAATCCGTCGCTCGTCTCGATCGTCGACAACGATCCGCTGCCGTGAGCGTCGGTCCGAATCGAGAGCGACGAACGGTTGGGAACGCGCCGAACTGGCGTCCTCGGCTCAGCCTGGATTTGGGAAGGCCGAGCCCTCGCGTCTTTCCTCCGCCTTCGCGCCCGTCGTGCTCGCGATAGCGCTGCTATCGCTGCGCGCGGCGAACGCCAATTCGGCTAGAAATCCGCTTCGGTCGCGGCCATCCCCTCCGGCGTCAGCCCGAAATCTAGGCTCAGCGTGTCGGCAAAGGCTCAGTGATGGAGCTGGACCTGGGCGAGCTTGGATTTTGCTTCGTTCAGGTGAGGGCTCGACGGAAAGCGGCGGATGAACGCGCGCAGCGTGCTCTTGGCGTCGTTCCAGGCGCGAATGTCGAGCTGGGCTTCGGCGAGGGCGAGCGTGGCCTCATCCATCACGTCGCGGTCGGCGGAGGACTCCGACAGCTGCATCAAGATGGGAATGGCTTCGCGATGCAGGCCGAGCTTCACCAGGCAACGCGCGAGCTCGAGGTTCGCCTGCGGGCTGTGCGCGGCGTCCGACTTGTACTTGAGCGATTCGCGCAGCGCCTGCTGGGCCTCGTGAAAGCGTCCGGTGCGCGCGTGGTCGAGGCCATTCTGATACGCGATGAGCGAGAGCTCGTTGCGCGCGCGCTCGACGGCGGCTTCGAACACGGAGCGTTCCGTGGGCGTGAGATCGAGCTTCGCGATCTCCGGGAAGCCCTCGATGATCTCGCTCTGCTTGTTCAGCGTGATGAGTTGGTGGAAATCGGCGGCGCGCCGGCTGAGGCGCGCCCGCGCTTCCTCTCGCGCTTTCAGGGCCGTGAGCTCTTTCTCGAGCTGCGCGACGCGCTCGCGTGATTCCTCCGATTCGCCGCGAACGGTGTCGAGGCGGATGTCCCACGCGAGCTTCACGAACAGGAGAATCACGGCGATCGTCACGGCGTAGGCCGTGGCGCTGTTCACGAAGACGCGTCGCTCGTAGCCCTGCTGGCGCTTCGCGATGCTCTTCAGATCCGCGGCGAGCGCGTTGATGAGGTTGTTCGTCTTGATGGACAGCGAGCGGCTCTCGACGATCTCCCGCTTGATCTCCTCCAGCTCGATCTCATCCATGGGCGGCCCGGCGCTCTCACCCAGTATCGCCGTCCCCTTGGCCGAGCAAGCCGCCAGAGGGCCGATCCGTTCGCCGGATCGGCGCTGCGCCCCCGGTTCGCGCAGCGCCGGCTCGCGTCGCGTCTCGGCGCCGATTGGGGCGGCAATCCTTCCCACGCGAGCCGCGCTGCTCGACACCGCCCACCATCGACTTGGGAGCCGCAAGCGGCCGAAAGTCCGGGGGGTTCGGCCGCCGGTCGCTTCTCCCTTGAACGTCAGCCTGCATGTCGTGCTAGACGCGCGGGGGCGGCTCGGCCCACGAGCCTCGCTCCGTCGCGCCGCGGCAGGGACTTCGAAGGAAGAAGATGGACACCAGTGACATTCGCAAAGGCCTGAAGCTCATGATGGACGGGCAGCCGTACGTCGTGGTCGATTTCCAGTTCGTCAAGCCCGGCAAAGGGCAGGCCTTTACCCGCACGAAGATGAAGAACATGCTCACGGGCAACATGCTCGAGCGGAACATCCGCTCGGGTGAGAAGCTCGAGGCGGCCGACGTCGAGGAGCGTACTCTTCAGTACATCTACCCCGATGGAGACGCGTTCGTCTTCATGCATCCGCAGTCCGGGGAGCAGATCACGGTGCAGCGCGACGCCGTCGGGGACGACGCCGGTTTCCTCACCGATGGTCTCGAGGTGCTGGTCACGATTTACCGCGGCAATCCGGTCGGGATCACGCTGCCGCCGCACATCGTGGTTCAGGTCACGGAGACCGAGCCCGGAGTGCGCGGCGACACGGCCACCAACGTGACGAAGCCCGCCAAGGTCTCGACGGGCGCGACCGTCCCCGTGCCGCTGTTCGTGAACGTGGGCGACTGGATCAGGGTCGATACGCGAACGCGCAGCTACCTCGAGCGCGCGAAGGCGCCGTAGGCAGCGAATCGGGAATGCACGGCGGCCTCGCGCGGCGCTACTTCACGTAGAGCTCGGCGCGGGCGCCGCGGATGCACGCGGCCCGTCCGGCTCCGTTGGCCACGACGCAGTCCGTGCCGGGCACGGCTTCCCAGCCGTCGATCGTCCAGAGCTCGCCGGAGGCTCCGCTCCGCACGTAGAGCCCGAATGGCGTCGCGATCGCGACGTGCTTTCCGTCGCGGGAGCGGGCCGACCCCGGAGGAACGGGCCCCGTCGGCGGCGTCCCGGCGCTCACGAGCTCACCGCCGAGCACGAGCTCCACGCCGCTGGTTCCCGCGGAGACGGGCGCGGGTGGGACCCGCTCGTCGAACGGCCCGCCTCGGCAAACACCCGGACGCGGCGCGAGCATCGGGATGGGAAGAGAACGCGCTCCGGCACCGACGAGCAGGAGGGCGATCTCGGGGCGGTCACACGAGTAGGTCACTGCGGCCAGACGCTCGCCCGAGGGAGTCGTGACCTCGAGGGGCCACGGGGTGAGCCCGAGGTCCGGCGGAGCGAGCTCCTCCCGCAGATCGGGGCCGAGCCGGACGAGACCGCTCGCGCTCTGGACGAGCAGCGTGCCGTCCGGAAGGAACGAGAGCGGACTGTATCGAGGACGGGCGGCGGGCCGCGGCAGCGCGTTCACGCCGACGCGCGTCACGGGCACGCTGCGGAGCCGCTTTCCGAGCTGCTCGCGGAGCGCCTTTCGCCGCGCCGGGCTCAGGGCGCCGAAATACCAGCCATCGCGCACGAGCGCGCCGAGCGCACCCGAGAGGTCTCCCTGAGTGAGGCGCGCCGTGACGTCGAGGGCGTTCGCGCGATCGATGACGTCGGCGCCCATCTCGCAGCGCAGCGCCGTCCCGTCCCAGTCGAACACGCGCGGGGTGCCGCCTTCCGCGCAGGCGCTCGCGAGCGTGCGGCGGAGCCCTTCGACGTACAGAAGCGCCGCCTCGGCGGTCTTCGCCTTTTGCGCTCGCGACAGCTCGCCATCGAGTGCCGCGCGCAACGCGCGCCGCGGACGCTCCGGATCGCGCGAGGCGCCGAGCGCGCGATCGAACCAGAGGAAGTCGACGGAGGCACGCGGCGCGGCGCTCGCGACGCCGACCCCAATCGTGAGCGCGAAATCGTCCCGGCCGTCCTGGTCGGCATCGCGCGACGAGAGCTCGACGGAGAGCGTCTCCCCGGGCGCCCCATCCGCGGCTCGGATTCCGAAGAGCGGCGAGCGCGTGCTCTGCGGGTCGATCACGGCGAGCGCCCGCGTCGGGGCCCGCGCGATGAGCGGCGTCTTGCAGGTGCTCTTCACATCGAGCGTGATCGTGCGGCCGCTGCTCTGCGCGAGCGCCGTCGTGTGGGTGCACTCGGGCCCGCTCGGCAGAAACGTCGGCCACCCGAAAATGCGGCGCGCCTCGCTCTCCGGCGCGTAGAAGAAGAGCTCCCCAGGCGGGGTGTCCGCCGAGGCGCCGGGGGCCGGAAGCGTCCACGCCACGACCTCGGGGCGCCCATCGCCGTCCACGTCCGTGGTGAGCGCTTGCTCGAACACGCGCCCGCGAGGGCTCTCGATCTCTACCTCGCCCACGTTCAGGCGCGTGGCCTCCCGCGGCGCGAAGAACGCGCGCTTCACGGCCGTGGGGGCCTCGGGCGGCGCCGCGGCGGACGCCGACGCGCTCACGCTCGCGCTCACGGTCGGCAGCGCGGAGGCGACGCCGAACGGGGTGTACGGCTTCTCGGACCGGCAGCCCTCGCAGCCCGCGACGCTGGCGGACACGACCGCGAGCGCGCAATACGCGAGCTTCGGGGAACGACGAACGGTTGCTCGAGTCAAAGGCCTCGAAACGCGGGCGAGCGCTTCTCCATGAATGCGGTGAGCCCCTCACGAGCATCGGCGGTCGCGAACAGCTCCGCAAACCCGCGCATCTCGAAATCGGCGAGCAGGTCGAGCGCTGGCTCGCCCGCTCGGAGGAGGGTGCGTTTGAACGCGGCCAGGGCGAGCGGCGCCTTGCTCGCGATTCCGCGTGCGAGCTCGTGGGCGCGTTGGGTGAGCTCGGAGGCCGGGAACACGTAGTCCGCGAGGCCGATCTCGAAGGCGCGCGCCGCGTCCACGACCTCGCCCGTATAGAGGAGGCGCCGCGCCTGGCCGAGGCCGACCCGCCGCGGCAGGCGGAACGTGCCGCCGAAGCCGCAAATGAGGCCGCGCTCTACCTCGGGCTGCGCGAATCGCGCTGTGTCCGCGGCGACGATGAGGTCACAGGCGAGCGCGAGCTCGTTGCCACCTCCGAAGCACACTCCGTTCACGGCGGCGATCACGACGAAGCTCGCCTCTTCGAGCACCCGAGCGAGGCGGTGCCCGGCCTCGCTGAAGCGGTGTGCCGCCTCGGGTCCCATGCCCTGGAGCTCGGCCAGGTCGGCGCCGGCCGCGAAGGCCCGCTCCCCAGCGCCGGTGAGGACGACGACGGAGGGCCGCTTCGTCCCCCGCGCCTCGAGCTCGGCGACCCGGAGGGAGAGCTCGCGCACCACGGCGGCGTTCAACGCATTCAGCTTGTCCGGCCGGTTGATGGTCAGGGTCGCGACCCCCGCGTCCTCGCGGAGCAACGTCACCTCGAAGCTCACTGCCCGGCCTCGTTCAATCCGATCTTCTTGCCGGCGGCGTCGTACACGTAGAAGCCACGCCCGGTCTTGCGTCCGAGGAAGCCCGCCGCGACGTAGTTCCGGAGGAGCGGCGCGGGCCGGTATTTGTCGTCGCCCAAATCGCGCTGGAGGATCTCGGCGATGGCGAGCAGCGTATCGAGGCCGACGAGGTCGGCGAGCTCGAGCGGCCCGAGCGGGTGATTGAGACCGAGCCGGGCGCCCTGGTCGATGTCCTCGGCGGTGCCGATGCGCTCTTGGAGGGCGAAGCAGGCCTCGTTCAAGAAGGGGATGAGCACCCGGTTCACGAGAAAGCCTGGGCGATCCTCACTCACGATGGTGACCTTGCCGAGTCGTTCGGAGAGGCCCCGACCGAGCTCGAGCGTGGCGGGGCTCGTCGCAAGCCCTCGAACGAGCTCGACGAGCTGCATCACCGGGACGGGATTCATGAAGTGCATGCCGAGCACGCGCTCCGGCCGGCGCGTGGCCGCCGCGAGACGGGTGATGGAGATGCTCGAGGTGTTGGACGCCAAGACGGCGTGCTCGGGGGCGAGCCGGTCGGCCCGGGCGAACAGCTCGAGCTTCAGCTCGAGGTTTTCGGGCGCTGCCTCGATCACCACGTCGGCGCCGCTCAGGGCCTCGTCCATTTCCCGGGGCTCGATGCGGGCGAGCAGCGCGTCGCGCGCCGCCTGTTCGAGCTTTCCCTTCTGAACGAGGCGGTCGAGCACGGCGCCGAGCTTGTTTCGCCCGGCACTGGCTCGTTCGACACTCACGTCGGCGAGGAGGACGGAAATCCCCTGCGCGGCCGCGACCTGCGCAATCCCGGAGCCCATCTGTCCGGCGCCGAGCACTGCGAGCGATCGGACGCTTGCGGCTTGCATGCGGGTTTCTCGTACCCGCCGAGCCGCTGCTTGGCAAGGAGGCGCCCCGGCTCTTGCCCGGACGCGCCTCCCAGAGCGAAAGTGCGTCCGCGCATGGTCGGAATCGCCCTCCTCCTCGCAGGCGTCCTCGCGCTCGCCACGGCCGGCTGCGATCGGTCGAGGCCGGGGCCAATGTCGCAGGCGGTGCTTCTCGCCGACAAAGGGAGGAGCGCCGAGGCGCTGCGGCTGATCGAGGAGCACCTCGCGGAGCACCCGGACGCCGTCGCGGAGCGGCGCTTGGCGGTGCGCCTCGCGGGTGCCACGGGGGATCTCGGACGAGCGAGCACGCACGCGAGCGCGCTCGAGCGCCGTCTCGGCCCGACGAGCCCGGTGCCGCTGCTCGAGCTCGGACACGCCTTCGAGCTCGCGCACCGCTACGACGAAGCATTGCTCGCGTACGATCGCGCTGGCGTCGTCGCACCGAACGACGCGGCTGGCCCGAGAACCGGAGGATTCCGGGCGGCCGCCTGGGGCGAGCTCGAGCTGGCCGAGCCTCGGTTGTCGGAGGCTGTGCGCCGCAACCCCAACGACGGGCGCGCCTGGCACGCGCTCGGGGTGGTGCGCGCGCGGCTCGGTCGGCTGGATGCGGCCGAGGCCGCGTACACGAGCGGGCTCTCCGTGGATCCCGATGGCGTCGACAACCGCATCGGCCTCGCGACCGTCTCCTTGCTGCGAGACGATCCGCGCGGTGTCCTACGTGAATACGATGCCTTGCTCGCCCGACACCCCGAGGTCGTGGACGCACACCTGGGCCGGTCGTGGGCGCTGATTCGGCTCGCTCGCTACGACGAAGCCGAGGACGCGCTTCGTCGCGCCGAGTCACTCGGTGCGGATCGCGAAGTCGTCACGCGTCAGCGGAAATGGCTCCGCCGCTCGGCTGAGCACGGCACACACGAAACAACGAGGTCAGAGGGGGTGGGGCCCCGCCACCCAGCGAGACTGCCGAAATCCCCGACAAGCCCATGAAAATCCGCGGTTTGCCAGGCTTGTAACGCTCAGGCGCGCGGCGTAACCTCCCCCTTCCGTGTGCACGGGCACGCGGCGCTTCAGCACGTGGACGGACCGTTCGTTCGACGGGTGAGAGGAATGGATTCCCAAGAGATCCGCAGGGCGCTTGGAAAACTT
>Ga0079224_100000541_pt1 | contig 37504 bp, 28 predicted proteins | sample Stecom2015_FD_80414 | JGI IMG/M metagenome (GOLD analysis project Ga0079224, IMG submission 80414) | Agricultural soil microbial communities from Utah to study Nitrogen management - Steer compost 2015 | ecosystem: Environmental > Terrestrial > Soil > Agricultural land | place: USA: Utah... | reverse complement strand
CCTGTTCCCCAGCGTTGTTGCCGGTGCAGACGCGTCACGCACCGGCGGTGCCGCAGGGACTGCGACAGTCGATCGCATCGCGGTGAGCGTTGGTGTCACCTCGTATGAACTCGACTTCTGGGGCCGGATCCGCAACCTGTCCGAGGCGGCACGAGCACAGTTTCTCGCCACCGTCGAGGCGCAGCGCGCGTTCCGCCTCTCGCTCATCGGCCAGGTGGCCTCAACCTACCTGTCGTTGCTCGAGGCCCGAGAGCGAATCGTGCTCGCCGAGGGCACCGTCGCGACGCGCCGGGAAGGGCTCGAGATTGCCAGCACGCGACTGGAGGCCGGCATCACTTCGGCGCTCGACTATCGCCAGGCCGAAGCGTTGCTGATGCAGGCAGAGACCGAGCTGGCCGGCCTGCGCCTGATCGAGGCGCGCGCCAACAACGCACTCGCGGTGCTCGTTGGTGGCCAGCTGCCCGACAGCCTGCCGCCGGGCCTGACGCTGCGCGAACAATCGGAGCTCACCCCGATTGCGGCCGGACTGCCGTCGTCGCTGCTCACGGTGCGGCCGGACATCATCGCCGCGGAGGAACAACTGCGTGCGGCCCGCGCCAGCATCGGCGCGGCTCGCGCTGCGTTCTTCCCCAGCATCTCGCTCACCGGCCTGTTCGGTTTCGCGTCGAGCGAACTCGACGGGTTGTTCAGCGAGGAGAACCGGACCTGGAGCTTCGGACCGCAGATCGTGATGCCGCTGTTCACCGGCGGCAAGTTGAAGGGCAACCTCACGGTGGCGCGGGCGCGCGAGCACATCGCGGTCGCCAATTACGAGCGCACTGTGCAGGAGGCGTTCCGGGAGGTCGCCGATGCACTGGCCGGCCGCAAGTACCTGGCAGAACAGGTGGCAGCCCAGGAGCGCAGTCTGGAGGCCCAGAGGCAGATTTCCGAGCTGGCTGCCACACGCTACAATGAGGGCGTGGTTGGCTACCTCGAAGTGCTCGACGCCGAGCGGAACCTGTTCAACGCCGAGCAGGCCCTGCTGCAGTTCAGGCGCGCGGAGGCTGAGAACCTGATCCGGCTGTACCTGGCACTGGGTGGCGGGGTTATCAGCGAGTAACACACCGGGGCCAGGTCATCGAAGTGTCGGGAGGGGGCGGTTCGCCGTCCCCCTCCTGTCATCCCCAAGCATCGAGACCCTGGCCCAATGTCCATCCAAATTAGTTCCTCCCACGCCGCAGCCCTGATTTTCCTGGCCACCGCTGCCTGCAGCGACCGGTCGGAACAGACCCTGAGCGGCACGGTCACCTATCGAGAGCGGATGGCTCTCACCCCCAACGCGACAATCCGGGTGGCGCTGCGCGACGAGACCGTTGCCGACCAGCCCACGGTGATAGCGGAGACGACCTTCACCGCCGGAACCCGGCAGGTTCCGATCGAGTTCACCCTGCCCTACAGCCGCAACAGCGTCGTACGCGACCGCACATACTCACTGCTCGCCGAGATTCGCCAGGACGACCACCTGCTGTTCCTCACCGACGAGCAGTACCCGGTGATCAGCAACGGCCGCGCAACCGACATCGAGTTGCTGCTGATCCGTGCCCAACCGAGTGCGCTGACACCAGACGCAACCGGAGCACTGTCGGGTCGCCTGTTCCTGTCCGCCGAGGTGTTGCACTTCCTGCCCTGCGGTTCCGACGGTCAGGGAATGGTCCTCGAGGATCACACCGGCGGTGACGCCGCCAGCGTGATCCGCAGCCTCGGCGGTGAGGAAGGCGGCGTCACTGCGATGGTGCGGCTCGACAGCAACCGACTCGTGGCGGTCCGTTACGCCGGGAACGAAGGCCCGAGCTGCGAGGAACTCCCTCCCAGCACCGAGGTCGAGGCACGGGGCAATGAGCCATTCTGGTTCGTGTCGGTTTCCTCGGGCGTGGCAACGCTACGCACTCCGGAGCAGCAGGCCGGAGTCGAGTATGCCGGTGGCAATTGGACCAGGCACGGTGGAACTGGCTGGCGCTTCGCCGCAATCGGTGCGGCGGGCGGTGTGGCCGACTCGCTGTCGCTGGAACTGGTCGATGCACGCTGTGTCGATTCGATGTCCGGGGCACACTATCCTTTCACGGCAACGCTCACGGTCGGTGGCAACATCATGACCGGTTGTGCCCTGGAGGGCAGGCCCGCCAACTAGCGCCAAGGCGCGAGGTAGGTTCACGATGACAAGTTCCAGCACCGACACGATCGAGTATCGCTTCGTGGAAAAGGACGGCCACGGCACGTTCACGGGCTGGATGGGCGGCCAGCGCGCCTCGGCCCTCGCTTATTCGCGACTCAAGAACGACTTGCTGCTGATCGAGCACGTGCAGACCTTTCCGCCCTTCCAGGGCCAGGGCAACGGCGAGGGAATCGTGCGCCACGTCGTCCAGTGGGCCCGCGAGACCGGCCACAAGCTGATGCCGCTCTGTCCGTTCGCGCGATCGGTGTTCGATCGCAACACCGAGGTCCAGGACGTGCGGGCCGGACTCTGACACTCACGACCAACGCGACTGCACCACGGGACACACACCAATGCCGATGACCAGATCCAGCGGTGCCGGCGATCCCGTCGACATTGTCGTGAGCGATTCCGTGCAGCCGGGCGACATCGGCGAGATCATTCGCCTCCACGGTGTCACCTACAGCACTGAGCGCGGCTGGGATCACACCTTCGAGGCCTACGTCGCCGAGCCGCTCGGCCGGTTCATCATCGAATTCGACCCGACACGCGACCGGATCTGGATTGCCCGGCGCGGCGAGGAGATCGTCGGCAGCGTGGCGATCAAGGGCGAGGCAGATGGCAGCGCCCAGCTGCGCTGGTTCATGGTTCATCCCACCACGCGCGGCAGCGGCCTGGGCCGCAAGCTGCTGGCGCAGGCCATCGACTTCGCCCGTTCGAGTGGCGCGCGCGAGGTCTTCCTCTGGACCACCGACGATCTCGATGCGGCGCGACATCTTTATACTCAGGCAGGATTCGAACTGGCTGAATCGGTGAGCGGACGGCGCTGGGGTGCCGACGTCACAGAGCAGCGCTACCTGCTGAAGCTCTGATCATCTGCCAGATCCCTGGTGTCCCTGGAGTTCAAGATGAGATACCTGTCGGCGATCGTCGCGACGCTGGTCGCGGCACCACTCACCGCGCAATCGATCGACTTGCCACCCCGATCGGCCAATGCACCAGGGGCGACTGCGATTCTCGCCGGGATAAGCGAGCTGCCGCTCGCGGAGCGCGAATCACGGATCATCGCCGAGGTGACCCGCGGCAACGTGCCGTCGTGGAATCGGCGCTGGGTGCCTGTCGAGATGCGGCGTCGGCTCGGCAGCAGCACGGTCAAGGTCACCTTCTGGGTGTTGCCCGACTATCTCGCGATCGGCTCCGACGACGACTGGTTCCTTGCTCCCTTGTCGCCACAGGCCGCCACGCGTCTCGGCGACCTGATCGGGGCGTCGCTGCCGACGCCCTTGATGGTCGACGCCATCTGGAGGAGCGCCACCGTCCGGATCGACCCCGACTCGATCCCACCAAGCGAGGCAATGGTGACGGTGCCAGTGTTCGTCGAGCACCAAGAGATGATTCAGGCCCGCCGCAATGCCGCCGGCATCACTCCCGGAACATTCGTGGCTGGTCACAAGAAGGACGTGGTGATCACGCCGCGGCTCGATTCACTGCCGGGACGGGTGGCCATCTACGGCTGGCATCGTCCCGACAGCATCCCGATCCAGCCGCTCCACACTGGTCACGGCAACGGCCACGTCGACTACAGCCACGGCATCCGCCTGGTGCGCAACGTGGTGAGTCTCGACGGGATGGAGCACGAGCTGTCCGCTGTGCTCCGTGATCCGATGCTGGCGCAACTGTTGAGCGTCGAGGGGCCGCTGCGCGAAGGCCGCTATCCGTGGCAATAAGGCAAGTGATCGCGCGCGCAGCGATCGCCCTCGCAGCACTGGCGGCCGCTTCTCCCCTCGCGGCACAGGGTGAGCCCTACCGCAACCCATCGCTGCCAGTCGCGGATCGGGTTGCCGACCTGCTCGGCAGGATGACGCTGCGCGAGAAGTTCTGGCAACTGTACATGTCGCCCGGCAGTCTCGACGATCTGGGTCACGACTATTCCAACGGTGCGTTCGGCCTGCAGATCGACATCGCCGACAGTTCCGGGGATGCGGCACACGTTGCCCGGTCACACGCCGAGCGGATCAACAGCATCCAGCGCTATTTCGTGGAGCAGACCCGACTGGGGATCCCGATCATCCCGTTCGACGAGGTGCTGCACGGCCTGATGCGGCGCGGTGCCACGGTGTTCCCGCAGGCGATCGGCCTGGCCGCGACCTGGGACTCCGCGCTGGTCGCACGCGTCGGACACACGATCGCACTTGAGACACGACACCGTGGCGTTCGGCAGGGACTGTCACCTGTGGTGAACCTGGCCAACGACGTCCGATGGGGACGCACGGAGGAGACCTGGGGCGAGGATCCTCATCTCACCTCGCGACTCGGCGTCGCGTTCATTGCCCCGTTCGAGCAACTGGGAGTGATCGCGACCCCCAAGCACTTCGTTGCCAACGTGGGTGATGGCGGTCGCGACAGCTACCCGATCGACCTGGGGCCTCGCGCGCTGGCGGAGTATCACTTCCCGCCGTTCCGCGCTGCTATCGACGAAGCTGGCGCGCGCTCGGTGATGACGGCCTACAACTCCGTGGGCGGCCTCCCGGCCACCCAGAATCCGTGGTTGCTGCGCGATACGCTCAAGCGCGACTGGAAGTTCGGTGGCTTCGTGATCTCGGATGCCGCGGCGACTGGCGGCGCCACCGTGCTGCACATGACCGAGCCAACGACACCGATCGCTGCAATGCACGCCTGGCAGGCCGGGCTCGACGTGGTGTTCCAGTCCACCTGGGAGCAACACCGACCCTACCTCGCCGCGGTGGAGCAGGGGCTGGTCGCTCCTGAGATCATCGACTCGGCGGTCGCGCGTGTGTTGCGCGCCAAGTTCGAGCTGGGACAGTTCGAGCAGCCATACGCCGACCCCGACAGCGCGGCGCACTGGTCGGCTTCCAACCCGGAGACGATGTCGCTTGCGCGTGAAGCCGCCGCAAGCTCGATGGTGCTGCTGCACAACAACGGTGTGCTGCCGATCGCGGATGCGCGTCGCATCGCGGTGATCGGTAGCGACGCGATCGATGCGCGTCCCGGCGGTTACAGCGGTTCGGCGAGACTGAGGAGCACCATCCTCGACGGCATTGAGCGCGCAGCCAGACAGGTCGGGGCGAGCGTCGACTTCGTACGCGGACCCGGCCGGCACGATTCGACGGTCGTGATCGTCGATCCCGACGCCCTCTCGCACCGGTCGGCAGATGGCGCGACTGTCGCAGGACTCCGGGGTGAGTACTTCGACAACATCGACCTCCACGGCGATGCCGCACTCATCAGGATCGACCCGCAGGTCGACTTCTCGTGGACGCTTTACGGCCCGACCCAGCAATTGGCACGCGACTGGTACTCGGCGCGCTGGACCGGTCGCATCACCGCGCCTGCCAGCGGCATCACGCGCCTGGGAGTGCGCGGCAAGGAAGGATTCCGGCTCTGGCTCGGCGATTCACTAATGATCGACAGGTGGCACAAGCGTTCCGCCGGTGAGACGACTGTTGCGGTCAATCTTGAACCCAACAGCAGTCACGACATCAGGCTGGAGTACCACGAGACCACCGGCAACGGTCGGGTGTCACTGGTGTGGCAAACCGGCGACTCGCCGCAGTACCGTGCAACCATCGACAGCGCGATGGCAATCGCGCGCAATGCGGAGGTTGCGATCGTGGTGGCGGGGATCGAGGAAGGAGAGTTTCGCGATCGCTCGTCATTGCGACTGCCCGGGCATCAGGAACAGTTGATCCGTTCGGTCGCGGCGACCGGCACACCCGTCGTCGTGGTGCTGGTTGGTGGCAGTGCGGTGACCACGCGGGCCTGGATCGATTCAGTAGGCGCGGTGCTCGTCGCCTGGTATCCTGGCGACGCCGGTGGTGACGCGGTCGCCGACGTGTTGTCTGGTCGGACCAATCCTGCCGGCCGACTGCCGATGAGCTGGCCGGTGAGCGAGGGCCAGTTGCCGCTGGTTTACAACCACAAGCCCACCGGGCGCGGCGATGACTATCTCGACCTGACTGGTGAGCCGGACTTCCCGTTCGGACACGGACTCTCGTACACGAAGTTCCAGTACAGCGACTTGAGAATCACTCCCAACCCGGCTGCCGCCAGCGACACGGTACGAGTCACGTTTCAGTTGCGAAACATCGGCGACCGTACGGGCGACGAGGTGGTGCAATTGTACGTGAACGACCTGATGGCCTCGGTTGCCCGGCCGGTGCTGGAGCTGAAGGCATTCGAAAGGGTCCGCGGCCTGGCTCCGGGAGAGTCGCGCACGGTGACGCTGGAGCTACCGATTTCCCGACTGGCCTTCCTCGACCGGCGGCTGGATTGGGTGGTGGAACCGGGGGACTTCCGGGTGCTGGTGGGCGGCTCGTCGCGCGACCTGCGGCTTCGCGGCACCCTCACGGTTGGCGCCGCCCCTTGACCTTGCCCGCCGGCCAGTACGGATGCAGCTTGCGGAGATGTTCCGCAAGCTTGCCTTCCTGACCCTGACGCTGGCGCCGGTCCTGCCAGCTCGGGCCGCGGCGCAGGACGCACCATCTGCCCCGCCCGCACACCAGCATCATCACACCGGGCTTCCCGAGCTGCGCCCGATTCCCGAAGGCGCGATCTACACCGCTGCCGACGTGGAGTTCCTGCAGGGCATGATCGCGCACCACGCCCAGGCGATCGAGATGTCCCGGCTGGCTGAATCGCGTGGCGCCGACTCGCGGCTGCTGCGATTCGCGCGCAAGATCGACCAGTCACAGGAATCCGAGATCCGGATGATGCAGGGCTGGCTGGTCGACCACGGCCAGGCGATTCCCGACAGCGCTTCCTACCGCACCATCACGATGCCGGGAATGCTCACTGCAGCAGAGATGCAGCAGCTCGCCGCCGCGCGCGGCCGCGAGTTCGATCGACTCTTCCTAGAGTTGATGATCAAGCACCACGAGGGAGCGATCGGAATGGTCGCCGACCTGCTCGCCTCGCCGGGTGCGGCACAGGATGTTGACGTGAACGTGTTCGCGACTGATGTCGAGATCGTGCAAACCGCCGAGATCGACCTGATGCACCAGATGCTCGCCGACCTCCAGGGAGACCCGTGATGATCGAGTTTGCAAGCCACAGGATGGCCGTCACAATGCGCGCGCTGGCATTCGCAGCAGCCACCATCGTGATCGCAGCACCGCTCCACTCGCAGACCTACCCCTCCAGCGACGACCCGCGCAGCAATCTCGGTTCCGGCCTCCACACCGCCGGAATCTCGATGCACGGCATGCGCCTGGTGGCGATGGCACCCAAGCCGGTGGAGTTCGACTCGGTGAGCGGTCTCACCTTCGTCAACTCGGACCTCGCCTTCCGCGGCAACTACGTCTACCAGGGCAACTTCGCCGGCTTCTCGATCTGGGACGTGAGCGACCCCAGCCACCCGGTGCTGGCCTCGGTGTATCCGTGCATCACGTCGCAGGGTGACCCGTCGATCGTCGGCAACCTGCTGTTCATCTCTGCCGAGGGCGGCGGCAATCGAAACGACTGCGCCAAGGGTGGCGTGCGTGATCCGTCGGAGCACATGGCCGGCGTGCGGATCTTCGATGTATCCGACCCGCGCAATCCCCGCCTGGTCAAGAACGTCCAGACCTGCAAGGGATCTCACACCCACACGGTGATCCCTCACCCGAGCGACAGGAACATCGTCTACATCTACATCTCGGGTGGCCAGAATGCCCGCGAGGCGATGGCCGGCTGCATCAACGGAACCGACCCCGCCGACGAGAACAACTCGCTCTATCGTCTCGACGTGATCAAGGTGCCGCTCGACAACCCCGAGCAGGCCGAGGTCGTGACCGGTGCAAGGATCTTCACCGGACTTTCCGCCCCTGCCAGCCGCGGTGGTCGCCAGTCGCGCGGCAACACTGGTCCCCGCAACTGCCACGACGTGACCGCGTATCCGGCGATCGGCCTGCTGGCCGGGGCCTGCGGCAGTTATGGACTGCTGGTCGACATCTCCGACCCCGAGAAGCCGATGCGCCTCGATGCGGTGGCCGACACCAACTTCTCGCTGTGGCATACCGCGGTGTTCAGCAACGACGGCTCCAAGGTCGTGTTCACCGACGAGTGGGGCGGCGGCACCAATCCGATGTGCCAGGCCAGCAGCATGATGGAGATGGGCGGCAACACCGTCCTCACCATCGGCGCCGATCGCAAGATGAAGCAGCACGCATACTTCAAGATCCCGACTGCCCAGAGCAGCCGCGAGAACTGCGTGTCGCACAACGGTTCGCTGATCCCCGTGCCGGGTCGCGAGATCTCGGTGCAGGGCTGGTACCAGGGCGGCGTGAACGTGTTCGACTTCACCGACCCCGACCATCCGTTCGAGATCGCCTGGTTCGATCGCGGCCCGATCGATCCTCCGGCCACTGGCGCCGACTCGACTCGCGGCCGCGCTACCATCGGCGGGTCGTGGGGTGCCTACTGGTACAACGGCCTGATCTACTCGTCGGAGATGGCGCGCGGCCTCGACATCCTCGAGCTGCTCCCCAACGAGCACATCTCGGCCAACGAGATCGCGGCTGCCAAGCTGGTGATGATGGAGGAGTTCAACCCCCAGAGCCAGCCACGGGTGACCTGGCCCGCGGCGTTCCCGGTGGTCCGTTCATATCTCGACCAGCTTGTGCGTGGCAACGGCCTCGCTGCCGCCCGCACCACGGCGATCGCGCAGGCGCTCGACGCCGCCGAGGCACAGGGTGGTGCCGCGCGCGCGGCCGCACTGGAGCGGCTCGCGAGCCAGGTCGACGGTGATGTCGCCGGTGCGCGCGACCAGGCGCGAGTCCGCGCGATGGCCCAGGCGATTCGGGACCTCGCGGCCGCATCGCGTTGAGCAGTCGAAGGTAGTGCTGGCATCCTCGGAGGGATTGTGAACCATCCCATCGATCCCTACCAGGATGCGCTGCTTCGAGGTCTCTGTGCAGATGGTGCCGAGGAAGTGGCGAATGCCGCATCCCGGCACCATCGCTCGCAACAGGAGGGTGATTCGATGAGTGGCGATCCTCCGCGCACCGTCGCCGATGAGCTGCTCGCCCAGATCGAGGCCACTCAACAGGGCGATCCGTGGTATGGCGGCTCGCGCGCCGCGATGCTCGACAGCATCACCGCCCAGCAGGCGGCGTCGCACCCGATTCCCAACGCACACTCGATCTGGGAACTCGTGCTGCACATGACCGCCTGGACCAACGAGGTGCGCCGTCGCCTCGGCGGCGCAGAGCCTGGCGAGCCCGCCGAGGGAGACTGGCCGCCGGTACCGAGGCCAAACGCAGCCGCGTGGTACAAGTCGCTCCAGGATCTCGAGGATGCCCACACCGCGCTGCTCGCCGCCGCTCGAGAATTGCCCGCCGAACGCTGGCTCGAGCCGGTCGGCAGGCATCGCGACGCGCCGCTGGGCACCGGTGTCACGATCGGCGCGATGCTGGTGGGACTCGCCCAGCACGACGCATATCACACCGGACAGGTGGCGCTGCTCTGCAAGGCGCTGGAATGAATCGCCGCAGTCGCAGGGAACGGATCCTCGCGTCACCACGGTGGCGGGGCGGTTCGTTCACGAACACCCACCCGGTCGCACCGGGATTCAAGCCCGGCGTAAAGCGACCCTCAATGCGCGAGCTGATCTGCGGCACCGCGCGTCAGTTCCCGGTTGCACCGTTGCCGCTCGTCGACCCGATCCCCACCTGGCGACGCGCACCACAGAGCGGGCTGCGTCTCACCAGACTCGGGCACTCCACCCTGATGATCGAGATCGATGGCGCCCGATTCCTGACCGATCCGGTCTGGGGCGAACGCGCGTCACCGCTGCCCTTCGCTGGACCCAGGCGCTTCCATCCGCCACCCGTGATGCTCGACGCACTGCCACCGCTCGACGCGGTGATCATCTCGCACGATCACTACGATCACCTCGACCGGCCGACCATCCGGCAGTTCGTGCTCTCCGACGTGCCGTTCATCACCAGTCTGGGAGTCGGTGCAACGCTGGAGAATTGGGGAATCGCCCCGGACAGGATCACCGAGCTTGACTGGTGGGAGACGACGATGGTGCGCGGGGTGGCCGTCACCGCGACGCCGGCGCAGCACTTCTCCGGTCGTGGCCTCAAGGATCGCAACGCATCGCTCTGGTCCTCGTTCCACCTGCGAGGTTCGCGTCACTCGTTCTATCACGGAGCCGACTCCGGCCTCACCGACGAGTTCGCGGAGATCGCCAGCCGACTCGGCCCCTTCGATGCGGTCGCCCTGGAGATCGGTGCGTATCACCCGGCGTGGGGTGACATCCACCTCGGACCCGAGGGAGCGTTCGAGGCGTGGCGCGTGCTGGGCGGCACCTTGCTGCCGATCCACTGGGGATCATTCAACCTGGCGGTGCATCCGTGGGATGAACCGGCCGACGTGATCACCGAGCTGGCCCTGAGGGCCAACCTGCCGCTTCTGATGCCGCGATTTGGGGAGCCGATCGAACCGACACACGTCGAGAAGGTGACACCGTGGTGGCGCGGCCTGGAATCGGCGCAAGCAGTCGCTCCCACCGACATCGACCTCGACGCACCGGCGGACATCCTGCCTGACTGAGTTGGAAGAGTCCCGGCTCGGGCTATCTTCCGAAGGATGTCTGGAGTACGGCGACTGCTTTCGACCCTGCGACGCGATCGCGGCGGTCACGCCGACGACCTGCTTCGCGGACCGATCCAGGGTGACCTGCTCGGCGCCGAGCATCTCGCGGAGCGGGCGCGTGCGCTGGCGCGCGAGCAGCAGGTAACCGTTCCGAGCCCACTTGGCTATCGAGCCAAGCTCCTCTCACGCCTCAACAGCACCATCAGGGTGCTCGACACGGCCTACGCGCGCCTCACGCGCGAGTCTGTCGACGGTCGCGACCCCGATCCGGCCGGCGAGTGGCTGCTCGACAACTTCCACGTCGTCCAGGAGCACATCCAGGAAGTTCGCGAGTCGCTACCGCGCGGCTTCTATCGCGAGCTGCCCGAGCTCGCCACGGGTCCGCTGGCCGGATATCCGCGGATCTACGAGATCGCGATCACGCTGATCTCGCATTCCGAGGCGCGAATAGACCTCGACAACGTCGACCATTTCGTGGAGGCATTCCAGGAGATCGAGCCGCTGCGCATCGGTGAGCTGTGGGCGATGCCGGCGATGCTGCGCCTCGCACTGATCGAGAGCATCCGGCGGATGTCACTCCGCACGATGAGGCGCCTCGACGAGATCCAGTCCGCCGATCGCTGGGTGGAACGGGTGATGGAGCACAGCGAACGACACGGCGGTCGCCTGGAGCGGACACTGGGCGAGATGCTGCAGTCGCCTGGGCGGCTCACACCGACCTTCGTCACCCGATTCCTCGCCAACTTGCGACTGGCGTCGGGTGCGTCGCCGGCCCTGGCACACGTCGAGGACTGGCTGCGCCACGAGGGACTCCACCCCGACGAGGCCTCGGCGCGTGCCACCCACCGGATGGTGCACACGCAGCTCACGATGGCCAACAGCATCACGTCGCTGCGCACGATAGGTCGTCGCGACTGGCGTGGCTTCGTCGAACGGCAGAGCGCGATGGACGCGGTGCTGCGCGAGGATCCCGCCGGCGCCTACGCGCGGATGACCTTCGCCACCCGCGATCGCTACCGTCACGTGGTCGAGCAGGTGGCGCGACGCGCGAGGATGAGCGAGACCGAGGTCGCGCGAAAGGCGATCGAGCTGGCTGCCGCAGCGACGGACGGTGAACACACCAGGCACGTCGGATACTGGCTGGTCGACAACGGATTGCCGGCACTGGAACGGGCGGTCGGGGTGAACCCACCGCCCGAGGGAAGGTTGATCCGCTGGATCCGCCGACATCCCGACCTGGTGCTCGTGGGCGGCCTGATCCTGCTCACGGTGCTTGCGATGATGGCGGTCAACCTGCTGGCCGGCACTGATATCGCGCGGGTTTCCTGGCCGGTGATCCTGCCGTTCGTGTTCCTGCCGGCGTGGGACATCGCGATCAACACCATCAACCAGCTCGTCACCGCGGTGCTGCCGCCCTACACGCCGCCCAGCCTGGACCTGCGCGAGACCGGGATCCCTCGCGAATTCCACACTGCCGTGGTGGTGCCGACGCTGTTCGGTTGCGTGGCTGACGTCCAGTCGGCGCTCGATCATCTCGAGGTCGTGGCGCTGGCCAATGATGACGGCGCGGTGCACTTCGTGATCCTGAGCGACTTCACCGACGCGCCACAGGAGGTGATGCCCGAAGACCAGGCGATCCTCGATGCGGCGGCGACCGGAATCGCCGCCCTCAATCGGCGTCATCCACACCCCGATGGCGATCGCTTTCTCCTGCTCCACCGGCCGCGCCGCTGGAATCCCCAGCAGGGCACCTGGATGGGGTGGGAGCGCAAGCGCGGCAAGCTCACCGAGTTCAACCGAGTGCTCCGCGGCAAGGGGCGCGAGGCGTTCAGCTTCGTCTCCGGCGACCTGGATGCGCTCCTGACCGTGCGCTACGTGATCACGCTGGACGCCGACACGGTGCTGCCCCCGGGAACTGCCCAGGCACTGACCGGAACGATTGCCCATCCACTCAACCGCGCCGTCTACGACCCTGCCGTCGGCAGGGTGGTTCGCGGCTACAGCATCCTCCAGCCGCGAGTTGGAATCTCGCTGCCGAGCGCACAGCAATCGCGCTTCGCCGCGATCCAGTCGGCTCATCCGGGCGTCGATCCGTACACGACTGCGGTGTCCGATGTGTACCAGGACCTGTATGGCGAGGGAATCTTCACCGGCAAGGGCATCTACGACGTCGACGCATTCACCCTGGCCACCCGCGGCAGGTTCCCCGAGAACACCCTGCTGTCGCACGACCTGATCGAGGGCAACTACGCCCGCGCCGGCCTGATGACCGGCATCACCGTCTACGACGACGTGCCCACCGGGTACATCGCCCACTCCAGGCGCAAGCATCGCTGGATTCGCGGTGACTGGCAGCTATTGCCCTGGCTGGGACGCTGGGTTCCCGGCCCGGACGGCAGGGAGCGCAACCGGCTGTCGCTGGTGTCGCGGTGGAAGATTCTCGACAACCTGCGTCGCAGCACGGTCGAGGCATCACAGCTCGCCTTGTTGCTGGCCGGCTGGACCGTGCTGGCGGGCTCGCCGGTGAGATGGACCCTGCTCGCGCTCGGCGCGATCGCGGCACCGTGGATCGTCTCGTTCCTGATCGCCGCAGTGCGCCCACCTCGCGACAAGTCCTGGCGCGCATACTACGCCTCGGTGCTGACCGACGCCGTCCACGGCGCCCGTCAGTTCGTGCTGGCACTGGTGTTCCTGCCGCACCAGGTCTGGCTCTCGCTCGATGCGATCATCCGCACCCTGTACCGGATGTATGTGTCGCGCAAGCACCTGCTTGAGTGGGCCACCGCTGCACAGGTCGCACAGCAGCATCGCAACACGGTGGCCGAGCACTGGCGCGAGATGCTGCCGTCGATCCTCGCGGTCACCGGCATCGCCCTCTGGGTGCTGGTCCCCGCCACGATCGAGGTGCGCGCAGGCCAGGATTCGTGGTTCCACTACTGGATGCTGGTGCTGGCAGTCGCACCGCTCACGCTGGTCGGGATCGCTTCGCCGTGGATCGCAACCTGCCTGGGCCCCGCCGCCGCAGCCTCCGAGCCGCTGGACGAATCCCTGCGCAGCACGGCACGTCGCTATGTCGAGCTGCATTGGCGCTGGTTCGACCGATACGCCACCGAGCAGACCCACTGGCTGGCGCCTGACAACGTGCAGTTCGACCCGGCCGAAGTGGTGGCGATGCGGACCTCGCCCACCAACATCGGCCTGCAACTTCTCACCACGATGAGTGCGGGCGACCTCGGCCTGATCGACGCGGAAGATGTGGCGATCCGACTGGAGCGGATCTTCGCCACGCTCGAACGGATGGATCGCTACCAGGGTCACTTCTACAACTGGTACTCGCTCGACGACCTCCACGTGCTGCAACCGCCGTACATCTCGTCGGTCGACAGTGGCAATCTCGCCGGTCACTTGCTGGCTCTCCGGCAAGGGTGCCTGCACTACGCTGCACGCAGCGATGATGCAGAACTCGCGGCGCGGTTCCATTCTCTCGCCGAGCGAGCGTGGAGGATGGCAGATGAGATGCGATTCGGACTCCTCCACGACGAGCAGAACCGGCTCCTCTCGATCGGGTATCACCCCGACTCTCACGGGCTCGACGCCGGGTGCTATGACCTGCTCGCTTCCGAGGCCCGGCTCGCCTCATTCGTGGCAATCGCGAAGGGGGAGTTGCCGACCTCGTCGTGGTTCCGGCTCGGTCGTCGCCTGGTTCGTGCCGAGGGCCGCCCGATGATGGTGTCGTGGAGCGGCAGCATGTTCGAATACCTGATGCCGATGCTGGTGATGAGGTCATACCCGGGCACGCTGCTGGACCAGAGTCATCGCGGGGCGGTGCGGGCGCAGATCGGTTACGGTCGCAGGCGTGGGGTGCCCTGGGGTGTGAGCGAGTCGGCGTACAACATTCGCGACAAGGAACTCACCTACCAGTACCGCGCGTTCGGTGTCCCCGAACTGGCCCTCAAGCGCGGCCTTGCGCGCGACCTGGTGATCGCACCGTATGCCAGCGCGCTCGCGGCGATGGTCAAGCCGGTGGCCGCGCTTCGGAACCTGATGTCGCTGGAGCAACACGGCGTGCTGGGGCCGTACGGATTCTGGGACGCGATCGACTACACCCGGCCGTCGCCCGGAATGGAGTTCGCGCTGGTGCGCAGCGTGATGGCGCACCACGCCGGGATGACGGTCGTGGCGCTCGCCAACGTCCTGCTCGACGGCATTTGGCAGGAGCGATTCCACACCGAGGCACTGGTGCGTGCCAACGAGCTGCTGCTGCAGGAGCGGACTCCGCGCAAGCTCGTGGTGCAGGATCCGCCGCGGGTGCCCGAGACATCGAGCCGTCGCAGCGTCACCGCCGAGGGTGCGGTCGTGCGCCACATCAGCGGCGTGGATACGCCGGCGCCGCAGGTCGCGCTGCTCGGCGACATCCCCTACACGGTGCTGGTGACCCACGCAGGGGGTGGCTGGAGCCGACACGATCGGATGGCGGTGACCCGCTGGCGATCCGACCCGACGCGCGACAACTGGGGTCAGTTCTGCTACATCCGTGATCTCGAGGAATCACGCACCTGGTCTGCCGGATTCCAGCCCACCGGGGTGCGCGCAGATCGCTACGATGTCGAGTTCGCGGCCGATCGCGTGACCATCACCCGGCGGGATGGCAAGATCGAGACTCGCACCGAGATCGCTGTGGTGGCGGCGGAATCCGCCGAGGTGCGACGAGTCACGGTCACCAACCATTCGCATCACCGCCGCGAGCTGGAACTCACCAGTTACGCGGAACTGGCGCTGGGTCCGGGCGACGCCGACGCGGCACATCCGGCTTTCGCCAACCTGTTCGTCGAAACCGAATGGCACGATTGGTGTTCGGCGATCACGGCGCGACGACGTCCGCGACAACCCGACCAGGCAACCCCGTGGTTCGTTCACCTGGTGGACGCCGGCAGTGGCAGGGTGGGGCGTCCCAGTTGCGAGACCGACCGGGCTCGCTTCATCGGACGCGGCCGCGACACGGCCCGACCGATCGCACTGGAACGCGATGGCGAACTCAGCGGCACCACCGGCGCGGTGCTCGACCCGATCGCCTCGATCAGGGTGAGGATCTCGGTGGAGCCCGGCGAGTCGGTGTCAGTCGCATTCACCACCCTTGTCGCAGAGTCACGCGAGAAGGCGTTCGAGCTCGCCGATCGCTACCACGATACCCACGCGATCCAGCGTGCATTCGAGGTGGCGTGGATGGCAAGCCAGATCGACCTTCGCGAGGCGGAGCTGACTCCGGCTGACGCAGCAACTATCGAGGAACTGGCCGGTCACATCCTGTTCCCGCACGACGTGCTGCGACCCGCCAGTGACGACCTCGAGCGGAGTCGCGGCAGTCAGTCGTCGCTCTGGAACCACGGCATTTCCGGCGACCTCCCCATCCTGCTGGTGACCATCAAGTCCGTCGATGGACTCCCGACTGCACGCGAACTGTTCGTGGCGCACAGGTACCTGCGCAGGCACGGACTGCAGTTCGACCTGGTTGTGATCGTCGCCGAGGCACACGACTACCTGCAGCAACTCAAGCTGGCGATCACCGAGGCGATGATCGCGGCGAGTGATGCGGCCCTGATCGACCAGCCCGGTGGCGTGTTCATCCGCCGTCGCGATGCCTTCGACTCGGCCGAGTATCAGACCCTGCTCGCGTGTGCCCGGCTGGTGATCCCCTGCGACGGGCGTTCGATCGCGCGGATCCTCGCCAACGCGGTCAAGTCGCGACAGCAACAGCCGGCGCCGACGCAACATTCTCCCCAACCGCGTCGCTCACTGCCACCGGCGCCGCGCGAGCTGTCGGCGCTCCCGCCGGGCAACGGGTTTGGAATGCTGCAGGACGATGGCAGCTACCGGATCGTTGTGCACGGCGATCACCTGCCGCCAGCGCCGTGGGTCAACGTGATCGCCAATCCCGACGGCGGCTGCATCGTCAGCGAGCGCGGCACCGGTGTCACCTGGTCGTCGAGTGCCTACTTCTACCGCCTGACCCCTTGGCACAACGACCCGGTGTCCGATCCGCCTTGCGACGTAGTCTACATCCACGACGCAGCTTCGGGTGATCGCTGGAGCGCCACACCTGCGCCACTTGGCGGCGAAGATCGGTTCGAGGTGACTCACTCACCGGGAACGAGCACCTTCCGCCACAGTCACGGCGACATCGAGTGTGAACTCGTCGTCGGTGCTCCAGATGGGCTCGCGGGCAAGCTCTCGCTGCTGCGGCTCACCAACAAGGGCGAAGGCACCCGTACCCTCGCCATCACCTGCTACGCCGAATGGGTGCTCGGCGTCCGCCGCGAAGTGACCGCGCCGCACGTGCACACCTGGCGTTCGTCGGATGGCAATGCGATTCTCGCCCGCAACCGGTTCGAGGGGGCGTTCGCCGAACGGGTCGCGTTCCTCAAGCTCACCGCCCCGGTCACCTCCGCGACCGCCGACCGTGCCGCCTTCCTGGGCAGGAACGGCAGCCTCGAGAACCCGATCGCCCTCACCGGGCTCGGGCTGGACAACAATGCCGGTGTCGGCCTGGACCCCTGCGCTGCACTGCAGGCCATCATCACGCTGGAACCTGGTGAGGGCTTCGAGACAGCAGTGATCCTTGCCTCCGCGGCCGATGAACGGACGGCTCATGCGGTGATGCAGGAATTCAATTCCACCGCGGATTGTCGCTCCCGCCTCGAGGAGTCAGTGCGGGCGTGGCGGGAACGTCTTTCGGTGATCCGGGTCCACACGCCCAGCCCCGAACTCGACGCAATGCTCAACACCTGGGCACTGTACCAGGCGTTGTCGAGCCGGATGTGGGCCCGCACCGGCCTGTACCAGAGCAGCGGCGCATATGGCTTCCGGGACCAGCTCCAGGACGTGATGGCCTTCGTATACGCGGAACCGCACGTGGCGCGCGAGCACCTGCTGCGGGCCGCGTCGCGGCAGTTCATCGAGGGCGATGTGCAGCACTGGTGGCATCCGCACAGCGGCAACGGCGTGCGCACGCGCTTCTCGGACGACCTGGCCTGGTTGCCGCTCGTCGCTGATCACTATGTGCGCACCACCGGTGACGAGGACGTGCTCGACGAGGTCGTGCCGTTCATCGAGATGCGCCAGCTCGAGCCACACGAGCACGAGATCTATCAGCAACCGATGGAATCCGGGCAGCGGGCAAGCCTGTACGAGCACTGCATCCGGGCCCTGCACCGCGCCTGCACTCGAGGACCGCGCGGACTGCCGCTCATCGGCAGTGGCGACTGGAACGACGGTTTCTCACGGATCGGCATCGAGGGTCGCGGCGAGAGCGTGTGGCTCGCGTGGTTCCTGATCACCACCTGCAGGCGATTCGCCCAGCACGCACGTCGTCGCGGCGATGCCGGAGTCGCCAGCGAGCTGCTGGCCCACGCCGACGACTATGCCAGGGCAGTCGAGCAGCACGCCTGGGACGGAGAGTGGTATCGCCGGGCCTGGTTCGACGACGGCACCCCGCTGGGAACCGCCGGAGCCACCGCCTGCGAGATCGACTCGATCGCGCAGAGCTGGAGCGTCATCTCCGAAGCGGGATCGCCGGATCGCCAGCGGATCGCGATGGAATCACTGCAGCGCAAGCTGGTGGACCATGACGCCCGGCTCATCCGGCTGCTGACGCCACCATTCGATCACGACGACCTCGACCCCGGCTACATCCGCGGCTACCTGCCGGGGGTGCGCGAGAACGGCGCCCAGTACACCCACGGCGCGCTGTGGGCGGTGCAGGCGATGGCGATGCTGGGTGACGGTAAGAAGGCGTGGGAGCTGTACCAGATGCTGATCCCGTTCACCCACGCCGACACGCCCGAGGCGGTGAGCGTCTATCGCGTCGAGCCCTACGTGGTTGCAGCCGATGTCTACACTGCCGAGGGTCACCGCGGTCGAGGCGGCTGGACCTGGTACACCGGCTCGGCGAGCTGGATGTATCGCGTCGGACTGGAATCACTGCTCGGGTTCACGCTGCGCGGCGATACACTCTCCGTGTCTCCCTGCGTCCCCGATTCGTGGCCGGAATTCACCATTGCATACCGCCGAGGCAGGAGCCGGTACACCATCACGGTGCACCGGCCCGCGCAGCTCCGTGCGAGTGCCCCGAGAATCAGCGTCGATGGACGGCTGCAGCCGGGAGACTCGTTCCGGGTGGTCGACGATGGCCGCGATCACGTCGTGACAATCGAGCCCGCCGACGACTAGGTCCGGTCCTTGAGGTCCTCTGCAGCGCCGTTGTGCCTGGCGCAGTGCACGCAGCAGAAGATGCCACCGTCCGACTCCACTCCATGACCTATGATGTGACAGCGACAGTGGGCGCACACCGGTGCGACCTTGTGGATGGCGCACTCGAACGAGTCGAAGGTGTGGGTGGTGCCGTCGTGCGTCGTGATCGTGAACGCCTTGTCGTAGACGTTGCCGCAGGTCGCGCAGGGCTTCATTGTTGCCTCCGTTGTCAGCCGGCGCGGGTCTCACCGCCGAGCGGCGAGATGACCTGGCCGGTGATGTAGCTGGAATCGGCGTTGGATGCGAGGAACACGTATGCTGGTGCAATCTCTTCCGGCTGGGCCGGGCGACCCATCGGCACGTCGGCGCCGAACTTCCTGATCTCGTCGGCGTCACGCTCCGCCGGGTTGAGCGGAGTCCACACCGGTCCCGGTGCGACACAGTTGACCCTGATGCCACGCGACAGCAGCGACTCGGCCAGTGCCTTGGTGAAGGCGTGGATCGCGCCCTTGGTCGACGAGTAGTCGACCAGCTCGCCGCTGCCCTCGAGACCGGTCACCGAACCGGTGTTGATGATCACCGATCCGGGCTTGAGATGGTCGAGCGCTGCGCGGGCGAGGAAGAAGCAGCCATCGATGTTGACGGCGAAGGTGCGGCGCCAGTCCTCGACCGAGATTTCGTCGATCGGGCGATGCTTCTGGATCGCGGCGTTGTTGACCAGGATGCTGAGCCCACCCAGCTCTTCGACGCAGCGCTCCACTGCTTCCCGGCAAGACTCGGGGTCCGACACGTCGCCGGGCACGAGCAGGGCCTTGCGACCTTCCTTCTCGATCGCCCGGCGAGTCTCCTCGGCGTCGCGCTGTTCCTCCTCCAGGTAGATGATCGCGACATCGGCACCCTCGCGCGCGAAGAGAACCGCAACGCTGCGGCCGATCCCGGAGTCACCACCGGAGATCAGGGCGACATCGCCCTCGAGCTTGCCGGCGGCGCGATATTCCGGCGCGCGATATCGGGGTCGCGGCGACATCTTCCCCTCGATGCCTGGGGGCGAAATTGGCTGGTCCGGAAACGGAGGTTCCGGCTGCTTGCTGACCTTGCGACCCATCTCGATCCTCCGGTGAACCGGCGCGAATCCGCCTTCCCTTCTGACACTTCCCGGAGTCACCTCTTGCACATCGGCGGATGCCAGCCCTTTCCAGCACCGGTACCACCCGCTATGCTTCAGTCTTGCGGCATCCCACCTCGAGCCCTTGGTTCCTGGGGCAGCGCTCGCAACACACGCACCTACTTATCGCGCCGGATGGTCCGGCCGGCCTGTGTGGTGCCCGACATCGGACAATTGCTTGACATTCGCTTCACTCGGCCTGCACCCGTCGCTGGTTCGCGCCATCGACACACTCGGCTTTTCGTCTCCCACCCCCATCCAGTCAGAGGCAATCCCAGCCGCGCTCGGCGGACGTGACCTGCTGGCGTGCGCGGCCACTGGCAGCGGCAAGACCGCGGCGTTCCTGCTGCCGATCCTGCACCGACTGATCGACGCACCCCGCGGCACCACGCGCGCGCTGGTGCTGGCACCGACGCGAGAGCTGGCGTTGCAGATCCAGGAGGATCTCAACGAGCTCGCGAAGTTCACCAGGATCACCTCGGCTGCGATCTATGGCGGCGTGGGAATGGTTCCGCAGGAGAAGGCGATTCGCCGCGGCGTCGACGTATTGATCGCGACTCCGGGACGACTGCTCGATCACTTCAAGCAGGGATACGCGCCGCTGGCGGGACTCAAGTACCTGGTGTTCGACGAGGCCGACCGGATGCTCGACATGGGTTTCCTGCCTGACATCAGGCGGATCCTGCAGCACATCCCGCGACCCGAGCAGACGCTATTCTTCAGCGCCACGATGCCGGCACCGATCGAGTCGCTGACCAGGCAGATGCTGCGCGATCCCGTGCGCATCGCGCTGCAGCGCAAGGCGGCACCTGCCAAGGGAATCACCCAGGCGCTGTATCCGGTTCCCACCGGGCTCAAGTCGGCGTTGCTGCTCGAGCTGCTCAAGGGCGGCGCGATGAACGAGGCACTGGTGTTCACGCGCACCAAGCACCGCGCCGATCGCCTCGCCAAGCTGCTCAACAAGTCGGGTATCAGCGCGGAGCGGATTCACGGCAATCGCTCCCAGCCGCAGCGCACCAAGGCGCTGGCGGGATTCAAGTCGGGCGAGTATCGCGTGCTCGTGGCAACGGACATTGCCGCGCGCGGCATCGATGTCGAGGCACTGGGGCACGTGGTGAACTTCGACGTGCCCCCAGTGCCCGAGGATTACATCCATCGGGTCGGCCGCACCGCTCGCGCCGCGATGACCGGTGAGGCGTTCACTCTGGTCGCGCCCGAGGAAGAGTCGGACGTGGCTCGGATCGAGCGCGCAGTCGGACGCAAGCTGCCGCGGGTCAAGCTGGAGGGATTCAGCTACGATGCGCCGAGCGAGGCGCCGCTGGAGATTCCACTGGCGGATCGGATCGCCGCGATTCGCGCCACCCGACGGGATCAGCGCGAGCGCGCGGCGGCGAAGCAGGCCCGACATGGTCAGCAGGGTGCCACCGCGGTGGCGACTGCACCGGCTTCGCGAAAGCCGCGGAACAGCAGCAACCGTAATCGCGGACGGGGTTCCCGAGCGTAAGCTCGAGTGCGGGGCAGTCAGGGCAGTCAGGTGCCAAAGCACCTGCTCGGCAGTCAGGTGCTGAAGCACCTTGCCCGGCACAGACCGGGGCTGAAGCCCGCGTTTGCTCCGTGGGGTCTTCGGTCCCGCGCGGGGGACCCCCCGCATCGGAGCGAGCCAGGCTTCCAGCCTGCGTCCTTGCCGAGCAAGCGCTTTAGCGCTTGGGATTGGCGTCTCTGGGTTGACTTGCGGGATTCGGGATCGGCGCGATCTTCTTCAGGCTGGCCCGAACGGCCCGCACTCACCCTTACACAGGAGTAGGCCAATGGACGTCACGTCCCTGTTGGTGCAGCTCGTCAGTGGTGCCGTGGGTGGCAATGTCGGCGGGGCAATCAACAAGTCGAAGTCGCTGGGGCCGATGCTCAACTCGATACTCGGCGCCGTGGGCGGACTCGGCGGCGGTCAACTCCTGGGCGGCACCCTGGCCGACGTGTTCGGCAACGCCACCGCCGGCACCGCCACCGCGTCGGGCGTGGTGGGCCTGCTCCTGCCCCTCATCGTGGGAATGCTGAAGTCGAAGTCCCAGGCGTAGGTACCAGGCACCGCCTCGCCCACGCGTCGATACCATCGGATGGGCGGGGCGTGCCCCGCCCACACCACCAACCTTCCATCACAGATCGTAGATCGCGTCCCGCCGCTACCACCTGAACAGGTACGCCGCCTTCAGGAAGAACGCATCGTCATCGCGCACCAGGTTGCGCATCGTGAGCGGGCGATCACCGCGCAGCGTCGAGCCGTAGCCAGCGAAGAACACCGTCCCCGCAGTCGGCTCGTATGACGCCAGCCAGTCCACCCGCAGTTGGTCGGTGGATGTCGGCCCGACCGAATTGGGTCCGATCAGGATCGGCAGGCCGTTCTCGGGATCCACAAGCGCTGCCTGGCGCTCGCTGCGGTACTCGCCCACCACCCTGAAGAACAGTGCGCGATTCGGCTGCACCTCCAGCTTCACTCGCGGCAGGATGGTGCGCGCAAATTCGCTGTTGTCGCGGGCCCGACGCAGTTCCTGCGCCCGGAGCGAGATGCCGAGCCGCACCGCGCTGCTGGGTCGATGATTCATCGTCAGCGACGCCGAGGTGTACTTGCCGGGAGCGGCCTCGGGGAAGATCGCGGTCTCGCCGAACTCGACTGAGCCGCTCACGTCCCAACCCTGGAAGGTCGGCGTGGTGACGCGCAACTGGCCGTTGAAGGCATCGAACACGCCGGTCGCAAGCGGGAATGCCGCCGGACCGTCGTCGGTGGCTACCGTGTAGGAGACATAGTCATCGGGCTCGAAGCGCACGAAGCCGTGCTCGCTGCTGCCGTTGATCTCCCAGCCGCCGCGCAGTCTCACACTGGCGTTGATCTCCTCGCTTCCCTCCAGCGCACCACTGCCCAGTGCCTTGTCGGTCGACCAGATGCGGGAACCGCCCCCGAAGACCTGGACCTGTTCGATACTCGCGCCCCGCGCGCCGTACCAGGTGAGCCGATTGAACGCGCGGCCGGTGACGATGCCGGTGCGATTGACGAAGCCGCTCCAGGTGGTGAAGTCCTGACCGATTCCCGTGAGCTTGTAGTTGAATCCCCAGCCCCGGCCGGTCCGGTCGACCTCAAGCTCCCAGATCTTGCCGTCTCGGTCCTCGACGATGTCGTCGGTCCTGGTGTGGGTCCTGGCGACACCGAACTGCGCCGCGAAGTAGTACATCCCCCCGAACACCATCCTGGTGTCCGCGGCCAGGACCCGGTTGTAGTTGCCGTCCTCGTCGCGGTTGGTGAGCGTGACACCGAACACCGAGTTGCTGCCGATGTCACGCCGCACCCGGGTGATGTTGGCCAATGAGTTCTGGTCCGGTGCGAGCCGGCCCGACTGCGAGAACTCGTCGATGGCACTCAGGTGCGCCACGGACCACGAGCCGAACTTGCCGGTGAGCTTGGCTCCCGCCAGCGGATTCGCGACGGTACGCGTGTACACCAGGTTGTTGGGACTGGAGAAGAGGTCGATCCCCTCCAGGAAGAACGGCCGTCGCTCGGGGAAGAACAGCGCGAAGCGCTCGTTGATGGTGACCAACCCGACGTCGGACTCGACCTGCGAGAAGTCGGGGTTGTAGGTCGCGTCGAGCGTGAGCGAAGTGAAGCCGAGTCGCAGGTTGGCGCCGAACTCGGCCTCGAGGTCGTCACGCTGATAGCTGCCATCACCCAGCCTGCGTCCCGGCGCGGCCGCGACCACGCTCGGCTGGAGCTCGGTGACCACGCCGCGGTGAATGTCGCGGATGCCGGTGATGCTGCCGGCCTGGGCGAGGAATGACGCGTTGGCACGCCGCACGTCGGTCCAGGTGTCCTCGTAGCCGGTGCGACGGGTCACCCGCTGGACATTGAAGCCCCAGGTCATCTCGCCACTGCCCCCCCATCGCAGCGACTTGAACGGAATCCGGATCTCCGCCTGCCAGCCGAACGAGGTCAACCGCCCCTTGCTCTGCCAGATGAAGTCGGGATTGCGATCCTGGGTGCCCGACCCGAAACCCGAGGTCGAGAAGCCGCCCTCGGCACGCATCCCGTCGTCCTGCACTCCCAGCGGATTGACGCCGAAGAAGTAGGCCCGGCGGCGATCGTTGAACGTGTCGAGAAAGATGGTGACCTGGTCGTCGCTGCCGATGTTGTCGCGATCGGAGAGCGTGGCGCGCACCGACTGCGGCTCACGGTCGTAGGCCAGGATGCCGACGTGAATCGCATCGGGTGAATACCACAGCAGCACCACGGTGGAATCTTCCGCAGGGCGCGAATCCACCGGACGGTACTGAAAGAAGCCATCGAGTCGTGCGGCCTGGCTCCACACCGGTTCGTCGAGCGAGCCATCGACGTTGATCGTCGTCTCGATGCGCGGGATTGCAACGGTGGGCGCCGGTGCCTGTGCGGCAAGCGGCGCGGCTGCCAATAGGAGGAAAAGTGCGATGCGCATCGCGGCAAAGTAACGTAGGGGCGAGGCCCTGCCTCGCCCGTCTTGAATCGCGTCAATCCTGGTAGGGGCGAGGCCCTGCCTCGCCCGTCTTGAATCGCGTCAATCCTGGTAGGGGCGAGGCCCTGCCTCGCCCGTCTTGAATCGCGACGATCCTGGTAGGGGCGAGGCCCTGCCTCGCCCGTCTTGAATCGCGTCAATCCTGGTAGGGGCGAGGCCCCGCCTCGCCCGTCTTGAATCGCGACGATCCTGGTAGGGGCGAGGTTATTCGTAGCGCAGCGCCTGGATCGGATCCAGGCTGGCGGCGCGGCGTGCCGGCCAGAGTCCGAAGAACAGTCCCACGAAGGCCGAGAACCCGAATGCCACTGCGACCGCGACCGGCGAGATCTCGGTGGTCCAGCCCAGCTTGATGCTCACGAACTTCGACATTCCGGCGCCGAGCAGGATGCCCAGGATGCCACCCGAGAGGCAGAGGACCAGCGCCTCGATCAGGAACTGGCTCAGGATCGTGAATCGCGTGGCGCCGAGTGCCTTGCGAATGCCGATCTCCTTGGTGCGCTCGGTCACCGACACCAGCATGATGTTCATGATGCCGATGCCACCCACCAGCAGCGACACCGCGGCGATCGACAGCAGCAGCGCCGAGAACGTCTTGGTGGTCTCCTCGGCGGTTGCGAGGAAGTCGGTCGGGCTCCGCATAGTGAAATCGTTGGAGATGCCCGGACGGATCCGGTGCTCGCGGCGCATGATCCGCTCGAGCTCCACCTCGGCCTGCGCCTTGGGGACGCCGTCGCGGGTCGTCACCGAGATGGTGCGCAGGCGGTCGGTGCCCATGACTCGATACTGTGCGGTTGTGAGCGGGATCAGGATCTGCTCGTCGGGATTCTGCCACCCCTGCGAGCCCTTGCGGCTGAGCACGCCGACCACCTCGAAGGGTATCGATCGGATGACGATCTGCTGGCCGATGAAGGCCTGCGGATTCTGGCCCAGCATCTCGGGCACGTCGGCACCGACGACGGCGTAGCGCTGACGCGACGCGTCGTCACCCTCGGTGAACATCCGGCCGTGAGTGATGGTGTAGTTGCGGGCCGCGAGATACTCGGAGGTGGTGCCCACCACGCTCACGTTGATGTTGCGACCGCCGAACTCGACCTGCTGACGACGCTCCATCTCGGGAGCGAGTGCCGAGATGACACTGCCGGCGTCGCGGCGGATCGCGTCGGCGTCCTTGGTGGTGAGCGGCGCGCCACCCTCGCGCGCCACCCCGGCCATCCGGTCCTGGCCAGCGTTGATCTGGATCAGGTTGGCACCGAGTGCATTGATGCGCTCCTCAACCGAGCGCTGGGCACCGGTGCCCATCGCCACCACGGTGATCACCGCGGCGACGCCGATGATCACGCCCAGCATCGTGAGCGCCGCGCGCATCTTGTTCGCGCGGATGCTCCCGAATGCTACCCGGACGGTTTCGCCAATCAGCATCGCTTCATTCCCTTTCGCGCCTCAGCGCTGCTGTCCCGGAAGCCCCGAGTTGCGGCTCATCCGCTCCTGCATCACCTGCTGCGACTGCAACAGCGAGGCGCTCGGCAGCAGCAGCACCGAATCCTCTGAGGTGAGGCCACTCTTCACCTCGCTCCAGTCGAGGTCGGTGATGCCGGTCTGCACGTACACCGGGGTCGGCTTGCCGTTGCGCATCGCGAACACGATGTAGCGACCACCGAACAGCGCGTCCTGGCCACTGCGAGCCGCGCCACCCGGGCGGCCACCATTGCCCATCCGCGCGCGGGCCTGCTGCATCAGTGCCTGTTCCTCGGCGGTGAGCGTGGCGCCGCTGCGCATCTTGGCGAAGATCGCCTGCATCCGCGCGGCGTCGTCCTGCTGCGGGGCTGCCGCGGTGGAATCGCCCAGGACCGCACCGCTGCCGCTGTCGGCCGATCCGGGACGCGGCGCGCTCGACGCGGCCAGCATCTCGCGCATCTCACTGTCCGAGATGCCGAGGACCGAGGCGGCGCTCGGGGCGTCACGCTCGGTGCGCAGCGCGGCATTGGGCACTGCCAGCACGCCCTTGGCGCTGCCGACGGCGATGTTCACCTCGGCGTTCATTCCCGGCTTGAGCAGGCCGTCGCGGTTGTTGATGCGCACCAGCACCGGGAACATCGTGACGTTCTGGATCGTGTCGGCCTGCGGCTCGATCTTGATCACCTCGCCGCGGAACGGGCGGTTCGGGAACGCCTCGACGGTCACGTCGGCCGACATCCCGGCGCTCAGCTTGCCGATGTCGGTCTCGTCGACGAAGGTCTTCACCTGCACCAGCGACAGGTCGGCCATCTTGAGCAGCGTGGTACCGCCGCCCACGTCGCCGCCCGGGGCGGTGATCACCGCGCCGCGCTCGACGTTCTTGGCGATGATGGTGCCGGTGATCGGCGCGCGGACCTCGGTGTCATCGAGCGAGATCTTGGCATTCTCGAGCTCGGTGCGAGCGGAGACCAGGGCCGCGTTGGCGTTGGCCAGCTCGAGGGTCGAGTTCTCCATCTCCTGCTCGGTGATCGCGTTGGCCTCGAACAGCTCGCGGGCGCGACGGTTCTGCGCCTCCGCATTGCGGAGCCGCGCCTGCGCCACCTCGAACTGGGCCTCGGCCTGGGCGTACCGGTTCTGCGGGATACGACGATCAATGCGCGCGAGGAGCTGGCCTCGCTGCACCAACTGACCGGTCTCGACCGAGAACTCGATGATCTCGCCTGACGCCTTCGACTTCACCTCGACAACGGTGTCCGGCAGGATCGCGCCGGCTGCCTGCGCGGTGACATCGATGTCGCGCGTGGTGACGGCAACGGCCTGATATACCGGTCCGGCCTCCTCCTCCTTGCAGGCGGTGGTGACCAGGGCGAGCGAGGCGAGAGCAACACTCCAACGTACGGCGTTCACGCAATGACCTCCGAATACTTGGCGGTGCCGTCACTTGCCACCTTGCCATCCCGGAGGATGATCTGGCGCTTGGCGTGTTCGGCGATGTCCGGTTCGTGGGTGACCAGGATGATCGTCTGACCCTGGCGATACAGCGTTTCAAACAACTCCATGATCTCCACCGACGTGGCGGAGTCGAGGTTTCCCGTCGGCTCGTCGGCCAGCAGGATCGACGGCTTGTTGACCAGGGCGCGTGCAATCGCGACGCGCTGGCGCTGGCCGCCCGACAACTCGTTGGGACGGTGGTGCATCCGGCCACCCAGCCCCACCTTCTCCAGCGTCGCGGCGGCCCGCTCACGACGCTCCCTGGCACCGACGCCGGCGTACACCATCGGCAGCTCGATATTGGCGAGCGCGCTGGCGCGCGGCAGCAGGTTGAAGGTCTGGAACACGAATCCGATCTCCTTGTTGCGGATCCGCGCCAGCTCGTCGTCACCCAGCTCGCTCACCCGATGTCCGTTGAGCCAGTACTCGCCCGACGTCGGGGTGTCCAGGCAGCCGATCAGGTTCATCAGCGTCGACTTGCCCGAACCCGACGGACCCATGATCGCCACGAACTCGTTGCGACGAATCGTGAGGTCGACGCCGGCAAGTGCGTGCACCACCTCGCCGCCCATCTTGTACTCGCGCCGCAGGTCGCGGGTGACGATCACCGCGTCGCGAGGCACGTCGGACGGGAGCAATGCCATCCGCTCCCCGGTGTCGAGCATTTCCCGGCTCATTCGATGGTCCTTCCGATTAGTGCCTCGATCTGCGCCTTGGCACGGATGTAGGAGAACCTTGCGGTAACCTCATTGACCTGGGCCGAGGTCAGCTGCTCCTGGGCCTGGGTGAGCTCGAACACGGTCGCGACCCCGAGGCGATAGCGCTGCTCGGTCACCCGGACGTTCTCCTCCGAGGCCTGCACCGAGATCCGCGCCACGTCGATCGACTCTCGAGCATTGGCTAGTGCGGCGTAGTACTGCGTCAATGCGGCCGAGATCTGGCGACGCTGGTCGGCGAGCTGCGCCTCGGCGTTGTCCACCGCGATCGCCGCGTTCTCGATCTGGGTCTCGCGCTGCAGCGAGGTCCACGGCGAGAACGAGAGGCCGATCGACAGTGCACGCCGATCGCGCAGCTCGTAGTCGCTGCCCTTGTTGGCAGTCCAGATGTTGCTCGCCGATGCGGTCACGCGCGGCCAGTATCCGGAACGCTGCGCACGAAGCTGCGCCTTGGCGGCGAACACCGACTGCTCGGCGGCCTGCACCGCGGGCGACGACAGCTCGGCCTCACGGCGAATTCCCAGCGTGTCGACGATCGACGGCGTGCGGTAGTAGGCCGAGTCCTCCTCCGCACCGATCCGTCCCTCGACTCCGACCAGACGGCCCAGGTTGGCCTCGCTGGTGGCGAGCTGCGCCTGCGCCTGCAGCAGGCCCTGGCGCGCCTGGCCCAGCTGCACCAGCGCGGTGAGCGAGTCGGTGCGCTGGCCGCTGCCGGCCTGCATGCGCGCAGTGGCGACACGCAGCTGCTGCTCGGCGCGCGCCACCGCCGCCTCGTTGACGCGCAAAAGCTCCTGCGCGGCCAGGGCGTCGAAGAAGGCGTTGGTCACTTGCAGGGAGTTCTGGAAGCGCGCGCTCACGAGCTGCGCCTCGGCGGCGACCTCGTTGGCCTGCGCGGCACGCAGGTCGTGGGTGCGGGCAAAGCCATCGAACAGCGTGTAGTTGGCCTGCACGCCGAACGAGTAGCTCGGGTCGGTGACGTTGCCGCTGATGATCTCGTTGGTCACCGGGTTCAGGCGCGACTCGCCCGACGACATGTTGAGGTCGGCGCGAACCGGGAACGTGAACTGCGGCAGGTACTGCCAGGTGCTGCTGCGCACCGCCAGCTCGCGGCTGCGAAGCGCGCCGCGCGCGGACACGATCGTGGGGCTCACGGCCTCCGAGCGCCGCAGCGCCTCGGCCAGCGTGATCCGCTCGACTGTCTGGCCGGTGAGCGCAGCAGGAGCTGCAATCACCAGGACAGCAAGCCACGACAATACGAGCGACTTACGGACGATCACGCTGAGGTCCTCCCTGTGGGCCGGGGCCACCCGGCTGACGGTCACGAGACTGGCGGCGCTGTTCATCCCACGCCGTGGTGGTCGAGTCATACTTTTCTCGCTGCTCGGGGGTGAGGATTGACTTGACCTGCTCCCGGAGCTGGATTCGCTGCGAATCAATCGCCGGACGGATAGTCTGGTAGATCGAATCGATCGGCGGACGGATCTGTCGCTGGATCGAATCGATCGCCACTTCACCCTGGCGATAGACCGCCTCGAGCTGCTCCTGCTGGTCCTTGTTCAGCAGCAGTGCATCGGCCCACATGCAAACCCGCTGGTTGCGCACCTCGCAGCGGCCTGACTTTTTGCGGCGGCCCTCCTCGCCACCCGTGAGGCCAACTACCGAGGCACCAACCACCAGGCCAAGCACGAAGGCGACCGCCAGCAACAGCACGGCACGCCAGGTCGGAGTCGAGTTCACCGTGCCCCCGTCATCGAGGCAAGGATCACATCGGCACCAGGGCGCTGGGCATCGATGAGCTGCACCGCAACCGATTCCTCACCGGCAAGCGGGGTCGCATCCCTGTCGGAGGAGTTGAGGCCGATCAGCACGACGGCGAGCACCACCGACGTGGTGAGCACGCCCTGCCAGAACCAGCCGGCCAATACCTCGTCCCAGGTACGCGGACGAGCCGCCCGGCGGGCCAGGGCCTTCATCCGGGTAACGAACGCGCCGTGATGCGGCATCTCCAGCGCCGCGCTGAGCGCGGTGCCGAGCTCGATGTCTCGCTTCAGGTCGTTGCCCTGGTCAGTCATTCCACTCCTCCTTCACACTGCCGAGCACCTTCCTGAGTGCCCGACGTCCATGGAAAACATCCGACTTCACCGTGCCCTCGGGGATTCCCAGCATCCTGGCGATCTCCGCCTGCGGGTAACCCTCTGCGTCGAACAACACCACTGCGAGTCGCTGTCGCTCGGGCAGCGTCGCAAGCGCCTTCCTGAGTTGCTCCCCCAGGTGGATCTCGCCGACTTCCCTGGCCGGGTCGTCGCGTGCCGCCGCGGCCACATTGTCCAGTGGCTCGGCTGCACGGACCCGGCGGCGGCGGCGTAGATCCCGCGCGGCGTTGACGACGATCTGCATCAGCCACGGCCGGAACGCCCGCTTGGGGTCGTAGCGACCGAGTGCCTGCCACGCGGAGAGGAAGCCCTCCTGGGCAGCATCATCGGCGTCTTCCTGATCCTCCAGGACGGCGTAGGCCACTCGTCGCGCCATCGGCGCGTAGCGGTCCACGAGCTCTCCGAATGCTTCGGGGTCGCCACCGGAAGCCCGGGCGGCCAGCTCGCTGTCGTCCACGCCGGTCATACGCGGGGTTTCCGAGGGAGGTTGAGGTCAGTCCCGGGGCTGCCGCAGCAAACCGCGCAGCAGCAGGCCGGAGAGGATCAGCGCCAGGATCCCAGCCGTGACATAGGCAGCGATCACCGGAAATGTGAGCAGGACGCCGATCATTATCACCATCCCGACCACCAGCGGACCCAGCAGGGCCAGGCGGGCAGCCCGGGACAGACCAACTGCGTGCTGAAGCATCCGACGACGACGCTCGCCCACCGAACGACGGTGCCGGGTGATGGCCGGATCGAGGTCGGGACGCTCGGTGGCCAGGGTGGTCGCACCCCGGAAGCCAGGTACCGGTGGCACCAGGCGCGAAGGCCGCAGCACCACCTCGGCCGACCGACCGATGTCGGTCTGGAACTTCTGGTCAAGCCGGCGCGCAAAGACCGGGTCCTCGACAAAGACGTCGACTTCCCAGTTCACCATCAATGATGACGGATTGAGGTTGCTGGAGCCCACGCGCACCCAGCGCTCGTCGACCGAGACGGTCTTGGCGTGGAGCATCGGACCCTGCCACTCCCAGATCCGCACCCCAGAGCGTAGTAGTCTCTTGTACCCCGTACGCGAGATGTTCCGGATCATTGGCAGGTCGCTGGCTCCGGGCACCAGCAGCCGGACGTCCACCCCGTCGCGGGCCGCATCCTCGAACACCTGATACAGCCGGAGCGGACCGGCCAGATAGGCCTCGGTAATCCAGATCCGGCTGCCACCCATCGCGAACAGCAGGTCCAGCGTCCGCCAGGTCCGCTCCGCGCCCGGTCGCACCGCGACCACCCGCACCGCGGTCTGGCCCCGCTGGGGGACCGAACCGCCGACCTCGCGGGCATCATCCACCGGCGACCCGCCAGCCCGCTGCCACAGGGTGCCGAACGAGGCATCGAGCGCCCGGGCCGCGGGCCCCTCGATCAGGACGGCGGTGTCCCGCCAGGGCTGCTGGCCACACTCGGCGTCGCCAGCCCATTCGTCACCGATGCAGAGCCCGCCGGTCACCGCCCGGTCGCCGTCGACCACCAGCAGCTTGCGGTGGTCGCGCGAGATGAACTCCATCGGCTTGAGCAGGTTCGGGCGACCGAAGGCGCAGACCTCGACCCCGCCCTCGCGAAGTCGATTCCAGAACTTGCGACCGGTCCCCGAGCTGCCGAACCAGTCGTACAGCAGCCGCACCTTGACGCCCTCACGCGCCCGCGCGATCAGGGCGTCGGCGAAGCCCTGGCCGCACTTGTCGTCGTTGATGATGTAGTTCTCGAAATGGATCCGGTGGCGGGCTTCCCGGATCAGGCGATGCATCGCCTCGTAGGTCTCCGGTCCGTCGAAGAGCAGCTCGACCGCGTTGCCCGGAATCGCGCGGGCACCGGACGAACGCTCGAGGGCGCGATCGACCGCATCGACCACCTCCTCGGGCGGCAGGTCCTCGACCAGACCGGCGTCACTCACGCGGTCCCCAGTCCCAGTTCCCGCTCGTGTGGCCTCAGCGCGGTGATCACACCCTCGATCATCTCGTCGAGGGGGACGCCAAGTTGCTCGGCACCGTTGCGCACGTCGTCACGACTGACGCCCCGGGCGAAGGCCTTGTCCTTGAGCTTCTTCCTGACCGACGACACCTCGAGGTCGGCCAGCGAGCGCGACGGCCGCACCAGCGCACAGGCCACCACGAACCCGGCGAGCTCGTCCACCGCGAACAGCACCTTGGCCAAGTCCGTGGTGCGCGGGGTGTTGGTGAACTCGGCGTGACCGAGGATCGCCTGGCACCCCTCCTCGGGGAAGCCGAGGGAACGGAGGTGATTGACACCCTCGGTGGGATGTTCGCGATCGGCGGCTCGGTCGTGGTTGGGGAAGCGCTCGTAGTCGAAGTCGTGCAGCAGGCCGACCGTACCCCACCACTCGGGGTCGCCGCCGTAACGAGGTGCGAAGTGGCGCATCGCCAGCTCGACGGCGCGCATGTGGGCCCGCAGGGCAGGGGATGAGGTCCAGGAGCACATCAACTCCCAGGCGTCGTCGCGTGAAAAGGTCATGGAGGAAAGGTATACGGCGGTGGGGGGGCGTGAGTCGGGAGACGCGGGTCGTCGGACCCAGGAACCCAGGAAGGGCTTCGCGATGTGCGACGGACGGCCTACCAATGCGCGCAGGCCCTCCGCGCGTTCGGCGAGGAGGGCCTGCCCCGGGATGGTACCTGGTGAATCGTGTCTCGTCCCGCGACTACGACTCACCGCTCACGGCCAACGACTACTCGACTCGAATACTCTCCACCACATCACCCTGCTTGATCGCCAGCACCACGTCCATCCCCTCGGTCACCTTCCCGAACACCGTGTGCACGCCATCGAGATGCGGCTGGGCGGAGTGGGCGATGAAGAACTGGCTGCCGCCGGTGTCCTTGCCGGCGTGCGCCATCGACAGTGAACCGGCGACGTGCTTGTGGGGATTGCCAGCAGTCTCGCACTTGATCTTCCAGCCCGGACCACCAGTACCAACCCGGGGATTGCCCGGATCCTTGGACAGCGGATCGCCACCCTGGATCACGAAGTCCCGAATCACGCGGTGGAAGCGTGTGCCGTCGTAGAACTCGCTGTTGGCGAGCTTCTCGAAGTTGGCGACCGTGTTCGGTGCGGCATCGTCATACAGCTCGGCGATGATGGTGCCGCGCTCGGTCACGAAGGTGGCGGTCTTCACGGGGAACTCCATGATGCGAGAGGAAACGAAGTGCAAGATGCCAGGGGTGATCCCACAGCGATGGTGAAAGATAGTCGCGGCTCTCAGGACTCATGACTCAGGACTCACCACCCTCCCCACAGGACACAATTGCCTCAGCACACACTCCCCGCACTTGGGCCGATTGGCAATGCAGATCCTGCGACCATGCCAGATCAGCAGGTGCGACAGCAGAGCCCAGTCGTCCTGCGGAAACAGCTCCATCAGGTCCTGCTCCACCTTCTCGGGATCGGTGTGCCGGGTCAGTCCGAGCAGGTTGGTGATTCGCTTGACGTGGGTGTCGACGGTCACGCCGGCATTGATGCCGAAGGCGTTGCCGAGGATCACGTTGGCGGTCTTGCGCCCGACCCCCGGGAGTGGGCGCAGTTGCTCCATCGTCGCCGGCACGTTGCCGCCGTGTTCGGCGACCAGTGACTGCGCCATCCCGATCAATGACTTCGCCTTGTTGCGGAAGAAGCCCGTCGAGCGGATCAGCTCCTCGACATCCTCCTGTCGCGCGGCGGCCAGCACTGCTGCGTCAGGGTAGCGCTCGAACAGCGCTGGCGTGACCAGGTTGACCCGCGCATCGGTGCACTGCGCGGAGAGTATGGTCGCCACCAGCAACTCGAACGGATTGCGATGGTCGAGCTCGCAATGGGCGTCGGGATATTCCTGCTTGAGTCGCGCCAGGATCTCCAGCGCACGGGCGCGCCTGGCGGCCTTGCTCTCGCGAGCCACTACTCTCGGCGCGCTCGCGCAAATGCGAGGAAGTCCCCTGCGCTGCGACAGTTGAGGATGTCATCGGGACCCAGGCCGCCCTTGCGGGCGATCGCGACGCCGAAGTCCACGTTGGCGAGCCCTGCAACCGAGTGTGCATCCGCACCGATCGAGATCATCACCCCCGCCTCGCGTGCCCGACCCAGCACCCGCCAGTCGAGGTCCAGGCGATAGGGATCGGCATTGATCTCGATCGCCACACCGGCCTTGCCGGCTGCCTCGAAGATCGCATCGAGATCCACCGCGTATCCCTCGCGCGACAGCAGCAACCTGCCGGTCGGATGCCCGATGATGGTGAGATACGGCGACTCGATGGCACGCAGGAATCGCGCAGTCATCTCGGCCTCACCAAGATTGAATCGCGAGTGCACCGACGCGATCAGGAAGTCGAACTGCGCCAGGATGTCATCGGGATAGTCGAGCGCGCCGTCGGCGAGGATGTCACTCTCGATCCCCTTGAGCACCAGAATGCCGTGGTTGGCGGCGTTGAACTCGTCGATCTCGTCCCACTGGCGGCGCAGGTCATCGGGCTGCATTCCACCAGCATACGCGGCGGCGCGCGAGTGATCGGTGATTCCGATCCACTCGTAGCCGGCGTCGCGGCACGCGAGCGCGAGCTGCGCTACCGTGTTGGTGCCGTCCGAGTAGCTGGTGTGACAGTGCAGGAAGCCGCGCAGGTGCGAACGCTCGAGCAGCGGTGGCACCGGGCGGCCTATCTCCTCACCGGTCTCGCGCAGCTCGGGCGGAACCCACGGCAGTCCGAGTGCCTGGTAGAGTGTTGCCTCGTCGGGAGTGGGCACGAATCGGCTGCCCTGCCAGAGCGCGGCACCGGCGAGGTTGAAGCCTCGCTCCGTCGCGTGACTGGTGAGTCGTTCCAGGTGCTCAGCGCTGCCGGTGGCCTGTACCAGCACTGCGCCGAGATTCTGCGGCGGCGTGACGATCAACTGCACCGGTGGACGAGAGCCGAAGCGCAGCGTGGCGCGTCGTTCGTCGGTGCCGGTGACCTCGTTCACACTGGGCAGGTCGCCCAGCATCCGGAACAACTCGGCGGGCGGAATGTCCGCAACTGCGACCAACGTGAGGTCGCGCACCACTTCAGTGCGACGACGCACCTCGCCGGCCGGATACACCGCGGAAATGTGGGGATGCGCCGCGAGAGCAGCGGCGATCTCGTTGAGTTCGTCGCGAGCGTGGTGCGCCAGGTGCAACTGACTTGACTGTCTCAGGAAGGCGATGCCCTTGAGAATCGCCTCTGCGGTCCGGGCACCGAATCGCGGCAGCGCCGCGAGTCGGCCGTCGCGCGCCGCTTCCTCGAGCTCGGGCAGCGTCTCGATTCCGAGCGCGGTGTGAAGCTGGCGAATCTTGGCGACGCCGAGTCCCGAGATTGCCATCATCTCCACGAGGCCGGAGGGAACTTCCTCGCGGAGCGTCTCGAACATCTCGCTGCGACCGGTCTCGACCAGCTCCACTATGACCTGCAGGATCGCAGGGCCGATTCCCTTCGCCTGTTCGAGTGAGCCGTCGGCGATCGCGGTAGCGAGCGGAACCGTGAATCCCTCGACGGTCCGGGCGGCGTTGCGCCAGGCCCGGACCCGGAAGGTGTTTTCGCCCTTGAGGTCGAGGTAGGCGGCGATCCGGTCGAGGGTGTCGGCGACTGCGGTGTTGTCCATCACGACCTCAATCTAGCGCGACCCCCCAGCCCAGCCAGAGCAGCTCGTCGGCACTCGCCACACTGTGGAGACCCGCGGCCTCGCCGCCCTCCATCAGGGGCTCGAACGGCTTACCGGCATCGCGGAGCGGCGGCACCGGCTCGACGCCCAGCGCGCCCACCACCGAGAGCCCAGGCCGGGACGGGTGCACCCCCAGACAGGCCACCACCCGAAGCTGGTCTCCCTCGGGAATCGCGAACCAGCCGTCGATCGGCTCGTGCTGGTCGGAATCGCCAACCTTGCTCCACAGCAGCCGCGGAGCCACCTGGACGTAGGCACTGCGCTGGCCGGGTCGTGCGCGTCGCTCTCGTCGGGAATCGAGCAGGGCCCGAGTAGCGGCTTCGTCGAGTTCGATCCGGCGCAGGTCGTCGACCCAGTGACGATATGCGGCGTACACGAAGGTCACGAAGTCGTCCACTGCGTCGCCGAGTCCCTCGTCGGGCCGCAGTTCGTGGAGCAGGTCGACGGCGGGTGGAGCCATCAGGAAGCGTCCCAGCGAGTGGTCGCCCTGCATCGCGTCGCGGATTGCCGGGAAGCGTTCCGATGCGAGCAACTCGAACACCAGCGAGAACGGAGTCGCGCGCGGACCCATCACGAGTGCGGCAGGAAGCGGTCGAGCGCTGCCCTGAATTGCTCCCGCGCCTCGATGTAGGGGACGTGACCGCAGTCAGGAAGCACCACCATCTCGGCCTTGAGTGCCGCGGCGGTCGCCTGCGCGGTGGCGAGAGGAATCGGATCGTCGTCGCCGTGCAACACGATGGCTGGAATGGACAGTCGCGACAATGCCGGACGCAGGTCGTAGTCGGTGCCCAGTGAATCCCACACCGCCTGCTGCGTGCGACCCGTGATCCGGAACGGCGTCAGCTCGGCCGAACGCGACGGGTTGTGGAAGTATCCCGCGACCGCGAGCGAGAACAGCTTGCTTGCGTATCCATCGGGATCGGTGCGACGCAGGTCGCCGGCCTGCAGCGCGGCGCGCGCCGACTTCAGGGCGTCGGTGGAATTGCGTGCTGCGAGGGTTGCCTCGTAGCCGGCACGTTCACTCGCCGCAGCTGGTGCCGGCGACACCAGTGACAGCGATGCCACTCGACTCGGATGCGCCAGGCTGTAGAGCATCGCGAGCAGGGCACCCCAGGAGTATCCGACCAGGTGCATCTGCTGCATCTGCCACACGTCGCGCAGCGCCTCGAGGTCGTGCACCTGTTCCTGTGCGCCGACCGGCACGTCGCGGCCGACGGTGGAGCGGCCCCCACCGCGCTGGTCGTAGTAGACCAGCGTGCGACCGGTGG
>Ga0079224_100000540_pt1 | contig 37508 bp, 38 predicted proteins | sample Stecom2015_FD_80414 | JGI IMG/M metagenome (GOLD analysis project Ga0079224, IMG submission 80414) | Agricultural soil microbial communities from Utah to study Nitrogen management - Steer compost 2015 | ecosystem: Environmental > Terrestrial > Soil > Agricultural land | place: USA: Utah... | reverse complement strand
TCCGCTACACCCATTGTTTGGCTAGTGAAGCCCGACAGTGCTCCCGTAGCGTTCAAGCCTGCTTCTGTTGGTTTTGACTTTGTCAACTTAATGCAGTTAACGCATACAGAAGGAAGGAATTTTTCAAGAAACATACAAACGGATTCTGCTGATGCTTTTTTGGTAACCGAAGAAGCCGTAAGGCAAATGGGATATAAAGATCCTTTGGGTAAATGGGTATCGGCCTGGAACAAAAGAGGACATATCATTGGTGTTTTAAAGGATTTCCATACGGAGTCTCTTCACGACTCAATAAAACCCCTAATCTTAGACGTAAAGGAATATGAGTATTTTGGTTTTATTATTGTTCGCACCAAACCTAATCAGTTAACGACCGCCTTGGCGAATCTGGAAAAAGTATATAATGAATTAAATCCAAACTTTCCCTTTATGTATCAATTTGCCGACCAAGAGTATGAAAACATGTATAAAAGTGAATTAACCACGTCGAGACTTGCTATTATTTTCGCGATATTGGCTGTTGTAATTTCTTGTTTGGGGCTATTAGGCTTGGTAACATTCTCAATTGAACAACGTATCAAGGAGATAGGTATAAGAAGGATTATGGGAGCTACTATAAGTGGTATCGTTGGATTACTTTCCAAAGATTTTTTGAAGTTGGTCGTTATCTCTCTTTTTATTTCGATACCCCTAGGATATATATGGATGAACAAGTGGTTAAATAATTTTGCCTATAGCATTCAACTCCGGTGGTGGATGTTTTTTATAGCAGGAATGGCTGTGCTTATAATTGCATTGCTTACCATTTCCATTCAGGTAATTCAAGCAGCTAGCGCTAAACCGGTGACGTCTCTGCGTGAAGAATAAGATTCCGATCGGTTAAAATGAACACATTAGCAAGTGTATCCACAATCTGTTTAAATAAAGAAGCCATTACGTTACACGTAATGGCTTCCTCCTTCTTTTTACCAAAAGTTATTTTATAATATCTCTCAGTTCCAAAGCTTTGATAATTGCACGGTATCTTTCGATATCTTTCTTATACAAATAAGACAATAAGGAACGACGTTTACCTACCAACTTCTGCAAAGCTAACTGAGTGGAAAAATCTTTACGATTCTTTTTCAAATGTTCAGTTAAATGAGCAATACGTTTAGTAAATAATGCTACCTGTCCTTCGGTAGAACCCGTGTTCTTAGCATTTCCTGCAAATTCTGCGAAAATCCCTTCTTTGTACTCTTTACTTAAATACATTACCTGAATAATATTAAAGCGTTAATAAAAAAATTAATTGGCTGCAAAGGTAGTACAAATACGCCTGCCTTCCAAATAAAGTAGTAAATAATTAGAAATCATTTACTGCACAGTTCTACCTAAATTGTCCCTTAAGACTGAGAAATGCTTGATTAAGCCAAAATTTTCGCTATATTAGCGGGAATGATTAATAACTATGCTCGCTTTGAGAGCGAATTTAAAGTGCGGCCCGATGATATAGACATGTTTCAGCATGTGCATAACAGCAAGTATTTTGACTATGTATTAGCGGCGAGGTATGAGCAAATGGAACTATTTTATGGCATGACCATGGAAGAGTTTATGGAACAAGGCTTTGGGTGGGTAGTGCGTACGGCTCATGTTAACTACAAACGTCCGCTAAAATTAGGGCAATACTTCATTGTTGAAACAGGTGTAGATGAAATGAAAGACAAGGGATGTGTGGTAACTTTTGCTATAAAATTTAAAGATTCAGGAAAAGTTTCCTGCGATGGCTGGTTCGATTATACGCTGATTGATCTCAAATCAGGGAAATCAGCCTTCATAACGGAGGAAATGCTGGAGAAATATTCGATTTAGCTATCTTGAAATTGGCTAATTAATAATTAGCCAATTGTTGTTTTTTCATCTATTCTACCAAAGCCTGTTCGATCAGTTCTGTATAAAAATCGGTTTCCTGAAGACCTGCAGCCCTAACTTGCTGTGGTATAAAACTTGTTTCGGTTTGCCCTGGAATCGTGTTGATTTCAATGAAATAAAACTTATCGGTTTCTCTTTCAAGAAAAAAATCAATGCGAACCAATCCTTTACAGTTTAATCTAATATAAACTTCCTTCACCAATTGCTCTACCCGACCTTGCTGCTCATTCGTTAAATCAGCCGGTGTAATTTCCTTTGTAAGCCCAGGGATGTATTTAGCTTCAAAATCAAAGAACTCCCGTGTAGTGATGACTTCTGTTGCCGGTAGTACTTTTAACCCTGCTTTACTATTATAAATACCTACAGAAAACTCCCTCCCGGAAACAAATTCTTCTACTAGAACCTGCTTCCCCGCATTCTCGGTACCCAATGCCCGATCAATAGCTGACGAAAGTTCATCAAGTTGCTTTACTTTCGTCATACCGATGCTACTTCCTCCTCCATTTGGCTTTACGAAATAGGGCAGCTTCAGCTCATTCTTAACATTTATTTCACTAACCGCTCTCGTGGCAGGGGAAAGGCAAACTGATGGAGCTAAATATAAGCCGTCAATTCCCTGCAATAAAGACTTAGTATAAGCTTTATTCATTGTCAAAGCCGACGTTAGTGTATCACAAGAAGTATACTTTAGTCCGATCATATCCAAATAACCTTGTAACCTTCCATCTTCACCAGGTGACCCATGGATCATAATAAATGCCAGGTCAAATTTAACGAGGCCGTCTTTAAGGGATAAGGTAAAATCATTTCGGTTTACTTCATGTTTAATCCCCGCATCATCTACATGGTACCAGCTTTCAGGAGTTAATATTATTTTATAAACATCAAATCGACTCGTCTGCAGCTTCTGCTCAACGAAAGCGGCACTTTTTAAGGAAATTTCTATCTCACCCGTAAATCCACCGGTAATTAATGCTATTTTTGCGCTCATATATCAGTAAAGTATTACCAGCAAAGATAATTGAATATTGTTATCTTTATTCATCGTCTTACAAGAATTGGCATACTTTTTACGTATTAGAATTAGGCTAAAAATTCAACGAGGACATCTTAGATGAGCAAACTTTTTCAGTACTTAAGAACCCAAACATTCAGAAAGAATCTAATCATCGCCATTATATCCGGTGTGATTTTCCTTCTTTTACTTTTTTACAGCTTAAGGTTTTATACACGTCACGGAGAATCAATAGAAGTTCCAGCGCTAAGAGGGATAGGCATAGAAAATGCTATAGAAAAGCTGGAAGCTCAAGGCTTCCGATATCAAGTTGATTCTGTTTACCAAGCAGACAAGCAACCAGGATTAGTAATAGAACAGGATCCAGACCCAGGGACGAAAGTTAAATTAAACCGGACACTTTATTTAACAATTATTACAAAAAACGCTCCCGAGGTCCAGTTACCTAATTTGACAGAAATGGCACTCCTGGAAGCCATTTCTACGTTGAATAATTACGGCTTAAAATTGGGAGATACTATTTATATACCGGATATAGCTCGTGATCGCGTATTAGATGTTAAATATGCAGGACAAAAAATAAATGCCGGTCAACCAATTCCAAAGGGTAGCAAAATTGACTTGGTTCTTGGGAACGGAATGGGTGATAGCGAAGTAGCCGTGCCTAATCTGGTTGGATACACCCTTGATGAAGCTATATTCTCGCTAAAAGGGGCATCGTTAACGTTAGGAACTGTAAAATATATGGGGCCCGTTGTAGACAGTGCTAGCGCGCGCGTCGTTAGCCAAACACCGGAAGCAGATACTTCTAACATGAAAAAAGTGAGCATTGGCACACCCGTAAACTTAGCTTTGAGCAATTAAATCTTTACAATTGTTAAATATCGCAGCATGGAGACAGTTCCTACACCAAAGAAAAGGTCAATAGGCAAAAGGATTATTAGCGTCATCATACTAATTGCTTTGTTGGCAGGTAGTGTTATTGCATATACTTACTATAAGAGATATTTTGCACCTAATGTAACGGAATCAGAAGAATATCTATATGTTAGAACCGGGGCTTCCTTCGATAATTTAATGGAAGAGCTGGGAGAGAAAAACATCTTGGTGGATACCGCCAGCTTCCGGTGGGCTGCAGAGAAAATGGAATATCCATCTCGCATCAAACCGGGAAAATACAAGTTAAAAGGAGGCATGAACAACCGATCGCTAATTAATATGCTGGGTGGTGGATTCCAAGAACCTGTAAAATTACGTTTTCAAAACATTCGATTAAAAGATCAGTTTGCCGGCTACATCGGCACCCAAATAGAGCCCGATTCCTCTATCCTTATCACCTTGTTGAACAGCGACACACTAGCCGCTAAGTACGGATTCAATACCGATAACTTCTTCACGATGTTTATTCCAAATACATACGAAATGTATTGGAATATCTCGGCCAATGACTTTTTTGACAGAATGAATAAGGAGTATAATAACTTTTGGACTGAGGAACGCAGGAAAAAAGCTGAGTCTATTAACTTAACTCCCATCCAAGTCAGTATATTGGCATCCATTGTAAAAGGCGAGGCGTTACATACGGACGAAATGCCTAAAATAGCAGGCTTATATTTGAACAGATTACAAAAAGGCATATTACTCCAAGCTGATCCCACGGTGATTTTTGCTACAAATGATTTTACTATTCGGAGGGTACTAAATAGACATTTACGCACAGACTCTCCTTATAACACTTACATTTATAAAGGTTTGCCGCCCGGGCCGATAATGATGCCAAGTATTGCCTCAATTGATGCAGTTCTTAATTATCAAAAGCACAATTACATTTACATGTGTGCAAAAGAAGATTTTTCGGGTTATCACAATTTTTCAACTAATCAGGCCGAGCATTTGATTAATGCAAGGAAATTTCAACAAGCTTTAAACGAACGAAACATCAAGAGATAAACATGTTAACCTTCGAAACCCAAGTAAGAGTGAGATATGGTGAAACCGATCAAATGGGCTACGTCTACTATGGCAATTATGCCGAATACTATGAAGTAGCGCGGGTAGAAATGCTTCGTAGCTTAGGCACTTCCTACAAAGAAATGGAAGCGAGGAGGGTTATGATGCCTGTTTTAGATTTAACATGTAAATATATTAAACCGGCAACATACGACGAATTGCTAACTATAAAAGTGTCTATTCGAAGTAAACCGTCTTTACGGATTAAATTCGACTATGAGCTTTTTAATGAAAGCATGGAGTTAATCAACACAGGAGCCACGACACTTGTGTTTATTGATATGGATAAGAATAAACCGTGCCCGCCTCCGCAAGACTTTCTGAACCGATTAGCGCCACATTTCGAGGAGGGTAAATGAGTTGGTTACACCAAAAATTGCTAAACCTAAGGCCCTACTATCTTTTTATTGAGTGGACGAAGGTCGTCGTGCTCCCTGGTTTTGGCAAATTACCTCTTTATACAGTAGGCCTTTTCTTTTTTCAGGAAATTGCCAGGGAATCACTTCTAAACAAAGCTTCCTCCCTGGCCTACTCTTTTATGCTGGCCATTTTTCCGGGTATCATTTTTCTGTTTACACTTATTCCTTATATCAAGGTATTCATCGACGATTTTCAGGAGCAATTATTAGAATTTATGCAGATGATTTTACCTGAAAATGCATACAAAACAATTGAATCTACTTTACTGGATATCGTTACTAATCAAAATAGCGGATTGCTCTCATTTGGTTTCCTTATGGCTATGATTTTTGCCACTAATGGTATTCATAGCTTGATGCGAGCTTTCAATAAGTCTTCCTTGGTATTGGAAAGTAGGAGCTTCGTAAAACAGCGACTGGTTGCACTCGCATTGGCCATTATGATTATTATGGCATTGACTATAGGGATGGGTATCGTTACGCTGGCATCCTTTATTATCAACCATTTAAAAAACACCATTGAAATTACCGGTGGTTTTTGGACTTGGCTTATCGGAATTACACGCTGGATTATATTATTGGGCATCTACTTTTTCACACTCAGTATTCTTTACAAATATGGCCCCTCTTCCTCAAGAAAGTGGAGCTTTTTTAGCCCCGGAGCTACTTTAGCTACTGTCTTAGCCGCTCTTACATTTTGGGGCTTTGCCTTCTACATCAATAACTTTAACACGTATAATAAACTCTACGGTTCAATAGGGACGCTGATCGTCATCATGATCTGGTTATACCTAAATTCGCTTATCTTGCTAATCGGTTTTGAACTCAATGCGAGTATCGCGTTGTCCAAGCAGAGTATAAAAATAGTAAAACCTCGATTTAACAGCTTTAAAACCGAGGTAAAAGGTGAAAACAAATTTAAATAACGCACGTAAAGGCGTAAACTATACCGTAGATTAATTCGTTTTCTCCAGCGCGGCCTTTGCCTCTTTTTCTCTTTCCTTTGCTTGCTTTTTGAAGAAGCCTCTGAACAAGAAATTATGTTGAAGTGCTTCCATGTTTTGATTTAACTTATCAGTACTTTCCTCCAAATTACACATGGTCTGCTTCATGGTAACCGCCATTTCCTGATCATTTAAAAGCGCTCCTAACGTGTTATCTTTACTGTTCATCTTTTCGCTTGCCTTGGTAAGATTTGCGGTCAAAGCTGCTGCACTCTGCGTAACTCCTTGTAACTGCGCGGCTGAGCTGCGTAGGCTTTGGTAAACACTGGTATCCGTTAAAATCTCATTAGCTAAAGAACCTTCCGTATTCAATTTGGTAGTAAAAGCATTTAAAGCACTAGATACTTTAGCTGTATTCGCAGCGGTCTGTGTCAGACTCGCCATGATCGCCCTTACCTGAAGAGCCATGGTTGAATCCGTGAGGATAGCACCAATTGTTCCTTCCCCGTTAGCTATTTTTTCGCTTAACTTCTTTACATCGCTGGTAATGGCAACCAGATTTTGATTGTTCACCTGTAAAGTAGCCATCATTTCTTCTGTGTCAATACTTTTTACCGATTGCAGTAAATCTCCTTCTTCAACTACTGCAACGTTCGGGCTCCCCCCTTGTATAACAATAATCTTATTCCCGATAAAACCTTCAGAACTTACACGAACTTCTGCGTCTTTACGGATATAATCCTGTGATTTTTGCTCGATATTGAAATCAATCTCTACATGCGAGTTCTCAATTAACTTGATATTCTTGATGGTTCCGATTTTGACACCGGAGAAATAGACGTTGTTCCCTGCTTTTAATCCTCCGGCGTTAGTTAATATTGTTCTGAGCCCAATAGTTTTTGTAAAACGCTTTTGATTTCCGCCAAGAACGAAGATTGCCGTAACAAAAAATATAATCCCTAATAAGGTAAACAAACCTACAATAACCGACTTTTTACTATCTGAATTATTAGCCATATACTATGCAATAAAATTATAATCATAAAATGCTTTGACACGTGCGTCATCCGAATCAAAAATATCATTGAATCGGCCTTGTCGTTCAAACTTTCCGTCCAATAACATAACAATACGATCACCAACCTCTTTTGCACAGGTAAGATCGTGTGTAATAATAATGGACGATGTTTTATATATCTGTTGTACTTCGTTGATCAGATTATTGATCTCTGTACAGGTTATCGGATCTAAACCAGCTGTCGGTTCATCATACAACATAATATCCGGTCGCAAGATTAAGGTCCGAGCTATACCTATTCGCTTGCGCTGCCCGCCTGATAATTCGGACGGCATTTGATTCAACGCCTGCAATAAACCAACGGAGTCCAGCACTTCACGTACCTCTCTATCAATCTCCGCTCTCGTTAACGAACGTTTATTTCTAACAAGAGGAAATTCAAGGTTCTCACGCACGGTCATGCTATCGTACAGCGCGCTGTTTTGAAAAGAAAAACCGATTCGTAACCGCAAAGCCATTAGTTCTTTTTCATCGAGATCTCCTACTTCTTGTCCTAAAACGTTGACTGTTCCTTCATCTGCCGAAAGCAAGCCCGATACAATTTTTATCAATACTGATTTACCGGTACCTGACCGCCCTAAAACCACCAGATTCTCCCCTTCAAACAACTGTAAGTCTACACCTCGCAACACATGTAGATCTCCGAACGATTTACGAAGTCCTGAGATATTGATTACGGGATTCTGGTAATTAATATGAGATAGCTGCTTTTCCATTCTTATCCACGTATACTTTGAACGATCATTACAACTAATTGCTCCTCAATAAAAATGAGAAACATGGAAGCGACTACCGCTGCGTTGGCTGCTTTCCCTACACCTTCTGTTCCCTTGGAAGAGTTATACCCTTGGTAACAACCGACAATGCCAATAGTAAAACCAAAAAAAGCAGCTTTTATTATTGCCTGAAAAATATCCAGAAAAGTTACCGTTTCAAACACTTGATCGAAGAAGCTTATAAAGCTAACGGATTCATGCTGATAGACATTCAGAAAGGATCCCATAAGACCAACAAACCCTGTATAGCAGCTTAAAATAGGAATCATAATAGTGGTAGCCAGCACCCTACTCACGACTAGGAATTTAAATGGATTAGTTCCCGAAACTTCCATCGCATCGATTTGTTCTGTCACCTTCATGGACCCCAGCTCTGCGCCAATGTTAGATCCTACTTTCCCTGCAGCGATTAAGGCCGTTACCAAAGGCGCCAATGCACGTACAATGGCAATAGCGATCAGTGACGGTAGCATGGCCGTCGCACCGAAGTCTTCTAAAGATGGTCTCGATTGATTTGTAAATACAATACCGGTAATAAAACCAGTCAAAGAGATCAGTGGTAAAGATTTTACACCAACTTCATAACATTGATTTATGATCTCCTTAAATTCATAAGGTGGCATAACTAACTCTTTGAAGAATCGCATGATAAAGTGATGTACATTACCCAGCTGAATAAGCTTTTGGTCTATTTTCTTAGAAATCATTAGTTCTATTTATCAGCTATGGGCACAAAGGATGCCAAGTGCCTTTTTTTGCAAAAGTAGTTTTTTATTGAATAAATTCCTGATTTAGTAACATAAAAGTTAATCCTCTTTTGTCTTTTTTCCTTTTATGATATTTTCGTGAATTTTTTAATCTTTGTTCCTTCGTGTTAATTCTAAAAGACTTACTTTTAAACATTCGTTTGATATCTTTTGAATTCAACTGTTACATTTTTTTTACTTTTTAACCATTACTTAACTAAATTTAAATCTATGACTAATAGAAGGAAATTTATTCAAAATTTGGCTCTTGGCACCTCCGTAGCACTAAGCTTTCCTAAAATCGTCGCTGCTGCCGGTATAAAGGGAACATCGATTAACTTAAACGTAAATGATGTCATTTTGTTTCAAGGAGATTCCATAACGGATGCCGGTAGAGACAAAAAGAAGGAGCAAGCAAATGATCCAGCAACGCTTGGAAACGGCTATTCCTTTGTTGCTGCCTCGCAGCTATTGTTAAAAAGAGCTTCGCTTAATCTTCAGATTTTTAATAAAGGCATTAGTGGCAACAAAGTTTATCAATTAGCAGATCGATGGGACGACGATTGCTTAAGGTTAAAACCGAACGTATTGAGTATTTTAATAGGAGTAAACGATTATTGGCACACCCTTGCTAAAGAAAATCCCTATCAAGGGACAATTGACACCTACAAAAAAGATTTAAAAAGTTTATTAGTGCGAACAAAAAAAGAATTACCTGAAGTGCAACTGATCATAGGCGAACCTTTTGCTGTAAAGGATGTTCGGGCAGTAACAGATGAATGGTATCCTAAATTCAATGAATATAGAATGGCGGCAAAGGAAATCGCCAATGAATTCAATGCTGTTTTTATTCCCTATCAACAAGTATTTGATGAAGCGATCAAACAGGCTCCTGCAAATTACTGGACAGGCGACGGTGTACATCCCAGCTTGGCAGGTGCGGCTCTAATGGCTCAAGCATGGCTTAAAGCAGTCGGCCTCTAGTTACTTTGGATGAATAGCCATTGATCAACGGATTTACCTAATTTTACCGATTAATGACTATTCCCGATTTTAGATAAACTCGTTTGATTTAAACCATTGGCCGTATGGCTTAGCATATAAAATGACACCTTCTCACATCACGTTAAACTCTGTGTTGGATAATGATTTTTACAAATTCACTATGCAACATGCCGTGTTTAAATTATTTCCAAAAGCTAAGGCAAAGTACGAATTCATCAATCGTGGAAATCACCACTTCCCTTCCGGCTTTGCAGACGCACTTAGAGCCTCCGTTAACAGCATGGCAGGTCTACACTTAACTCGCGAGGAGAAAAAATACCTAAGAGATACCTGTCCTTACCTCGACCCCACCTACCTCGACTTTTTACAAGGCTATCGTTATGACCCTGATGAAGTAATAATATCGCAGGAAGGTCCCAATCTGTTGGTTAAAATTACCGGGTATTGGTATCGAACCATCTTATGGGAAGTGCCTATCATGTCGCTGATATCCGAGCTCTACTATAAACTTAACCACCTTCAAGGCGATCAAGATGAGCAAATTATTACAACAGCAAAAAATAAGATTGAACAATACAATAAGTTGGGGGTAACCATTGCCGAATTCGGCACGCGTAGGCGTCATGCTTATCATACACATCGTTTAGTTGTACAAACTTTAAAACAATACGGTAATACCAGCTTCATCGGAACCAGCAATGTGCATATGGCTATGCTTAACCAAACCAAACCAATAGGTACGCATGCACATGAATGGTTTATGTTCCATGCAGCTAAATATGGCTTTAAGATGGCTAATGGCTTAGGGTTAGAGCATTGGGTTAATGTGTATAGAGGTGATTTAGGAATAGCGCTTTCAGATACTTATACCACCGATGTATTTTTTTCTCAGTTTGATAAAATGTTCACTAAGCTTTTTGATGGTGTAAGACATGATAGTGGCGATCCCCTTGATTTTGCCGACAAAACTATCGCACACTATAAAAGTAAAGGGATAAATCCCATATCCAAAACCATCATTTTTTCTGATGGACTTAACTATGAAAAGGTCGAACGAATTGCTAAACATTGCCAGGGAAAAATCGGAATATCTTTTGGTATAGGTACAAATTTCACAAATGATGTAGGGCTAACGCCCATGAATATTGTTGTTAAAATGACCGAAGCGTACCCGGAAGAAGCATACTGGACACCGGTAGTAAAGCTTTCCGACGTAAAAGGCAAATATACGGGAGACCCCGATATGATTGAATTGAGCAAAACTATCCTTGGCATCAATGACTAACTAGGTCCTAAGTTTATTATAATGAATCAAGATGTTTACGGAGCTGCCCTGTTCGACTTTTATAAAACAGGAAAAACCGCACCATTGATATTACATAATAATTACGGTGAAGATGAGGAAATGCCGGTAGATCTATTCTTTAGAGAAGAAGAGGAGTTTCCTGAGCTGGAATTCATCGCACTTTCATTGTGCGATGGTGTTGTATTAGATGTAGGAGCCGGAGCCGGCAGCCATTGTCTCTACTTACAAAATAGAGGTTTTGAGGTCACCGCCTTGGAGATTTCGAAGACTGCATGCGAAATCATGAAGGATCGGGGAGTAAAACAAGTGGTGAACGCTAATATTTTCCATTATAGAAAGAAAAAATTCGATACGATACTTTTTCTCATGAATGGCATCGGTCTGGTGGAAACCATACATGGCTTAAAACAACTTCTTATTCATTGTAAACAGATTTTAAAGAAAGGCGGCCAATTATTATTCGACTCATCTGACATTGCTTACTTGTACGAGGGCCATATCCCAGCCGCTGGGGCTTATTATGGAGAGGTGAAATTTCAATATGAATATAAAGGCCAAAGAGGCGCTTCATTTGGATGGTTGTATATCGACCAAGATACGCTCATCAAAATTGCCCGGCAAGATGGCTGGGTGGTTCAAATACTATACGAAGATGAAAACGACCAATATCTTGTCCGATTGTCGCTCCGCGATTAATTTTTCAATAGACGCTGAATTTCATCGAGTTTCATTAAGGCCTCAACAGGAGTTAATGCATTGACATCCAAGTTATTTAACATATCACGGATTTTGACTAAAATCGGGTCGTCAATTGAAAACATTTGCAGCTGGTAAGCCTGCTTCTGTATCTTCTTCATGCTATCCTTAATATGTTCGCCACCTGTTCGTTCCTGTTCAAGCCTTTTTAGTATTTCGTTAGCCCTCACAACAAGCTTGGCAGGCATGCCCGCCATCTTAGCAACATGGATTCCGAAACTATGTTCGCTACCACCGGGAACGAGTTTACGAAGAAAAATAATTTTATTATTTACTTCTTTTACCGAAACGTTGAAGTTCTTTATCCGATTAAAAGTATTTGTCAGTTCATTCAGCTCATGATAGTGCGTCGCAAACAAAGTTTTTGCCTTGGCAGAAGGGTGGTTATGCAAGTATTCGGCAATGGCCCAAGCGATTGATATCCCATCATAAGTACTTGTTCCACGGCCAATCTCATCTAGTAAAATAAGGCTTCTATCGGATAAATTATTAAGAATGCTGGCCGTTTCATTCATTTCGACCATAAATGTAGATTCACCTGATGACAGATTATCAGAGGCTCCAACCCGAGTAAAAATCTTATCTACCAAACCAATTTCGGCATGTTTTGCCGGAACGAAACATCCCATCTGTGCCATTAGTACAATTAAGCCTGTTTGTCGTAATAGAGCAGATTTACCCGCCATGTTGGGTCCTGTTATGATAATGATTTGTTGACTGTCACTATCTAAAAACACGTCATTGGTAATATATTCTTCACCAATCGGCAAATTTTTTTCGATCACCGGATGACGCCCGCCCTTGATATCAATGAGTTTACCATCGTTGATGATAGGCTTCACATAATGGTTCTTATGAGCAATTGTTGCAAAGTTCAACAGTACGTCCAGTTGAGAAATTAAATTGGCATTCAGTTGAACGGGCTTTATATAGTCAAGCAGCGAAGCGAGAAGTTCGTTATATAAACGATTTTCTATGACTTGTATCTTATCTTCCGCTCCAAGAATCTGTTCTTCATATTCTTTTAACTCATTGGTAATATAACGTTCTGCATTCACCAGGGTTTGCTTTCTTACCCAATCAGCGGGTACCTTGTCTTTATGGGCATTGGTCACCTCAAGATAGTACCCAAACACATTATTAAAAGAAATCTTTAAAGACGGGATACCGGTAATTTCCGACTCGCGCTTCTGAATTTCAAGTAAATAATCTTTTCCTCCGAATGCAACCTTACGTAAGCGATCAAGCTCTGCATCCACTCCATCAGCAATTACATTCCCTTTAATCAATAACACAGGAGGCTCCGATTTCAACTCCTTTTCTATCCGATCGCAAATTATTTTACAGGGGTTTAATTGCTCTGCAATCACATTTAAGGCCTGAGCGTCCGCAGTAGCCGTCAGCTCTTTAAGTCGTCCGATAGCTTGCAAAGCTCTTTTTAACTGAACCAGTTCCCTCGGATTTGCTTTTTGCAGTCCGATTTTACTTATCAATCGCTCCAAATCACCGATCTGTTTAATCTCTTGCGTCAGTTGTTCCCGTAGATCGGCTCGTTTTAAAAGGTACTCCACAACCTCTAATCGCTCCGTAATTGGTCGTTTGTCTTTTAAAGGCATAACCATCCAACGTTTCAACAACCGGGCACCCATTGGAGATGAAGTACTGTCCAATACGTCGGCTAATGTAATGGCATTTTCATTAGCTGAACCGATCAATTCTAAATTACGGACGGTAAATCGATCCAACCACATGTAACGATCTTCCTCAATCCGTGCAATGTTAGAGATATGCTGTAAGTTCCGATGTTCCGCTTCGTTCAAATAGTGCAAAGCAACCCCCGCAGCTACAATAGCAAGATGCATACGGTCAATTCCAAATCCCTTTAGGGAATTAACTTCGAAGTGCTTCAGAAGCGTTTCTTTCGCATAATCGCCGCTATAGGGCCATTCATCTAATGTATAAGTGTAAAATCGATCGCTGAACTGATCTACAAAATCGCTATAAGAACGTTTCGGCAGGATAATTTCACTTGGCTTAAACCCTTGCAACAATTTATCAATATAGTCACCACTTCCTTGCGCAACTAAAAACTCACCTGTTGAAATGTCTAAAAAGGAAACACCTATTGCATTCTTATCAAGATACAAGGAAGCTAAATAATTATTAGCCTTTTGTTGAATGATATTATCATTGTAAGATACACCCGGAGTTACCAATTCTGTCACTCCCCTTTTTACAATCGTTTTTACAGATTTAGGATCTTCCAGTTGATCGCAGATTGCAACTCGCTGTCCCGCCCTCACCAGTTTCGGCAGATAAGTTTCTAATGAGTGATGAGGAAATCCGGCCAATTCGGTTTCAGAAGCACTGCCATTACCACGCTTAGTTAAAACGATGCCCAATATTTCCGCTGCTTTAACGGCATCGGAACCAAAGGTTTCATAAAAGTCACCGACTCTAAATAATAACAAAGCACCGGGATATTTTGCTTTGATACTATTGTATTGCTGCATTAATGGAGTTTCTTTCTTTGCTGTCTTTGCCAAAATCAACTTTCTTTAGGGGCGTAAAAATAAAATAAAATTGGGAATTAGCGGCCGCACTTCGCCGCTATATTTGTTTTGTTACTTATTTACCAGTCCTCTTCGTCCGGCTCTATTCCTAAGATGTTATTATAAACCGCTTGAAGTTCGGAGAAAGCATGCATATCATTCGCTTGCTTCGCTACGTCCATACCTCTTTGATAGGTGACTATCGCATCATTTTCCCTTCCCAATGACTCATATAGTTTACCAAAATGGTAATAAGTACCGACATAATCCGGCCGCTTATCTACAAGTTCCTGAAAATAACGTAAGGCTTTAGTCGAATTCTCCCTTTTAACGTACTCTGTAGCAATTGCATATAAAATAAAAGGTTCATCAGGACTTGCCTCTAGAAATTTAAAAAGTTGCTCCAAACGGTCATTGCTCATAGATTCAGCGGTTAAAATTTAATTATTATGTGATTTTTCCTATCTTTAGAACTTTAGAAGCCAAAGATAAAAAAGTACGGTTCTTTTCACAAAGACAGAAGATAACTTCCTCTATCATTGGTTCAAGCGGGGAATCAATTTATTATTTAAATGCAGCAATTATGAAAATACTCGTGTGTATCAGTCATGTTCCGGACACTACGTCAAAAATCACATTTTCTGAAGATAAAACTTCTTTCAACAATACAGGTATTCAATTTATCATCAATCCCTATGACGAAATAGCGCTCGCCAGAGCGATCGAATTAGCAGAAGGAGGCAAAGGGACTGTTACGGTAATAAACATAGGCGAGGTAAGCACTGAGCCAACCATTAGAAAAGCACTAGCCACAGGAGCAGACGATGCTGTGCGAGTTAATGCCGCACCACGCGATGCCTGGTTTGTAGCCAAACAGATTGCAAACTATGCAAATGGAAAGCAATTTGATTTGATTTTGACAGGTCGTGAATCTATTGACTACAACGGAGTACAGGTAGCTGGTTTTTTAGGAGAGTTTCTTAACATTCCGTCCATTTCTATCGCAAAAAAAATTGATATTCATGAGAAAACGGCATTGGTAGAACGTGAGATCGAGGGCGGTAAGGAAATTATTTCCAGTCCCCTACCCTTGGTTGTCGGTACTGCAGAAGGTGTGGCAGAACCGCGCATACCGAATATGCGAGGCATTATGTCTGCTCGCACAAAACCGTTGGAGGTTATTGAAGCCATTGAAGTGGAAACACTAACCAAAATAGTGCAATATGAAAGTCCTGCTCCAAGGGGAGCAGTTACGCTAATAGATGCGGCCGAACCTGAAAAATTAATTGAACTATTACATACAAAAGCACGTGTAATCTAGTATGGCATTAAAAGGACCCATACTTTGAGGTAAAACCATATACAATAATTTAAATCGAAAAAAGATGTCGGTATTAGTATTTGTAGAGAATATAGAAGGTGTCTTTAAGAAATCCGCACATGAAGTGGTTTCTTATGCTAAAGCCATCGCGAACACCATTAATCAGCCGCTAGTTGCACTTTCTATTGGCGATGTAAAGGATGAAAATCTTAAAGGACTAAGCAAATACGGTGCAAATAGAATATTAACTGCTAATTCAGATAAACTTAAATCTTTCGTAAATCAAGCTTATGCATCCATTATAGAAGCAGCCGCGAGGCAAGAAAATTCATCCATTGTTGTGCTATCCAATTCGTTCAGTGGCAAGGGATTGGCCCCGCGGCTGGCAGCAAAACTCGTTGCTGGTTTAGCAAATGGTGTGGTGGAGTTACCAACGATCGAAGGCAGTATATTACGTGTTAAAAAAACTGCATTTTCAGGCAAGGCATTCGCGGTCACCGAATTGAATTCAGCCGTTAAAGTTATTGCCTTAAATGCAAACGCCTTTGAATTAAGGGAGAGCCCTGTAGACGCAGAAATTGTTGCATTTGAAAACCAGCCTTCTCCCGATGATTTTACCACTGTTGTAAAAGAAATTATTCGTGCCACCGACAAGGTTTCTTTACCCGAAGCAGAAATTGTGGTATCAGGAGGTAGAGGGTTAAAAGGACCGGAAAATTGGGGTATCATAGAAGAATTGGCCGAAGCGCTCGGAGCTGCAACTGCTTGTTCGAAACCCGTATCGGATGCAGGCTGGCGTCCCCATGCCGAACATGTCGGCCAAACCGGCATTGCGGTAAGTCCCAATCTGTATATCGCTATCGGAATTTCAGGCGCCATTCAGCATCTAGCAGGGATAAGTTCTTCAAAAACAATAGTAGTTATCAACAAAGATCCGGAAGCTCCTTTCTTTAAAGTGGCAGATTACGGTATCGTAGGAGATGCCTTTGAGATCGTTCCAAAAATTACAGCAGCAGTCAGATCATATAAAAATGGCTGAAATTTTCGATATTAGCTACTTCTTTTGATAAGGAGGTATCGTACTCTTTTGGACATGAGGAGACTGAATTTTATTATAAAGAAAAAAATTTATATTCATAAAGCGCTATTATAAAAAAAATAGCGCCGCTATGAAATGCTTTTTGCATATTTGCCTGCGAGAAATGAATAAGATCAAGTTAGAAATAGTAGGATTATCTTACAGCCAGACACAATCCGGGGCTTATGCTTTAGTATTAGGTGAAGTTAATGGCCGCAGAAGACTTCCTATAATTATCGGAGGGTTTGAGGCGCAAGCGATTGCCATTGAAATCGAGAAACTTACACCCAGCAGGCCTCTTACGCATGATTTGTTCAAAACTTTTGCTTCTACATTCGGAATTTCCATTCATGAAGTCATTATTTACAATCTAGTTGACGGAATTTTTTATGCAAAGTTAGTTTGCAATAATGGAAAAAAAGATATCGAAATAGATGCCAGGACCTCCGACGCTATCGCTCTGGCCATACGATTTGATTGCCCAATCTATACTTATGAGTTTATTCTTGCATCCGCAGGAATCGTTATTGAGGGAAATGATTTTGTGTTTTTAGAAAACCTGGAAACCCCTAGAGAGGAACAATCTACTGTGGCAGAAAGCTCGAAAACTGCCTATGCATCCTACACCGACGATGAACTAAAAGCAGCACTTCAACAAGCACTTCAAGAAGAAGCTTATGAAAAAGCGGCTAAAATACGTGATGAAATATCTCGAAGAAAGTCGTCATAATTCGAAAAGAAATGCAACAACATAAGCTGAGCTTTACATAAATATGTCTATAAAACTTAGATTGACGCTCATGAGCTTTCTACAGTTCTTTGTATGGGGAGCTTGGATGATTACAGTTGGCGTATACTGGTTTCAGCATAAACAATGGTCCGGCAGTGAATTTGGGGCTATTTTTTCTACACTAGGAATCTCTTCTTTATTTATGCCCGCGTTAACCGGCATCATCGCCGACAAATGGATTAATGTAGAGTTTCTTTATGGCATTTTGCACATTCTATTCGGGTGCACGTTTCTGTACCTACCTCATGTACAAGATCCTCAAACATTCTTTTGGGTGATTTTGATGGCCATGTTATTTTATATGCCAACAATAGCCCTATCTAATTCAATTGCATACATTCTGTTAAAAAAACATAAGTACAATGTAATTAAGGACTTTCCTCCTATTCGTGTATGGGGTACCATTGGTTTTATTGCAGCTATGTGGATGACGGATCTTACCGGCAACAAGGCCTTAGGGGGGCAGTTCTATATTTCCGCCATCGCTGCAATTACGTTGGGAATTTATTCTTTCACCCTCCCCCCTTGCCCTCCATTAAAATCGAAATCTGAAAATGCGTCTCTTAGTGGGCGCTTGGGATTAAATGCCTTTAAGCTGTTTCGTAATCCAAAAATGGCGCTGTTTTTCACCTTTTCCATGTTTCTAGGCGGAGCACTACAGCTGACGAACATGTATGGAGATGCTTATCTATCCGATTTTGGTAAAAATCCAATCTATACTGATTCTTTTGTAGTAAGACATTCTACTATCATATTATCCATTTCTCAAATTTCCGAAACAATCTTCATTCTAGCCATTCCCTTCTTTCTACGACGTTTTGGTATCAAGCAGGTTATGCTGATCAGTATGTTGGCTTGGGTACTGCGTTTTGGTTTATTGGCCTATGCTGATCCGATAAGCGGCCTTTGGATGATCATTCTGTCCTGCATAGTGTATGGAATGGCTTTTGATTTTTTCAATATATCGGGATCTCTTTTCGTCGAAACAAATACGGGAGCTAATATCCGTTCATCTGCTCAAGGTTTGTTCATGATGATGACGAACGGTTTTGGCGCTATCCTCGGAAGTTCAATCAGTGGCTACGTGATTGAACATTATTTTACCGAAATGGGTGGACAGATGATGTGGCAAGAGATCTGGATTTGTTTCGCTGCTTACGCGCTTGTGATCGCGTTCTTATTTTCATTCCTCTTTAAGCACAAACATGACCCCTCGGCCCTGGAAGAAATGAAAGAAATGACAGGTTAATCCTTATTGGTTAACCCGTTGCCGAATTGCTTCGTAAATAATTACACCCGCACTTACAGACACATTTAAGGATGCAATGTCGCCAAACATGGGAATCTTGGCTAAATAGTCGGCATTCCGTATGATACTGTCAGATATACCCGTATCTTCTGCTCCCATTACAATTGCTGTTGGTGACTTAAAATCGGGTTTACAAATAGTGTCTCCCGTTTTTTCAGTACATGCTACAACTTGTAAACCACTCTCTTGAAGGAATTTTATTACTTGTGTTAAGCTTTCGTGACGGCAAACGGCGATTTTATATAGAGCTCCTGCGGATGTTTTAATAGCGTCCGGATTAATCTCAGCCGATCCCTTATTCGGAACTACCAGCGCATCCACCCCGGCACAAGCAGCAGTACGTGCTATCGCGCCAAAGTTACGGACATCGGTAATACCATCCAATATTAATATCAATGGCACCTTCCCTTCTTCGTATATAGTTGGAATAACGTCTTCTATTTTTTGATAGGTAATCGGCGAGATAACGGCGATGACCCCCTGGTGATTTTTCCGGGTTATACGATCGAGCTTCTCTATCGGAACTTGCTGATAACCGATATTTCTATTACGTAAAACATCTTTCAACTCTTTAAATAACTCGCCGGTCAATCCTCGCTGTATAAATAAAGATTCGATTTCCTTTCCACTATCAATAGCTTCAATTACCGCTCTAATACCAAAAACCATTTGATTGCTTTCCCTTTTTATGGGTTTTGAAAATTGACGCATGCTTATGTAAATTAGGCGTGCAAGTTACCAAATATATTCTCAATATCCTTTTTTCATTTTTATGATATATTTAATTCATTTTAGGCGCAATTTTCATACCGTAGATTCATGAGAAATCTCTTGTTTCTTTCTTTCCTAAAATTGTTAAGCACATCTAAACTAACATATAAAAAGTTATTCACATTAGTTTTAAGCAATTGATTTTAAAATACTTTACGCAATGATTAACATTTTATTCACATCATTTGTGAATATCTAACAGGCTAACGAGAACAGATTCAATGCTTAACATTTTTCGTTATTCACTATTGTGAGAAACTCAAGCTCAGAAGGGATTATAAATTAAGTACATTTGTGCTATGAACTCCGAAAACGAAAATTATTCATCAAGAAATACCGCTAAGAAAGGAACTTTTGCCGAACGCAAAAATCGACTAGGGAATATGGTTAGTGGCCTTGGTAAGCTACCTCCTCAGGCAGTGGATTTAGAGGAAGCTGTTTTAGGAGCACTTATGGTTGAAAAAGATGCGCTATCAACAGTTATTGATATTCTGAAAGTAGACACTTTTTATAAAGATGCGCACCAGAAAATCTTCGAAGCCATCGTCAACTTATTTCAAAAATCTTCACCAATTGACTTATTGACGGTTACCGCTGAACTCCGAAAAATGGGTGCACTGGAAATGGTCGGGGGAGCTTACTATATAACACAGCTGACGGACAGAGTTGTCTCTGCCGCTAACATTGAATATCATGCTCGTATTATATCTCAGAAGTATATACAACGAGAATTGATTAAAATTTCAACCGAAATTATAAACAATGCTTATGAAGATACTGCGGACATTTTTGATTTGCTCGACACCGCAGAAAAAAGTTTGTTTGATATAGCTCAAAACAATTTAAGGCGAGATACCCGCAAGATGGACGATATCATGCGGGAAGCGGTTAATAATTTAGAACAGTTACGCGACAGAACGGATTCGCTTACTGGAGTTCCTTCAGGCTTTACAGCATTAGATCGTATTACTTCGGGTTGGCAGCCATCCGATTTGATTATTATAGCTGCTCGTCCAGCTATGGGTAAAACGGCATTTGTTCTAACCTGTGCACGCAATGCGGCTGTGCTGCATGATAAACCTGTCGCCGTTTTTTCATTGGAGATGTCCTCTGTACAGTTGGTCAATCGCCTTATTTCCGGTGAAACCGAAATAGAACAGGAAAAAGTCAAAAAAGGAACCTTAGCGGATCATGAATGGACTCAGCTCCACTCACGGATCGGAAAATTAACAGAGGCCCCTTTACTGATTGATGACACGCCGGCACTGAATGTATTTGAATTTCGAGCCAAATGCAGGCGTTTAAAAGCACAATACGATATACAGATGGTGATTGTGGATTATTTGCAATTAATGCATGGAAAAGCTGAGGGGAAAGGCGGTGGAAATCGTGAGCAAGAAATCGGTAGTATATCACGTGCGCTAAAATCGGTGGCGAAAGAGCTTAATATTCCGGTACTGGCCCTTTCCCAATTGAGTCGTGCAGTTGAAAGTCGTCCGGGAGCCTCAAAAAGGCCTATGCTATCTGATTTACGGGAGTCTGGGTCTATCGAACAGGACGCCGATATGGTACTGTTTTTATACCGACCGGAGTATTATGGCATGACGGAAGATGAAGAGGGCCGACCAACTGCCGGTGTAGGGGAAGTCATTATTGCTAAAAACAGACATGGTGAAACGACCATTGTACCGCTGAAGTTTGTCGGTAAATATGTTAAATTCCAAGATCTAGAGGAAGATTTCGGTGGCGGGTCATTTGCAGACTCAGGAACTATGACTGATGATAATCCTTTTTCTGCCGGTATGATGCCATCATCAGAATTTGGGAATATGGGCGGAATCATTACACGTCCCTCCAGAATGAACGACATGGACGACGAAGCTCCCTTCTAGTTTGTCAAATAAGTAGTAGTTTAGTTGTTAAGTAGTCGGTTGCTATTTCCAACTTAACTACTTCCTTACCTAACTATTTTTCAGTTTAACTATTTCCTAAACTTATCTTGTAAGCTCTTCAGCATATCTTCTGTGATAGGGCCGCTTTTCTTTTCTTTAGCCTTATCTAAATGTTGATTACCGCTATAGGGTTTATTTCCCCCATAGGGCTTTGTTTTCGGCTGTATCGCTACATCTGAGGCATTCGAAGGTTTAACGTTAGCGCCTCTATTATGTTGTATATTGCGGAAATCGGTCCATATTTTTTCTATACAGCGCTTGGTATATAACGGAAAGTCACCTTGCATCATCCAGGAATAATAGCTTGGCTCTATCTTGAACACTTCCACTACGCTTTTGCCTTTATGCTTACCAAAACTGAAAACCTCAACGCCATTCTCATCGTAAATGATACGGCCCGCAAAATCAACCGGTCTATTTAAATTGGTAAATCGGTGAAGCGCGTCTACATCGTTCTTTACAGGTATCGATTTATTGCCGCTTTTGTCTTCCCATTCAACGCCGTCATAACGCTGCACTTGGGCTAACAACACTTCATAGGTAGCACGAACATCAGCTTCAGCACTATGGGCATTTTCCAAAGTTCTATCACAATAAAACTTATAAGCTGCTTTCAATGTACGCTGCTCCATTTGATGAAAGATATTCTGAACATCGACGAATTTTCTGTTTTCAATGTCAAAATTAATTCCCGCTCTTAGAAACTCTTCCATCAAAACAGGGATATCAAACTTATTGGAGTTATAACCGGCCAAATCCGTATCCTCCAAGAAATCAGCAATTTCTTGTGCAACTTGCTTGAAGGTTGGAGCGTCTTTGATGTCCTCGTCGTATACTCCGTGTAAAAGTGAAGAGCTTAATGGAATGGGCATCTCCGGATTTATACGCATGGTTTTTACCTGTTCACTTCCGTCTGGCATCGCTTTAAGGATTGAAATTTCTACAATTCTATCCGAAGCAACGTTTACGCCTGTTGTTTCTAAATCAAAAAATGCCAATGGGCGTTTTAGGTTTAAGATCATTTCTTCTTTTTTTATGAATTCCTAATTTACTTTATTGGTTGGTAGAAGGGTATTATGCCTGGTATATCTATTAGCACGAACATCCATTTATCCAAAAAAAATGATGCCTAATACAATTCCTATAACCATGATCGCATATAGCAGTAATTCGTTTTTTGCAAACTGCTTATATTGCGTCCAAAAACCAAAATTATCTTCGTCTTTCTCTTTCATTTATTTGACCGCTCCTGCTCTTTTGAAAGACTTGTAATACCAACCGTCCTTTAAATTGCTTATAATAACTCCCTTTGAGGTTGAAGCATGAACGAATCTGCCATTATGCAAATAGACTCCTACATGATTGATGCTCGAACCTCCAAAACTAAAGAAAACCAAGGCTCCTTCTTTCAGCTGCCTTTCATATTTTCTTTTAACGGCATTTGCTTGATCCTCCGAACTTCGCGGAAGATTTTTACCATAAATCTCACTTATCAGCATCGCCGCAAATCCCGAACAATCTATACCGTTTTTTGTTGTTCCTCCATAAGCGTAAGGAGTACCAATCCAATCGTTTATAAAGCGATAAAGCTTTTCATTTTTCAGTTCACTGGTTTCAACCCCCAATAAACCGGCATAGTCAGTAAGCAGGTTCCCTGAGCTAACGTAAAATCCGGAAGTTCCTGAAACATCTGTTAAAATATCTCCCTTCTTTCGATGATAGTTTTCACGTTTTAGAACGGACGATGTAGCTCGCCTTCTGCTCAAACAGCTTGTCAACATTCCCATCAGTATAATCGCTAGCAAAATAAAGGTGATATTTTGAATCGGAAGCCGCATGTATTGTTGTTAATGTTCAACAAAAGATTCTACTTCTTCCACATCTACTTCTCCTTCATTGCTTATATTCAGCAGCCGAACGGTTTTTATTTCGTTTACGAGTAAAGGGTCGTATTTAGCCCGTACTTTAACATAATTCTTCGAAAAGCCGTGCATATATCCTTCTTTTACGTCACTTTCGAAAAGCACTTCCATCTCATTGCCTAACTGACTAACATAAAATGCCCGTCTTTTCTTTTCAGAAAGGATATGTAACATTTTGCTTCTGTCCGATCTGGCACTCCCCGGCACTGCCCCTTCCATTTGTGAAGCTATCGTATTTTCCCTTTCTGAGTAGGTAAAGACATGTAGATAGGAAATGTCTAGATCATTAAGAAATTCATAGGTTTGTAAAAAATCTTCCCGTGTTTCGCCGGGAAATCCAACAATGACGTCTACTCCTATACAACAATCCGGCATTAAACTTTTAATTCTTTTTACCCTTTCAGCATAGAGTTCCCGTTTATATCGTCTACGCATCAGCCCTAAGATCTTATTAGATCCTGATTGTAAGGGCATATGAAAATGGGGCACGAATCGCTTGGACGAGGCTACAAAATCGATGATTTCATTACTCAGTAAGTTGGGTTCAATGGACGAAATCCGAAAACGGTCAATCCCATCGACCGCATCCAACGCTTTCACTAAATCCAAAAAACGATCTTCCCGCTGGCCTTGCCTCATACCGAAGTCACCGATATTAACTCCTGTCAATACAATTTCCTTAACACCCGATGCAGCAATATCTTTGGCTTGTTTAACCAACGATTCAATGGTTCCACTTCTACTGGCTCCGCGTGCAAGCGGTATGGTACAAAATGTGCAAGAATAATCGCAACCGTCTTGTACTTTAAGAAAAGTTCTTGTTCTATCACCAAACGAAAAAGCCGGAACAAACACATTGGTTTCCTCAATAGGTGCATTATGTATAATTGCCTTTTTCTGTTTGGTTAAGTCGTTAATATGCTCAATGATATTGAACTTTTCTGCTGCGCCAAGCACCATATCAACTCCGGGAATTTCGGCTATTTCCCGGGGCTTTAATTGCGCATAGCAACCCACAATAGTAATATAAGCCTGAGGAGAATATTTCAAAGCCTCTTTTACCACTTTTCTGCACTTTTTATCAGCATTATCCGTCACCGAACAGGTATTGATAACATAAACATCCGCTCTTTCGTTAAAAGGCACAGTTTGATAACCTGCATCCTGAAAAATCCGTCCGATAGAAGAAGTTTCCGAGAAGTTAAGTTTGCAGCCAAGGGTATAAAATGCTACTCTCTTATCCATTTAATTAGTTTTTGCGTTCAAAATGCAAGATGAATGCTCCGTCAAATGCGCCATGAAAGTAAGGTCCATATCAATTCAATCTTACATTAAACAACTTTGTTGTGCACCTTAAACAAGGTTTTAAATTGTCAGCGGCAAAAATACGTTTTTCTTTAGGCTTATTATAGGAACTGTCTCAGTTTTTATATAAATGCAACTAGTTTCGATACAGTTATGACAAATATGAACAGCTATTTACAAGTAGTGCTATCGTTCTTCAAGACAACCGTACAGGCCGTCCTATAGCTTGCAAACAACGCACCGTAAACCTCGTGACTTGATTGGATATCCTCGCAAAAATAGCTAAGTTTGCAAGGTCTACAATGCATCTCTACAGGAAGTAACGTTGCAATGTATAATCAGGCATTTTCAATGGATACTACACAAATACTTCGAAGGGCGCTTAATTTTGAATTCTTATCGAAAGAAGAAGGTATATATTTGCATCAGTACGCCTCAACTGCTGAACTAAGTTATGTAGCCAACGAGCTCCGAAAAATACAAGTACCTCACGGAAAGGTTACGTGGCAAATTGACAGAAACGTAAATACAACCAATGTTTGTATTGCTAACTGCAAATTTTGTAATTTTTTCAGGCGACCCGGGCACGAAGAAAGCTATATTACGGATATAGATACCTACAAGCGAAAAATCGAGGAAACGATACGATACGGTGGAGATCAGCTGCTGTTACAGGGCGGGCACCATCCCGATCTTGGCTTGAATTTCTACACCAATTTGTTTAAGCAGCTAAAAGAACTATACCCGACCATAAAACTGCACTCGCTCGGGCCTCCGGAAATCGCTCATATTGCCAAATTAGAGAATATGAGCCATATCGAAGTTCTCCGCGCCTTAAAAGAAGCCGGTTTAGACTCGCTCCCGGGAGCCGGAGCAGAAATATTAAATGATCGTGTTAGACGTCTGATTTCAAAAGGCAAATGTGGCGGAAAAGAGTGGTTAGATGTAATGCGGGCGGCCCACCAAATTAATCTCCCAACTTCAGCCACTATGATGTTTGGACATATTGAGACCGTCGAGGAGCGTTTTGAACACCTTGTATGGATCAGAGAAGTCCAAAGCGAAAAACCGGAAGGAGCCTATGGCTTTATTGCCTTCATTCCATGGCCTTTCCAGGACGACGGCACGCTATTAAAGAAAGTAAGGGGAATCACCAATAATGTAAGTGGTGAAGAATACATCCGTATGATTGCACTGAGCAGGATTATGCTTCCCAACATAAAAAACGTTCAAGCCTCCTGGCTGACCGTTGGCAAACGCGTGGCGCAGCTCTGTTTACATGCCGGAGCTAATGATTTTGGATCTATTATGATCGAAGAGAATGTCGTTTCAGCTGCCGGCGCTCCGCATCGATTCACGTCGCGCTCGATACAAGATGCGATCAAAGAAGCTGGGTTCGAACCGCAATTGCGTACACAAAAGTATGACTTCAGGGAAATCCCATCAGGTATTCAAGAACAAATCATCGACTATTAATTAATAGGTTAACGTTTCATGGAGAACATCGTACAGCATATTGAGGCATTAATTTTTGCTTCTGAACAGAGCGTGGAATTTTTTGACATTAAGCAAATTATTCGAGATGCCTTAGACTTGGAGCTATCAAACGAGGACGTAGAAAATGCAATTAAGCTTATTGAATCAAAATACGCTGACAGCGCATTTGCCATTCAACTGTATCATATTAATAACGGCTATCAATTTTTAACGAAGAAAGAGTACAATAAAATTGTTAATCAACTTCAGATCCATCGATCTAAAAAGAAATTGAGTCAAGCTGCGCTTGAAACGCTGGCTATAATAGCTTATCGGCAGCCTATAACCAAGCTTGAAATAGAACAAATAAGGGGAGTGAGCTGCGACTATTCCATACAGAAACTATTGGAAAAAGACCTGATACAGATCAGTGGAAAATCTGAAGCTATTGGGAAGCCGCTCTTATATTCGACAAGCAAACTATTTATGGACTATTTTGGGATCAATTCAACGGCGGATTTACCGAAATTGAAAGACATCTTAACTGAAGAACAAAGTATAGGAGAATCAACGGAATAGCTTCCATTTTTTTGTATTATTTTTTCAATAAATTACTTGACTGTTTTAAAATCTTTGTAATTTTATCAGCACAAAACCAAACAATATAAAACAAGCGTAACTAGTAGAATTGGAAATGAAAACGCCAAAAAAGACAGACAAAAAAATTGGATCAAATAATCCAGCAAAAAAAGCGGGTAAATCAGGTATCAAACCTAATGATTCAAAACCAACAAGACGTTTTGACGATGAAGATGAAGATGACTTCGATTTTAATGATTTGGATAACTTTGACAATTTCGACAATTTTGACGATGATGACGACTATTAGTCTTGTAATCACCGTATTATAAAATATAAAGCACTTAGTATTTATGCTGAGTGCTTTTTTATTAATGTTTTGGGGAAAGAATGATAATCCAAGTAAACGACAAAAGGCAGGAAAAGCAGTTTCTAGATGTTCCTAAAAAAATATATAAAGATGATAGCAACTGGATTTGTCCATTAGATAACGACATACGCCAAATTTTCGATCCTCAAAAGAACAATTTTCATAAGCACGGAGAATGTGCGCGATGGTTATTGCTTAAAGATAATCAACCCATTGGAAGAATTGCGGCTTTCATCAACCATGAGAAGGCCTATAAATCAGAATGTCCCATAGGCGGTATCGGCTTTTTCGAATGTATTGATAACCAAGATGCAGCTGGTAAATTATTTGATACTGCAAAGAAGTGGCTAGCAGACAGAGGGATGAGGGGCATGGATGGTCCGATTAATTTTGGCGAGAATGATAACTTTTGGGGCTTATTAGTAGAAGGATTTACCCAGCCTTCCTATGGTATGAATTATCATAAGCCCTATTATCTAAACCTTTTTCTCAGTTATGGCTTCAAAACCATATATGAACAGATTACAAACTATTTAGAAGTTAATAAGCCATTTCCTGAACGTTTTACTCGGATTGCTAATTGGGTGATGGAAAAACCGGGTTATACCTTTAAACATTTCGAGAAAAACAACCTACAAGTTTTCGCAAAAGACTTCATGGAAATTTACAATGATGCTTGGGAAAACTTCGAAAATTTTCAGCCTATTAAAATGGAAACGATCCTCGAATCGTTCAAGAAAATGAAACTGATTCTAGACGAACGTTTAATTTGGTTTGCCTACATCAATAATGAACCTGTCTCATTTATTTTGATATTACCGGATGCCAACCAATTGATTAAAGACTTCAAAGGTAAAATGAATTGGCTAAACGGCATTCGATTTTTATTGAACAGACGTAAAGTAAACAGGATGAGGGCAATTGTGATGGGAACGAAAAAAAATTATCAAAAGCATGGACTTGAATCCGCTCTTTTCATAAAGCTGAAGGAATATGTCCTTCCACTCAAGAAGTATAAAGAACTGGAACTTTCATGGGTTGGCGATTTCAACAAGGAAATGCTGGCTATCCATAAAGCTACCGGAGCCCAATTTGGAAAGAAACACGCTACATTACGATATGTGTTTTAACATAAGCACATTTCCATCACTTAGCATAAAGCTTTCTTAATTCCTCGTAAAGTTCGATTACCTTCTTTTGTAATTCGATTACTTCGTTATTTCTTTCCTGCAACTTCTTATTGGCTGCTTCTAAGTCAGAGTTATATTTCTTTTGCTCATCAGCATCATTGAAATTCAAAAGCTGCACCACTGTCATGTCAAAAAGTTTGGCAATTTGTTGAAGCCTTGAAAGATTAATATCGGTTATACCGGTTTCAATTTTAGAAAAAGCAGGAATAGATATGTCTAATCTTTTAGCAACATCCTCTTGGCTCCACCCATTTTGATGTCTTAATAACCTTATTTTTTTTCCTAAAGATTTCATTCGTAAAAAATTTGTTTTTTAATGGCCTCATGACTGTCCCGGTAGGTAGAGTTCCGCACATGATCAAAATGAGTTATTATCACCATCTTTTTAATTTTCATTAATCATGTAGACATTTCATTCGACTATTATTTTCACGTGTGTTAGCTTGACCCATAGACAAAGAGTATACAAGAAGAAGTAGGTATTAACCAATTGTAGCACTTACTATATCAAATATATATATAATTTTTAAAAATTAAAAAACTTATCTGATAAGTTAACTAGATTTATACCGCCAAAATTCCCTGAACTCATGAATAGCACATTTTTACCTTGAGGATCCAATTGGCTGATATACGCTTCTAGACTCTGTGCATCGTTAAAATATATTATATCGTCTCTATTAAAGGCTTTCTTTATAGTTAACGCTTCAATTGGCTTAATATTTTTTTGTCTGAAAGAATTTTGATCAATAAATACAACGGCTTCATCAGCCTGTTTCATTGTATCAAAATATTCTTGTAAAAACTCCTCATTTAAGCTACTAAACGTATGTAGCTCGATAATCGCTACTAACTTACTATTCGGATATTGCTCTTTTACTGCATCTATGGACGCTCTAACTTTTGAAGGCGAATGTGCAAAGTCTTTGTAAACAACGCTTCCGGCATAATCCGCAACATACTCCAGTCTCCTTGCTGCACCCTTAAAACTACCAATCGCCTGATAAAAATCTTCTCTACTGATTCCTAACCACTCACAAACAGTAAAAGCGCCTGCCAAATTAGAAAGATTATGCTTTCCAAATATTTGTAAAGCGATCTCCCCTTTGGAAGTTTTAAGATAACTTACTCCCTTATTAATGGTAAACTCAGGCAGCTTATACCCATGTTTATTGATATTAGAATTGTTATTAGAAACCAGATTCTGCACTTCCTTATCATCTTTATTATATACGAGCGTACCCTTTTCTTCTATGCTTTCGATAAAGAGCTTAAATTGTTCGACATATTCCTGATAAGTTGGGAATACATTAATGTGGTCCCAAGCTATACCACTTATCAGAGCTATATTTGCGTGATAAAGTAAGAACTTAGGTCTTCTATCAATAGCTGATGCCAAGTATTCGTCTCCCTCAATAATGATTAACGGCGCATCCTTTGTGATCTTAACCATCGTTTCGAAGCCCTCCAGTTTAGCCCCAACGACATAATCAAACGATCTTCCTAACTCCTTGAGAACGTGCATAATCATCGAGGTGATCGTAGTTTTTCCGTGGCTACCTCCTACAACGACCCGTGTCTTGTCTTTAGCCTGTTCGTAAATGTATGCAGGGTAGGAATAAATTTGTAAACCTAATTCCTGAGCCCTGACAAGCTCCGGGTTATCTGCTTTAGCGTGCATACCCAACACTACAGCATTAATGTCTTCCGTAATCCTTTCAGGATGCCAGCCTAATTGTTCAGGCATTAACCCATTCTTTGTCAGATTAGTTCTTGAGGGCTCGTATATGAAGTCGTCGGAACCACTCACCAGATAGCCTTTATTTGCTAATGCTATGGCCAAATTATGCATAACACTTCCGCCAATAGCTATAAAATGGACACGCATGTTATTTTCTTTTATGGTTTTGTTCAAATTTTGCGGCAACCCAATGATCTTTCACTTTTTTCTCCAAAAATTTCAGATTCAGTTTAATAGCAGCTTCTTCCAGTTGTCGTAGATCGTCTCCTTCGTAAAAACCACTAAGAAGAAGCTGACCATGGGGTTTTAAAACCGCAGAATAGGTCGGCAACTGATCGAGCAATATATTTCTATTGATATTGGCAAGAATCAAATCATATGGTTCTTGCGGAATTACTTCCTTTGATCCACAGTATATCTTTATAGCGGGGACCTGGTTTAGCTCAATATTTTCTTTTACACTTTCATAGCAAACGGGATCGTAATCAATTGCCACCACCTCCTCTGCACCTATTTTGGCAGCCAAAATCGCGAGTATACCGGTACCACATCCCATATCAAGTACACGCTTTCCTGCTACATGGCTATCCAATAAATACTCCATCATGAGTGATGTCGTTTGGTGATGCCCTGTACCAAAAGCCATCTTCGGATCTATAATAATCTCATATTCAAAATCGGGTTTAGGTGCGTGAAAGGTAGCACGAACATAACAGCGCTTATCAACCGTGATTGGCTCAAAGTTGCTTTCCCAAACTGCATTCCAATTTTTCGGACTAATCTCCTGAACGCTATAAGATACTTGAAAGTTTTCCGGCAAGGTAAGTAGTAAATGCTCAATAGCAGCCAGGTCCAATGAAGCACTAGCGATATACGCTTTAAATCCTGAGGGCGTATCCTCAAATGTATCAAATCCAAGAGCGGCTAGGTCATTAATAAACAGGTCCTGTTGCCACTCTTCACCTCCCACACAAACAAAAGTAAGTTCACTATAGTCCATATTATCGAAAAAAAAAGGTCTCCACATTTGATCAATCGGAAACCTCTTTGAAATGATAGAATTAGTTAAAAACCTTTACTATATCAGTAAAGTCTCTTGATTTTAATGAGGCACCGCCAATTAAGCCACCATCGATGTCAGGTTGTGAAAATAAATCCGGAGCATTTTTGGGATTACAGCTTCCCCCGTATAGCACACTGGTTTCATCCGCTACAGCTGCACCATATTTTGCTTCAATCTGCTTTCTAATGAAAGCGTGTACTTCCTGTGCTTGCTCCGGGCTTGCAGTCAATCCGGTACCAATTGCCCAAACCGGCTCATAAGCTAGGATTATTTTAGAAAAGTCGCTTGCCGACAGATGGAAAACACCCTTCTCTAATTGCGTTTTGATAACATCAAAAAAATCACCGGATTCGCGCTCTTCTCTTGTTTCGCCTATACAAAAAATCGGGATCAGGCCATGTGTAAGTGCTATATTTACTTTCTGTGCCAGTAACTCGTCAGATTCGCCGAAATAAGCCCTTCTTTCAGAATGCCCTAATATTACATACTCCGCGCCCGTCGAGCGTACTTGCTTTGCTGATATTTCCCCTGTGTATGCACCTGCATCTTCCTGATGTATATTCTGAGCACCCACAGACACATTTTCACTCTCTTTTGCTAAAGAAGCAATACTATGTAAATGGATAAAAGGACTGCAAACAATTATTTGCTGATTACCAATAACCTCATCTTTTACCATGTTAGCCACTTCTGAAAACAGGCTTATTCCTTCTTGGTAATCCATGTTCATCTTCCAATTACCGGCAACAATTTTTTTTCGCATGATTGATTAAATTTTGTTATTTCTTTGTTTTATTGTTATCTCAAAAACCTTACGTAAGATGGATGCTTCAATAGGGTCAAATTTACAATTACGCCTAGCAAAAACCAACTCTGCGGTCTCAAACATTTTCTCTAATTCATAAACACCTGCATTTTCTCCCACGCCCCAAGAGAAATCGGGCACAAAGGTAGGTGGCACTTCGCCTCCAAAAATACTTGCAGCAACGCCAACTACTGTTCCGGTATTGAAAGCTGTATTAATAGCGCACTTTGCATGATCCGCCATTATCAATCCACAAAACTGCAAACCCGTGTTGCGGTAAGCATCCGTTCCGTAATGATATAGTTTTACGTTCTTATAGTTATTTTTTAAGTTTGAATTATTGGTATCTGCGCCCCAATTACACCACTCGCCCATAACACCACTGCCAAAGTATCCTTCATGTCCTTTGGATGAATTTCCCCAAATCAAACACGTATTTAATTCTCCCCCAACACGGCAACCCGGGCCAACAGTTACATTGCTGTATATCTTGGTACCTAATTTAACCTGCGAATTTTCTCCTAAAGAAAAAGGTCCACGAATCAAAGCCCCTTCCCATATTTCACTATTTCTCCCGATATAGACGGGTCCTTTCAGCGTGTTTATGGTACAACATTCAGCCGATGCACCTTCCTCCAGGAAAATGGCGTCACCCAGCAACTTAACTGTTGAACTTATATTTGCAGAAGTTCTTCCTTTGGTTAATAGGTTAAAATCTTTTATTATTTCCGCTCCATTTTGTAAAAAGATATCCTCCGGATAACGGATAGCAGTATAAGCCTGCCTATAAACAACCGGTTTATAAGCAGCAAAGTCATTGGCGCAAGCTTCAGCTAAAGCTCTTATATCTGTTTTCGCGGCTATAAATTGTTTGTTTTCAATTAACTTTTCACCTACTTTAAGCCCATCAAGTGCGGCACATAACGTTGCATCGGGGCAAATACCTCCATTAATGATCAAGACATCTCCCACTGTTATTGATAAAGGATATTTCAGTTGCAGATAGTCGGCGCTGAGATACGAAACCGATACGTTCATCCACCTCGTCCATTTTTCAGCAATAGTTAACGTTCCGACTCGGAAATCACCTACAGGTCTGGTTAAGCTTAAAGGATAGAGATTAACGCGTTGTTCAGGATTATCATATAAAACAATGTGCATAAATTCAAAAATTAGTGGTTTGGTGCTCCGCTAGTATAGGGCTAAAAATAAAAAAAGTCCCGATAAAATACCGAGACTCTGTTTTATTATTAAACCGATTTTACTTTTTATTGTAACGGTTACGGAACTTATCAATACGTCCTGCAGTATCGACCAATTTCATCTTACCAGTGTAGAATGGGTGCGAAGTGTGGGAGATTTCTAGTTTTACCAAAGGATATTCCTGACCATCTTCCCATTGGATAGTCTCTTTCGTGTCGATACAAGACTTAGTTATAAAGGCATAGTCGTTTGACATGTCCTTAAACACCACTAGTCTGTAGTTTGATGGATGCAAATCTTTCTTCATTATGATAACCGTTTACTAACATCTTGCCCCTTTGTCATTTTACAGTCGTGGTAAATAATATCAAGGGTTAACGATGTATATATTTTTAATTGTTAATTTCGTTTAAGGCTGCAAAGATAGTTATTAAAACAAATCAAACAAAATATATCGACTAATTTTTCCACATTACTAAAAATCAGCCGCTATTTTTCTTTTCCACGCAATGAGCAGTTTGGTCATCCTACTGTATCGTTTTAAGCCCTCAGGCTGATTGTTTAGCTGCAGATATTCATTATAAAACTTGGAACTGGCATGGGTTAAAACACCATCGAACCGCCGCCAGTAAGCTTCTTCTTCCTTTGCATCATTCAATACAGCGGGATCAATCAATTTCAACATATTGAAATATGCATCTCTATCCTGAAAGGCGAGCTGGTTAAGCAACATAAAGACGGCATTATAATAGGCTGCGTATTGAAATAGCAGATCCTTGCTTTCAGTACACAATATAAATCCGATTAAATTAGCTTCGTCTTCAAAGCCAATACCGGCCTGATGACCAAGCTCATGGCAGGCTGTAAAGGGTTTTGAAAAGATCGGCATTGAGGTGTTTACTTGTGCTTCCTGAGTAAAAGGATTGAAATATCCCGCCACACCGGTATAATTTACTTGAAGATTTGTAATGGGACTTTTAATTGTTGGCAGATAACTAAAAATGTAGGGTTGGAGCGTACTATTGCTTGCTATAAGATTTTGAGCTTTTAGAAAAATTGCTTCGTTTGATATTTGCAGATCAGTTTCTTTCAATTGTTTCCTAAAAGAATTGGCCCTTTCGATACATAAAGCAGTAACTTCTAAAAGCTCACAAGATTCTCCGATTTCCATTTGCAGTCCCATCCTTTTTTCAAGCGGTAATCTGAAATAATTCATTCCCCAGAAAAGATAAAAGCAGACCATTAAAACAAAAACCATGTTTAGAGCCTTTAAAGCACGTACAAGAGCTGTCGAATAATTTTTTCGAAAAAGGTTGACAACTATTGTGATCAAAAAGACGAGAAAGACCAAAATGCCGAGAAGGTACAAGCAATCGCCTAAGCTAAAAGGAATCCATGCCGTTATAGATTGTCCGACAATAGCAAATACCGGGAACAGCTTCCCACTGTAGAATCGCTCTACGAGGCTATTATACGTTGATAGCCACCAAAAAAGAACCAGCACGGCAACGAGCACTGTACTTCGCCGAATTTGCTGAACGACTTTTTCCCCCATTCTTAAAACGCGCTAATTAGCTCTCTTGGTCAAAGTAGAGCTTATAAAAATGCTTGCCTCTTTCTTCATCAAAACCTTTCTCAATATATTCCCGTTTGCCGTGGATATAGACATGAAAATTTTTATCTAACTTTAAGATAGATTTGAAAATCTTCGATTCCTTTTTAACTGCTTGACCGGAAATTTCGAAACCGTCTCCTATTGTTAGGTCGTGCATCTCTTCAAAGTTTGCTTTATAATCTCTGAACATTGTGATAGCTGCCGGATTACCTAGTACTTCTTCTGTAAACTCATCTAGCTGAAAGACTTCCTTTTCTTTAAAATACGCGGCCGAACGATTTAACAGATCAATCTTGTCTGCCTTTTCCATTTCAAAGGCTTCTTCTAATTTCTCGTTTACAAAAGCTTTACAAACTTGCATTAGATTACCTGTCTGATGAAAACTGTCATTTCTGACAGTTACTTGCATGAAGTCATCTTTCCAATAGACCGCCTCATTTTGTCGATTCGTTTGGTCTACCGCCAACACTTTGTAACCTTCTTCTTTTTCTGTATCAACAATTAAACAACCTTTATCCAATTTGTGTATGTTGATGGCCTCTTCTTCGTAATCTACCTTAAAAGCGCCATGCTCCGGATACACTTTTAAATAGGTTTCTTTCGTCTCCGATTTAAAGATGCCAACACCTCGAAGTCTCTCTCCTTCCAGCTGTACTTCTTCGAACTGCACGACATAGACCTCTCCTGCTTTTATTTTCGGATGGCTGGAAGACTCGTACAGATGCTTGGTAACCTGCTGGCTCATTGAATGAAAGTCGAGCTCCCCTTCAAAGAATAGGTGCACAAAATGATAAAGTTCATTCAGCTCCCGTTCACCGCTATTATGGCTCAATCGATACACTTCATTCACTTTCTCGAAAGGCGTTAGAAAATATTGCATTAACAGTTTCTGCAATAGCTCGTCCTGAAGAGTTAACGGTTGTTCCGAAAGAATGTAATGCTCATCTAAGGCCTTATTTCCTACACGATGGATAGATAGTTGCGTTAAAGAAGCTTCAAAGAATGATAACATAGTTTTTTGATAAGACGAGGACAAAAATAGTATTATTCTTTTTTCAAGAAGAAACGATGCATAAATAACAGCTGATAAGCTATGCTGTTCGACCAATATTCCCAATTATGGGCACCAGGTCTCGTTATATAGTCGTGTTCTATATTTCTATCCATCATTTTCTTATGAAGCTGTTCATTAACGGTATAAAAAAAATCAGCCGTTCCACAGTCGATAATAATAGCCAACTTATCAGGCATTAGCAGATGTAGTAAATTAGTAACGGTATGTTCTTCCCACGATTCGGGATGTTCCGACAGAGCCCCTAATCGTTTTGATAAATCCCAATTAGCAGGAAACGGCCGAATGTCAACGCCACCTGACATACTTCCTGCTGCACCAAATAAATCTTGGTGTCTGAATGCTAAATAAAGCGCCCCGTGCCCGCCCATGCTTAGTCCTGTAATTGCTCTGCCATTACGAGATCTTACCGTCTTATACTTCTGATCGATAAAGGGTATTAATTCCTTCACGATATAAGTTTCATACTTGAATTGCGGGTCAGTTGGACTATCTAGGTACCAGCTGCTGAAACCACCATCCGGGCAAACAATGATGTATTGATAATTATCCGCTAGTTCTTGAATAGCCGGTACTTTTGTCACCCAGTCAGCGTAATTGCCACTGTATCCATGAAGCAAGTAGACAACGGGCAGCGCCTTTTCTCCATTATATACTCGTGGTGTTATAACAACTGCTTTGATCGTTTTCTTCATTGATTCACTTGTAGTAAGAACCGTATCAACTTTCGCAGCATAGGCTGTGAAGACAAGAAAACAAAAACTTAAGGATAAGAATATTCTATGCATAGGTGATAATTTTAATATAATTTATCGATAGCCGCTTTAAAGGTATTGCAATGAGCGTCAACAATATCTTTAATATGTGTGGAGTATCCACCTCCCATACTGACCTGTACAGGTACTCCGAAACGCCTACAATATTCAAAAACGATTTCATCTCTTGTCTTGCATCCCGGTTTACTTAGCGATAGCCAACCTAATTTGTCTGTCTCCAGAACGTCCACCCCCGCCAAATAAAATACGAACTCAGGCTTCACCTGATTAAATAAGGCTTCTAAGTTCTTTTCAAGAATCCCTAAGTACTCTTCATCTCCCACACCCTCCGGTAAACCGATATCCAAATCGGAATGCTCTTTTCTAAACGGAAAATTACGTTGACAATGCATTGAAAAAGTAAAAACGCGTTGCTCACTTTTAAATATATCAGCCGTTCCATTTCCTTGATGCACGTCCAAATCTATTATCAATATTTTTTTCGCCTTCTTTTGCGATAAAAGATAATGAGCTCCAATAGCCTGATCGTTCAATAAGCAAAAGCCTTCTCCCCAATTGCTTCCGGCATGATGAGTACCACCGGCTATATTGAACGCAATTCCATCTTGTAAAGCATGGTCGCAACACTCAATAGTCCCCTGAACAATAC